>Ga0136556_1001431_pt1 | contig 12054 bp, 6 predicted proteins | sample AntRauTorckE6831_FD_104780 | JGI IMG/M metagenome (GOLD analysis project Ga0136556, IMG submission 104780) | Saline lake microbial communities from Rauer Islands, Antarctica - Metagenome Torckler E6 #831 | ecosystem: Environmental > Aquatic > Non-marine Saline and Alkaline > Saline | place... | reverse complement strand
TTCTTCGTGCGCGTTCAGGAGTGGATATTGTCCAATTTCACGCAAGTACATCTGAATTGAATCGTACCCGCTGTCGCTTCGTTTAAAAGCGTTTTTCTTGGCGAGTACTTCAGTACTTGGATCATCGCCGAGCATACCGCCGCTTTGCAATACGTCGATTCCGGCAATGCCAAACTTTTCGTACAAACCATCGAGCATTTCAATGTTCATTTCGACTTCAGGAAATGACCGTAAGAGCTCGTCATAGGTAACGTATCCCCGCTCCTTACCAAGCTGCATGAGATCCTTTGATTTAGCCGCAAAAATCCGCTCGGTTTTACTGAGCTTTATTTGCGGTACTTCGGGCTTTTTGGGGCCAGCTTTTTTGGCTGCTACTTCTTTGGCAGCATCACTAGCCGCTTTTCTAGAAGCGGCTTTTTTAATATCGGTAACGGTTGGCTTTTTCTTTACTACTGGTTCTGGTTTTGGGGTTGTTTTTGTGGTCGAAGCTTTTGTTGTTGGAGCTTTTTTCGTGACCTTGTTTGATTTTTGAGGAGCAGTTTTTTTGACTGCTTTTTTGTCGTCTTTTTTTGTTGTGGCTTTCTGTTTGCTGATTGCCATGTGACCAGTACTATACAGAAATATAATTAAATGTCTAGCCTGTTTCACCAAAGATATCGACTGTCAATAGTTCTTTTCGCAATAACTCTTGTACCTCTTGAATTTTGATTAAATGTTCCAGCGAAGCGGCAGCGTCTTCATTCTGTTCCGCTGTTTGCATCTGCGTCCGCAGACTGGTGAGTTTTTGTTGCAACAACCTGGTTCGTAACAAATTAAGTTTAGATACAATATCTTCATAAAGCGCCAGCTTTGGCATTTTTTCAATTTGGTTTTCTAGAGTAAAACTTAATTCAGCTGCCTCCGATTCCGAAATAGTAAACTCGTGTTTCGGTACATACAATTCTAGTTGTGTCTGGATTACTTTCACTATCGATGTATCTGCGACCAACTCCATCGCGGTCAGGTACAAAAACGCCGACCGAGCACTGTCCACCTTTACTTGATTAGCGGGAGAAGTAGATTCCACTACGTCCAGATTTGCCGTCGCCGTCGCTGGCTGCAGTTTATGTTCCTCCCGTAACCGATCTACTTCAAACCGTATCGCTTCGTTAGTACTACTAATTTCTTTAGCTACCATACTCACAAAATGTTCTTGGTCGATTCGATTTGGCAACAACAAAATAAACGGTAATATTTCTTCCCGAGCTTTTAACTTGAGCGTTCGCAGGTCGTCTTCTGAACGCTTCAAAACGTGCAGCAAAAACTCAATCACGTGCACCGACTTCCCAACCAACTTTTTAAATCCGGCCAGGTCTGACTGAATCAAATCTGCAGGGTCTTTATCCACCGGCAGCTCGACCACTTTCACATCCATTCCCCGGGACAACATCAGCTGCGCTCCCTTTTTCATGGCTGCAATCCCTGCTCGATCAGCATCAAGGGCCAAAACCACTTTTTCTGACAACCGTTGCAGTAACTGGGTGTGATGAAGGGTCAACGCCGTTCCTGATACGGCGACGGTATTGTGGTATCCAGCTTGATGACACATCACCACATCAAACTGACCTTCAACAATCAGTGAAAAACCTAAGGTTCGGATACCAGTCTTGGCCTTATCGTACCCAAAGAGTAACTCTGATTTTTTGTATAAAGGGGTCTCGGGTGAGTTTACGTATTTGGGTGCCTGCTCGTTTGGATGCAATATACGGCCGGAAAACGCCACTACTTTCCCGCTACTCTCACTCATGGGAAAGACAATCCGATCGCGAAAGACATCAAACGGTTCTTTTCCACCCTCAGTCTTTTTAATTAGACCAACGTGTAGCAACTCTTCAGCGCTAAAACCTTTCGTCTCTAACGCGTCTTTTACTTCTCGCCAACCGCCTTTTGGTGGGCCAGGTGCATAGCCAATTTGCCAAGCAGCAATAGTCTGCGTTGTTACTCCTCGATTTTTTAGGTACTGAAACGCTTCGGTTTCTTTATCTAGTTCAGCTTTATAAAACTCTACTGAAGCTTCAAGCGCTGCGTACCAGCGTTCTCGTTCGGTACGCTTTTTTGGATCTTCCTTGACGAGCTCTACCCCTGCCTTATCAGCTAACTGCTTGAGCGCCTCTTTAAAATCAATCCCTTCCATGGCTTGAATAAAGTTAAACATGTCGCCACCCTGCGACGTCGAGAAACAGTAATACATCCCCCGATCTGGCGAGACGTAAAACGATGGAGTCTTTTCAGCCGAGAACGGCGACTTCCCTTTGTAGTTTTTTCCCGCTTTATGCAACTCGACATACGGAGAAATAATATCCACTATACTCAACCGATCCTTAATTTGCTGTACCGCATCTGACATAGTAGTGACAGTATACTCGAAATAATGATTTGGAGCTAAAAATTTAAATGAAAAAAGGAATATAGTGACTATATTGAATTTAGTTCCGAATTTACCCCTGTCATAGGGAAAATTCCTGGAACACTCTTACTCCAGTATGTATAGTTATCATTACACACTTGTATTGACTTATTAATTAAAATATGTATAATATCGATAGCTCTGTTCAAATAAAAAGGTGGTGGTATATGACCAATCAAAAGCTCGCGTACTTAACAATAACAATAACAATGTTGTTGATCATGATTGTTGTTTGGATTATCGTGGTTGCCCAAAATATCAATCAAAATCATGATAATCACCTTACAACCAATGTCCATTGTATGGACTCGCCAACACCATTGGAAGAGGTCTGTATGACAGTAACAAGGAATGAATCAGGCAGCTACGAATCAAGCGCTGAATTTATCCCAACAAAACAGTAAATTTGCTGACATCTTATCCAAAGCCCCGTATCCGACGGGGCTTTTTCGCGCTTGGAAAATTAGGTATAATGCAATCAGCGTTCGCTCACAAAACGAACATACCGATCACACCTAAGTCGTAGCACATGCTTTCTTGGGATTATCCTGGATATAGGAGATATATCCACCAGCCGCTTACGAGCGGTTTTTTTATTACGAGAGACTCAAATGAAACCTTTATATATAGAAACTATAAGACAAAAAATAACTTATCATATATGATACGTTATTTATTGTTAGTTTCTATGAACACCACATCACAAAGTAAACCCCGCCACCATGCTGTAGCGAAGCATTTGCAGTGCCAGAAGGGCGCGAAACCGCTGAGTCTCAGTCTGGTGGCTGGGTTTACATTTTCGGCCTTTAGGCACTCAGATACCACACACAAAAAGCCGGCGCTATGCGTCGGCTTTTTGTAGCGGAACCAAGAGTGATGGCAGATGCGAGGCGATCAAAGGTTTGGACGCGAGTCGTACAAGAGTACGGTGAGCGGTCAAACCTGCAGATCAACGAAGTAGGTGGTATTAGTCCTGATTCGCTTGCATCTCTTTAATCATGTCGTACTTCTTCGATCCCTTAAAGCCTGACCCCGCTGGGATCAACTTTCCGATGATCACGTTTTCCATCAGACCGGCGAGGTTGTCTTCACTACCACGGACGGCAGCGTTGATCAGTACTCGGGTCGTGTTTTGGAACGATGCCGCTGACAGGAAGCTCTTTCGTGTTAGCGAGGTTTCGGTGATGCCCATGATCAATCGATCACCTTTGGCGATAGCTTTGCCTTCGGCCTTGAGTTTATCGTTCTCTTCTTCGATGACCCATTCTTCAACTACCTCACCCGGGGTGAATTTTGATTCTCCTCGTTCGGTAATTTTCTTTCGGGACATCATTTGCTTTACAATCAATTCGATGTGCTTGCGGGCAATTGTCACACCCTGTAGTTCGTAGATTTTGTTTACTTCAGAAATGATGTAGTCCTGGGTGGTTTCTTGACCAGCCAGTTTAAATAGTTCTGGCAGTAGGACTGATCCGTCGGTAAGTAGTTGACCACGAGTGACCGTGTCTCCGGTCACGACGGCTTCTACTCGTCGGTAGTCGACGCGGTATTCGGTAGCGTCTTTTTTCTTTGGTGCTTCTGAAGCTGTCATGTCTGGTGCAACCACGATCACTCTCTCGCGACCTTCGGTTCGCACTTCAGTGACGACACCGGCGTACTTGGCTACCACAGCTGGGATCTTTGGTTGTCGTTTTTCGAACACCTCTTCTACTCGAGGAAGTCCCTGCGCCACGTCACCTTCTGTCGTCGCCGTACCAGCCTTGTGCTTGGTGTTCATCGTTAGCTGGGTACCTGGTTCCCCAATCGCTTGGGCAGCGATTGTACCAACAGCTTCTCCGATATCTACCAGTTTGTTGTTGGTCAGGTCGATTCCGTAACATTGCTGACATACTCCACGGAGCGTCTTACAGGTCATCGGTGACCGAACCTCTACAGATTCACAGGTGGTCGCTTCTACTGCAATCGCGTCAAGTCGGGTGAGTAGGTGTCCTTTCTTGAAAATAACCACGCCCTTTGCGTCGACAGCGTCTGCTGCCAAGATTCGTCCTTTGATAGCTTTTGAGAAGGCGATTTCAATTCCAGAAGCTGAGATGCGACCGATTACGGTTCCAGCTTTTGTCTTACAATCAGCTTCGGTTACAATTGCATCTTGCGCAACTACGAAGAGTCGACGAGTCAAGTACCCAGCCTTAGCAGTCTGAAGCGCCGTGTCGGCTAGCCCTTTTCGCGAACCGTGAGTGGTGTTGAAGTACTCCATTGGTGACAATCCTTCCATGAAAGAAGAAATAACGGGAGACTCAATAGTTTCACCTCGTGTGTTCAAGATAAGTCCTTTCATACCGGTCATCTGTGAAATCTGTCGGATACTCCCTCGAGCTCCAGACTTCCACATCGTGTAGGCTGATCCATTGACATCTAGTTGCTCTTCAACCTTATTTTCAATCGCATCTTTGGCTTTGGTCCAGATGGTTGTAATTTGTCGTTTTCGCTCATCTCGTGAAAGGAGCCCTTCGTTAAAGTGACCACGCACTTCGAATTCTTCCTCGCGGGCATCAAATACGATACCTGGCTTTTCCTTTGGTACAACCACCTCATCAATTCCCCAGGTAATTCCTGACTTGGTTGCGAATTTAAATCCGTTTTTCTTGATCTTATCAACCATCTTTGGAATGATCTCTGTCCCCTGTTCATCGATCAAGTCGATGATGATTTGGAACAGTTCTCGTTGACCAAGTTGCTCGTTTACAAACGCATGGTCACTTGGCAGTACTGAGTTAAACAGAAGTCGACCAACAGTAGTTTCGAAGATTCCTCCTTCGTACTGTGAATACTTGGCTGTATCTGTTGCCAGTACCTTTACCTTGGCTCGGAGGTCGATAATTTCGTAGTCGTAGGCGTTGATTGCATCGTTTGGTGAAGAGAAGGCTTTTCCTTCTCCTTTGGCTCCTTCGATTTCTCGAGTCATCCAAAACGCACCAAGTGCTATATCTTTAAATCCTTCAGATACTACCGGCTCACTCGAACCAGGCTTGAGGATGTTGTGGTTTGCAGAGATGATCATCTTTGCTTCCAGCTGCGCTTCGTCAGACAGTGGTACGTGGACCGCCATCTGGTCACCATCGAAGTCGGCGTTAAAGGCTGTACATACTAGTGGGTGGACCTGGATTGCATTACCCTCAATCAGTACTGGACGGAACGCCTGGATACCTTGACGGTGCAAGGTCGGCGCTCGGTTCAACATTACGTACTTTTTGTGTACGATATCATCGAGGATAGCCCATACTTCTGGCACTCCATCTTCAACCAAACGTCCAGCGCCACGAATGTTGTACGCCAACTCTTGTTTCAGAAGTTCTGCAATGACAAACGGTCGAAACAGTTCCAAGGCCATATGCTTTGGCAGTCCACATTGGTCTAGCGCAAGATCTGGTCCGATTACAATCACTGATCGTCCAGAGTAGTCTACTCGCTTTCCCAGTAGGTTTTGTCGGAAGTATCCCTGTTTACTCTTGAGGTAGTCAGACAATGATTTGAGTGGTCGTCGTTGTGCTTGACTCATTGATGCGTACGCACCGCCACCATGTCGGATAGAGTTGTCGATCAGCGCGTCGACTGCCTCTTGCATGATTCGTTTTTCGTTACGCAAGATCACGTCTGGCGCTTGAATGTCGATCAATTTCTTGAGTCGATTGTTACGGTTGATCACTCGACGGTAGAGATCGTTGAGGTCAGATGATGCGTGTCGTCCTCCTTCGAGTGCAACCATCGGTCGAATCGCTGGTGGTACCACTGGGATTCGAGTTAAGAACAACCATTCTGGTCGAACTCCGGCGTTTAACATGCCTCGAATCAGCGTCAGCCGCTTATCGATCTTAAGTCGCTCCATTGCGCCAGCTTTGGTGTATCGCTCTTCGAGCTCTTGCACTAGTTTAGCTAGGTCAATATTTTTAAATAGTTCGTAGATTGATTCAGCACCAATCTTTGCTTCAAACAGAGTTGAATACTTGATTGAGAACTTGTGGAAGGTAGCTTCATCAAGCACAGTTCCTTGTTGGATAGACTTGATTTCTTTTGCAGTATCATCTGCTCGGGTCTTGAGCGCGTCACGAGCTTCTTCGTTTTGCAACGTTTTAAGCTTCGTTTTATATTCGGTATCAAGCTCGTTCATGATACGCGCTCGATCGCTTTCGCTCACATGTGTGACGATGTAACCAGCAAAGTAGATGACTTTTTCTACTGACGAAGCAGTGATCCCAAGGATCATAGCGATTCGTGACGGCACCCCACGTAAGAACCAGATATGTGACACTGGTACACACAGGTCAATGTGCCCCATTCGGTCCCGACGTACAATTGCCCGGGTGATTTCTACTCCACACTTTTCACAGATGATCCCTTTGTATCGTATCCCTCGATACTTTTTACAACTACATTCGTAGTCTTCAACTGGACCAAAGATTCGCTCGTCGAACAGACCGTGTTTTTCAGGACGCTGAGTTCGGTAGTTGATGGTTTCCGGCTTGGTGACTTCACCCCATGACCAATCGAGGATGGTTTCTGGGTCAGCCAGCTTGAGTCCAACACTGGTGTAGTTAGTTGGAATCATTGGCGGCTTTTTGAACTCAGTTTTTTTGAAAGTTGATTCGTTAGACATAGGCAATTATTACGCTGATTCAGCTTCCTGATAATTTCGACGTGGTCGTTCCTCTTTTTCTAGCTTTACATCAAGCGCTAGTCCACGCAGCTGGTTCAACAGTACGTTGAAGGCGGCTGGTGTGTGTGGGTGCCCGATCTTTTCACCGCGAACGATTGCATCAAAGGCGGCTGACCGACCGACAATATCGTCGGACTTAATGGTAAGCATTTCGCGAAGCGTATAGGCTGCTCCGTATCCAAGGAGTGCCCAGACTTCCATTTCTCCAAATCGCTGTCCACCAATTTGTGCCTTACCGCCAAGTGGTTGCTGGGTGATAAGAGAGTATGGACCAATTGATCGCATATGGATCTTATCTTCTACCATGTGGTGCAGCTTGAGGATGTACATGTATCCCACCGCAGTTCGCTCAGCAAATTCTTCACCGGTTAGACCATCTCGTAGTTGGATTTTACCGTCTTCGGCTAATCCGGCTTCTTTGAGTTCGGCCTTAACGTCATGCTCGTTAGCTCCGGCAAATGGGGGTACGATTGCCTGGTAGCCCAGTGTGTTAGCTGCCATACCAAGGTGTAGCTCGAGAATCTGCCCCAGGTTCATACGTGACGGCACACCAAGCGGGGTTAACAGAACATCAACTGGCGTTCCGTCTGCTGTGTACGGCATATCTTCTTCTGGAAGGATCCGTGAGATAACCCCTTTGTTACCGTGTCGTCCTGCCAGCTTGTCACCAACTGATACATTTCGTACTTGAGCCACGGTGATGAGGATCTTTTTGATCACTCCGCTTTCGAGGTTGTCGCCATTTTCTCGGGTAAAGATTTTGACCCCGATTACTCGACCTCGCTTTCCGGCGTCGAGTCGTAGTGAGGTGTCTTTTACATCCTTCGCCTTTTCACCAAAGATTGACCGCAAGAGTCGTTCCTCTGGAGTCAACTGTGTTTCTCCTTTTGGAGTTACCTTTCCAACCAAGATATCACCTGGTCGTACCTCGGCTCCAATGCGGATGACACCGGTCTCATCTAGGTTTCGTAGTTTTAACTCAGACACATTCGGGATATCAGGGGTGGTTACCTCTGGTCCAAGCTTGGTGTCTCGTACCGCTACTTCAAGCTCGTCGAGGTGGATACTGGAGAACTTACTCTTCATCACTAATCGCTCAGAAATGATGATCGCATCTTCGTAGTTGGCACCATTCCATGACATGAACGCCACCATGGCATTTTGCCCAACCGCAATTTGCCCATTGTCAGTTGAGGTGGTATCAGCCAATAAATCGCCTCGCTTTACTTTCGCACCAACGGCCACCGCTGGTCGATGTTGGAAGGCAGAGAAGTCGTTGGTTCGTTGTAGTTGGGCCAGTTCGTAGGCACGCGTCTTACCATTTTTTTCTTTGACAACAATCTGTCGTGCATCTGCTTCGACCACTTCTCCAGCGTCATGTGCGTAGATCACTCGTCCGATGTCACGAGCTGACATTCCCTCTACTCCAGTCGCCACAATCGGTGCTTCTTGAATCACACACGGTGTCGACTGCTTCTGCATGTTTGAACCCATCAACGTACGGTTGGCGTCATCATGGTTCAAGAATGGGATCATTGAGGTCGCTACTGAGAATGGCTGATTGGTCGCGATATCGATGTACTCCACATCATCACGAGACACCAGTCGTGGTTCCCCTTTCTGTCGGGCTTCGACGTAATCTGGCTTGATTTTGCCGTTGTCTTCGACCACGACCGCTGAGTGTGCAATGGTGAACTTTTCTTCTTCGTGAGCGTTAAAGTAAGTTACTTCATCGGTCAACTTACCTTTTACAACCTTCATGTACGGGGTTTCGATGATACCAAAGCGGTTTACTCTAGCGTACATAGAAAGCCGCAGGATCAAACCAATGTTCGGCCCCTCTGGGGTGTGGATTGGACACAACCGTCCGTAGTGCGATGGGTGCACGTCACGCACCTCAAATCCCGCTCGTTCACGAGTTAGCCCGCCTGGACCAAGCGCTGAAAGTGTTCGCAGGTGCTCAACCTCAGCCAAAATGTTTTGCTGTTGTGAAAATTGTGAAAGCTGGTTAGTGGTATAGAATTCCTTGATCGCTGCTTGCAGTGGTCGTGGGTTGATGATCTGCATTGGAAGCGACGTTTCTGCTTCGATGGTACTCATTCGGTCTTGAATATTTCGCTTCATTCGCGTCATACCTACGCGTACTCGTTGTTGGAGCATTTCACCAAAGTACCGCACTCGTCTAAATCCGAGGTGGTCGATATCATCTGGTTCGGCGTTAATGTCGTGGTTAGATTCAACAATGTGTTCGATGATTAGTCGCATATCTTCGATAGACACTGTTCTTTCTGCAGTTGCTTTGGCCGTAATTGGTCGACCATTTCGCTCATTGAAGTGGTGTCGTCCGATTTCAGACAAGTCGTATCGCTCGGGAGCAAAAATAGATTTCACAAATTCGCGCGCGTTGTCGACTGTTGCAAGGTCTCCGTCGCGTAGACGCTTGTAGATTTCGACAAATGCATCGTCAGTGGTTTTGGCTGGATCTTTTTCGAGCGTAGCCTTCATGTATTCCTCTCCGCGTTCGACACCGCTGGCAAGCTTGATGATGTCAGCGTCTTTTTCAACTCCAAGTACCCGTAAGAGTGACGTGATTGGGAATTTCTTCTTGCGGTCGATTTTGACGACGATAATACCGTCTGGCTCAGATTCCACTTCTACCCATGCACCTCGCGCTGGGATAATCTTGGCACCAAACATGGTCTTACCTTTGACGTCGTTGGCAGTATAGAAAATACCATATGACCGAGCTAGCTGAGGCACAATTACTCGCTCGACACCATTGATGATGAAGGTTCCGTTGGCAGTCATGACTGGCACGTCTGCCATAAAGATTTCTTGCTCTTTTTCTGACTCGAAGGTTTTGTTCTTGAGAACAACCGTCGCTCGAAGCGCAGCCTCGTAGGTTCGCTTGTTTCCTTTGGCAAATTCTGGAGTGTACTTTGGTTCTCCAAGCTCGTACTTTTTGAAAGACAGTTCAAACTTCTTTTCCGAGTAGTCTGAGATGGGTGAAAACTCTTTGAAGATCTCTTTCAAAGCAGTTTCGATAAACCACGTGTACGACTCACGTTGTGGTTCGATGAGGTCTGGCAGCGGGATTCGCGGCGCGTGCGCTTTTGCAAACACTCGCTGTGGCATCTGCCCAACTGATAGTTCTTTTTGATCCATATAAATTGCGACTTATAGTGGTGATAGAGCAGACAAGAAAAAATAGACGCCCCGGGCGCTTATTCTTTTTTTATACTGTTCTATCGGAATAATAAAATCATCACTGACGTGTGAATATACCTCCGCTTTGAACAATTCCCACCAATCGCAACACATTCGAGAATCGCATCACTGCGTATGTGGTCGGTAGTATACAGGTTGATTACAAGTTTGCAAGCTTCATTTTCTTGTGGTAAACAATAATCAGGTAGTTGTAATCTCAGCAGGAGAAAGCCCGTGTCAGACGTGTACAAAATATCATTGGAAATGCCTAAATCTCGCAAAGACCAACTGGTCTTCTTGCAAAGAACCCTCGGATTCAATAAGCTAACACAACTTCTGAACTTTATGCTCGGACTTGCTTTCTGGGCAGTAAATGGGGTTATAAGTGGTAAACAAGTCTGTCTGTACAATCCCAAAACAGGTGAAATCGAGGTTGCTCGTGACAATAGCTTGGAAGCTCTTGCAAAATTAAGCAAGTGATAATTAATACTACATCGTCCCCCGAACAAACTCCGGGGGACGTTTTTTATTTACTTAACACAAAAAAATCGAATGTCTAGCTTCGGAGTCCCGGTCTTCGGAGTTAGCATTTCTAGCTTCGGAGTCCCGGTCTTCGGAGTTAGCATTTGCTTCGCGATTATATTCGGTATCGGCTGCCATTGCACGATAGCCAGCGTCAATATCGTCACTATAATCAGCCCGAGCCAACTCGAGCTGAGCCAGTTTACTCAAATACGCACCAACCCCACGCGCGCTTTGATTGCCTCATACACCGAGGTGTCCAACATGAGAGTAGCTTTAGTTTTGGAAGTCACAATTTTCATAATACGTATTAACAATTTTGCAAGTGCGGGTTTCCCCATCAGTGGATAGCTGCTAAAAATTTAGTTACACAGATGATATATTGTATGGAGTTGAGTAAAAGCTCAACGATAGTTCGTAGAATAACCCGTTGAGGTCACTTCCTCTACGCGAGGATGCTGGACAGCAACTGATGGGGCTCAAAAAGGCCGATGTCAGACTGACAGTAACCAACCTCATTTCAACAAACGGTAATACAAGATGAGTAACATGAGTTGAAACGTGATTACAAAGTCTTAGCTGCAGGCAGAAGCTAGTATGAACACAAGAAAATTCGCCTTTTAGGCGTTTTTTCTATTGTTTTAGGTATACTATTATTTATATGAAGAAACTGCTTTTAATTCTACTTATCGCTTGTCTGAGCTTTGGTATCTACTTGTTTACCTTATCGCCATCTAACGACCGGGATTGGGAACTGTTTTCCGCTCAGACGCCTGATGTGCTTGTCGAGAACGACAGCATCACCCTTACTAATGTGCGTAACTGGAATCACAGTACCAGTAGTGTCCTGCGTGAAGACTGGATTGATTCGGTCACCGTTGATCCAGCGCAGCTCAAACGAATCTGGTTTGGACTGTCTTCGTTTTCGGACATAGCTGCGTTTGGACACACCTTTCTCTCGTTTGAGTTTGCTGACGGCGGTGTCTACACCCTATCGATCGAGGCACGACGCGAGGTTGACGAAGAGTATTCATTTACTAAAGGGATGCTCCGTCAGTACGATTTACTTTACGGTTGGGGTACCGAGCGTGACTATGTCGGTGTACGCGCCTTTCTACTCAATCAGAAAGTCGAGCTGTATCCGCTCGACCTCACCCAAGCTGAG
>Ga0136556_1001426_pt1 | contig 12073 bp, 12 predicted proteins | sample AntRauTorckE6831_FD_104780 | JGI IMG/M metagenome (GOLD analysis project Ga0136556, IMG submission 104780) | Saline lake microbial communities from Rauer Islands, Antarctica - Metagenome Torckler E6 #831 | ecosystem: Environmental > Aquatic > Non-marine Saline and Alkaline > Saline | place... | reverse complement strand
TGGGGAGGACGCTGTACTCTGTGTCCCTGCGGTTGCCCAGTACGTGCGCTCTAAGGCCCAGCTTGGGGCCTTGGTCGGTCGTGCCTGCGTCGATGTCTCGGCTCGACACCCTCAGAATGATGTCGATTTTAAAGCCGGTCAGTGAGCTGGGGATCCACCAGGGAATCTGGACGATGCTGGTGAAGCCCGACATACTCACCATCGGCCGCTCATGCAGCCCCGAGGTTGAGCCGTTCTGCGAGGCCCTATGAGCCATCACCGTGGCAGAGCTTCCCCGATGTTCCCTGAGCCAGTCGTTGCGACCTTCCAGACGCTGGAGCGCGTAGGCGTCGTAAGGCTGGTCGCTGGCCATCGCCTCCTCGTGCATGTCGGGATATCTTGGCTCTGCCATGGTGTGCTCCTCTTAGCTGTAGAAGTCAGGCTCTTGGTCGCCGTCGACCCAGCCGCCGAAGGCCAGGTAGGCGTATTGGCGTGTGCGGTACGTGCCAGTGAATAACGTGCTGCCGCTCCAGTTGTCGTTAGAAAATCGAAAGCTTTTGCCGCAACGGACAATCAGCCCCTGCTCGGGCACGGTCTTCAAGACCTTGTTGAGGGTGACGGTGCCTTCGATGTCGATGGCCACAATTTCCAGACCACCAGGGTCTCCCCACCACGGCCGTCCATCGGGCTGCCAGATGCTCACGTCGTCGCCGACCTTGAAGGCGTGGTTGTACACACTCAGGGTGGAGTAGGTCGGGGCTGATGAACCGTCTTCTGAAATCGCCAGTGAAGGTGCGACGACTCGTGCGACTCTATCGCCTGTGGCCCAGTTGACCATCCAGACCTTGAGGTCGGCTTGGCGATGGGCGTAGTCAATTGTGCGGCCGATAACGAGGCCGACCTTGAGTGAGTTCGTGTTGGCGAGGCGAATCCTCACACCATCAGGGCCGATGAGTCCGGCCGTGGGCTCGGTCTGCTCCTCACCTTCGGAGAGCACGACGAACTGGCCCACAGGCGGCACCTTGTTGACGCCACTGGTGAAGGCGTCGGCGATGGTGTCGGCGTGCTCGATGGGCACCTCCACAGAGAAGACGGGAGGGTTCTGCGCGTTCTTCACAGCCAGGGTGTCCAGGCGTCGTTGGATGTCCTCGACGTTGGCGTTACTCGCCTCGTACAGGCCGAAGTTGCGCTCCAGCGTGTTGACACGTGACCCAGGCTTGTCGGTCCTGTTGCCACGGAGAACTTGGGTCGAGATGGTCGTGGGGTCGACGTCAGTGCACTCCAGGTCGCTGACGTGAGCCGTAAGGCGTCCGACACGCTTGGACAGCTCCCGGTCGAGCTTGATGCGCGTGGGCGTGATGATGCTCCACGCTCGGTCGCTGATGAGCTGGTCGGCATCTGAGGTCGTGAAGGTGTCGTACTTGTAGAGCTGGAGCTGGCCCTGGTTGTTGGTGGCGGCGTAGTAGTCGAGCGCGCCCAAGAGCTGCTGGTTGATAACCTCGTCGAAGTCAAACCCTCCATCCCATCCAAGGAGTATCCAGTCAATGGACTGGTCGACGCTGTCGATTGCGCCAAACCAGCTCGGAGCGTGCAAGAACTCAGGGTCCATACCCAGCGCCCACTTGGACCCGAGCACGTCGAACGTCTCGCCGCCGAGCTGTGCGCTGCCTTCCCCTGTGGAGAGTATCAGCGCCAGCGCTATGGAGATGGGGTTGGCGTCGGTTGAGCTGCAGCCATACAGCGTCGCGAACGGGTTGGGTTGGTAGTCGCCGTGGCGCGAGTAACAGAGGACCTCGTGACAGTCGACGTCAGACTCAACCGTCCCGCCGCTGTCCTCTCCATGGGTGGAGAACAGCACAGTCCTTCCGGCCTGGGCAGACAGCCCCGAGTCGGAGAGGGTAAAAGGGGCCAGCGCGTCGCCGACTCGGATGATTTTTGTGGTCTTTTCTGGGACGGCCCAGTCGAACTCGACGAGCTGCTGTTCGCCGTCCTTCCAGACGCTCTCCATGAAGTCGTTGTTTTCAGCTGGGGAGATGATGCCCTTGACGCCCTCGCCTTCCCAGTGGAGTGACGAGTCGGAGAGTACCAGTGCCGTCGGCGAGCTGTTGCCTTTTGAGTCGCCCATGGCTGTGGGGCCTTCGAGGCAGCTCAGGACCAGGTGGGTCTGGTCGCCGTTGGTGTGGATGTCGTCGAGGCGTCCACGCCACACAATCTTGACGACCTCCTCACCAGCAGGTGCGTCCCAGTCGAGCTGGTACAATCTGACCATGCGGTCTTTGTAGCTCGTTGGGCCGGTGTAGACGTTGTTGCCTCGCGCGTGTGTGGTGGGCGTGGTCTTGCCTACGCCACGAGTGACTGCGACGTGGTAGGTACTGCCGTCACTCGTGATAAGGGTGTGGACGTACAGCGTCTCGTCGCCAACGAACAGGTAGTCGCCTTCCGCGATGGGCCGCTGGCTGTAGACCCATGCCTCCCCCGACCCTGACCACAGCTCTTGGTCAAGGTTGGCACGCGCCTTCTCTTGACCTGCGTAGGTCATCAGTCGTTGACAGATGGCGTCAGTCGCCACCACGTCGAAGCTGGAGCTGGAGAGTTCTTGCTTGCCTTGCAGTGGGTCGACGCTCTGGTCCAGGTCGCCGGGGAGTGAGGCCAGAGCCTGCTCGAAGTGCATGTCTGCGATTTCGGCCGGGAGCGTCGAGACGACATCGGTAGGGTTGTAGCCGTAGCAGAACAGCGCCCCATCTGGAGCGTCCACGCCAACAGGCGCCCCGATGCCTTCGATGTGGATGCCGAGCGTCGTGCGTCGGTGTCTGGTCTGGTACGGTTCCATGGCTTATCCTTAGTAGTCGCCGCCGATTTTCACCAGCGTCATTTCGATGTTATAGACCTCCCCAGCTTTTGACTGGGATGGGCGGGCGCAGTCTGAGAACTTCTGCGCGTAGCTCGACCCCTTGGCGGCCATCACCACATCGACAAGCGAGTCGGGGGTGGTCCAGCCATAGTAGGCTGACGTGGCGTTGTTGACCACGATGATGTCCTGATAGGTCGAGATGCCCTGCTTCCACAGGTCTGAGAAGTAGTTGCCCTCCTCGTTGTCAGGGAGGCCCGCCACTTGGGCGTACTCGCCGTCTTTGTTGCAGTTGGCCCTGATATGTCCCGCAAAGATGCGGTTGTACCTGAATCCCCTCAGGTCCTTGATGCCGTAGTCGGCGACCTGAGCGAGCCTGTGCGGGGCGTTATTGGTGCGTGCGTCGCGCTCCCAGTCACTGGTCTTGACGCCGGGGCGTGGCGACATCCACACGCCCTTGCGAGTGTGTGGAGCTTCCAGTGAGGCTGAGCTGGTCTGGACGGTGCCGCCATAGCTGTCGGGGTAGCCCAGGTAGGCGGCGTCAAAGTTTCTGCTACCGTGGTCCCATGCCCAGCCGTAGTTGTATGAGCCTGTCAGCCGCTCCAGGGTGATGCCCCAGTAGCTGAGGTCGGTGCCATAGGAGTAGTCAGGGCTGCCGGTCACGAATCTGTATGTGTTCGACGTGCTGGAGTGGCTGTTAATCTTGTCTGCAATGTGCCCCACCAACGACGGGTAGTTCCCATAGCCGTCTGGACTCAGTGCCCAGTACAGGCCGTGGTCAAGGGTGACGATGATATCGCTGCCGTCCTCGTGAAACGCGAGCGTGTCGTTGGTGGGGCCGATGCGCACTGGAAAAATCCAGATGTCGAGTGTGTCGAGCATGATTATCCTCCAAGGCTCAGCCGTGGGTCTTCATTCAAACCCTCGCGGGCCTGTCGTCGGCCGACAGCCGACCTCTCCAGGAAGTAGCTGTTTCGCTGGTCGATGTACGTGGTAAACTCGCGGCTTCCTCGCTGTGCTTCGCGAAGGGCCTCGAAGTGTGCTCGCTTCTGCTTCTCGAACGCCTCGTCGGTGCTCATGTACTCAGGCCCCGAGCCACCTGCTTTTGCACCGGCTTTAGGGTCAGGGGCGGTCGGGCCTGCTGCGGCCATTCCACCAAACACTGCGGCGGCGGCCGTGTGGCCAATACCACCGGGGATGTTGCCTGAGGCGTAGGCGGCGATGGCAGCGCCTGACTCGAACAGTGCTCGAATCCCGGCCACTTCTCGATAGCCTACGCCCATCTGCTCAAGGAATTGACTGGTGGCAGCTCCACCAGCAGAGACCGAGGCTTCGAGCTTTTCAGCTCCAGTGGCCCCTTCGGCTGACATGGTCTGCCATTGGTCAGTCATTGTCTGGAGATTCGAGGCCATGCCAGCCAGTCCAGCGCCGACGTCCTTGTAGTCCTCAAGGCTCTTGATTTCCTTGTCGATGGCTTCACGCCGCTGCTCTTGGTCTTGGCCCAGCTTGTCCTGCTGTGTTCGCAGGGCCTCAACCTCCTTGCTGATGGCCTCGCCTTTCATGCTGGAGAGCATGTCAAACGAGCTGGCCACGGCGCTGTAGCCCGAGTCCTGGAGCGCCAGCTCTGCTTCGAGCTGGTCCATGCGCTTGTTGTGGGCTTCGTCCTCTCGACGCTCCTTGTCCTCCTGGTGCTTGCGCTCGGCCTCGGCCATCTGGTCGAGCTGGCTCTTGCGGAGGTCGCTGAGTTTCTTCTCTTTGGCCTGCTTCGCCTCAAGCATCTCCAGCTCTGCCTCGCTAGATGTGATGGTGCCTTCTTCAATCTTGCGTGCCAGCGCCAGTTGCCTGACCGCGAATTCTTCCTCAACGGTCTGGCGCTTGGAGGTTGCCTTGGCGCGCTTGATTTCAGCTTCGGCGATGATGTTGCGCCAGCGTGTGTCCTTCTCCTCTGCTGCCCTCTTGGCTGCCTCACCATCATCCCCCTTCTCGTCTGGGGCGTTGGCCTTCCTGACGGCGAGTTCCTCTTCCTTCTCGATGTTCTTCTTGCGCTTCTGGAAATTAGCGTCGAGCTTCTTGGACTCTTGGTCGAGCTTGGCGAGGTAGGAGTCCTTGGAGCTCTGGCTGAGGTCGTCCATCTCCTTGACGCGACGGGCCTTGAGCAGGATGGCCGCCTTCTTCCGGTCGATCTCTGCTTCGAGTTCCAGAATCTTGATGTCGGCGTCAATCCGCGCCCGAGCTGATTCGCTCTGGGTGCCTAGTCGCTTGTTCTCCAGGTCCAGGATTTCATTCTCAGTGGCGAGCTGGTCGCCCTGAGCTTTTTGCATCAGGTACAGCGTCTCCACGGTCTTGCGGTTGTTCTCCTGGCGCAGCTTGGCAAACTTCTCGTACTCGACACGAGTGTCCATGACGAGCTTTTTATCAGCCGCGCTCAGGCCTGCCCCACCGACGGTGTGCCTGTTGTTGATACGGTCAATTAGAACTTGCTGACTGGTGGCGTAGGCGGCGTCGATTTGTGCGCCCTGCTCGAACACGCCGAGCTGGTTGTCTACCTCGGGCATCTTGACATCGCCTAGGGCCTTGGCCAGCCGGTCGACGTTGTGTGCGGCCTTGTCTGACTCGTCCTTGAGAGTCTTCATCTCGTCGGCCGTCTCCTCGACAGCGTCGGGTCCTTCCTCTTCGATGAGGCCGAGCACTTCGGCGAGGTCGTTCAGCCCCATCACGGCCACCGTCAGGAACGGGGTGAAGGCCGTGGCAAGGGTGTTGCCCGCGCCGTCAAGGACGCGGTCAAACTTGTCCATCTCCTCGGAGAGCATCTTGGAGGATTTGATGGCATCTTTGTCCAGGATTTGACCATAGCGGTCGGCCTCCTCTGCGATGCGCTCGAATTCCTCTCCGCCTTTCTTGAGTGCAGGGAGCATCTTCTTGGAGAAATCTTCACCGAACAGGTTCGAGCTTGCGGCCATCGCGGCCACGTCGTCGTCTGCTGCCTGGACGCCGTCAGCGATACGCAGGAAGATTTCGTGGATGTTCTTGCCTTCCAGCTCGTCCGAACTGATGCCAAGCGTCTGGAGAGCTTCTGCGGCCGCGCCTGAGCCTTTCTTGGCGTCCATGACGCGCTCACTCAGGTTGCCGAAGGCGTCGGCGATGTCCTCAGTGTCCGCGCCGTACTTCTTAAAGGCAACGTCCAGCTCCTGGTAGGCGCGTGTGGTGAGGCCAGCAGCTTCGGCAGAGCGGGTCAGTTGCTTGACGTGGTTCGCCTGAGCAATCGACATCTCACCGAGCTTCTTTGCGCCCATGGCCGCGCCCGCACCAACGCCCAGAAGGGCACCTTGGACGATGGCCCCTTTAGAGATAGTCATGCCGAAGCCGTCGGCGAGGTTCTGCACCTTGCCTGCGGCGCTGTCCACGCCCTTGCCCAGGCCGCTGGTGGAGAAGCCAGCCGCCTCGCGGTCAGCCTTGGCGACAGCTTTGGCCGTCCCCTTGGCGTCCTTCTCCATGCCCCTGAGCGCCTTCGAGCCTTTCTTGACCTCGTCGGTCATCTTCTCGACGCCGTCGCCAGCGTCCTTCGCGCCCTTGTCAACCCTGTCCAGGTTGGTGTGCAGGTCTTTGGAGTCGTCGGCCGCCTTCTTGGCCGCCGCCCCCATATCGTCCATGGCTTTGTCGACCTTCTTGGTGGCCTTCTCAGTTTTATGCAGGGTCTTGGTAGCCTTGTCAGCGACCTCCAGTTCCCATACGAGCTGGTCTTTAGATGTAGCCATTAGGTGATTCCTGCCTTCTGGAGCATTTCGCGCTGTTTACGGCGCTCGTTGTCGTCTTGGAGCCGCTTGGTGTCTCGGGCTGCCTTGGCCGAGTCGGTCAGTTCGGCGACCTCCACCATGTAGTACGGCAGCTCCAGCAGGTTGACGCGGCCTGAGTCAACCAGGGTGGAGAATTGCCTGTGCAGTCGAATGACGTCTAGGCGGGTGTGGGCGTACTCACACCCTACACGTTCACGGTCGTCGATTGTGTAGCCTTGCAGCTCCTCGCAGACCTCACACTTGCAGCCGTGGACGTAGAGAGTTTGGAGGTACGCCTCTAGTCGTTTTTTACTGACGGTTTGAGTGCGGCGGCGGCCTTGAGTTCGTAGTGGAGGTTGGCGAGGTCCCAGATGCTCATGTGCCTGAGGATGGCGGTGCGGTCGGCGTGCCCGACATCGTCCCACTTCTCTACAGGGTTGCCCTCTCCATCTTCGTCACCCTCGACTCGTGCGATGTGCTGGTCGACGAAGTCGATGATGGGGATGGTCTGGTCGCCGGGGATTTCAACGCGGTGGTTCTTGTATTTCTCCCTGAGCGTCTCAGCCTCGCCCTCGGGCAGCAGGTCAACTGCCTCCTCGAAGGTGAGTTCCTCTTCGGCCCCGTCGCGAAGGTCCCATACAGGGCCGAACACGTCGCGCCTTTTGCGAAGGTGCTCACGGTACGATTCCTCGAAGTCAGCTCCACCAATCTCGATGTCGAGCATCTCGGGCTGGTCGGGCCGCAGGAAGTGAAACGTCATCTCGACGCTGTCGGCGAAGTAGTCGCCAACGGGGGTTTTGTGCTGTCCGATTGTCCAGGCCATGGTAGATCTCCAGGAAAGGAGTAAGGGGAGCGAGTGCCCCCGACCGAGGATGGCCGGGGGCTGGGGGTCACCTATGGATTAGGTGCATTTGATTTGCAGGGCGTTTTCCCCGCCACCATCGGCAAGGTCGCCGTGTGCGATGAACGGGAGGTCGAAGTTGGTCGAGCCGTTCGATGCGCTCGGGGTGTAGCCGGTGAACTGGCACACTGGCATCTTGAATTCAATGGAGTCGGTCCCGTCACTGACCGTGATAACCAGCTCGAAAGTAGGCGAGCTGGATGTGAGCTGGCTGATGATGTTGTTGAGCGCCGCGCTCTTGCCTCGCAGGGTCAGCGAGCCGCCGATGGGGCTGGTCCGCTCACGGTACAGGCTGATGTAGTCGACCATCTCGTCGGCCGTCAGGTCGCTGTCCTCGCCCACGCTCCAGTTGGTCTGCACTTCGCAGCCAGCCACAGCGTAGTTGGTGCCGCCGACTGACAGTGTCATGCCCTGCACACGCAGAAGGCTTTTACCTCCAGTGTACTCAGTCGGGTTGGACGGCTTGGCCTGAGGGGTCGAGGGGAACGGCGTAAAGAGCGCCGTATCCTCGCCGGTCATCTTCGCCCATTCGCCCTGGTTGAAGGTAAACGTGCGGTTACCTCGGGTGCCGCCGATGAGCATTTTGCGTGCCTGATCGTGGCCCTTCTCCACCATGTAGTAGGCGAAGTGGGCGCTGGGCACGCGAGTGATGAGGTCCGAAGTGATGGGCTTGTACAGCGCCGAGCTGGCGTCGAGGATCTCCTCAAAGTTCGCGCTCTTGAGCAGCGCGGCCCAGTCGGGTGCCGTCCCAGCTGCTGCCGATTTGCCGGTCAGTGGAAGGGTCCAGCTCACACCGAGCGACTGGCCGACGAACTCGCTGGGGAGCGTGTCGTGGGTCGCGAGAATACGCTGGTCTTGGTGCTCTGCGATGTTGGCGCTGACGTCGAAGTTCTCGAACGCCAGCCACTCGGTCGGGTCGCTGCTGCTCCAAGGGTCAGAGTCGTATCCAGTCTCCGAATCAACGGCGACCATCTTCTCTTGTGCGGACAGAATTCCGTCTGCCATGGTGTTCTCCTATCGTTTGATTAGAATGTCCTGATGGACGGTGAAGATAACAGACGCTGACGCGAGTGCGCCCATCTGCTCGACCTCCACCACATCGGCTTCGTTGGTCTGTACGTTGATTTCGTGGATGGCTGTTTGGTTCACAGCGTGCTGTGTGAGCGTGTCGATGATAGCCCCCTTGTACATCTCGGCACGCCGGTCCATCCACTCCTCGGAGAGCATGGGCCTGTCCCAGTTGGGAGGGGTCGGGTAGTCGAAGCCCGGCCGGTCCTTCACCATCAGGGTGATTTGAAAAGGGGTCTCCCAGGTCACTTCATTCTGCTCACCGTCGCCGGAGTATGTGGCCTCCTCGCGGCTGACGTCCTGCTTGGTGACCCAGATGCCTACCTCGTCGATGTTGAGGCGACGGAAGGCATCGTCAGGGGTGACGCGGCCGGTGATGATTTGCTCGGGCGTCGGCAACGGAAATTCAACCGACTCGACGGCCCCCAGCTCCCCCTCCAGGTAGCTCTTGATAACGTCTCGGATGCGCTCGGTGGCGCGGATCGTCGCGTACTTTACGGGGATGGCTGTCATTAGAGATTCACCTTGGCTTTACGTATTCCATCAGAGCCAATCTTGCGCCTGATGCCTTGCATGACGTTGTTGACGAGCTTGGTGCGCTGCTTGCCCTCCATGGCCGTGACATGTCTGGCCGGGGAGGGTTCGCCAAATAGCCCCTTGGTGTTGCGGGCGATGTCGCCAGCGTAAGGAACCTTCGAGCCGATGGTCACTTTGTCGGGGCTGTGTGAGTAGACGTGCTCGGGGTGGCCCATCGAGACGAACGACGGCCGCAGACGCTCACGGCCTGGGATCCACAGCAGCGGCTTAAGGTGACCAACGACAGCTTTCTTGAAAGCGCGATACTTCGGCTCTGCTTGATACTTGGCCCAGGGCTTGCCGCCGTGGCGGCCGCCGCTCCAGAATTGCATCGCCATGTGGACGATGAAGTACGGGTGGACGACGTCCTTCCAGATAGGGCGCATGTCGCCGACTGCCTTGCGCAAAAGGCCAAGGGTTCGGTGCATGGGCTTGGCGACGCCTGAGCCACCAAGACTAATCTCCATCAGCGGGGGCTTCGCCATCGGTGGCCTCCTCGACCTGGGGGTCCTCTTCTTCGAGGTCTTCGAGGTCCTCGACCAGAACTAGTCGGTTGTCCTTGTGCTTGTCATAGGTCCTCTTATCGACGTTGAGGTAGTCCCCCAGGCCGTGGGCTTCGTCGCCGTAGATGAACCGGCACGCCTTGGCGACCATCACGTGTTTTGTCTTTTTACCAGTCATGAAATTTGCCTCCAGTGGCGTGGTCGAAGTCGGCGCGGTCGCGCTCGTAAGCGTCGGGGATGTTTGAGTGGATGGAGTTCGTCGTCGGTGCCGTCTCCCCCATGTCCTGGTCCATTCTGCGAATGGTATCCTTGACATCGTTGAAGATGGCCAGCTCGTCGCCAGCCCCATCATACTCACGCTTCTTGAGGGCGCGGCCTCGTGCAAAGGCAGAGATACCCATGCGGACAAGCTCGCTCTCGTTTTCGCCAAGGTTGTCGATGTCGAAGCCTTTTCTGATGAGGATGGCGTTGAGCTGGCCAGCGGCGGCCTTGACCCACCTTTCCACCATCGGGGTGTTGAGGCCCTTGCTTGTGGCGGTGACGGTGCCGGTCGCGAACGGGAGGTCCAAGACGACGTCGTCTGCCGTTACGTTGTGGGTCTGAATGGCCATGGCTTACTCTCCTACGAACTCAGTGAGGCGGGCGAACACGGCGTCCTTGCCTCTGATGTAGTCCTCGCCGTCCTCGCGCAGGTTACCGTTGACGAAGTCTCTGACGTCGTCGTAGTCGCCTTCGTTGAGGATGGCCTTGCCCAGGGCTTCAAGGTTGACGTCGGACGCATCCTCGTCCCGCTCAGGGGCCTTGTCGTCCGTATCCTCGCCGAAGGATACAGGGCCGTCGGTGTTCTTCGACTCCACCATCCGGTGCTCAGCGCAGAGGATGCGCTCATCGTCGCCCTGGAGGTCGACCTCTTGGCCGGGATAAATGGTCTTGTCTTTGTAGATGGTCGGCGCGTCGCCGTCGTAGCGGTAGAGAGTTATGGGCTTGCCTCTTGAGGGGGTGGGTGGTCCTGAATGTCCCATGAATGTACCAGGGACACTGATTTTCGATGTGGGACATTCACTAAAATCGGCCTCTGGACCCCTCCACGCGCCGATTTTCAGGCTGGTGGTACATACCATGGGGGGTCCTCGCGTAATTGTTTACTATCCCAAACCTTATAAGGCGTAATACCTAAGGTTAGGTTTAGTCCATAAAGGGTCAGAAAACGGTGTCCCAGTGTACCAGGGGCCAATAATCGGGCCGTGAGGGCCACAGCACCACTATTTAGTGGTACATTCGCGAATGTCCCAGGGGTGTCCCGGGACATTCACTTAGGCCCTCACAGCTCTCGATTAGATAGCGCCAGGATTAGCCAGCACGTTTTTCAGCGCGATGGAGTTCTCCTTGAAGCGTCGCACGATGTCGGCGTCGAACCGAGCGCGGACGTACTTCATCTCCGCGTCGCGGTCCTCGTAGTCGTCGAGGCGAAGGTCCATGAACGTCGGACGCTCAAGGTTCTTGCCGTCGTCGAAGTAGCAGGCACCGTCATGGAGGTAGGAGCGCTGGAAGTCCCAGTTCTCAGCACCATCGTGAATCGGCTGGGTGCCGACGTAGACCTGACCAACGCCGAAGCGCGACTGGAAGAATCCCAGAAGCGACTGGAGGGCGACCATGGTGTTGTCCGATTTGGACCCTCCCTCAGTCGCGCCAATGACGTCAGGGTGACGCATCAGGGCAAAGGCGACATCGAAGCCCAGGACAGCTCGGGCACCTGAGCCGATGGAGCGAAGGGCCTTCTGAATCTGGGTGATGGGGCTGCCAGTCGTGTCGTCGAACTCCTCTCCACTAGAGAGGGTCATGGTGAGGATGCTGTCCTCGCTGGCGTCAGTGCCGTCGCCCTTGATGACCTCGATGAAGTCCCGCTCGAAGTCGGCGAGGATTTCGTGAGTGGCTCCCAGGCCGAGCTGGGAGTAGATGGGAATGGCCGTTTCCAGCTCCATCCCGGTCAGCTCGTCGATGCCCTCTTTGAACTTGTAGTGCTCGCACACGTAGCTCAGGGACTCAACGCCGCCGTTGCCTTCGGGGGTCGGGCTGCCGGGGCGCTGTTTGGTGCTGCGACCCTCACCATCGCTGGCGTGGGTGCGGTTCTGTCCGAGTTTGCGGTAAGCGCCCTCGCGTCGGGTGATGGGGAAGGCCGGTTCGGGTACGACCGTGCGAGCCATGTAGCCGGACAGGTCCGGCTCTTGGCCCTTGACGATTTCCTCGCGCTGTGCGGGGCTGAGTGTTCCAACGTCGAAGCTCATAATATTCTCCTAGAAGGGGGTGCTGCTTGAATGGTTGATTCGTGGTGCTGCGGGGGCGACTAGCCCATTGTCTCAGGGCCAGTCACCCAGTGGCTTAGTAGCTGCGGGCCAGGGTCGACAGGTCGATTTCGAGGAAGGCC
>Ga0136556_1001413_pt1 | contig 12125 bp, 10 predicted proteins | sample AntRauTorckE6831_FD_104780 | JGI IMG/M metagenome (GOLD analysis project Ga0136556, IMG submission 104780) | Saline lake microbial communities from Rauer Islands, Antarctica - Metagenome Torckler E6 #831 | ecosystem: Environmental > Aquatic > Non-marine Saline and Alkaline > Saline | place... | reverse complement strand
CGTCGCGACCGAGTGGGCACCCACGTCGTCGGCGACGCCCTCTGCGACTCTGAGCATCGCGCGCCGGAGCGAGAGCATCCGGGTCGAATCGGTTTCCGCGACGAGGTCTTCGACGAGGTCGCCCGCTGGCACGACCCGCAAGCGGGCGTCGACGTGCGGCGCCGAGTGCGCGACCACGCGGGCGGTTTCGGTCGCGCGGGCGAGGTGGTCGGCGCCGCCGTAGGCGCCCAGATCGAGGTAGACCGGGACGACTTCCAGCCCCCGTTTGAACAGTTCCCATGCGGCGACCGGCGAGTCGAGACCGCCGGAGAACAGCAGGACTGTCTTGCCCTGCGTCCCGACCGGGAGGCCGCCCGGGCCGTCGTACTCGACGACGGAGACGAACGCCTCGTCCTCGCGCACGTCGAGGCGGTAGGTCAGGTCCGGGTCGTCGAGGTCCACGTCCGCGCCGGTGGCCTCGTCGACGGCGGTGCCGACCTCACGCTCGATCTCCTGACTTGTGAACGGGTGCGTATCCGCGGAACCGGCGCGGTTGGCCCGGATTGCGAACGTCGCGCCTCCTGGGTGGTCCTGTGCGAGTGCGACGGCAGCGCGTTCGAGCGCTTCGCGCTCCGGAGCCACCGAAATCGCCGGTCGCGTGGAGACGACGCCGAAGGTGTCGGCGGCGGCGCGGGCGGCCTCGTCGGGCGAGAACGTTTCGGGATCGTCGGTATCTGTGTCGCCTTCGCTGGGCCAGATCAAGAGTCGCGACCAGCGACGCTCGACGCGGCCGTCGATCTCCCGATCCTCGAGGATCGCGCGGACGTTCTCGGCGAGGCGTTCGAGCATCTGGCCGCGGACCTTGCCGCTCTTGATGCCCAACTCCCCGAAACGGACGACTGCGAGATCCGGTGACGGCTGCACGGGCGGGCTAGCCGGCCGGCGGGCATGGGTGTTTCCCTCTGCGGCCCCGTCGGCTCCGTCGATCGCTTTCTCCGTCTGTGCCGGACTGTCGGTCAGAACGTCGAAAGCTCGCCCTCGATGGCCGAGCGCGTGATCTCGGTGACGTTCGCCAGATTCTCGTCGACGATCGCGGTCACGTCGGCCTCGAGGTCGTCGATCTCGACGCCGTCGGCGGTGACGACCTGCGCGTCGGCGACGTGGGGCTGATCGATCGGGCGGCCGATCTGGGAGAGCAGACGGAGTTGCAAGTCGCGGATGCCGTCGACCTCGTCGACGACGGCCTCGGCGGTCGCGGTCGAGAGGAGGTTGTAGATCTTCCCGATGTGGTTGACGGGGTTCTTGCCGGAGGTGGCCTCCATGCTCATCGGTCGGTTCGGGGTGATGAGGCCGTTCGCGCGGTTCCCGCGGCCCACGGAGCCGTCGTCGCCCTGCTCGGCGGAGGTACCGGTGACGGTGAGGTAGACCGAGCCCTCCTCGTAGTCGTCGGCGGTGTTGACCTCGACGTTGACCTCGCGGTCAGTGTATCCGCGGGCGACGCCCAGCGCGTACTCGCGGACGTCGGCGACAGCCTGCTTGTACGCCTCGAGATCCTGGATGTAGGCGTCGACCATCGCGACGGCGACGGTCACGTCGATTTCGTCGCCCTCGCGCTTGCCCATCACTTTCACGTCCGGGCCGACTTCGGGGTTCTCGGCGGCGTACTCCCCGTTGAGCCCACCTTCGATCTCGCGAACGATCGTCTCGGTCTCCGTCAGGGGCGCGTGGCCGACGCCGTAGGAAGTGTCGTTGGCCATCGGCACCTGCACCTCGTCCTCGCCGAACACGTCCTGCAGGTCGCCGGAGCCCTCGCCGAGGCGCACGTCGATAACGACGTCGGTACCGTACTCCAGTTCCGGAACGTGCTCTTCGAGGTACTCGCGAGCGGCCGCCAGCGCCGTCGAGTCGACGGGGAGTTCGTACTGGGTGCCGTCCTGCTCGTAGCTCTTGGTCGCGCGGCCGACGATGAGGACGTAGATGGGTTCGACGACTTCGCCGCCGCCGTAGGCCGGCGCCGCGCGCCCCGCCGCGAGTTGGGTCTCGTCGGTGTTGTAGTGCAGCACCTTCCCGACCCGGTCGAGATAGAGCTGTGAGAGTGCCCGGGAGACGCTCTCGGCGATGCCGTCACAGATGGAGTCGGGGTGCCCGATCCCCTTTCGCTCGACGATTTCGACCTGCTGGTCCTCGACCGCTTGCCGGTCGAGTTCGGAGACCTGTATGTTCCGCGTCATTGCCCACAGTTCCTGCCCATCGAATCTATAACCTTCGGAAACGATCCGCTGCTGAAAAATTACTCCGGAGCATCAGCGGCGAGCAGCAAACCGAGGTAGGAGCTCTGAATCTGCGTTTCGGGATCGAGGTCGAGGTCCCGGAGGACCGATTGGGCCCCCTCCCGGACGGCTTCGATCTCGGATTCGGGCGCCTCGCGTTCGATTTCGACAAACGAGCCAAGCCCGTCGACCGAGTCGAGCGTGACCGTGTACCCCTTGAGCGCGAACCGTTCTCGCTCCTTCTCGACGATGGCTGCGGGTTCGAACCCCAGTCCGTCGAAGATTCCCGCGGCGGCGTCGCCGTCGTCGACGGCCGTCTCGTGTTCCTCGCGGGTCTTCGACGCCGCCTCGACGAGCGGTCCCTTGTAGGTCAGCTTCGTCGTCGTCTCGCCGGCGTCGAGATCGGTCTCCTCGCGCAGGCGCAGCGCCTCGTCGGTCTCGGCGAACTCGCGGTGGGGGGCGTCGTAGTAGGTGTCGACCTGCCGGACGTGGTCCACGGCGGTGGCGGCGGCGTCGTCGAGCGACTCGCGCACGCGTTCGTGGTCGGCCTCGACTTTGAGTTCGACCTCGTACATGGCTCTGGAATCGACGGCACCGACGAAAAGGCTGCCCTCTCGGCGATGAGTGGTCGGCTGAGTGCATCGCGATCGGGGGCGTCGGCCGTCATCCAGCCCCGAAACGTTGTCCTTAAGAGTGAAACACGAGACGTTAAACGTATGAGTGAGAACGAGGCCGACGCCGACGTCGAGGCCGAAGCAGAGACCGAGGCCGAGACCGAGTCGGGCATTCAGGACGGCGATTTCGTCCGTATCGACTACAACGTGCGCACCGTGAGCGACGACCGCGTCGTCGACACGACCCGGAAGGACGTCGCCGAGGAAGCCGGCATCGACGACGACGAGTACGACTTCTCCCCGCGCATCATCGTCGTGGGCGAGGGGCACGTGTTCCCGGGCGTCGACGATGCGCTCGTCGGGAGCGAAGTCGGCGACGAGGGTACCGTCGACATCCCCGCCGAGGACGGCTTCGGCGAGTACAACGAGGAGCAGGTCCGCACCGTCAGTTCAAACAAACTCGACGAGGAGAACCGGCGCCCCGGCGCGCAGGTTCAGATCGACGGCGAGCAGGGCTACGTCGAGACCGTGATCGGCGGCCGCGCACGCGTCGACTTCAACCACCCGCTCGCAGGTGAGGACCTCGAGTACGAGTACGAGGTCGTCGACGTCGTCGAGGACGACGAGGAGAAGGCTGCCGGCCTGCTGGGGATGTACCTCCAGATGGAGCCGGACCTGCGCATCGAGACCGAGACCGTCGAGGAGGAGGTCACCGAGGAGGACGAGGACGGCGAGGAGACGACCCGTACCGAGGAGGTCGAGCAGCGAACCCTCTACATCGAGGCCAGCCAGCAGATGCAGATGAACCAGCAGTGGATGTTCCAGAAGCAGCAGGTCGCCCAGGACCTGATGGACCGTCTGGATCTCGACCGCGTGGTCGTCGAGGAGGTCTTCGACGGCAGTGCCGGCGGGATGATGGGCGGGATGGGCGGCATGATGGGCGGCATGGGCGGCGCCGAAGAACTCGAGGAGGAGCTCGAGGATATCGAGGGCGACCTCGAAGACGCCGACGTCGACGCCGAGGAGATCGTCGACGAGCTCGAAGACGAGTAACGCTCCCGACGCGAGCACGCGACCCGTTCGCACACCGACCGAAGCTTTTTGCAGAACGCCGAAGCAGTAGTTCGTAGCCGATGCTCCTCGTTCAGTTCTGAGCCCGCGACGCTCACGTGGCGGCAGCGAGGCGACAGCCTCGTTAGACAGCGAGGCGACAGCCTCGTCACACAGCGAGGCGACAGCCTCGTTTGAGCGACGGCGGGAGACCCACCGAGGCACCGATTTCCGATAGCCTGGGGTCTCCCGTCCGTGGCGGGCGGTTCGCCGTCGCCGCCCGGTCACGGTGGGGGATCCACCCTCATCAACGTTGCAAGACTCACCAGCGAACTCGACCGACGCATCGACAGCGAGTACCGACGCGGAGCGACCAACAGATGCTGACCGAACCGCCATCGTCGTCGCCCGCGACGCCGACAACCAGCCGGACACGACCGAGATCGAACGTCTCGCCAGCGCGGCGGGCTACGCCGTCGTCGACGCCGTCACCCAGCGGCGCAGCGAGGACGGTCAGTACAACGTCGGCCGCGGGAAAGCCGAAGAACTTGGCCGCCGAGTCGCCGAGCGCGGCGCCGACGCCGTCCTGTTCGACGTGGAACTCACGCCCGGCCAGTACAGTTCCCTGACGACGCTGCTCCCTGACGGGACCCGAATCATCGACCGCCACCGCCTCGTACTCGATATCTTCGAGGGCGGCGCCGGCGGGAGGGCCGCCCGCCTCCAGGTGGAGTTGGCGAAACTCCGCTACGAACTGCCCAGAGTGCGCGAAACCGAGGAGCGCACCCACATGCAGCGCGCCGCCGAAACCGGCTCCCGACTCGTCGACATCGAGAGTCGAATCCGGACCGTCGAGACCAAACTCGACCGACTCGCCGACCGCGCGACTGAGCGGCGCGCCGAGCGCCGCGAGCAGGGGTTCGACCTCGTGGCGATCGCAGGCTACACCAACGCCGGGAAGTCCACCCTCCTCCACCGACTCGCGGACGACCTCTCGGTTTCGGGGATCGCGCCGGACCACGACGACCTCGACGGGGCCGCCGAGGTGGCGGATCGACTCTTCAAGACGCTCGACACGACCACCCGACGCGCGACCGTCGACGGCCGGCGGGTGCTGCTGACCGACACCGTCGGCCTCGTCGACGGCATCCCGCACGATCTGGTCGCCGCGTTCAGCACCACGCTGGACGCCGTGGCTGACAGCGACGCCGCGCTCCTGGTGGTCGACGCGAGCGACGGTCTCGCCGCTCTTCGGGAGAAAATCCGCGTCTCGTTGGGGGAACTCGGCGATCCGCGTGGCGAACTCTTGGTCGTGCTCAACAAGACGGACCTCGTGGACGACGAGGGCCTGGAGCAACGGCGCCGGGTCGTCGATGAAGTGGTCGACGAACGCGCTACCGAGATCCTCACGGTGAGCGCGCTGTCGGGGACGGGCACTGGCCGTCTCCGCGAGGCTATCGTCGATGTGCTGCCCGACGAAACGGCCACGTTCGACCTGCCCAACACTGGCGAGACACAGTCGTTCCTCGCCTGGGCCCACGAGCACGGGCGCGTCGATGCCGACTACACCGGGACCCGGGTCCACGTGACGTTCTCGGCCCGTCCCGCAGTGGTCGAACGGGCGCGATCCCGGGCGGCGAGAGTCGAAACTGACGAAAGCGTCTGACGCCCGTCAGACGCTCTCTGCCCGCTGAGACCACGTTCCTCCGCTGTCTTTTTCTCGGTCCCAACCGAGACACTATTCATGACCGATAACGGCGGCAACGATCGGCGACGAACTATCGAGGGACGAATCAACACGCTGAGCGCGGGCGGCAACAGCGCCAGCGGGCGCAGCACGAACCGGAGCCAGCGCTCCCGGAACGCCTCGGCTGACACGGAGACCGATTCGGACGACGTCGGCTCCGGTATCGGCGACGACGAGAGCCAGTCTGCCGACACCGACGCGGATGCGCTCAGCACGGAGGTCCCGGACACTGGGTCCGGGGACGACTCCGAGGCCGATGCAGACGAGGCGGGCGTCGACGACGCCGACGAGACGGACGAAGCGGACGCGTCCGAGGAGGCGGGTGAAGACGAGGCGTCCGATGACGGGCCGGCCGAAACCCGCGCGGAAGACGTCGACGAGCGCTCGTCGCTGGAAGTCGAGATGGACCGGTTCGTCCGTGCGTTCGCCGCGCGCCGCGCCGACAAGATCGGCGAGGACAGCCTCGACGAGTACATCGTCGGCTCGGTGAAGGGCTACCTCGCGGGCCTGCTCGGGGGCGACGTGGAGTCGCCCGGCACGCTCAAGCGAGCGGTCGAGATCGAGGCCGACGACATCTTCGGCGGCCTGCTGGAGGCCGTCGCAGACGAGGGGCAGGATCAGGATGACGTCGTTATCGAGGCCATCGCCGAGGCCCACGACGTGCCCGATGACGACTCGCTGGTCGTCGCCGGCCTGCGCGATCACGAGGCGCTGCTGAAAGGGGTCGTGGCGAACAACTCCAACGACCTCAGTGACGTTTCGGAAGTGGTGCAGGCGGCCGTCGAGACGCGCCTCCTCGAGGAGCGCGCCGAGTAGTCGACACGGGGCTGAACTCGTTCGGCCAATTTTCGGGGTATCCTTCCTGGACCCGTCGAGCGATCCGTACTGACCCGAGGGCGGGAGCCTTATCCCCCATCACCGAGAATCGGGCGGTATGCAACCACGGGACCTCTCTTCCCACATCGAGTACGTCCCCGGACGGGGGGTCGAGGAGGTCGCACGCGACCTCGGACTCGATCCCGACGAACTCGTGAAACTCTCCTCGAACGAGAACCCCCACGGCGCCAGTCCCGCGGCCGTCGACGCCGTCCGCGACGCCGCCGCGGACATCTCGGTCTACCCCAAAGCGGCACACACCGACCTCACGGCCGACCTGGCCGAGACGTGGGACCTCGCGACCGAACAGGTCTGGGTCAGCCCCGGCGCCGACGGCGCCATCGACTACCTCTCGCGAGCCATGCTCGATCCCGCGGACCCCGTGCTCGTCCCGGATCCGGGGTTCTCCTACTACGGGATGAGCGCGCGCTACCACCACGGCGACGTGCGCTCCTACGATCTCTCGAAGGCCGACGCGTTCGAGATGACCGCCGACACGGTCCTCGACGCCTACGACGGCGAGCGAATCGTCTTCGTCACCTCGCCGCACAACCCTACGGGGGCGACGATGGCTCGCGAGGAGATCGAGGCGCTGCTCTCCGGCGTCGACGACGACTCGCTGGTGGTCGTCGACGAAGCCTACGGCGAGTTCGCCGACGAGCAGTCTGCCGCAGGACTGCTCGACGAGTACGAGAACCTCGCGATCCTGCGGACGTTCTCGAAAGCCTACGGACTGGCCGGCCTCCGGATCGGCTACGCACTCGTCCCCGACGCGTGGGCCGACGCCTACGGGAAAGTCTCGACGCCCTTTGCCGCCAGCGAGGCGGCGCTGCAGGCCGCAATAGCTGCACTCGACGACGACGCGCACGTCGAGAAATCCGTCGACAGCGCCGCGTGGGCCCGGGAGTACATTCACGAGAACCTCGACGCGCGCACCTTCGACAGCGAGGCGAACTTCGTGCTCTGTGACGTGGGCGACGGGAGCGCGGTCGCCGACGCCGCGCAGCAGGAGGGCGTGATCATTCGAGACTGCAGTTCGTTCGGGCTTCCGGGCTGTGTCCGAATCTCCTGTGGCACCGAAGCCGGGACGCGCCGCGCCGTCGAGACGCTGAACGACGTGCTCGCGGAGTTGGGGGCGACAGCATGAGTGAGACTGACCCCAATCGCGATCCGGAACTCGCCTTCGAGCGGGCCGTGCTCACAGGGACGCCCGGCACGGGCAAAACCACGGTCGCCAAAGCGATCGGCGAGCGGTTCGGGATCGAGGTCCACCACCTCAACGACGTGATCCGCGAGGAAGAACTCCACGTGGGCGAGGACGAAGAGCGTGGCTCGCTCATCGCCGACAACGACGCGATCCGCGAGCATCTCGGCGACTGGTCGGGGCTGCTCGACTCGCATCTCGCTCACCAGTTCGACGCCGACGCCGCAATCGTGCTGCGCTGTCACCCCGACGAACTCGAGAACCGGCTCGGAGCGCGCGGGGAACCGGCGGCCAAGATCGCCGAGAACGCCGAGAGCGAGGCGCTGGATATCGTGCTCAGTGAGGCGGTCCGAGCGTACGGCGAGGAACAGGTCTACGAGATAGACACCACCGATCGATCGGTCGATGCCGTCGTCGACGATGTAGCGGCTGTCCTTCGCGGTAATCGCGAGCCGTCGGCCGGCACGGTCGACTTCATGGGGGCGCTATGACGCTCGATCAGTACCGCGACGTCGCGGATCGTCTGCTCGTCCCGTTCGTCGACGCCGCCGAGGCAGTGGGACTCTCTCCCGACGGCGTGAGCGTCATCGCTTTCGTCTTCGCCGGCGCCGCGGGCGGGGCGTTCGCGCTCGCGGGTGGCCAGGGACCGCTCTGGCTCTACGTCGCGGCGAGTTCCTTCGTGTTCGCGAACGGGTGGCTCGACATCGTCGACGGCGCGCTCGCCCGTCAACTCGGCACCGACTCGAAGGGGGGCGACCTGCTCGACCACGTGCTCGACCGCTACGCAGACGTGCTGATCATCGCGGGCCTCGCCGCGGGCGCCGACGCCTACGCGCTGGGGCTGCTGGCGGTGACGGGCGTCCTCCTCACCTCCTACATGGGTACCCAGATCCAGGCCGTCGGGCTCGGCCGGGAGTACGGCGGCCTGCTCGGACGTGCGGACAGACTCGCCCTCGTGGGTATCGTCGGCGTCGTCGCGTTCGTCCTGCCGGGCGACGTCGTCGCCGGCCTCGGCGCCGTCGAACTGCTGCTCGTGCTGTTCGCCGTCGTCGGCCACCTGACTGCTGTCCAGCGGTTCTGGGGCGCGTGGTCGGATCTCTCCTGATTCGGTCCCACTTTTCGTCGATTCGAGAGTGTGTTTCGCGAAAATCCAACGTTCACCTCCTGGTAAACGATCGGGAACTTATTTCACAGGTTATGATAGACTGTTGGTGTCTTGCTCACTGGTGCCCCAGTGTTGGTGAACGGAGCAGTTCCACAGCCTCTGGGAGTCCCACTGCGGGTAGCGGGGTTGCCGTTGCAGGTGCCGTGGGAGATGTGGCTCCCGAACCTCCTCGTTACGACGGTGCTCTGGTCGGTGATGAGTCTCTACATCGCTGGGGGCCTCTACTGGCTGTTCGAGATGACCGCCTACGGCTGGCGGTACGAGGACCCAGCCCGGGAGTACGGCCCCGAAGACGTGCAAGTCCGATTCCTGACGATCGATGCGGAGTCGGTGGTACAGCAGTCGGTCGATCGGCTCCCGGAGGAGTTGACCGAGCGATACATCATCGCCGAGGAGCCCCTGACGGTGTCTGATGCGACGGTTCGAGTCGTCCCAGACTCCTTCGAGTGTTCGGCGACTAACAAGGGGCGGGCCCTCGAGTGGGCCAGGCGACACACCGAGTGCGACCGCGAGTTTGTCCTCTACCTGGACGAGGATAGTCACGTACTGGAGTTCGAGGGCCTGCCCGACGCCGACATCGTCCAACTGACGGAACACCCGCGCCGGACATCGAGTCTGCTTTCGTATCTCGCCGAAGTGAATCGGATCGGGTTCCAGATCGAACAGCGCGCGTTTCCGGCTATCTCGGTTCCGCTGTACGCGTGGGGCGGGGGCCTCGCGGTCAGGAAATCGGTGGAGGACGAAGTAACCTGGGACTATCCGACGGTGATCGAGGATACCGTGTTCCTCTGGCGGGCTCACGTCATCGCCGATGCGACGTTTTCCTACGTAACTGACCGCGTCTCGAACCAGGCGCCGCCATCGCTCTGGGCTATGTTCCACCAGCGGCGCCGGTGGATCGCCGGTGCGCGCGAGGACAACGATATCCTCTCGCTCGACCGTGTGTTGATGTACGGAATCCGTGACTTGTCGTGGTCGGCGACTGGGGTGATACCGGTCCTCGTCGTGGTCTCCTCCGTCCCGGTGGTGGAGCTGGTGTTTTACGAGGCGTACCGACTCGTCTCTGTCGTCCTGTTGGGGATGCTGTTGGTCTGGGTCCTCATCGGTATCGCCGTTCGCCGACCGATTCGACACGTGGCAGTTCTCAGCCTCCTGCTCTCCCCGATTACGACAGTACTCCATTCTGTCGGTGCGATTTGGGGGCTACTCTCCCCGCCGAAAACGTTCGAAGTCACTCAGAAGGTCGACGAGGAAGCCGATGTCGAAGCGCCCGAATACTGAGTTGACTTCCCGGCAAACTACCTCGTCACGTCCAAATGGTGGAACTTACTCCAGACTGAGACCGGCGTGCCAGTGCTCCACGCCGGCTTCCTCCTTCACGTCGTCCATCTTCGCGAGCAGTTTCACCGCGAGGCTCGCCGTCTCGGCGGCGACGGACTCGCCCTCGGTCATGAACTCGCCCGTCGAGCGGTTCGCGAACACCGAACAGATCGCGCCGGCCCGGAGGCCGTAGACGTTCGCCAGCGTGCAGATGGCGGCCGTCTCCATCTCGATGTTGAGTACGTTCGCGTCCTTCAGGTCCTCGACGAGGTCCTCGCTCCCGGCGGCTTCGAACCCCTCGAACCCCTCGCGACCCTGTCCAGCGTAGAAGGAGTCCGCGGACATCGTCAGGCCGACGTGGTAGTCGTGGCCGAGTCTCTCTGCGGCCGCGATGAGTGCGGAGACGACCTCCTCGTCGGCGACGGCGGGGTAGTCCTCGCGGACGTACTCCTTGCTCGTCCCCTCCTGTCGGACGGCGCCGCGGGTGATCACGAGGTCGCCGACCTCCATCTCGGGCTGGATCGCCCCGCAGGAGCCGACACGGATGAACGTGTCCGCGCCGACGCGGGCGAGTTCCTCGACGGCGATTGCCGCCGATGGCGATCCGATACCGGTCGACGTGACCGAGATGGGCGCGCCGTCGTAGCTCCCGGTTGCGGTACGGTACTCGCGGTGGTGGGCGACCGCCTCGTGGTCGTCCCACAGCGGCGTGACCTTGTCCACCCGTTCGGGGTTCCCCGGGAGCAGGACGCTATCGGCGACGTCGCCGGGTTCGAGTTCGACGTGGTACTGCTTCTCGTCGGAGGCGTCGGACATACCCCCGTGGTTCTCCGGTCCGGAGCGTAAGGCTGTCGCTCGGTCGGCGCGGGTTCTTGATCAGCAGTTTCTCGGTGAAGCGGTCGCCGTCAGAGAGAACCGTGGCTGGTGGGCATGGCGGAAATCGGAATCGTACCGAGCAGAAACAGCCGACTACAGCACGCCCATCGTCTCGAGTCGATCCGGTAGGTACGTGTCGGTCACGAAATCCAGCCCTCGCGACGCCAGCGCCTGCTGTTCGGCCTTCTTCCCGATATCCAACTGCAACTCGATCTGCTCCTCCCAGAACTCCGTCTGGAAGCGCGGGTCGTCGAGTTCGGACTCCAGCGCGTTTATGTCCGAGTCCGAGAGCGGATCGGTCGGCAGGTCGTAGTCGACGATGTCCTCCGGGCGGATGCCGACGTAGTCGGCCTCCGGCGTTGCCAGGTACTCCGAGAGGTGGGCGGACTTGATCGACCCGTACGCGACGGAGCCGTAGATCCGGTAGGACCAGGGGTCACCGTCACAGAACACCAACACCGGGAGGTCGAGTTCGTCGTGGAGGCGCTTGGTGATGCGGCGGGTCGCCCGTGCTGGCTGGCCCTTCAGGTGGACGATCAGGCAGTTGTAGTCGTCGTCGAACCCGTTCTCGATCAGTCGGTCACGCATCCCACCGGTCTCGACACACATCACGAAGTCGATGTCGTGGTCGAGGAAGTCGATCGTGTCGGGGTTGTTGGGAATCTGGTACCCCCCTTCGCCGACGTCGAGTTGGCAGTGGATCTCGCGCTCGCCGCGGCGGGTCTGCTCGCGGAGTTCCAGCGGGCCCATGAGGGTCGCGCCGGACTCCTCCGGACGCATGTGGAAGTCCTCGCGGGTGACGCCCGTGACGATTTCGAGGTCCTCGACGAGGTTGTTCGACTCGTCCTGCCCGTTGAACTGGGCCTCCTCGTTGTCCCAGGATTCGCTCAGGTAGTAGAGTTCTCGCAGCGTCGACGAGCGGTTCTCGTCGAGCTGGTTCGCGAGGAACTCGATGGTGTAGGCGGCTTTCAGTAGCTTCCGGGCGCCGCTGACGGAGTTGGCCGTCCGCGTCGACTTGCGGTCG
>Ga0136556_1001407_pt1 | contig 12150 bp, 14 predicted proteins | sample AntRauTorckE6831_FD_104780 | JGI IMG/M metagenome (GOLD analysis project Ga0136556, IMG submission 104780) | Saline lake microbial communities from Rauer Islands, Antarctica - Metagenome Torckler E6 #831 | ecosystem: Environmental > Aquatic > Non-marine Saline and Alkaline > Saline | place... | reverse complement strand
TTTTTGGTAGCCAATTCATAAGTGTTGAAACTTCAGTTGATAATCAATCAACTTGGGATACAGCAACTAATGGTGGCTCAATACCTAACATCCAAGGTGCAGATACATTAGATGTAAGGCAGACATTATCAACCACAGATACTACAGTTACACCAGTATTAGAGGATATTACAGTAGATATAGACACAGCGGATACCAATGAGGATACTGGAAGTTTAACAGTAGAATTAGAACAAGAAGATTTCAAAGTAGAAGAAATAGATAGTGATAGTTTCACCGTAAATGAAACACACGATAATTTATTAATAACCCCTCAAAGTGAATTAGATAGCTTAGGCAGTAATACTCTTACAAAGAATAATCTCAACGGGATTGATAACGGTGATTTAACAGGCAGTGAGAGTAAAGATGTTTTACTGTCAGAGAGTGATAACTCTATACTTGCAGGAAACACAACAAAAGATGGGATAAAAGTTGAACAATCAGACAGTGGATATTTCAACAAGGACGCTGAAAACTGGTATACAATGACTTGGGAAGTGTTCACAGAAGATAAGTTAAAAGAAAAAATAAACCATTACTTAGACGGTTGGCTATTAGATAAAAGTATTAAAAACGAATGGATAAAGAAAAAGAATACTGAAACAATATGGCAAGATGTAGAAGGAATAAATAGTGAGTGGAAGGAGGTGTAGAATGGGAAAAAGATTAAGAATAAAAGACTTCTCTGGTGGGCTTAACACAGAAGGTCAAAACTTCTTTATGGAAGATAATGAGGCAGTAGAGTGCAGGAATGTTAACTTTGATAAACAAGGTGCTATCATTAAAAGAAATGGTTATAAGGCTCTTTTAGACAGCACAATAGGTGCAGATGGAATAAAAGGACTACACATCTTCCACGAGAAGAACGGTGATAGACATATGATCACAGCCACCAGAACAGGCTTATATGAGATAGATGAAAGTGCAGGAACATACTCCACTTTAGAAACTGGCTTAACAGCAGAAGGACATTATTCCTTCGCTACCTTATTAGATAAATGCTTTATAGCAAATGGTAAAGATGGTCTAAGAATATATGACGGCGAAAATATTGACATCAATCCTAATGCACCAAATGGTAAATTTGTAATAGCAAATAACAATAAACTTTACATAGCAGGAGATGAAGAAAACCCTAATAGATTATACTACACAGTTATAGACGATAATGGTTTATTAGAATGGTGGGAAACTTCCAATCAGAATGGAGAAAGTTTTACAGCAGACCACGATAACTGGATATATTTAGACAATGCCCCTATTCAGTATAACAGCGAGTACATAGCCAGTTATGAACGAGGTATAGACTACGAGGTAGATTATACCGAAGGTAGAATTAAAACTCTCTCAACAGGCAATATGACCGACTCTCAAGCCTATTCTATTGACTATTCCTACAAATATGGACTTACTCACTACATAGATGTAAACAGCAACGATGGAGATATTATAACTGCTATTACAAGGCAACAAGGAAATATAGTAATCTTTAAGAATAGTTCAATTTATACCCTTTATGGAACAGACCAACAAAATTATCAACTCCGAAATGTTCAGCCAAATATCGGATGTATAGCCCCTAATTCAGTAGTTAACATCTTTAACTACTTATACTTCCTCTACCGAGATGGAATATACACATTTGACGGTTCTTCCGTTGATTTAATCAGTGAAAAGATAGGCGAGAAAATTAATGAAATAGCTGATCCTTCCAAAGTAAGTGGTGCTTGGTATGACCACAAATACTACTTATCCTATCCTAAAAACGGCTCATCTACCAATAATATAATATTAGTTTATAACCTAATGCACGAAAGTTGGAGTTATTATACAGGAGTTAACGCCGGTGTATTCAACAACTTTGACGGTTCACAAGATGCGCAGGTTAATATAGGAGAAATATATTTTGGCGATTCAAATGAAGGACAGGTACATCAATTTGACACTGGTACAGATGATAACGGCGACCCTATTGATATGAGGTATTCAACTAAACACTTTGAATTAGACGGCGAAGATGTAATAAAAACATTTAGAAAAATAATGGCGTCAGCTATATCTCAAGGAGAAGTTAAATTAGATTACTCGATAGACAAAGGTAGGAAATCTGGTACTTTTGAGATAGTAGGTTATGATACTAACAAAGATTACAAGTGGGGGAGTACAACTTGGGGAAATTTAATTTGGAATAAACCACCAATAGCTAAGTTTGGTACAAGTTTTCCTGGTGGTTCTCATGGAGGTACTATTAGTTTTACAATACGAGATAACTCAACTAATAATGTTAAGTTTTATGGGCTGACAGCTAAAGTCAGAGGCAAAAGAGAGGCTTATTGGAGATAATAATTAAACAGGAGGTGATTAAATGGGTATAGTTAATAAACAATATACTTTTCAAGATAAAGACGACGCTGATCCAACACAGGTTAATACTAATTTTGATGATCTTTATAATGAGTTAAATGGTAATATTGATGAAAAAAATATAGACTTTTCCAAAGAAACATTAATAAGTACTATTATTGATGAAATAAAATTAGATGTAAAAGAAATGATTTATCCAGTAGGTAGTTTATATTTTAATGCAAATGATGGTACTAACCCTTCTACACTTTTAGGGTTTGGAAATTGGGAAAAGTTCGGAAAAGGTAAAGTTCCTGTTGGACACGACCCAGATGATACAGATTTTTATACAGCAGAAGAAACTGGTGGTGCTAAAACTCATACTCTTACAGAGGCAGAAATACCTTCTCACTCCCATGATAGTGGTAGTTTGTCTAATAATTCTACAGGTGCTCACACTCATACATTTAGTGATACTTCGAGTTCTAGTGGTTACCACAGTCATAGTGGTAGTACGAATACTACAGGTAATCATCACCATAAAGTTACAAGAACTTTTGCGTACAGTGTAACTGGTAATTATGTAGGTTCACATGACCAGAGTGATGCAGATAGAGTTAACACATCTGCAGCAGGTGACCACTCTCACTCATTAAGTATAAATAGTAATGGTTCTCACACTCACACAGTAAGTGGAAACACAGGCACCACAGGAAATCACTCACACACAATAAGTGGAAGTACAGCTAATGCAGGTTCAGACAATACTCACAATAATTTACAACCTTATATTACCGTTTATATGTGGAAACGAATAGCATAGATGTAAAGTTATAGGAGGTTAATAAATGTTTAAAAATAACTATGAATATGCTTATTTGATTAATACTGATGAAAATAAGTTTATTCTAATTACAGAAAAAGAAGAAAAAGAAATAGGAAATGTTAAATTAGTAGAGGCTATGAATTATGCTGGAAATAAAGGGTGGGAATTTATAGTACACGACGAAAATATAGGTCTTGTATTTAAGAAGGTGGTTTAATGGCAGAATATACTTTACCTCCAGATAAAGATATGGATATACAGACACAATTTAGAGAAATACTTTACGGTGGGCTTACAGCAAAGAATGTTAATGAAAAAGAGTTCTTTATCTTAACTTCTCCTAATGGAACGAAGTATAGATTAACAATAGATGATAGTGGAAACTTATCTACAAAGGAGGTGTAAATTATGTGGGGTACTTTAATAAAGGCAGTAGCACCAGCACTTATTGGTGAGCTTGTTGGTGGCGACGACGACGACGGTGGTTCTACAAGAGCAAAGCAAATGAAACGCTCACCACTTCAAAAAGAATTAGAAAAAATAGCTTTGGGAAAACTAGATGAAGGTGCAAAACAATATGACGGTAAATTAAAAGGAACTATGCCTGATAGTTTTGGACAGGTTAAAGATATGATGGGTAATAACCAATATCAAGGTCAAACTAACATTAACACTTCTGATACACAAAAAAATGTTAGTGGACAAATAAATTCTATGCTTAATCAAGGATCATTTGGAATGTCTGATAAAGAAATGGACAAAAGAATGGGACAAACTAAAAAGAATGTTAACCAAAATTTAGAGAATAACATTCAGAATACTTTTAGAGGTATGAATAGACGAGGAATGATGGATTCTGATATGAATACAGAAGGTTTGAGAAGTGCTCAAAATAAAGCAAGTAGTCAATTAGCAGACGCTCAAACTAATATGTATTTACAAAATGAACAACTAGCTAATCAAGAAAGGAACAATGCTTTATCACAAGGAATGAATCTCTCTAATATGCAGTCCAGTCAGCAACAACAAAACATCTCAAACCAAATGAACCAATGGAGAAATGAACAGAATTTACAACAGCAAGATATTCAAAACTTAATGAATATGGGGCAGTATGAAGGCAATTTAGAACAGAGTAATATTGACAGAGCCTTAAATAACTTCTATCAGCAGCAGCAACTTAACCAACAGCCATTCAATCAAGCTATGGGTGTATTACAAGGAGCTACACTTCCTTTTCAACAGGCTAATGCAGGAATACAAGGAAGTAATGCTAATGCTAATGCACAGCAACAGGCTGGTATGTGGGGAGCAATAGGTAATATTGGTGGAGATTTAGGAACAGCTTGGCTTAATAATAAATATGGTGGATAAATGGAGGTGATTAAATGGATTTTAGTGCGTTAATGCAAGGTTTTGCTCAATCTAACGCCCCGAAAGCATTGGGGCAAGCCTTGTTTGGCAATAAGGAAAAAGACCCTTTAGAAGAAATGATGAATGATCCTTTATTTCAAATGGGTATTCAAAGTGGTAATCCTAATCTATTAAAGTTAACAGCGGGTAAATATGCAGAACCATTTTTAAGCGAATATGATTATATGCCACAGAGAAAGACTGATACTAATTATAGTTTAAATGAAAGCAATATAGATAGACCAGAAGTAGGATTTAACTTGCAGAATAAAATAAGTAACGACTTAAACTTAAATAACAAACCTCCACAGTTAGACTTGAAAGTTCCTTCACCAAATATCACTAAACAAGCACAGGGAACTATCAACAGGGAAATAACTAGAGAACCAGAAAATGAATACAACCAAAGGGTTAATGAGATATTTACTAATTTACTTATTCCTCAACAGCCAGAAAAAACTAAAACTTTAGATAGGAGCAAGTATTTAACAGAAGATGAATATAACCAAATACCAAAGTATATGCAGGCTGGATTTGGTGCAACTGACTTAAACGGCGAAACTGTTTATGTAGATACACCTTATAATCCTAGTAAGCCAGAAAAACAGGAAGAAACTTATCCTAGTTGGGACTATAACAAAAATAATCGAATTGATAACAAAAATGAGTTTAATGCTTTTACTAATAATTACAATACAGAAGAAGATTATAAAATGACAGCAGGTTTTCAATTAGATAATGATCCTTCGTTATCAGAAGAAGAAATAGAAAATGCTAGATTTAATGTATTTAAATTTGATGAAAGAGAAAAAAATACTCCTGTATATGAATTACAGGCACAGTATAACAAAAATAGAGAGATGGGTATGAAACCAGAAAAAGCAAGTGAAGGGTTAGCAATAAATAACTTAGATAGTTTCGAAGGTGCTTATCAGAATACAGTGGAAGTTGAAGAAGAAACTAATTATGATCCTAATAATCTAATAAGTGGTTATCTAAAGAATGATAATAATATAACATCTGCTGAAAAACAAGATTTCGCTGATAAGACAGGCAGAAGTGTTAACGAATTCTATCAGCCAAAAGTTGAAGAAGAAGAAAGTGGATATACCATTAATCAGTTAGAAAATATGGCTAAAGCATATAATAGAGGCGACTACGGATTATCAAATGAAAAAAAACAGTTAATAGAAAGCAAAGGTTTTCAGTTAATAGAACCAGAAGGTGATAGTGTAGATTACACAGTTGAGGATATTAAAGATACTTATATTGGCTTTATAGAAGATGGTTATGATCAAAATAGAGCCTATGATTTAACTTCTGATATGTATGATAAAATACCACCTGCAAGTGTGCTTAAAATAAGTGATGTTAGTTCTGTAAGAAGTGGAAGTAGCAGTGGTGATAGTGGTGCATACAGCAAAGTTTCTGACTTTCATTCTGATATACAGCAAGGACAAATAGGTAATATACCAGAGCAATTTGAGAATAATAATATTGCTGGAATGGGTGGAAGTGAACAGGCAACTATGAATGTAGTAAGAAATGCAGCAGAAAAGAGAGCGATAGCTGAAAAGTTAGGAGTATTAAAGACTGATGTTAAATATCAAGATATCAAAGATTGGAGAGAAGTTTCTGATGCTAAACAAAGTAGAATAAATAAAGTTAAACAAGAAGTTAGAAATAAATCCGACCAATATGTAGAAGAATATTTTGGTGATGAATTAGATGGTTGGGATTGGAAACAGGAAACAGAGAAACCACAGTTAACAATAGAAGATTTCGGCTCTGAACAAGAATTAGAACAAGAGGCTATGGAACAATATAACACCTTTATGAGCAGTGATAAAATGAGTGGTACTTTAGAAGAAAATAAAGAAGAAATTATACAGAAAGCATTAGATGCTGGTGCTAGTTATGATTTAGCACAGATACTTTTTGAAAAAATGAAAGAGTTAGAGCAAGAAAATAAAGGTGGTTTATTTGATTTCTTCAACTTCTAATAAAGTTTTAAGTAAAGGAGGTGATTAAGTGGCTAAACTTGATATTGATTATGATAATAATTCAACTGAAAGTTGGAAGAATAAAGTAAGTGAAGATTTACAGACTGGTAATAATGCTGTTGATATGGCTAAAACTGGTGCTAAAAATATGGGAATGGGATTGTTGAACCTGCTAGAAATATTTGAAATACCATTTTCTGAAACAGCAGATTATTTCACATACGAAAGACCACAACAGCAGAGAAAAAGAATGGAAAAAATTAGTCAGCAAAAAGAAAGTGGCGAGTTTGGATTAATGGATTTAATAGGCAGTTCCTTAGGTGGTACTTTAAAAGATACTAAAGGTTTGTTCTATGATCTACCAAAGGAGATTGTTACAGGCATATTAAACCCCGGCGAGGCTACTAACTGGTTTGATTACAGCTATAAAACACCAGATGAGGTTATTGATAATTACCTGCTTAATCCACTTTTTGGTGAAGAATTACAGTCGGATTTATCAGAACAACAACTAAATGATATGCGAAATGATGTCAGAGCCTTAATAGGTACTGTTGGTTCTCTATTCGGTGATGTTGACAGTGTGTTAGGTGGATTAAATATATTAGGTAAGACAGACGAAGGATTAACTGCTTTAAAAACAGGTGCTTTAGGTTCGGTAATAGATAATGCTAATAATGTAGATGAAGTTGCAGCTATACTAAAAAAAGCTGATGTAACACTAGATAGCACAATGGGTAGAAAAATACTTGATATGAAAAGTCAAGGTAAGAGTGTTAAGCAGATAAACAGTATAGAGGAGGCTATAAAGCAAGGACAGAAGGCTTTATTAACTAAAGGTGATAACACTCCTATAAGACCATTTGGAGAGGCACAAAAGGGTATAGAACAGAGTATAGGTGCAGGTTTAGACAGTACTAAAAACTTTGTAGGCGAAAGTGCACCTGGTAAATGGTTAAGACAGTTAAGTTCCTCTACTGATGTTGATTTAGATAATAACTTATCAGATACTTTAAAGATAAATAAAAGAAAAGGTAATAGGTTAGTTGAAGTTGCAAGACAATCTTTTGATGATATAGACAGTCAACTAGACGAAATAGCGAAAAGTACTGACTTCAACAAGAATGAATTGTTTGATTTGGCTGAATATAAGAACCATATCAGCGATTTTAATGGTAAAGAAGTACCTGCTGGATTACAGCAACAGGTTAGTGAGGCACTGAAACCCATAGAAGATATAGGTAAAAAATTAGACGCTGATCCTAATATTGCTTTTAATTTAAGTGATCCTAAACTATTTGAAAGCGATATGAACTATATACCTAGACAGGTAACACAAGAGGCAAGAGAGGCTATGGAAAGTGCCAATCCAGACTTAGCAAGAAGAATGTTCAGTAAAGGTGGTGATAGATGGCTTTTTAATAAAAACTTTCAAGATAGAATATTCAAGAATATCAAAAGAAGTAAAGTTAATGAGTTAACTAATAAAGGTGATTTTGGCTTAGTATTAAGCCCAGATGGTAACGCTACAAGAGTTGGTTCGTTTGAAGAACTATCAAAGCAATTTCCAGAAAGAGCTAACAGAAACTTAGTTGTTAACTTAACTGACGGCAATGAAATGGACTTTTACAAAAATTATTCTGACGGTGCTTTAGAAGAATACTTAACTAATACAGCAAATACTCTATCTAAAGAGAATACTTTTGAAGATATAATGAAGATTGGTGCAGCAGACGAGGCTATCAAACCTGTAAGTGATTCTAAGAATGTTGAGCAGGGTTATGTAACCTTAACTAGAGAAGATGTCGGAGATTTAGCACCAATGTTTGAAGATGTGCAGGTTAAAAACGACTTAGCAAAAGAATTAATGGGTATCAATAAAGAATATAACAATATTCACCTTCCTTTTTTAGGTGGAGATGTATCAGATAACTTTAAGAAACTTGCTATCGGTACTTCACCTTCCTATCAAGGTAAAAACTTCTTAGGTAATATGATAAGAAGTTATACGGACCCAGATAAATCAGTTAATGATTTCCTGCAAGGTCAGATGTACGGTTATGCTAATAGTGTTTCTGATACTAAATTAGGTAATAAGTTAAACTTAGAGGACTTATTGGGATTAAATGATGATATAAAACTACCGACAGGTGAAACTACAACAGCTAAAAAGTTGTATAGTGAGGCAATAGATCAAGGTAATATATCATCTGGTTTCAGAGGTAATGTAATAAGTGATAAAGGTGATAGCTTAAAAGATGCTTTAAATAGGTTTTATGCTAGAGCCTATTCTGGTGAGAATCCAATTAAAGGTATATGGGATACAGCAAAAGATATTAATAATAGTGCTGTTGATAGTGCCTCTGGCGTTGGTCTTAAAGCAAGAGAGATACTAACTGAAAACCCAACCAGAACAGGAGATTACATAGGTAATAGATTAGCTGGTTTCCTTCCAGATACAGCACAAAATCAGCAGTTTAAGAATATGATTGACTACGGCGACTTCGGAGATAGCTCTAAAGCAGTACAAACTATATTCCCATTTATGAAGTATCAAGTTAAATCTAAACCTTTACTTATCAGCAGATTATTAGAAAACCCCGGTAAGTTTAAATACGGATCTAAAGCAAGTAATTACATAGAAAATGAATTAGAACAGCAGGAAGAAGATTACAGTGTAGAGGATAATCCACCTCCTTCCTATATGAAATCACCGATATTAGTTGGTAAAGACGATAGAGGACAAAATCAATACTTAGATTTGAATACTATATACGGTGATGTATTAGGATATACCCCTAGTCCATCTGATTATAACGAAGAAAAGTCGCTTAAAGATAGTGTATTAGACACAGGAGAGCAGACAGCAAGAGAAATAGCAGGTAGCACAAACCCAGTCATTGGTGCTGGTTATAATATAGCGACAGGATCAGACACTTTAGGTAGAGATTTAGGAGAAACACAGCAGGTATTAGATATGTTTGTTGATAGCAGATTGGCAACTGTACTAAAAACTGCTTATCCTACTATAAATTATCTAAACGACATAGTTTCTAATGATAGTTTGAAAAAAGGGGCAGAAAGATATATCTACAAAAACACTGATGAGTTTATAGATTTACCAGATATAAAGGGAAAAGACACAAAAAGTGTATTAAATGAAGTATTTAACCCTATAAAAGTAAGAAGTTCCTATGAAAAACCTTATGAAATGCAGGAATACCAGTCAACTAAAGATGATATCAACGAAATTAAGTACGATATATTGAATCTTTACGAAGGTAATCTTATTGAAAAAAACGATAAAAAGGAAGAAAAGGAGAAAAATAACGGGAAAAAACTAAATATTAAATATTAGAGGTGAGTATATGGCTAATGGCCAAAGAGAACTTGACAAAGTTGGTTGTGAGTACGGAAGAAAAGCGGAAAGAAAAGTAGAGAACATTGAGGAAAAAGTTGATGAAATGGAAGATTATATGAAAACAGAGTTAAGAGATATTAAAACTTTACTAAGTGATGTAAAACAAAGGCAAGATAGAGCTCAATTTCAAAATGATATGACAGAAAAAGGAATACAATGGCTTGTTCGAGGAACAATAGTTGGTTTTGTGTCTTATTTAGGTTATTTAATTATGCAAGTTACAGATAAGATTAAATTTTAAGGAGTGATTAAATGCAAGAAGTAATTGAAAAGTACGCTAAAATGTACGATATACCTCAAAAATTGTTAGAGGCTATCATAGAAACAGAATCAGCAAATAATAAGTGGGCTATTAGGTATGAAGATCATTATAGGTGGCTATTTAGACCAAATTACTATGCCAGTCAGAATATAATTAGCTTAGACACAGAAAAAGAGGCTCAAAAGACAAGTTGGGGATTAATGCAGATAATGGGTGCTGTGGCTCGTGAGCGTGGTTTTGACGGTGCTTATCTCTCTGAACTATGCAAACCAGAGGTAGGTATTAAATACGGCTCTAAACACCTTAAAATGTACTATGAAAAGTATGATAACTGGAAAGACACAGTAGCGAGTTATAATGCAGGTAGCCCACGCCACAAAGATAACGGCGATTATGTCAATCAAAGATATGTTGATAAAGTATTTGAGAAGGCAGGTGATATAGATGGGGCTTAAAAAAGATAATATTGACTTTTTCAGCAAAGATGTAACACAGGCTTATTTCTATATGTTGGGTTTTTTAGGAATACTTCTTGCATTTAACTTAATAGATAGCAAAGTATTCGAAACGATAGTTAAATGGACTTCTCCTGCTTATTTTGGACAGTTTATTACTAACACTGAAGTTCTAAAGAGGGGAATGTGATGAATAAATACTTAAAATACGGGCTAATAATTGGTGGAATATTGTTATTGGGAACATACTTTGGCTATGAAATAGCAAGTTTACTGTCATTAGCAGGTTTAAATGAAGTTAGAAAAGATATAAAAAATACTAAAGACAGTATAGAAGATAAGAAGGTAAGAGTTGAGGAGGCAGATGATAACATTGAAGAAGATCATTTTGATAATGCTGATAATGCTGGTAATTATGTTGATGATGTCCTCTCCGATATTAGCACAGACAAATGAAATGAACCTCCAAAACATAGAAAAGACGAAAGAAGGCTGGTTATTGACTGACGAGCAGATGGTTTCACTGGCTAATCACATAAAAGAACTAAAAGGATATAAGGAAAAGTCAGAAAGACAGGCTGATTTGATAGATGAGTATGAGCTACAGATGGCTAATTATAAGGAACAACTTAAAAAAGAACAGGAACAGAACAACTTTGAGCGATTTGATGATACATTAACCGGTGCTGGTCTTGCCAGTCTTATTATATTAATAGCCGGGGCAAGTAATTAGGAGGCTAATAATGAATGAAGAACTAATGCAAATGCTTATGCAGATGTTACAACAAGGTGGAGGACAGCAAAATGGGCAGGATTTAATGAAGATGTTACAAGGAAGACAGCATGATGTCAATATGTCAAAAGGTTCACAACAAGGACAAAATAGACCACCTGCCAGAGCTCAAAAAGGGCAACAAAGTGGTGGAATGGATAAACAAAAGTTAATGCAATTAATGCAGATGTTGCAGCAGAAGAAAGCACAACAGTAATCTTATATAGTATATATACTCTATAAGACAGTTTAAGCAGTTAAATAGATGTTATAGTATAAATACTATACATAGCTCCCTTAATTGGGGGCTTTTTTATTGCTATTAATTCTATGATATGTTAGAATGTAAGTATCAAAGAGTTAAGGAGGCAGTTAAAATGTATGAATTAAAGTTAGATAACATCAAAAAGGAGATCAAAGCTGTTGAAAGTGTGGAAGGTGAGTTTAAAGGTGGGAGCTATAGAAAGTATTTGCAGGTGTTATATGACTTAAAAGAGTATCTGGAGGTGGAAGATGATAATTTCAGTGGTTAATCAGAAGGGTGGAGTAGGAAAAACTACATCAGTAGCCAACATTTCACGAGTATTAGCTGATAGAGGTTTAAAGGTGCTAT
>Ga0136556_1001398_pt1 | contig 12173 bp, 9 predicted proteins | sample AntRauTorckE6831_FD_104780 | JGI IMG/M metagenome (GOLD analysis project Ga0136556, IMG submission 104780) | Saline lake microbial communities from Rauer Islands, Antarctica - Metagenome Torckler E6 #831 | ecosystem: Environmental > Aquatic > Non-marine Saline and Alkaline > Saline | place... | reverse complement strand
TCGACGCCCGCGCTGACGGCGGCGTGGTGGCCGGTACACATCACGTCGGTTAGCGGGAGCAGCGAGCGCAGCGTCTCCTCGTCGTCGGCGTGGCGCTCGGGCACCCGGACGAGTGTGCCGTCGGCGTGTTCGGTGTGGACCATCTCCGCCTGCGCGCCGCTTTCGGGGCCAGTCCAGCCGCCGCCGTTCACACAGGAACTGTGCAAGCCCTTCCGGCAGAACTCACACGAGCCACAACTGGTCGAGAACGGGCCGAGAACGCGGTCACCGGGTTCGATGCTGGTTACGTCGTCGCCGACGGCCTCGACGATACCCATCGGTTCGTGACCGATTCCGGTTCCGGCTTCGCGGTCCTGATAGCCGCGATACGGCCAGAGGTCCGAGCCACAGACAGCGGTGTGGGTGACGCGAACGACCGCGTCGGTGGGACTCTCGATTTCGGGTTCGGAACGGTCCTCGACCCGAATGTCGCCTTCGCCGTAGAAGATTGCGGCGTCCATGCTCGAAAGTGGGGTCGCTCGCGCAAAAACCCGTCCGTCGCGACCCGCCCTCGCTTCACTCAGTCACGGCAACACTCTCCGTTGCTGCGCGACGGAGCGCGCAGCAGGTCACGAGCCGTGACTGGCTAGTTATCCGCGAACGCGGCCGCAACCAGCAGCGGGAACACGAGCGTCGCCTCGGCCTGCACCTGCGTGTAGTTGGTCTCCTCCTCCTCCTTGATCTTCCCCCACGAGACGGCCTCGTTGGGCGGCGCGCCGGAGAGCGACCCGTCTCCCTCCATCCCGGTAGAGATGTAGACGGCGTAGTCGGCGCCGCCGCGGAAGAGGTTCGTCATGATCGCGTGGTGTTTCGGGACACCGCCGCCGACGACCAGCAGGCCCGTGGTGTCCGCGAGCATGCCGTTCTCGATCAGGTCGTCGTAGTCGGCCATGATCTCGATGCCGATGTCGGTGTCGTGCTGCTTGCGGTAGTAGTAGAGGAAGTTCCCGACCTCGGCGTCGTTGAGCGCCGGGCAGTAGATCGGCACGTCGTTGTCGGCAGCCTGCTTGAGTACCGAATCCGGGTCGTCGAGGGTCTTCCCGAGTTCCCGGGAGAATTCTGTCGGCGTGCGGACCTTCTCCTCGGCGAAGAACTCGTCGAAGAAATCGTAGAGGTACTCTTCGAGCCAGACGTAGCGGTCCGAGGGGACGTAGATGTTCCCCAGTCGGTTGATCCCCTCCTCGCGGAGTTGGGCCTCGTCGGCGTCCCACTCGCCCATCTTGAACGGTTTCTGGGTCTTGATCACGTCCTCGGTCAGCGACCCCGAGGTGGTGATGAGCACGTCGACGTACCCCTCGCGGACGAGGTAGGCGACGACCTCGCGCAGCCCCGACGAGATGATGTTCGAGGTGAGCGTGAGGTAGATCTGGGCGTCCGCTTCCTGCATCTGCTTCGCGATGTCGACCGCTTCGGCGAGGTGGGTCGCCTGGAACCCAGTCGTCGCGTAGGCGTCGAGCATCTCGCCGAGGTCGAACTCGCCGCGGAAGTCGTAGCCGCGCACGTCCTCGCCGGTCAGGTCGGCCTCGCTGCCGGGTACGACGTGTTCGTGACTCTCGTCTTCGTTCATACCGGCGGTAACTGGGGCGCACTCTTGAACTGCGCGGGTTGGCCCGACAGTGGCGTTGACGACAGACGTCGATGCGAGTCCCGTCGACGCCCGCCGCGTCGAACCAGTTGTGCGTTGGTGAATCGCGATCCCCTATATGCGGCGTTCTCAATCGGCGAATCCGTCGTCGACAAGGACGGTAGGAGCTGCCTACTACACGGAACACCAGCGAATTCACCGTCACGATATTAATCGCCAGCGACGGGTTGGGGCTCTCACGAAGGTTCGACGAGTGGGCTCACCAGTTCCTCGCCCGTCGATCAGGCGGCTATTACGGTCCAGGCGTCGCTCGTTGGTGTCCGGCAATCACCTGAGTAACAGTCGGTTCTCCCTCGGCGTCGCCAGTTCCGACTTCGCGAACGCCGCTTCAGGTGTCGGAATTACGACCCTCGACGAAGCGGTACACGAGGACTGCGACCGTGAATACGGGGATCAGTACCCCGAGAATCGCTGCAGCGAAAAATTTCGCTCTCGGATGGAGGGCAGTGGATTCCGCGATTATTCCACCCCAGAGTACGAGCGCCACGATCAGGACTGCGGTCATGATGAGGCGCTCGTAGTCGATCTGTGACCTCATCCTCAGATAGCACGGTCACTGACAGATTCGAGGGCTTGATCTTGATCGACGAGCGGGATCGGGGCACAATCCTCACAGAAGCGAGGGGTTCCCCGGTCCAGGTCGTACTCGATGAGGAGTTCGCCCTTGTAGTCGATCTCGCACTCTAGTATCGGAATCGCGATATCACCTGACTGGGGGCAGTGAACACACGTACTCCCCCCTTCGGGATCCTGTTGACTTCGAACGGGGATTTCACTCCCGTCGCAGTTTGTGCATAGTCCCCCCAGTATATCCCCGCTCTGTACGTCGATTATGACCCGGTTAAACCCGGATGTTCTGCATTTTGCACACTCCATGATCTCCCTCCTGATGACTCGAACGGAATTTGATAGACTCTAGGGAATGGCATAAGACTACGGAATAGTCAGGATGCTTACCCGAGAATTCGGTCGAGTCGAGTCAAAGTAGTTATATCTGCGATTTGTCCCGCACCAACGGCCTATACAAAACCTGATATTACGGATATGTGATATGAATGCGCCTGAATAGCGGAGTCACGTCGACGGTCAGCGGTAGGCACTGCATAATCGGTCAGAATTCAGCCATATTCGGATGTGCTGTCATCCACGGTGGATCACTCGATCTAGATGGGCGCAGGGGTCCAGTATCCCAGGCGGTCACCCATCTGTCACGCGAATCAGACGCGGTTGAAAGACACGCTGTGGCCGGTTCAGCCCGAATTCGCTACTGGCGTCGAACCGTGGGGGGCTCTCACAAAGAATTTATTAGCACCCCCTTCGAGAAAGCTTCAGCATTATCACACGCCACTCGGATCGAGCCATCCGACTACTGCTGGCGATTCCACACACCCGCGGTTCACGCCTCCCGAACGCGACATGTCCAACGACAATCCACAACGCCCCGGACCACCCTACGACGAGTCCGCATCGAACGCGAGCGGTGAGGATCCGAGAGAGACAGATACGTCTCCTCAAGAGCGCGCCACCACGCTGAACTGGGACGAAAACGTTCCGTCCCCGACCGAGACGTCGGGGGAGAACTCGGGCCTGTTCGACGATCTGCTGAGCGGAGCAGCCATCTTCGACCGGAAAGAAGTCCTCCGGCCCTCGTTCACGCCGAACAATCTGCCCCATCGGGAGAGCCAGATCAACGAGATGGCGACGATTCTCGTGTCCGCACTTCGCGGCGATACCCCGTCGAACATCTTGGTGTACGGCAAAACCGGGACGGGGAAGACCGCCAGCGCGAAATTCGTCAGCCAGGAGCTCGAATCGACGTCGGACTCGTACGAAGTCCCGTGTGACGTCGAGTACATCAACTGCGAGGTGACCGACACCAAGTACAGAGTGCTCGCGCAGTTGGCGAACACGTTCATCGACGACAACCGTCGCCGCGCGAACGAGGAACTCGACGAGATTGCGGCGGAGCTCGAAGCGCTATCCGACGGAACCCCGGAGGCGGCGACGCTCAGGGAACGGAAAGCGACACTCGAGGAGTATCTCGAAACGGAGGACGGCGTCCCGATGACTGGGTGGCCGACGGACCGAGTCTACAACGAGTTCTTCGAAGCGGTGGATTTCTACCAGCGGGTCGTCGTCATCATGGTCGACGAGATCGACAAACTCGTCGAGAAGAGCGGGGACGACACGCTCTACAACCTCTCCCGGATGAACTCGGATCTGGAGAACTCCCGGGTCTCGCTGATCGGCATCTCGAACGATCTCAAATTCACGGATTTCCTCGATCCACGGGTGAAGTCGAGCCTCGGGGAGGAGGAAATCGTGTTCCCACCGTACGACGCGAACCAGATTCAGGATATCCTGGACCAGCGCGCCGACACCGCGTTCGAAGACGACGTCCTCGGTGATGGCGTCATTCCCCTCTGTGCTGCGTTTGCTGCCCAGGAGCACGGTGACGCACGACGCGCGCTGGACTTGCTCCGCACGGCGGGCGAACTCGTCGAGCGATCGGAAGCGGGGACAATCGAGACCAGTCACGTCCGGCAGGCCCAGGAGCGGATCGAACTCGACCGCATCGTCGAAGCGATTCAGACACTCCCGACGCAGTCCAAACTGATCCTGCTGGCCATCATCAAACTGCACCAGAACGGTGAAACCGACGTAAACACGGGCGAGGTGTTCAACGTGTACAAGCGACTCTGCGACCGCGTTGGAGCCGACAAACTCACGCAACGACGAGTCACGGACCTCATCAGCGAACTCGACATGCTCGGTATCGTGAACGCCGTCGTCGTGAGCAAAGGTCGGTATGGTCGGTCGAAGGAGATCAGCCTCTCGGTTCCGGCCGAGAAGAGCCGGGAGGTCGTCACGCGGGACGCCTGGTTCGACGAGGACGACCTCTCACCGGCGGAGTAACTCGGATGATTTTTACCACGTGTCTCGAAAGGCAGGCGTACCATGAAGGCGGGTGTGCTCGGCCGTTTCGACGGGAGTTTCTCACGACTCGAGCCCTATCGCGGCAGTCGGAGAGTCGACGACCAGGAACTAACCGACCAAATAGACGTTACTGGTGTCGCCCGCACGCCCGACGGCGTCGACATCACCGAGGGGATCGCGGCTCGCGAGGAACTGGCGACGGTTGAAGCGGCCGCCATCGAGTTCGACGCGATATCGTTCGATAGCGAGTCAGATATCGTAACCCGGCACACTGATTTCGCAGTCATCCCCGGCGAACTCGTGGTCGTGGAGAGTTCCGACGGCCTGTTCCTCTACGACGTGCTCGAGCGAGCAATCGGGGTCTCGGCCGAGCGTGTCAGCGTCCCGCTCGACGGGGTCCAGTCGGCGTTTCCGAACGCGTCGATTTGGAAAGTCGGGTTCTACGGCCGTGACGAGGGCGCGGAAAACGGCGTTCTCCACGGCCAAGACCTGCAGGACGACCCAGCGTTTGCCGAGTACGTATCGAGCGGGTCTCTCAACCAGCTGGGGATGCACGTCACCATCGACGACGAGACGTACAACCTGTACCTCTCGGAGTCGGGCTACTTCGAGATTTACGAGCCACGGGACCTGGACACGAAAGAGTTCCTGAAGTTCGTCCGGACCCACCTGCAACCGCATTTCTCGTGAACTGCGGATACTCGCTGGAGTCGACGACCAATCGTCGACGAAGCGACGGGTTTAGAGAGTTGCGATAGGGGACAGAACGCTCTTCCAGCGACGGGGCAACTGTCGAATCAGGCGGGGAATCGAATCGATCCACCCCCCCGTACCGTAGTTCTGTGACCCACAGTAACAAAGTGTTTAAATCACGGCCGCGTCCCGCTTCGCTAATGGCGCCGTCGAGCGAGGACCTGTCAGCGCGATTCATCGAGCGACGCAACACGCTCGGGGTGAGTCGCGGTGACTGACTCACTCACCGCGATGGCGCGGGCGTTCTCAGAGTTGCCACAGCGCCCGGCAGTCTTCGACCGGCCCGCCCGCGAGCACGCCTCCCAGTGGTGGTTACAGTCGCCGATCGACGTTGAGGCGATCGTGCAGAACGTCCGAGAAATCGGGAGTCTGCAGATCGGTGACGGCCGCGTTCGAATCCCGATTCACGAGCCGGACTCCGCGGAACTCACCGGCGAGTTCCTCCTCTTCGACGGGCGTGAGGGGGCCGGGACGGTCTCGTACTACGATTTCTCACAGCGATCCCTCGTCGATCTGGACCGCGAGACGTTCCGCTACTCGTATCCGGCGTGGCGAATCCGGTTCTGGTCGCCGAAGACGAATCCCGGCGCCGTTCCGTCGTACCTGCAGGACATCGAGCGGGAACCATCGGCGCTGCAGACGCCCGAACCGGAGCCGTCGACGCAGACCTCTCCCCGGATCGGCCAGCGCGCGTCGGCATCGAAACAGCCCAGCACCGAGTCGTCGCCGGCATCCACTAGCGACGCGTCGACGCCGGCCGGCACGGAAGCGCCGGCGGCAGCCAGCAACGAGCCGTCGGCACCGACCAGCACCGAGGCGTCGTCGACGGCCGACAACGAAGCGTCGACGTCGGACGACGAACTGTTCGAGAACCTCCGCATGTTCGTCGAACGCGAGCGGAACGCCGAGCGGGAAGCCACCAGGGAAGCGTACCAGCGCCAGCAGCGAACGGCGTTCTTCGAGGAGCGAAACGGCGTGCAGGACGTCGAACCCCGTGGCCGCGAAATCGGCGACTACGGGGAACAGATCATCAAACTCCACGTCGGCGCGGACCCGGAGGCTGACACGGTCGATATTCCCGGCCAGTACTCGTTGTATCCCGGCGCCGAGCTGTTCATCGACCGCCTTGACGACGGCACGGGGTTCCCGGTGGACGCGAAGCTCCTGGACGTGGACGGGCGCACCCTCGACGTCAGCGTGTACTGGGACTCGTCGGCGGACAAGGGAGCCGCCGAGGAAGCGTTCAGCGAGGGGAGCGACTCGCGGTTCGTCGTCGGCGAACTCGTGAACACCGTCCCGTTCGACCGACAACGAGACGCCATCTCGTCAATCGAGTCCGACAGCCGCAAGCGCGCCATCGTGACGGGGGAGCGATCGCTCGAAATCGAGGAATCCAGTTACGCCCACGTCGGGGAGAAACTGAACCGAGCCCAGCAGACGGCCGCCCGGAACGCGCTTCGCGCGGAGGACGTGTACTGCATCCACGGACCGCCAGGCACGGGCAAGACGCGAACGCTCACGGAGGTCATCCGGGCGGCGACCGACGATTTTCAGCGCGTGCTCGCGGTTGCACACTCGAATCAAGCCGTCGACAACCTGCTCGTCGGATCGAGTTCGCCGGACAACCCCGACGAGCACTCGATCCACGCTGACGCGCTCGAGGGCGACCTCGAAATCGCTCGTGTCGGCTCGAACTCCACCAACAGTATCGTGCAGAACCGCTACGAGGACGGCGACGTGTGGCAGGCCGACGTCGTCGGCGCGACGATGAGCGCCGCGAGCGACCTGTCTGACGACATGTTCGACGTCGCCGTCATCGACGAGGCGACGCAGGCCACGATTCCGGCGACGTTCATCCCCCTCGCGAAAGCCGAAAAAGCGGTTCTGGCCGGCGACCACAAGCAGCTACCCCCGTACCACTCGGGCGAGCGGGAGACCGTCGAACAGCCGGAGTTCTCCCTGTTCGAACACCTGCTGGAGTTGTACGGCGCGGATTCGGTTAGCTCGACGCTCACGACGCAGTACCGGATGCACGAGGCCATCGCCGCGTACCCGAACGACGCGTTCTACGATGGCGTCCTGACCCACGGCCAGCGAAACCGACAGTGGACGATCGGCTCGCTCGACCCGCTGGTCGCGTACGACGTCCACGGGTCCGAGGGGCAGACACCGAGTAGTTCCTCCTACAACCGGACGGAGGCCAGTATCGTCGTTCGCGAAGTCGAACGGCTGTTCGAGTACGGTCTCGACCCGAGCGATATCGGCGTCATTACCCCGTACAACGGACAGATCGGGATCGTTCGGTCGGAACTCATGTCGGCGTTGGTCGAATCGAAAGCTGAGCGCGTGAAGGTGAACACGATAGACTCGTTCCAGGGGAGCGAGCGCGAAGCGGTCATCGTCTCGTTCGTTCGGAGCAACGAGGACGGCCAAATCGGCTTCCTGGATTTCCCCGTCGAGGGGCCGCGTCGACTCAACGTCGCGCTGACGCGCGCACAGAAACGGCTCGTTCTGGTGGGGAACTGGGACACCTTGACGGCCGACCATTCGCCGGACGAGGACAGCGCGACGTCCTACTACCAGTCCCTCGAGTCGCATTTGGACTCTGTAAGTGCCTTCGAACCGCCGCCGGAGTGACGGCCGGTTCACTTTTCCGACCTGATAGGTGACGCCAAGCCTATATCGCTCCGTCGTGAGAACTCACCAAGTAAATGGCTGACGAGGACCCCGCCCAGTGGATCGTCGCGACGGAGGGTGCGAAAACGCTCCCGATACAGGAGTTGCTCACCGGTCGCGGCTTCGTCTCGGGGAAGTCCGGGAGTGGGAAGAGTAACACGGTCAGCGTCATCTGCGAGGAGTTGCTCAGCGCGAACTACACGCTCCTCATCATCGACACCGAAGGCGAGTACTTCGGGTTGAAGGAGAAGTACGACCTGCTCCACGTTGGCGGCGACGAGTTCGCCGAGGTGCAGGTCGGCCCGGAACACGCGGAGAAAATCGCGGAAATCACGCTGGAGAAGAACGTCCCCGTCATCCTCGACGTCTCCGGCTACGACGACACCGCGACGTCCGAGGACCTCATCAAACGCGTCGTCGACGAGTTGTACTCGCGCGAGAAACACGTCCGCAAACCGTTCCTCCTCGTCGTCGAGGAGATGCAGGAGTACCTCCCCCAACAGGGTGGCTCCGGGGAACTCGGCGAGTTACTCGAACGCGTCGCGAAGCGCGGCCGAAAGCGCGGCCTGGGGATGTGCGGGGTCTCCCAACGACCGTCCAGCGTCGACAAAGACTACATCACCCAGTGTGACTGGATGGTCTGGCACAAGTTCACCTGGGAAAGCGACCTGAAGGTGGTGTCGAACGTCATCGGGAAAGACCGCGCCGGCGAGTGTGAGAACTTCGACCCCGGCGAGGCGTACATGATGACGGACTGGGACGACAAAATCGAGCGCGTCAAGTTCCGCCGGAAGGAGACGTTCGACGCCGGTGCCACGCCCGGGCTCGAATCCGTGTCGACGCCCGACCTGAAGCAGGTCAGCGATCAGTTGGTCTCCGAAATTCAGGGCGACCAGTCGGCCACGGTGTCGAGCCGTCCCGGCCCCGGTGAGAACGGCGGTACAGCGACCACGGCGGGGACCGCTGATACCCTGGAGGACTTCACTGATAGCGCAACCGCTCCGGATGACGCCGACGGTGAAGCGGTAGCGGATAGCCCGGATAGCGAAACGGAAAACGAGATCGACACGACCGCTTCAGGGGGCGTCGACGCCGCGGAACTGACGGATATCGAGACGTTCGACGAGGACGAGTTGGAGGAACTCGACGACGACGAGATCGTGGCGAAAGCGAAGCGAGTCACCCAGGAGAACCAGATTCTGAAAGACGAAGTGGGCGAACTCCGGGATATCTCCGATACCGATCCCGACGACGGTTCGAGTCCCTTCACCGATAGCCCACCGAACGGCTACGAGTCGTCGGCGTCGCCATCGCGACGCTACGGACGAAATCGCGACGAATCGACGGAGCGGACGGAGTCAATCACCCCGCCGAAGCGTCCCGCACCACCAGGGAAGCAGGAGGTCGACAACGAGGCCTCGCGGGCGCTGTTCGAGTTCGGCGAGCTGATGATCTACCTCTGGAAGGTCATGGTGTTCTCCGTCCGATACGTGTTCTACAGGATCCGGGTCTGGCTCCGGCGTGGCCGGGGGAAGTTATCGTCGAGCCGACAGTAAGGGACCGCCCGACCACGTGTCGATCCGCTCACAACCTGTTATTTATACCCCTCGGGAGTGCTGAAGAGGTGTATGCTCGAGGAGCTGCAGGAGCGATACTTCGTTCGGACGGGGATCCTCGCTGGCGTGTCGACGTTGATCATGACGGCGAGTTTCATCGGGATCCTCGCGGTCATGGAGGGGCAACTCACCGGCATCGCCTCCCGGACGCCCTGGTACCTGGTCTTCTCCGCCCTCGTGTTCACCGCGACAGTCGTCTTCCTCGAACGGAACGACGTCCACGGTCGGGTGATCATCGGCACGGCGATCGCACTCACGGTGGTCTCGTTCGGACTGAGTATGCTCACGACCGAAGGCGTGATCTACACCGTCGAGAACCCGGAGGAGGTCTTCGTCAGCCAACTCGTCCTCTACTTCCTGGCTGCCGGCCTCGTCGGGACCGGCTTCGGCTACTGGGCGATCAACCACTGGCGCGAGTTCACCACGTCGCAGTCGTCGGACAACGGCAGTCTCTAGCGTTTCGTGAACAACGTGGAGTTCTTGGAAACGGTAGCGCGAAGCTAGTTCCGACTTCGCTCGACGTCCGCTCGGCTCGGCGTTCTCTGATCTCTTCGGCGACACGGTTGCTGAGTTGACGAAGATCCCCGGGGTCGACTTCCACACGGACGCTCGATACAGTCTCGTTTACCAGTATCAGAACCGCTATTGGTCGTGGCACTGGAAACCGGTCGGTCAGTAGCGTGGTCTTCGACGCACAGAGCCCGCGAGTTCAGATCGTCAGTTCACGACGACCGCCTCACTGGATGATCTCTGCGCCGTCTTCGGGCACCTGAACGTCGTTGGTCGCCGACCGCAGTTCCTCACGGCTGAGCAAACAGTGGTTGATCGCTTCCATGTGGACGACGCCGACCGTTGCATCGGTACGCTCCCGAACGGCCGCAACGTCTTCGACGCCCATCGTGATGGGTTCGCCCTGCTCGAACCGTGCTTCGCCGCCGTTGAGGACGACGAGATCCGGATCGAACCGGTCGAGCGTTTCCGCGACTGGCTCGTACCAGACCGTGTCGCCCGCAACATAGACGGTCTCGTCAGCCTCGAACACGAACCCGGCGATGGGACCCATCTGTTCGGCTAACTCGCCCTCGCCGTGTCGACCCGGCGTTCGGTGAATCGTGACGTCCGCGAAGGATGCGTCGTCGTCGATCGGACGCACGTCAGTAAACCCCTCGTCGGTGAAGGCGTCCGCTTCCTCGGGCTGACAGTAGAACGGCACGTCGACATCGAGTTCCGCTTTCGCCGCCCCGTCGAAGTGATCGGTGTGACGGTGCGTGACGACCACGGCGTCGTAGGACAACTCGACGTCGGGCATCGGGACGAGCGGGTTTCGACGATCGTTCGGTGTGTTCGGGACAGACGGGTTCTCACCCGGTTCAGCGAACATCGGATCGACGAGGAACGTCGTGTCACCGACGTCGACGAGAACGGTGGCGTGTCGAATCAGCTGAACGCTGGCTCCAGTCGTCGGTGGCATACAGGATCACGTACGGAACCCATCGCGGCGTGATTTACTGCCACGGCGTGGGTGGTGCCCTGCGCGGCCGGGAATTACCGTCTAGAGCCCGTACTGCTCACGAACGGCACCGTCGAGGCGGCACTCCTCCAGCAGATCCATCGGCACGAGCATGTCGAGTTGGACGACTCCGGGGAGGCGCCCGATCTGGACGCCGCCAGTGAACGTACAGCGGGCACGGATCTCGCCCTCGCTCATGTCGAGGAGCTTCGACGTACGGTCGAACGCGTTCTGCGTGGCGTCGTTGACTGTCGCACCCGACCCGACCACCTGGATCGGACCCATCTCCGTCTCGACGTCGACGCCGTGCTCGTCGCCGAGGGCGCTACCGGCGTCGCGTTCGTCGTCGCTGTAGGGCTTGCTGATGAACGGCAGATCCTCCTCGTTGGGCAGCACGATCGGTCCGTCGAGTTCGAGGTCCTCGATGACCTCGACGTCCATCTTCACCGTCCCACTCACGTCGGTCGTGTGGAGCGAGAGTTCGCCGTCGCCCTGGTTGGCGTGCAGGTCGCCGACGTAGATCCCCGCGCCGTCGACGTCGACGGGACAGATCAGCGTGGCGCCGGCGCGGACCTCCGGGATGTCCATGTGTCCGTCGGTGCGCTTCTCGAGGTCTTCCTCCGTGTTGACGCCGTAGTCGTGGTCGGCGCCGATGAGGTTCTGTCCGAAGTCCCCAGCGTTGTGGGAGTCGGGCATCGTGACCGACGGTGTCGTGCCGATGTTACCGATGAACGGGCGGAGTCGTCCGAGCGTTCCCGGCATCCCGTCCGGTTCGTAGAGCAGGATGGGGTGTTGACGGGAGTTCTCGGGGATGTCCATCACCTCGTCGGCGTTGGTCGCGAGTTCGTGGGCACCCTCCTTGTCGAGCGTGATCCCCACGGCGTTCTCGTGATCGAACGCCACGGTGTAGCCGTACTCGAAGCCAAAGGAAGAGGCGTTGGCGCCACACTCCGCACACTTGATGGATTCCTCGCCGGTGCCCTCGACGATGGAGTCG
>Ga0136556_1001378_pt1 | contig 12321 bp, 9 predicted proteins | sample AntRauTorckE6831_FD_104780 | JGI IMG/M metagenome (GOLD analysis project Ga0136556, IMG submission 104780) | Saline lake microbial communities from Rauer Islands, Antarctica - Metagenome Torckler E6 #831 | ecosystem: Environmental > Aquatic > Non-marine Saline and Alkaline > Saline | place... | reverse complement strand
TTCCGTCAAAGCAAAGCAGGGCATTTCTTCGCCCGTAGCAAGCCGCGGCAGGTAATGATCTTTCTGTTCCTCCGTACCGTAGTGCATTAATAATTCCGCCGGACCTAAAGAATTTGGCACCATCACCGTAGTTGCCAGTGGTCCGCAGCGCGATCCAACTTTGGCAATAATAGCGCTGTGTGCTGATGCGGAGAATTCAAGTCCGCCGTATTTTTCGGGAATAATCAACCCAAAGAATTTATGCTTGCGCAGAAAATCCCACGTTTCATCGGTAAACTCTTTGCGTACAAACACATCCCAATCACTTACCATTGCACAAAGCTCTTCAACAGGGCCGTCTAAAAATGCCTGTTCTTTATCGGTGAGCTCGGGATAGCTTTCTTCATTCAGCCGTTTCAAATCGGGCTTGCCCGAAAACAGCTCCGCATCAACCCAGGTGGTACCGGCTTCGATAGCGGTGCGTTCCGTTTCGGAAATGGTGGGCAAAAAGTTCAGCGCATCCAACAGCTTCATCACCCCGTTGGTTACCAGTGCGCGCCGGATCGGTTTGATATTAAAAATCAAACATACAACGGTGTAGGTTACGATTAGCCAGATTGGAGCATTTACCCCCCAAAGCGTTGCAAAGCCGGCGATTGCCCACAACCACAACGGAGCTCCAAAAAAAGCGAGGCCCAAACCTACAAATAAGAAACCGGCTACGATTGTCCAAATTGGAAATTGAGTAAGAAATCCTAATGTTTGGTTTAATGCTTCCATGATAGTTACCTTTTTTATTATAGTTTCTGAGGCTGCAATGCGGTGCGCATGTGAAAGCCTTGAAGTATATGTGAAATTGCCTGTTCAATAAACTCATGTTGATTAATACGGGTATCCAATCTTTTTGATAAAACGACCGACATGACCCCGTGTAGTTGCGCCCAAATGGTGTAAGCGGCCGTGCGTGGGTCTGATTCTTCCAAAATATTACGCTCAACGCCTTCCTGAATGGTATCCGTCAAAAACTCATACCCTTTGCGGGCTTTTCTGAATTTTTCTTTGGGATATCGGCCCATTTCTTCGGAACTAACTGCATAGATAATCTGATACTCCCGCGGATGCTCCAGCGCATAATTAACGTAAGCAGCGGCAAAACCTTCAAGCCGTTCAACAGGATCTTGAAGAGCAACGTAAACTTTATGCAGACGCCCGTTTAATTCATCAATTGATTGTTCTATTATCGAGTGAATCAGATGATCTTTATTTTCAAAATAGATATAGACACTTGTAGCGCTAACTCCTGTTATCCGAGCCACTTTGCGCAGCGAAAATCCCTTATATCCTTCATTCACAAGAAGTTTTCGGGCGGATTCAAGTAATTTTCCTCTTAAATTATTTTCTGCTTTTTCAGCCATGAAAGTAGCTTAGGTTAACGCTGTTAACTTAGAAATAACTAAATCTTGTTTAAAAAGCAATTATCAATTAAAGATAATCAAACCGTAGCTGCATTTAAGAAACCGATGACGGCAACAGTCATTAGATCATTTAAAAAAACGAAAACTTACAATATGAGATCATTTTTCCATTTTGGAGATGTTTTTTTTCGAATGTTGTTTTTATAGTCAGGAATTTGTTTTCGGGCTGTTTCAAGTAAATATCCTCCACCTTCTCAAGTATTGAACCTCCGAATTGTGTTACCATTTGGCACGTGTAACGAAAGAAATTTTTATCATCGGTTTTAAAATGGACGTTGCCTGCAATCGGTAACACATACTTGTATAATCGCAAAAATTTAGGCGATGTAAGCCGATTGCTGCGATCACCCGCTCGCGGAAATGGATCGGCAAATGTAATCCAGATTTCATCTATTTCATTTTCGGCAAAATATTCATCCAGATGATCAATAAAGATGCGCAAAAAACGAACATTGTCAAGGCTCTCAGCTTTAGCCTGCTTCGCGCCTTTCCAAATGCGCGCACCCTTTATATCAATACCAATGTAATTTCGGTTGGGGTTGCGGCGGGCCAATTCTAAGGTATAGGCTCCGGTACCGCAAGCCAACTCAAGGGTGATGGGATTTTGATTACCAAATATATCTTTATTCCACATTCCTTTTGGCTTGGCTGTGCCACCATTTTGGAAGTCGGTATGTTCAATAACATGATCGAATTCCGCAACTTCGGCGAAACGCTCTAATTTGTTTACGGTCATAATTTAGGTAAAAGCCAATTTCTGTTATCAGGCCTGTTAACTTTAGACTACACCTGTCATCCCGAATCCTGGTTTTTGGATGAGGGATCTCAAATGAAACGAAAAGCAAAGTCGCTATGATTAGATAGAAACTATATCAACACTTGAGATCCTTCGTCGCATGCCTGTGGTTAGTTGAATATAGCAGCCTTAAGGCTCCTCAGGATGACACAAGTGGAGTACAAAGCTTAATCCTGAATCCAGAAGCGAAACTCCCACGGAACGGGAAGCAGAAACGAAAACTCAAGGAGATAAACGCGCCGTAGCCCACCGGTCATTTTTACGGGAATACACTATCCGATCGTGCAGGCGCCCCGGCCGCCCCTGCCAGAATTCTACGCGGGCAGGTATAAGCAGGTAGCCGCCCCAAAAATCGGGGACCGGAATTTCTTTATCCTCAAAGCGGCTTTTAATTTTTTCAAAGTTTTGCTCCAGGGTTTCACGCGAATCAACCTCACTGCTTTGTGAAGAAGCCCACGCTCCGAGCTTACTTAAGCGTGGGCGTTTTTTAAAATATGCTGTCGATTCTTCTCTGCTCAGTTTTTCTGTTTGTCCTTCAATTCGTATCTGCCGCTCCAGTTCAGACCAAAAAAAACACGCGGAAGCTTGCGGATTTTCTTCCAGCTCTTGCCCCTTCCGGCTCTGATAATTCGTATAAAATCGAAAACCGGACTGGTCAAAGCCCTTTAATAAAACAATACGGGCCGAGGGTTTTCCCGAAGTGTTAGCCGTTGCCAGTGTCATGGCATTGGCATCGGGCAAATCGGCGGCCAATGCCTGCCGAAACCAAACAGCAAATTGTTCTGCAGGATTTGCCGCAATATTCTCTTCCATCAATGTAAGGCGTGAATATTCACGTCTTAGTGCTTCAACATCTTGCTTGTGTTCCATCATTAGTCACCCGAAATAGTCGGGTTCGTTACCCGGTTTCCATTTTATATTGCATCCCATGCTTGGGTTCTGCTCTTCAATAATTTCACTTTCTTCCAACCACTTATCAATAGCGGCCCGAATATCTTTGCCGGTGACCGGTTTTCCGTTTGCCGGGCGGCTGTCATCAAACTGTCCCCGATAAACTAATTTTTGTTCGTCATCTACCAAGAAAAGATCCGGCGTGCAGGCCGCTTTGTATGCTTTGGCTACTTCCTGGCTTTCATCATATAGATACGGGAAGGGATAATTAAAATTTTTAGCATCTTCAGCCATTTTCTCGGGACGGTCCTGCGGGTAGTTTTCTGCATTATTTGAACTGATAGCAATTATCCCAAGGCTTTCTTGATAGTCATTCGCAAGTTTTACCAGGTCTTTTTTAATGTGCTTTACATACGGACAGTGGTTACACATAAAGATTATAAGTACGGCCTCTTTGTCAGAAAAATCGGACAGGCTTACGGTTTTATCGCTTACAGCATCAGGCAGCTCAAACTCCGGAACTTTAACGCCTAACTCTAACATGGTTGAAGGTGTTAAGGACATAATAAAAAATTATATTAATAAATTACTGATTGGTAGATACAATACTTGGTAGGCGTAAGTTCCGAATTATAACAATTTTGCGGACTCGATGCTATAATCAAAAATATCAAAATAATTTCATCTGGTACCCTTCGGCAGGTTTAAAAGAAGCTATTGATAAAGGGATTCGTTGTTCGTTAAAACCAAGCCTCTTGCTGTGCACCGAGAACAGATCACCGATTTGTTTTGCATAGTTACCTTCACCCCTAAAGCGCTTGCCAAAGGTGGAATCATTAAGTTTACCGTCGCGCATATCACGTATTTTGTTTAACACTTTATCTTTTCTGTCGGGAAAATGTTGTTCAAGCCAGTCTTGAAAAAGATCTTTTACCCCGTATGGCAGCCGCAAAATTGTAAATCCCGCATGGGTTGCACCCGCATTCCGGGCCGCTTCAAGAATGGAAGCACATTCGTGGTCGGTCAATCCCGGAATGATGGGCGCTACATTTACACCAACCGGTATCCCGGCATCAGCCAGCTTTTCAATAGCCTGCAATCGTCGGCCCGGCTGCGAGGTGCGCGGTTCCATTACGCGGGCTAAATCTCGGTCGAGAGTGGTAATAGATAAGGTGACGCGGGCGGCATCATGGGCGGCCAGTTTTTTTAGGTAATCAATATCACGCGTAACCAGGTAATTTTTGGTAATGATACCTACCGGATTGCGGAACTCGGCCAGTACGTTCAGACAACCTCTTGTTATTTCCAATTTTCGTTCTATGGGTTGATAGCAATCGGTGACGCCACTCATGACAATTACTTTGGGCTCCCATTTGGGTGAACTTAATTTTTTACGCAACTTTTTAGCAGCATCATATTTGACCATAATGCGCGATTCAAAATCAAGACCGGCTGAGAAACCGAGGTATTCGTGCGTGGGACGTGCATAACAATAAACGCAACCGTGCTCGCACCCACGATACGGATTGATGCTGGCTTCAAATGGAATATCCGGACTGTTATTGGTAGAAATTATTTCTTTGGTATCGTCGGGATAGAGCCGCGTTTTTTTTGAAGGTTTTTCGCCGGATTCTTCATCCAAATCGTAATCGGTATAGTGGCCATCAAACCGGTTGACCGGGTTATCCGAGGAGCCGCGCCCGCGTAAGGGGTTTTGTTTAATAGACATTATAACGACTTTTTATTAAATAGCTTTTGTCACCGCCTTTACCTACTTAAAATATGGGCAGTGCAACCTCGTAGCGTCTCCCGAGTATTCGGGAAGCGTTGACAGTGAACGCTTTTTGTCTTTCAAAAATATAAGACACAACGCCACCGTACTGTCATGCCTGTTTAAAATAAAAAAAGCCCGCCCCGTATGCATCCGGAACGAACTTTTTTTCTCTCTACGAATATTTTTTTCCTTTTATCTTAACGTTACAAACCTACTTCAGCACAACTTATATCCTGGAAAGAACCATCCCAACAATTTCGTTCAGTTCCTTGCATAATGTATCCCACACTGGTATCGATATTCCAAAATACTTCTATTTGATCTTCTTCGTCGGGAAAATCAAAATTCATAAGATTCTCCGCACCGTTCTCCTGAAAGGAAATAGTACCTGTTTCTCCATCTTCGCCAAATATCTGCAAATTTATGGAGCTTTCAGTTTCACTTATCACATTCCAACTGGAAGTCAACAAAGGCCCTGAGGTATTCCCTTCTTCATCAAAAAGGAAAAAAGTCCAATCGCCTTGGGCGCCGTCATTACTGGTCGTGCCTTCCATAATTCTAAAATTATCAAAAACATTACCCTCTCCGTCATCAGCCGAGATAAAGACAGCCCATTCAAAACCATCTCCCTGCGGCCGGGCCGTAGTGCGAATACTGGCAGATTGCCCCCCCTGGGCAAAACTATATTCCCAGACATATTGCCCGTCAATAAAATCGGCATCTTCCTGCATCGCGGGACTTATAAAGCCAAAATATAACTGGCCTATTGATAAAAAGCCGGCACCTCCAAGTACGGTTCCTTTTGCCGTATTAAAGTTTTGAACTGTAGAATTGGCATTCCCCTTTTTATTTGCAACACTGGGATTATTATTCTGAAAAAAAGAAATATCCGGCTGGGCGTTGGCAACTAAATCCGGGATTGATGGCGCATCGTTTTCTCCATCCGTGCCCGATCCGTTGTCGGAGCAGGCCGCAAAGCTCATGGCGAGCAGTATAATTAAGGTGTATGGTAATAGTCTATTGAGTTTCATGATTGTTTCTCCATTATTTATGTTAATGTGTTGTTATCTTTATATGCGTAAAGCATTTCAAAAAAGGCTCAATTTTTTTATAAAATTTTCACCTCTACTATGGGAGACAATCATAGAAGCCATTCCTTACACTTTTTTATGAAACATACACCGTCTTAATATTCACAAACTCTTTGATACCATAGTGCGAAAGTTCGCGCCCGTAGCCCGATTTTTTTATTCCGCCGAAAGGCAGGCGCGGATCGGATTTAACAAAAGAATTCACAAAACAGCAGCCGGCTTCCAGCTTTTTGGCGGCAATCTTTTGGGCGTTTTCAACATCTTCTGAAAAGACGGCGGCGCCTAAACCAAATTCAGAATCGTTGGCAACCTGTATAGCTTCATCTTCGTTGGCAACTTTAATAACAGATGCCACCGGCCCAAAAAGCTCTTCTTCATAAGCCGGCATCCCTTCAGCAACATTTACCAATACCGTTGGCGGATAATACGAACCGTCTCTGTCAGGAATTTGTCCGCCTAAAATGCATTCGGCCCCGGCATCAATACTTTTGGTTACCTGCTCATGCAAATCATCCCGCAGATCTTCACGCGCCTGGGGACCCAAATCGGTATCCTCATCTTCGAGAGGATCTCCCATCTTCTTGGCTTTCATATTTTTGACAAAGGCATCAACAAATTCATCGTACACATCTTGCACCACTATAAAACGTTTGGCGGCAATACAGCTTTGCCCACTGTTGATAAGCCGGGAAGTGACACACATTTCTGCCGCTTTTTTTATATCAGCATCTTTCAAGATTACGTACGGATCGCTGCCACCCAGCTCCAGCACCGTTTTTTTAAGCATGCTGCCCGCCGTTTTAGCTACCGCTTTACCGGCCCGGGTACTTCCGGTCAGTGTTACTGCTTTGACCTGTTCATGCTCAATTACCCGTTGTGCTCCGTCAATATCAGTAATCAAGGAACGAAATACCTTTTCAGGAACGCCCGCTTCATGTAAAATTGATTCAATTTCGAGCGCACAGCCGGTTACGTTTGCTGAATGTTTGAGCACCCCCGCGTTGCCTGCCATCAGGGCTGGCGCTGCAAAACGGAAGAGCTGCCAAAGTGGAAAATTCCAAGGCATAATGGCAAAAACCACGCCCATAGGCTGAAAGCTCACAAAACTTTTTGATGCATCTGATTCAATCATTTCATCACTTAGAAAATCTTCGGCATTTTCGGCATAATATTCACAAACCCACGCGCACTTTTCGACCTCCGATTCACCCTGTGGAAGTGGCTTGCCCATTTCCCGGGCCATAAGTTCCGCTAATTCTTCTTTCCGTTTTTCAAGAATTGATGCGGCTTCATTCAACACTTCAGCACGTTCTTTAAATGATTTATCTGCCCATTTTTTCTGCGCCTCATTTGCATCATCAAGAATGGTATCTATTTCGCTGGTTGACATTTGCTCATATTCTTTAATGAGCTTACCGGTTGCAGGATTAATTGATTTCATAATGACTTTTTAATTTGGTTTTAACAGTTTAAGTAGTAAATATTTTATACGTTTTGTCATCCCGATAAGCGAAGTGATTTCCTGAGCGAAGAGGGATCTCAAACGTTGATACAAGCTTTGCAGCATTGTAGAACCCATTGCCTATATTACATTTGAGAACTTGTCCGCCTACCGGCGTGATCCCTCTCCGCCAGCCGGCGGATCGGGATGACACATAAACACGAGTGTTAACCACTCAATATATTTTTCTACTAAACCGAAGTATTTAATCACTCATTCCATAAATGTATTCAAAAATCGCTTAGGCTAAAATGTAACTCGGACAGCTTGTCCCAGAAGAACATCATATTAAGATTCTACCATCGGGCAGGCTGCCCGATTTACTTGCTACCGTGGCACAAACTCCATCAACTCATATTTTTCCGAACGATATCAAGAATGGCAAGAAGCGTTTCATTAAGCAGTTCCTCACCAATGATTAAGGGTGGGGCAAGCCGTATCAGTGTTTCGGAGTGAAGGGTCCATCCCAAAAGTATACCTTTTTTCAGGCAGGCTTCCACTACGTTGCGGGTGATGGATTCGTTTTTAAGCTGCATGCCCAGCATAGCGCCCCGTCCGCGAATTTCAACAATATTCTCGTCCTGCAGAACCGCCTTTGTCCGCTGCTCAATCACGTGCGCCTTTTCAGCAAAATTCCCTTCTAATAATTCGCTAAGCGTGGCATAAGCTCCCGCACAAGAAACGGGATGTCCGCCAAAAGTAGTAACGTGATTCAGCGGCGGGTTATATTTAAATGATTCAAAAATTTCACTGGACGAAACAAATGCCCCCATCGGCATACCGCCGGCCATGGCTTTTGCCAGGCACAAAATATCGGGAACTACCCCGTACTGCTGAAAGGCAAAGAGCGAGCCGGTACGAAAAAAACCGGTCTGAATTTCATCAAAAATAAGCAATGCCCCAACTTCATTGCATCGCGCCCGCACTTTTTTCAGCCAATCTGGTTGCGCCGGTATAATGCCTCCTTCACCCTGAATGGGTTCCAGTATCACAGCCGCGGTCTCATCATCAATGGAGTCCAGCTTTTGTGTTTCATTAAAGTGCAAAAAATGCACATTTGGCAACAGTGGTTTGTAGGGATTCTGGTACACCGCGCGGCCTGTAACGCTCAGCGAGCCGTGCGTATCGCCGTGATAGCTGTTATGAAAGCTGACCAATTTATGCCGCCCCGTATGTTTTTTAGCCAATTTTAGCGCGCCTTCTACGGCTTCGGTGCCGCTGTTTACAAAATAGACGCGGTCCAGTGAAGCGGGAAGCTGCGTTGTTAAAAGTTCAGCGTACTGCGCTTGGGGTCTTTGAATGAACTCTCCATAGACCATCACATGCAGGTGCCGGTCTACCTGCTGCTTAATGGCTTCGATCACTGCCGGGTGCCTATGCCCGAGACTGCTTACGGCAATGCCGGAGATAAAATCTACGAAGCGATTGCCATCGGTAGTGTAAATAAATGGGCCTTCGGCGCGGTCAATTTCCAGGCCCATGGGCGCATCGCTGGTTTGGGCGATGTGTTCGTAAAAAGAGTCAGATAAATTCACTAATTATCTCTTCGTTGGGATTTTTATAAGCTAACCACAGAGTTACACAGAGGATTCCACAGAGGTTCGCAGAGAAATAGTAAATAGTACTCAGCTTACCTCTGTGCACTCAGCGATTAAAGTGGTTATTATTACACCAATTTAAGAAGCCAAAAAAAATCAACTATAACAATTTGAGGAAATAACGTATTTAGGCTGAAATTTAATTCTCATTTGTTATATTGTGGCATTGCTTTACTTCCCTAATAGTATTAACTAACATTTACAGCCCTAAAAGCCTTACTAAATGGGTTATTCGGCCCTAATTTACATTTGTGTAGTCTTTTTTTTTGTAATTTCCTGCGATTCATCGAATAAAAAAACCGTAGAGAAAAATAAATCCGATTCAGTAAAGCAGTCAACCATTCATACCGATACTGCCGATACGATTAACCAAAAAACTGTAATAAAAGATACCGTGCCCCCTGAACTGCCGTCCCCGCCTGATCCTGCAATAGCTCCGGGTACGCTCAGGCTTCAGGGTGAGGTGGTAAAAATCCATCAATCTGAAAAAGATTCCTCCGTTATTTTTGACTTTAAAGTTTTACATATATTAGGTATCGGCTCTGCCACCCCGGCTGTAGTGCGACAAGACACTATACAAATTGCTTCTGTAAAACGGTATAATAAAATAAAAACTAACGAAAAAATCATTTGCACGATAAGCAACCGCCAACTTTTATCTAATTCCGGAAATAACTCATCGCGTTGGCAATTGATTCGATGGGAACCAAAACCAGATCAACAATAAACTACAGACAGATGAAAAAAAACGCTACAAAACTTACCCTTTTACTTTTTACTCTTCTCCTGATTGCAGTAGGATACTGGGCAATTGAGGGTTTTAATTTTGATGATAAACCTGCATCTGAACATTTAACGGCAGAGCAAGCAAAGAAGGCCGTAAACGACATTCCTGAACAAGAGGAAATCAGTAAGGTTGAATCGAAAAAAGCACGGAATGAATATTTTTTCCGCTTGTTGCGCAATCCAGCCACCAATTCTATTCCCGACAATATTCGGGCGCGCGAGCTCAATCACGCCAAGCGCATGCCAACCATGTTGGAAATTAAAAGCCAAATAAAAGCTAAATATCCCTCTGTTAAGGTGGCTGAAGGGTTTAACTGGCTGCTTGCAGGCCCACTGGCAGTAGGCGGACGTACCCGGGCGCTTGGCATTGACCAGCGCGACCCCGATATTATTATAGCCGGTGGTGTTTCGGGCGGCATTTGGCGGTCCACTGACGGTGGTGACAGTTGGACCTTACGTACACCTGATTTCGACAACTTTAGTGTTACTTCTCTGGCGCAGGATCCTACCAACCCAGATACGTGGTATTATACCGCCGGTGAATTCACAAGCGGTTCTCCAGGGGCACCCGGAGCTCCTTATTTTGGAACCGGTATATTTCGATCTGTTGATAATGGCTTAACCTGGTCACGCATCCCCGGTACAGAAGACGATGATGCTGCATTTAATTCTCGATTTGATTTTATAAACCGAATTATCGTCAATCCTACCACAGGAAGTGTATTTGTAGCAAGCAATGGTGTTGGTATTCTGCGTTCTCCAAATGGTAATAATTATGATGATATCACCTTGGGCGGTCTTGGAGACCATGCTTTTGCCGACATAGCTGCAGCATCAGACAGTACTCTTGTAGCGGTACTTTCAAGTGCAGATGCCAGTACCCAACCTGCAGATAACGATCCCGGCATATTTTTTTCTGATAATGACGGGAAGACCTGGACAGAAATAACCCCTGCTTCCTTTCCGACAGATTACGGCCGAAGCGTGATCACTTTTGCCCCTTCTGATCCAAATATTATCTATGTTTTCACCCAAAAAATCCAGGATGACAGCAATCAGGGTGTCAGCTTCCATAAAATCGATCTTTCCGGCGGGGTAAATAATCCTGCTTCCGAAGACCGCTCGGCCAACCTGCCCGATTTTGGTGAACCGGTGGGTGGAGTTAATCTCCAGGGCGGTTATAACATGACTGTTTCTGTTAAGCCGGATGACCCTGATGTGGTAACTTTGGGAGGCACAAACTTATTCCGTTCGTTCGACGGTTTTGCCACGGCTCCCTCGGGTGATTCGGACGCTGTTAAAGATGAATTTTGGATTGGCGGCTATGCGAAAGCCAATAATGTGAGTCAATATCCCAACCAGCACCCCGACCAACACGTGCAAATTTATGACCCCACAAATCCCGACCGGCTATGGGTAGGCCATGACGGTGGCCTCTCGGTTACAGAAGATATACAGGCCACTGATGTAAACTGGACAGAACGCAATGACGGCTATATAGTCACCCAGTTTTTTGATGTCTCCATTGGCTTGGACCAAGATGATCCCCGCTTCATGGGTGGCACCCAGGATAACGGTACTCCGTTATTCGAGTTTGACGAACAGTCGCAAAATGTTGGTTTACCTTCCAATGATATTTCATCCGGCGATGGTGCATTTTCCTTCTTTACCGAAAATTTCATTTTTGTTTCTACTCAAAATGGATTTGTAAGAAGATGCCCTCAAAATGATCCTTCCGAATGTAGATTCGGTGGAAATGGGTTTTCTTTTGTACACCCATCAGCGGCTACCGACCAGTTTTTTATTCATCCTTATACTGTTGACCCCAATGACGATACTATCATGTATTATCCCGGGGGCAGTTCGCTATTTCGCAATACCGAAATAGATGAAATTTCGAGTGGAAACGCTGATGGTACCACGCAGGGCTGGGAAGAATTGAATGCCGCTACTACCCCCGGATTTAATATTTCGGCGCTTGCCGTTACCACCCTCCCCTCAGATATATTGTACTACGCCGGTTCTAATGATGATGATGCCCCTATTGTCCGGAGGCTGAATAACGCCAGCACTTCGAATGAAGATCCCACCGATATTTCTATACCGGGTGTAGCGCCGGGCGCCTTTGTCCATGATCTTGCCATCAATCCGGCTAACGGTCAGGAAGTGCTGGTAGTGATGTCAAACTATAATATTACAGGTTTGTATCATACCAATGATGGCGGCAACAGCTGGAATGCAGTGGAAGGAAATTTAACAGGCGGTGATCTCCAGGGCAATCTGGAGTTTGGACCGTCGCTGCGCTCGGCTACGATAGTACCTGCCGAGAGTGGTCCCATTTATCTATTAGGGACCAGTACCGGAGTTTATGCTACTCAAAGCCTGGACGGCGATAATACCCAATGGGGCCGCGAATCTGCCTTTGATAAC
>Ga0136556_1001374_pt1 | contig 12358 bp, 10 predicted proteins | sample AntRauTorckE6831_FD_104780 | JGI IMG/M metagenome (GOLD analysis project Ga0136556, IMG submission 104780) | Saline lake microbial communities from Rauer Islands, Antarctica - Metagenome Torckler E6 #831 | ecosystem: Environmental > Aquatic > Non-marine Saline and Alkaline > Saline | place... | reverse complement strand
TCTTTGGAACAAAAGCGCGATAGCACCTGTATGGGCGTTGTCGGCGTTGATGAAAACGACAATATCTACATTATGCCGGACCTGATTTGGGCGCAGCTGGACGCGGAAGACCAAGTGGAGTCCATGATAACTTTAATGCAAGGCCACAAGCCGATGGCGTGGTGGGCGGAGAAAGGCCATATCAGTCAGTCCATTGGACCTTTCCTACGCAAGCGCATGGTAGAAGAAAAAGTCTACATAAACATCATTGAAAAGGTACCAGTCAAAGACAAGCAAACCCGCGCCCAGCCAATTCAAGGCCGCATGAGTATGGGCAAAGTTTACTTTCCAAAACATGCGCCGTGGTATGCGGAGGCGGTGGAACAACTGTTAAACTTCCCCAACGGCGCCCATGATGACTTTGTGGACTTTATTTCATGGATTGGGATAGGCTTGAACGCGTATATCCCTGCGCAGGCTTCGCGGCCGCGTAAATCGGAAGAGCCGCGCACCGGATCGCTGGAATGGATTGTAAAGAGTTCAGAACGTATTCGTGGCAAAAATGCTGAAACCGAACGACAAGAAAGGTACTTGCACTGATGGAAGATGAAATTGTAGACCTAAACGCCCCGGAAACGTCCGAACAGGAAAAAGCGGAAGATACGGTCGGCCAAGCCAAAGTCAGCGCATGGGCTAAACTGATTGAGTCTGCCAAACAGCATTGGGAGGACCAATTCAAGTGGATGAAGGAAGACCAGCAGTTTGCTCGGGGCGTCCAGTGGAAAGGACAGAAACAGCCGCGCGGTGAAGAACGTTACATCACCAATATTGTCCATCGCCACCTGCGGCAGCGTGAAGCGGCTTTGTACGCCAAAAACCCTACGGCTATCGCCAAGCGCCGGGAAACCATTGATTATGAGATTTGGGGCGGCGACTTGCAGGAGTTACAGGAAGCACAACAAACTTTAATGATGGCCCAGCAAATGCAGATGCAAATGGCGGTCATGGGGGCGGCACCGCCACCGCCAGAAATGCAAATGCAAATGCAGCAAGTCATGCAGCAGGCTGAAGAAGCAGAAGCCTTGCTTGAAGATTACCGGGTGGGCAGCGAGTACCGCAAGCGTGTTGGTAAGATGGGCAAGACGCTTGAAATTGTTTATGACCACCAATTAGGTGAACAACAGCCGCCATTTAAATCCAGCATGAAAGGATTGGTGCGGCGCACGCTGACCGTCGGCGTAGCGTTTGCCAAGTTAGGCTACCACCGGTTTAATGAATCCAAGCCGGAAGACGTAGCACGCGTTACCGATTTAACAGAACAAGTGGCCGCGCTTGAAGCCGCCATGATGGACCAGCAAGATAACCCAGAATTGTACGATGAAAACAGCCGGCGGCTGGCGGACCTGCAAGATTTGCTGAACAAGGTACAAAACGATCAAAACGCTTTCATGCGGGAAGGCATGGACGTGGATTATCCTAGTTCCACCAGCATCATTGTTGACCCGGCTTGTCGCAATTTGCAGGGATTTGTTGGTGCCCGTTGGATAGCGCAGGAATACAAGCTGTCTCCAACGCAGATATCAGAAACCTACAAAAAAGATATTGGTGAAAAGTTCACGCCGTATGACGAAGACGGCAATAAAATCGGCAAAGCGGAAAGCGCAGACAAAACCAAAGACGAACAGGAAAAAGGATACGCGCTTGTTTGGGAAGTGTACGACAAGCATATGGGTCAAACCCTGACAATCTGTGACGGCCATCCTGACTATTTGATTGAACCGAAAACTCCGGCCGTACAGACCGAACGTTTTTGGCCTATCTTCACATTGATGTTTAACCCGGTTGAAGACGACGAAAACATTTACCCGCCGTCCGACGTTGAGTTATTGCGGCCCATGCAGACTGAACGTAACCTTATGCGGCAACGCGTGCGGGAGCATCGCGACGCCGCGCGGCCGGGCTACGCTATCCCTAAAGGCAAATTGGACGACGAAGATAAAGCCAAGCTGCAAACAAGGGACGCGCACGACGTACTAGAATTTAACGGCCTGTCAGAACAAGACGACATTCGCCGCGTACTTCAGGCTATCCCGGCGAACCCTATCGACCCGAACCAATACGAAACGTCGTCCATCGACGAAGACGTTTACCGGTCTGTAGGCACACAGGAAGCTGTCATGGGAGGCACCAGTGGCGCCAGTGCCACGGAAACATCGATTGGTGAATCCGCGCGGCTGTCTGCCGTTGGCAGCGCAGTAGACGACTTGGACGACTTCTTAACAGAATTAACCCGCACTGCGTCGCAAATGCTGTTTGTGATGATGGACCGGGAATTGGTTAAGGAAATCGCCGGACGTGGCGCCGTATGGCCAGACACTAACGCGGAAGACGTGGCCCGGGACTTGTGGCTGGAAATTCGCGCAGGTAGTTCAGGTCGACCCAACAAGTCTATGGAAATTCAAAATCTTGAACGTGTTATGCCGTTGTTACTGCAAATCCCCGGCATGAAACCGAAGAAATTGGCAGAGAAAATAATCGAACGATTGGATGACCATTTGAGCATCGATGAATTGTTTGACGCCAATCTGCCATCCGTCATGGCGCAGAACCGTATGGACCAGCAGCCCACCGGAGACCCTATGACAGACCCAAACCAGCAAGGGGCTGAAGGCAGTGACCAAACAGCCGTTCAGCAGGGAGACAGCAACTTGGGACCACGGGCGCCGCAAGAGGGGCGCGTTATGGACCCGAACCGCGAATAGTTGCGGTATGATGCTTATCAGCATACAATTTTTTACAAACTTATTAGGAGGCGTATATGGATCTTGAAAAAGACCCGAAGTCAGCACCGCCAGCTGACACCGAAGCAGACGTTACCAGTAGTGCGGCCACGTCTACCGCGAATGACGAAAGTGTTACGGACTCGTCACCCAAAGAAAGTCAGGGAGAAACCATGGCTGAAGTCATCGCCCGCGCCGCCAATGGCGACAAGAGCGATGACGAAAGTGATGGGGACGGTGACTCCGACGAACCTGAAGCTAAAACGGAAGAGGACTCAGAAGAGGAATCCGACGAAGAAGCAGAAGGTAAGGCGAAGGAAACTGACAAGGAAACGCAGACTGAGGAAGAAGAGGACGAAGGCGACGATGTTGCTGAAGGCCAGAAAATTCCTTACAAACGTTTCAAAAATGTTATCGACCAGCGTAATGGTTTGAAGGAAGAGTTACAGCAAACCACGCGTCAGGTTGAGACCTTTAAAAAGGGGCACGACAATTATCAGGCCATAGAGTCTTTTATGTGGACCAACGAAATCCCTACGGAAGACGTTGTGGGCGCATTAGAAGTCTTGGCTTTGATGAATAGTGACCCGGCAGAAGCGGCGCGGAGATTGCAGCCGACCATGCAAAGACTGCAACAATTCACAGGGGAATTGCTCCCCGCCGATGTTCAGGAACAAGTGGACACCGGCGAGATAAGCGAAACCGCTGCGCGGGAATTGGTGGCCTCCCGAAATCAAAACCGGCACCAGCAGTATTGGCAAGGTAAGCGGCAAGAATCCGAGCAGCAGCGTAGTCGGCAAGAACGCGTAACGGCAGTCCGCAATGAAATGGCGCAAGCAGCCAACACAGAGCAGAAAGTCATATCGCAAAACGACCCTGACTACAAACAAAAAGCCCCGCTAGTGCGGGATAGGTTGCAGGTTTTAATTCAGCAGCATCAGCCGAACAGCGCTGAAGCTGCTAAAAAACTGGTCCGCCAAGCCTATAGCGATGTAAGTAAAGCTATGGGTAAAGCACGACCGGATATAAAACCCGGCCCATCCAGCAACGAAACGGGAAAAACCAATCCGCAGCGGAAGGCGGAACCGGAAACCATGGCGGAAGCCATCGCCCGCGCCGCTGCAATGTAGAGGTATTAGATCATGGCCGCACTATCAGCAGCAGTTTTAGATAACGTCGCTAACGCCGCGTTTGACTTTTATGAAAAGGAAAAACTTTATAACCAGCACATTCAGGACAAGCCTTTGCTGCGCGAACTGCGCTCTAAGCAAAAGACTTTCCCGGGCGGTAAAGGTGACATTGTTTGTAATCCAGTGTTTGAAACCCAATCTCAGCTGGAAGGCTTTGAAGGTGACGACACACTGACTTTCACCAACCCTGTACCAATTAAAGAAGTACGCTACCCATGGAAAATGCAGCATTTGGGCATTAACATGACCACTGAAGAATTGCTGAAAGATGGCATTTCTATTGTGGACACCAATGGCGAACGTACTTCAAATCATAGCCAACGTGATTTGACCGTTATCCAAAACATTTTGGAAGCCAAACTGGACGATATGTCTGAAGGTTTTGCGGACGGCATGAACACAATGCTTTGGTTGGATGGCACGCAAGATACTAAAGACGTACCCGGTGTCCAGTTCCTTATATCTAAAGCGCCGGCTACCGGTGTTGTTGGTGGAATTGACCGTGCAACCCAGCCATTGTGGCGTAACGTGGCCTTGACCACTGCCAACGGCACAACTCAGGTTACGCCAAGCGTAGCTAACAGTACGCTGATCCGTACCTTGCAAAAGCAAGTACGCCAGCTGCGTCGTTACGGTTCACCTAAATTCTTAATTTTGTGCGGTAGCGCCTTTATGGATGCGATTGAAGATGAAGCGTATGGCAAAGGTACTTTGACCCAAACAGGCTTTGGTGAAGATATTGAAGCGGGTATCGGTAAGGTAACGGTCCGTGGTCTTGGTACATTCATGTATGACCCAACGTTGGACGATTTAAGCGAGTCGAAATTTGCGTACTTCATTGATACCAATTCTATTCACTTGCGCCCAATCGAAGGCGAAGACATGAAACGCCATAACCCAGCGCGTCCGCATGACAAGATGGTGGTTTACAAGTCTATGACTTGGGCCGGTGGTTTGAGCATGAAGCAAGCCAACACATCAATGGTCGCAGAGATTGCCTAATAAGCAGTCTGTCTAAACAGCAGCCCCGGTACGCCGGGGTTGTTTTTATCCCGCCCGTCCGGGCGTAAAATGAGGAAGCAACAATGAAGCATTATTCAGCTAACGTTTTAATCGCGGGTGATCGGAACGCCGTGATTACAAAACACAATCTAAGCACGCCGGAAGTCTTGGTGTTGCAGGCTATTCACGGGAGTTCAAGCGTTATTGACGTAGCCCCGTCCGACACAACAGGTATCGACAGAACGCCCAAACAGCAAACTTTCGATACGCTAATGAAGAAATACCGTAAAACAAAAGTAGGTTCTAGTGATTCACGTACACCGGTACTGGTAAGCGTGTTCCCCGGTTGGCCTAACGTTACTCTACCAACAGACCTAAAAGATACCCATTTTTCCGAAGCCTTTATGGTGTCAGGAAAAGACGCCAAGTTGTCAGCTGCGCAGCGGGCAGCGTTGGATGAGGCCGCGCGTATTACCCGTGAAAAAGAAGCAGCGGACGCCAAAGCCGAAGCAGATTATCAGGCTAAAGTGGAAGCTGAAGAAAAAGCTAAACTGGAAGCGGAAGAAGAAGCTAAACTGGAAGCTGAAAAAGATAAACAGGCATCACCCAAAAGCGGAAGCAAAGCCAAAAGTGGTGCCCCTAAAGACAGCGGCGACGACTTTTTAGAATAAGGTGAAATGATATGCCCCGTGGAACTCAATTCGGTGAACTGATAAATATGTTCCGTGACGAAGCGGGGCATGCCAACAGCCGTGTGTTAGGCCAAAACCAGTTGGACAGCATTAAAGCTATTCTTCGCAGAACTTACCGTAGGCTACATGCGGACTTTAACTGGCCGTTTCTTTATATCCGTCGTGATGAAATCTTGCAGGCGGGGGAGCGCTATTACTCTTTCCCTGCGGAGTTAGATCAGGACAAAATCGTAGGCCGCGTTGTTATCAAAGAGGCCGGCGGAGACCAGTGGTACCCGCTGAAGTACGGTATTGATTATGTCAATTACAACAGCTTCGATTCCGACGCGAACGAACGGGGAGACTACCCTTACGCGTGGGATATGTACGAAGACGATCAATTTGAAGTGTGGCCCGTACCCGAAACAACGGGGCACATCATGCGCTTTAATGGCAAGCGCAGACCTAAAGACCTAATTAACGAAAACGATACGGTGGACTTGGACGATGATCTCGTTATCCTTTACGCCGTCGCAGAGATAGCCGCCCGGTCTAAAATGCCGGACGCGGATATAAAGTTACAGCTGGCCCGCCAGCATTACATGCGCTTGAAAGCCAACAGCGTAAACAGCGGCACGGTCAATATGAAAGTCAGCAAAGACCGAGGACCGGACTACAAAGGCATCGACATAAAATTCGCGGAGCGTCGTAGCTAATGCCATACCTTTTTATAGAAACGTTTGAGGCGGGGTTAGACACCCGTAAGACGACTTTCACCGCGCCGCCCGGCAGCTTGCGGACGCTGAAAAACGCGCACATAAACAGGGGGAAAGAGATAGAACGCCGCAAGGCGTTTCCTGTCATTGCGGCCCTGTCCACGGACTCCTTCGGGCTTCATTCCGCACGGGATGAACTAATTACTTTTGGCAGTATAGCGCCGCCAACCATGCCGGCGCTTGTTCAGTACCAGCAGCTTGTGTCCCCTAACGGCGGCAATATGACGCGCATTTACGCGTCCGAAAACTTTGCCGGCAAAGTGTACGCCGTCGCCGGTTACGACGACGGGTCTATGCATCACTTTTACGATGGCGTGTTGGTGGATGATTGGGAAACCCTTTCCGCTGGATTGGGCAGCGTATCTACAATCGCCGCGGCGCTTGGCCGGTTATTGGGCGAAAGCGACGATGTAGAAGTGGTGGTGGTCAACGATAAGATCGTACTGACCAGCGCCGTGGCGGGCACCGCGTTTACGGTTACAACAACCGCCAATATGACCGCAACAGAAACGCAAGCGGCGGTGGCGGCTACCGCAGAAACGCCGGCGACTGGCGATTTTGAGATAACAGCCGGTAGCCCGGGCGCAACATTTAACACTATAGAAACCGTTACTGTGGACGGCGTAGACCTTTTAGGCGCCCCGGTGGACTTTGTGGTGGACATAGCCACAACGGCTACAGCGGTCGTGGATAAAATCAACACCGGCCTGTCCGCCTATTCCGCGTCAGCGGTGGGTGGCGTTGTCACCATTACCGCGCCAAACGGTTTGGGCGCAAGCGCGAACGGCCGTGTCGTGGCGGTGACAACAGCAGGCGACGTGGTGGTAGCCAACATCAATAACTTCGCGGGCGGTTTAGACCCAACGCCGGCCATACCTGAAATCACAGAAGTTACCGTAAATTCTTACGTGGACGTGGACCAGTACACCGTGACGCTGGAAGGCACGGACTACAACGTGCGGGGTCAGGCGTCCGCGATACCGCTGGCGGTGCGCACGGTTAAGCAAAAAATGTACGCGGTAGTCAGTTCACTGCTTTACTTTTCCGGCTATGCGGGCACACCCGCGGAACCGGACCCAACAAAATGGATAGACGATCCGGGCACAGGTGATACCGCCACTGGCAGTTTTGACATAACCGGTGGCACAGTTTCAGCGGGCGTCAATACCATATCTTCAGTAACAGTTGACGCCGTGGAAACGCTTTCCGGGACGGTGGATCATACGGGTGACAACGAAACAACAGCGACGGCTGTAGCTGCGGCTATAACCGCAGCCAGCTACACAGCAACCGCTTCAGGCAACACAGTTACTATCATAGCGCCGGCGGTCGGTTCCGCCGAAAACGGCAACGTCGTAGCGGTAACGGCCAACGGCGATGTAACAACAGCTAACATTGAAAACATGGCTGGCGGTGTGGATGCCGCGGACGATCCGGTTGTCATTGGTTCGGGGTTTATTGATACCGCAACGCAGGATGGCGGTTCAGAAGATCTATCCGGCGTGGGCGTGTACCAAGATAAGGTGGCCGTTTTTGGCAAACGCGTCGTGCAGATTTACCGGGTAGACCCGGACCCCGATCAGAACATCATCGACCAAGTGCTGCTAAACGTCGGCGCCATTGCCGCGGAAAGCATTTTAGAATACGGCGATTTAGACGTATTCTTTTTATCAGAGTCCGGCATGCGGTCCCTGCGCGCCCGTGACAGTTCCAACTTAGCGTCCGCAAATGACGTGGGCGTATCCATTGATGCTGAATTAACAGAATACATTGACACCATTTCCCGGCGGGACGTGCGTAACGCCAAAGCGGTGGTCGAGCCTACAGACAGTAGGTACTTGCTGGCGGTAGGAGAGCGCGTTTACGTGTTCAGCAATTTCCCCGGCAGCAGAATATCCGCGTGGTCTACTTACGAATTAGATGGTCAGGTGGAAGATTGGGCTATTTCAGACGGTAAACTTCACGCCCGCGTAGGTGACAATGTATTGCGGTATGGCGGTTTTTCCGGCAACGAATACGACAATAGCGAAACCGAAGTTGTTCTGCCGTTTTTAGACGCCAGCAACCCCGCAATGATGAAGCAGCTTACCGGTATCGACGCGGGCATAGTGGGCCAATGGCTTGTAGAGTTTGCTTCGGAGCCGGACACGCCAGACGCATGGGAAACAATAGGCACGTTGCTGGAAAGCACATACGGCAGCCGTGCGAGAGTGGCCGCGCAGGCGCAGTCTACGCACTACGCTTTACGGTTTACCACGTCAGTCGCAGCAGAAGCTATCATCGGTAACGCCATTATCCACTACGATGAAATGGGGGCGGATTGATGGGGGAAGTGACCGTCCGCACCGCCGATATAGAAGATTTGATACCCGTAGTGTATCTTTGCGGTGAAATGGTGGAGCAGTCCCTTTACAAGCACATGGGCTTTGACGCCAGATATTTTGGGGAGTACGCCTTGGGGTTTGTACTTTCGGAAAATACGGAGGTGTTTATCGCGCAGCAAGATGGCGATACAATAGGAGCGCTTCTATGCAGTGTTGGGCAAGGCGTTACTTCGCCAAGTCTGATAGGATGGGAACACGGTTTTTTCGTTCGACCCGAGCGCAGGTCGTTAAGAGCAGCGCGGTTACTTGTGGAAACGTACATTAAATGGGCTGAAGATATGGGCGCCAAACGGATAAACGTAGGCAACAGCGCAGGAATGGACGATGACAAATTCCAGAAGTTAATGCGTCGGTTCGGGTTTTCTCACGCCGGATCAATAATGTATATGCACAAATAGGAGAGCGCTATGTGTGGTGGCGGTGGTGGTGGCGGAGATCCCGCGAAGTATCAAAGACAACAGGACGCGCAGCGTCGTGCCCGGATTACCCAAGGTAAGCAACAGCTCGACCAGATTTTTGGTGAGTTAGAAGGCAAAAGTAAAAGAGGCAACCAAGCCTATCTGAACATGGATGAAGACGCGTTTAGAAATGAAATCGCGGACTTGCTAAACACCGGTGTCCAAAATAAGACTGTTCAGATCGCAGGGCAACCACTCCCCATGGGGTACGGGTACAGTCGGCCATCTACTACTACTACTACTACGCAAAAGTCTTTTAGCACTCAAGCGCAAAAACGCTTGGCTGAATTGGGACTCAATCCTATTCAGAAACCGGGTCGACAAGTGCAGGTGCCGTCTTATATTGGGGGCTTCAGACCAACAACAAAGATCGTCCCCGGTGGCACGTCTTTCAACTTAGCGGATTATTTAAACCAGTACCGCGGCGCCAAAGCCAATCCGGCTAACTTTTCCATGTTTGACGATCCGAACAAAGCGCCTATCTGGCAGCAGCAGCAAGATGCGTACATTGACTACGCGAACCCGCAGTTGCAGGACCAATATGCGGATGCGCAGGCCAAGTTAGCTTTTTCTCTTAACCGTCAAGGTGTGGGCCGTAGTTCTATTGCCGGCGATAACTATGGCGATTTAGAGCGTGATTACGGCTTGCGGGAGCAGGACGTGCGAGAGCAGGCCCGTGACTTTGGCAACCAAGCCCGGTCTAACATTGCAACGCAGAAACAATCTTTGCTTAATATGTTAAGCGCTTCTGCGGACCCCGGCGCAACGGCTACCGCGGCACGCTCTGCTATCGATGCGGCGAGAGCGCAACCCGCCTTCAGTCCGTTAGGACCGTTATTCCAAAACGCCACGTCTGGTTTGGCAGCGGGCTATCAGGGTAATCAGGCTTTCCAAAACGCTAAGAATTATAATGATATTACTTACGGTGGTGATCCTGACCGTTCAACCGGCAAGCTAGTGAGGTAACTTATGTGTACTACAGCAGCGGTATTGGGGGCGATAGCGGCAGCAGGGGGTACTTACCTGCAATACGATTCACAGAAAGACGCGCAGGAAGCCCAACGTAAAGCCGCGCAAGCGGAGGCAATGCGCCAAAGTAACTTGGATAAAGAGAAGTTTACTAACTTCCAAGAAGCGCTGGCCATGGCTGAACGCGATACGCAGCAAGGCCAGATTGACAAAGCCACTACGGAATTGGAAGAAGAGTACACCCAAAACGCCAACGCGCCGAGTGATGCAAACTACACGTCACCGGCAGTTTCCGGCGGCCCCAAGGTTGTGCGGGAGTACGGTCGGCAAAGATCGAACGAAGCGCAGGACTTTTTAGGCTTGCTGGGTAACGCCCGCGCGCGTAGCAACGCATGGGGTGAAAACAATTATGCGTTTGGCCAAGGTTTGTTAGACCGTCAGTTTGACTTGGGACGACTGCAAACGGGTATGAACCGGTCAGCGCAGATTGGTCAGCAAGAGATTTTGCAGGCTGGTCAGGAAGGACAAGGTAAAGGCGCGTTTGGTAATGCCTTAGCCGGTTTAGGTATGGCGGGCCTTACTTACGGTGCGGGACAAGGCGCGTTCGATGGTATTGGTGACTTGTTTAAAGGCGGCGCGAAACCAAGTGTAGTGACCGCAACGCCTGCGTGGACCCGCAACGCGGTAACAACCCCGCTGAAGCCCACTCCTTTGTACAAAGGCGTAAACATTTAAAGGACAGCGACATGGCCAGAAGATACAACCCATACTATGCAAATGAAGGCCGATACGGTGGCGTAGGTGCGGCTGTAGGTAATTTAGGTCAAGTCTTTGCGGACGTTATGGACCCTATGAATGGCGTCGCCGCGGACAAAGCTGGGTGGGATTCCCGCGCAAATCGTGAAAACATTATAGATCAGACCATGGCGCGGGATAGCCGTGGGGAAATTGCTGATATGTTCGCCGACGCAGAAAACTACCAAGGACTTCAACCTAATCAGATTATCGCCGCGGGTGTGCGAGGCAATGCCTTTGACAACGACTACGACCAAATGGCTAAACTGTTTCAGGTAAGCACTGGCAACATGGGCGGCACTGACGAACAACGGGCCGGCGCGTATGTAGGCGGCGGCAAAACAATTGACGTGGGCGATGCGTTTAGCTTGGCCGGACAGCAAGACATTGCAGATCGTGACTTTGATTACGGCATGGACAAGCAAGACGACCAGCAGGCCGCAAGTATGCAGGAAGTATTTGCTAAAGAGCAGGCGAAAGCGCAGTACGGCACAGGCACAGGCACAGGCACAAGCACAGCAATGGAGGTAAAACGTTGGGCCGATGTTGAAGACAGCGTAGACCAAGCGACAACCGACCTTGTGGCGGGACTTGGCTATTTAGACGAAGCCCCGGGCGAACTGTTTAATATCCTTAACGTTCGCGCCATGGACCTTGTGCGGAACCAAGGACTGTCACCACGCGAAGCTGTTAGCCGCGCTTCTCAAGAAATAAACTTAGAAGTGGACCAAGACCGATGGTTGCCGTATGACGCAGACAACTTCACTTATGACCAGCCAGAGCAACAAGGTCAAAGTGGCGGCAACGTAATCCAAGAAGCAGCGGACGCCATTGTAAATGGCGCCGATCCCGAGGCTGTTCGTGAACGACTGCGGAGCATGGGGTACTCAGATCAACAAATCTCAGAAGGCGGATTGTAATGGGCGCGTTTGATGATTTAATCCCCGGCGCAAAGCCACAGCCCCAGCGCACCGGTGGCGCGTTTGATGATTTAATCCCGCAGCAACCGCAACAGCAAGATGAATTTACCACCATGGACGCCCTTAAACGCACCGGTCAAGGATTTCAGGTTGCAGGTAATCTAGTCAACTACGGGTACGGTCAGCTGTACGAGCCGTTGACGGACTTGTTTGCGGGCGACGATGGCGTGAACCCGGTGTCATCTTTGCTGGAAGAAAATCTGGTAGACTCCGCGCAAACCTACGAAGCCATGCCGTCAGATCCGCAGTTGGCCAAAGCCATGCAGTCTTTTGACACCGCGTATGAAGAAGACGGGTTGTGGGAGGGGGCCAAAGCCGGCTTTGATGATCTGACCCTAGAATCCTTGGGCAAACTGTTTGTAGGGGAATTGCCC
>Ga0136556_1001370_pt1 | contig 12379 bp, 9 predicted proteins | sample AntRauTorckE6831_FD_104780 | JGI IMG/M metagenome (GOLD analysis project Ga0136556, IMG submission 104780) | Saline lake microbial communities from Rauer Islands, Antarctica - Metagenome Torckler E6 #831 | ecosystem: Environmental > Aquatic > Non-marine Saline and Alkaline > Saline | place... | reverse complement strand
GGGGTTCGCCAGCGGGTACTCGTCCTGGACGGGCGTACCGTCCTCGAGGAGGTACGGCAGCGTCTGGATCGACTCGCCGATGGAGTCGAGATACTGGTGCCAGCCGAGCAGCCCGTGTTCGGCCGGAAGCAGGCCCGTATGGAGTGTCGTGATCGCGGCGGCAGTTTCAGAGGGGTACGTGGATGTCAGCGGCGTAACGATGCCGTCAGTCTCGAACGCGTCGAGCAGGGGGAGGTCTTCGCGAAGGCGCGTCCACTGGTCGAGGCCGAACCCGTCGACGACGAGCAGGACGACGTTCTCGATATCGCCGCCGAGGAGGTCGCCGAAGGCGTCCTCCGGGAGGTTCCGCGGGAACGCCGAAGACAGGAGCGAGAGCGCGCTCTCGGGCGTGTCGGCGAACGATCGGTCACGGTAGGCGGGGAAGACGTAGCCGTTCTCCTCGTAGTCTTCACGGAGGTCGGTTGCGTAGGCGCTCACGAGCGGAGTTTCGCAGCGATCGAAAAAGAGCTACCGACAGCGAGCGAGTGGTTCGGTGGTCGAGCGGGTCGACGCTCAGGCGTCGGTGACGTTCGCGCCCAGATCGTCGAGCACCGTCCAGAAGTCGGGGAAGGAGACGTCGACGTGTTCGGCGTCGTCGATCGTCGTCGTTCCCTCGGCGACGAGGCCCGCGACGGCCAGCGACATCGCGATTCGGTGGTCGCCGCGGCCGTCGACTTCGGCGCCGACGAGCGAGGAGTCGCCGCCGTGGACCGTGAGTCGGTCCTGCTCCTCGGTCACCTCGGCGCCGAGTGTTCCCAGTTCCTCGGCCATCGCGCTCACTCGGTCGGTCTCCTTCAGCCGAACGTGCTCGCAGTTTACGATCCGTGTGTCGCCGTCGGCGATAGCGCCGACCGCGGCGATTGTCGGGAGCAGGTCCGGGGTGTCGCCAACGTCGACCTCGATCCCGTGGAGGTCACCGCCGGAAATTCGGAGTTCGCCGGCGTCCTCGTCCCACGAAATCTCGGCGCCCATGCGGTCGAGGATGTCGACGATAGCGGTATCGCCCTGCGCGCTCGGTTGGGCGCCCTCGACGACTACCTCGCTCCCTTCCTCGGCGGCCACAGCGCCGGCGGCGGCGAGGTAAGATATCGAGGAGAAGTCGCCCGGGACGGCGTAACTACCGCCTTCGGGTGCGTACTGCTGGCCGCCGGGGACGCGGAAGCCGGACTCGGTGTGCTCGGCGTCGACGCCGAACGCCTCGAGCACCTCCAGGGTGATATCGACGTATGGCGCCGACTTGAGTTCCGTCTCCAGATCGATCTCGATTCCTTCGTCCGTGACCGCGCCGCCCATCAGGAGCGCCGTGATGAACTGTGAGGAGACGTCGCCCGGCATCGAGACAGTGCCGCCCGAGAGCGATTCACCGACGACCAGCGGTGCCTGACCGTTCCGGCGCGTGCTCTCCGCGCGGCCGCCGAGGTCCTCGATCGCGTCGAGGAGCGGACCGTGCGGGCGCGAGCGCAGCGAGTCGTCGCCGGTGAGGACGGTCAACCCGGTCCCGAGCGCGCCGGTCGCGGTGACGAGTCGGGTCGTCGTCCCGGAGTTCTCGCAGTTGATCACGTCGTCCGGTACCTCGGGTCGGCCGTCGAATCCCTGGACTGAGAGCGTGCCGCCATCGAGTCGCGAACGGTCGACGTCGCCGCCGAACGCCGAGACTGCGCGCATCGTGGCCCGCGTGTCGGCGCTGACCAGCGGATCCTCGACGGTTGCCTCGTCGGCGTAGCCCGCGGCGAGAATTGCGCGGTGGGTGTAGCTCTTCGACGGCGGTGCGCGGCAGCGCCCGGCGACCCGGGAGCGCGAGACGTGCTTCTTCATGCAACCTACTGGAACTGCCGAGGGGATGAGTCCACCGGAGGCCGTTTTTGAAGTACGATAGCGCGACCACTGCCGACGTGATCTGAGAGCCACCGCGAGACGGTCCACGGGTGTGCGGCCAGCCGTCTCGCGTCGATTCTGGCCGCCTGTTCGCTACGGGCCACTAGCGATGGCTCCGCCGACGTCCGTTTATTCCTCGTGGGCGTCGGCGCCGGCCACGTCAGCCATCGCGCCAGCCAGCACGCGCGCTGCGCTCGCGCAGTCGTCCCAGTCCGTCCACTCCCGGGGATTGTGGCTGATACCGTCCTGCGAGGGCGCGAACAGCAACGCCGCGTCGGTCACGGCGGCGATGTGCATCGTGTCGTGGGCGGCACCGGAGTGCAGGTCGAGGGTCTGGATTCCTGCATCTTCGCCCGCGCGGTGCGCAGCGGCGCGTAACGGCTCGGACATCGGCGTCGGTTCGAGGTCGAGCGGTCGTGAAAAGCTGGTCTCCACGCCGCGATCGGCCTCGACGATGGCGAGACTCGAACGCGTCGCCTCCACAAGGGTCTGCATCGACTGGTACTCCACGTCCCGGATATCGACGCCCATCTCGATCTTTCCGGGGACGACGTTGGTCGCGTTGGGGGACACCGAGAGCGACCCGACAGTGCCGACTGCGGTCTCGCTCTCCTCGGCGACCACCTCGTTGGCGGCGGCCTCGACGTCGAGCACGACCTCCGACGCGGCGGCGAGCGCGTCGGTGCGCTCGTTCATCGGCGTCGCACCGGCGTGGTCAGCCTCGCCCATGATCTCGGCCTCGCAGTGGGTGATCCCAGTGATCGTGGTAACGACGCCGACCGGGACGTTCTCACGCTCCAGTACGGTGTCCTGCTCGACGTGGATCTCGTACCATGCCTCCCAGTCGCTGGCGTCGAGTCGACCCTCGCCGCGGAAGCCGATCCGCTCCAGGGACTCCTCGAGGCTGATGCCGTCGTCGTCCTCGGTGGCGAGTGCCTCCTCGACCGTACGTTCGCCGACGGCGACCGAGGAGCCGAGCAGCCCCTCGGCGAAGCGTTGGCCCTCCTCCTCGGTGAAGGAGACGACGACCAGCGGCCGCGCCGGTTCGACGGCCGCGTCTTGCATCGCGCGGACTGCCTCCAGGGCCGCGTAGACGCCGAGCGGGCCGTCGAAGATCCCGCCCTCAGGCACGGAGTCGACGTGACTCCCGGCGGCGACCGGTGCGGCGTCGGGGTCGGCCGAGTCGGGCGTCCACGTGCCGGCGATGTTGCCGACGGCGTCGACGGTCACGTCCAGTCCGGCGTCTTCCATCCGGTCGACCAGCATCTCGCGAGCGGCGCGGTTGGCGTCGGTGCCGGTCAGCACCGTGCGCCCCCGGCCCTCCTCGACCTCGATCGCCCCAAGTTCGGCGTTCGCCTCGATATCCGCCCGCAGGCGGTCTCTATCGACGTGCATGGCCAACGGTGGCGTCGGCGTCACCTTACGTCTACCCTTCGGGGCAGATCACGGGCGACGAAGCCACCGCAGCCGTGGTGCTTAACCCCGCCCACCGCCTCCAAGGGAATGAATGGAGAACGCCGGCGTCGACGCGTTCACGCACCTCGGACCGGCGGTTCGGGCAGCCCTCTCGGATCGGGGGTTCACCACGCCGACCGAGCCACAGCGCCGGGCGATCCCGCCGCTTGCGGCCGGCGAGAACGCGCTGGTCATCGCGCCCACCGGGACTGGCAAGACCGAGACGGCGATGCTGCCAGTTTTGGACCAGATCGCCGCCGCCGAAGAGCGCCACGGGATATCCGCGCTCTACATCACGCCGCTGCGCGCGCTCAACCGCGATATGCTCGACCGACTCGAGTGGTGGGGTGAGACGCTCGATCTCGACGTCGACGTGCGCCACGGCGACACCACCGACTACCAGCGGAGCAAGCAGGCAAACGACCCGCCGGACGTGCTGATCACCACGCCCGAGACGGTGCAGGCGATGCTGACCGGCAAGAAGCTCCGAAAGGCGCTCTCGGACGTGCAGCATCTCGTGATCGACGAGGTCCACGAACTCGCGGCGTCGAAGCGCGGCGCGCAATTAACCATCGCGATGGAGCGCGTACAGGAGCTCTCCGGGCCGTTCCAGCGAATCGGCCTCTCTGCCACCGTCGGCGACCCCGACGAGGTGGCGAAGTTCCTCACCGGATCGGTCCGCGGTGCGCACCGAACCCAGCGCGACTACCGCATTATCGAGGTCGATGCTGGATCGAAGATCGATCTGTCGGTGGTCCGCCCCGAGATCACTGATTCGGACCGCAACCTCGCCGGCGAACTGGCGACGGAGCCGGAAATCGCGAGTCACGTCCGGTACATCCGCGACGTCGTCGACGAGAACGAGTCGACGCTCGTGTTCGTCAACACCCGTCAGACCGCCGAGGCGCTGGGGGCGCGGTTCAAGAACCTCGACGCGCCGATCGGGATCCACCACGGTTCGCTCTCGAAAGACGCCCGAATCGAGGTCGAGGAGGGGTTCAAAGCCGGCGAGATCGATGGGCTCGTCTGTACGTCGTCGATGGAGTTGGGTATCGACGTCGGCCGCGTCGACCACGTCGTCCAGTACGGCTCCCCGCGAGAGGTCGCTCGCCTGCTCCAGCGCGTCGGCCGCGCCGGGCACCGCCGAGATCAGGTCTCGCACGGTACCGTCGTCGTCTCGGACGCCGACGACGCCAGCGAGGCGATGGCCATCGCTCGCCGCGCGAAAGCAGGAGAAGTCGAGCCAGCGGGCATCCACGAGGGAAGCCTCGACGTGCTAGCGAACCAGATCGTCGGCCTGCTGATGGACGAAGGGGAGATCGACGCCCGCGAGGCCTTCGAGCGCATCAAACGCGCCTACCCCTTCCGAGACCTGCCGGAGGAGACGTTCCGTGAAGTCGTGCGGGAGCTCTCCTCGAACCGCCTGCTCTGGCTGGAGGAGGACCACGACCGCCTCGAGAGCTCCGGGGGCACGTGGCAGTACTACTACGCGAACCTCTCGATGATCCCCGACGAGGAGAGCTACGAGGTGTACGACGTCTCCTCGCGGCGTGGGATCGGGACGCTCGACGAGCGCTTCGTCGTCAACTTCGCGGAGCCGGGGTCGGTGTTCGTCCAGCGCGGCGAAATGTGGCGCGTCGACCGCGTCGACGAGGAGGAAGAGCGCGTGGAAGTCTCGCCCGTGCAGGACCCCGGCGGCGAGGTGCCGACGTGGGTCGGCTCCGAGATACCCGTCCCCGCAGCCGTCGCTAACGAGGTCGGCGAGCACCGCGACGTGGCCGGCGAGCAGTTCCGGACCGGTGCGACGCTCTCGGCGGTCGCCGCGGACTTCACCGGGCGCTACCCCGTCGACGCTGGGACGGCCGAGACAGCGCTCGAACCGGTCGAACGGCAGATCGAGGCCGGTGCGCCCGTTCCATCGGCGAACCGCCTCGTTCTGGAGTCACAGGGGCGAACGGTCGTCCTCAACAGCCCGTACGGCCACCAGGTGAACGAGACGCTCGGGCGCATCTGCTCGGCGCTCGTCGGCCAGCGCACGGGGTCGTCCGTCGGAATGGAGGTCGACCCCTACCGCATCGAGTTCGAGGTGCCCGGCGGCATCGGCATCAGCGAGTTCCACGACGTACTGCTGGAGACAGACCCGGACCACGTCGAGGCCATCCTCGAACTCGCGCTGAAGAACGCCGACGCGCTGAAGTTCACGCTGACCCACGTCGCCGCCAAGTTCGGCGCCCTCAAGCGCTATCAGGGCCAGGGTCGCTTCGGCGCCGATCGCCTGCTCGCCGCGCTGGAGGACACACCGGTCTACGACGAGGCGCTCAGACAGGTGTTCCACGAGGACCTGGCCGTCCCGGAGACCCGGGACTTGCTCGACGAACTCCAGGCCGACGACGGCGACGTGGAACTGGCGACCGCCCGCGAGCGCACGCCCATCGGCGCCGGCGGGCGCTCGGCCGGTGGGGAGTTCTTGGTCCCGGAGGGCGCCGACGCCAGCGTCATCCAAACGGTGCGGGACCGACTGGAGGGCGACCGCGTGCTGCTGTTCTGTGTCCACTGCAAAGACTGGAACCGTCGGCAGGAAGTGGGGAAAATCCGGGAGCCGATCAAGTGCCCCAAGTGTGGGTCGACCCGGATCGCGGCGCTCAATCCGTGGGCCGACGAGGTGGTGAAAGCGACCCGCGCCGAGGAGAAGGACACCGAACAGGATCGCATGACCCGGAAGGCGTTCACGTCCGCGAACCTCGTGCAGGAACACGGGATAAAAGCCGTTCGGGCGCTGGCGGCCCGCGGCGTCGGCCCGCAGACGGCCGCGCGGATCATCTCGAAGTTCCGCGAGGACGAGGCCGACTTTTACCGGGACATCCTGGAGCAGGAGCGCCAGTACGCGCGGACGAAGAGTTTCTGGTGAACCGACTCTCCCCGTTTTCGGCCGCTGCGGTAGCTATTTCGTGGCTGAGCGTTTGCGTACGGTATGCGCGATTCGGTCATCGACGACATCGACCGAGCCATCCTCTACGAGTTACAGACTGACGCTCGCCACAACACCAACGCGGCGATCAGCGACCGCGTCGGCGTCTCGGCCAGTACAGTCGGCAAGCGAATTACACGGCTCGAGGACTGTGGCATCATCGATGGGTATCACCCCGAGATCGACTACGAGGAAGCCGGCTTTCCGCTACACGTGCTGTTTATCTGTACAGTCTCGATTACCGATCGAGCGGAACTCATCGACGAGACGCTCGAAATCGATGGCGTCCTCGACATCCGCGAGTTGATGAGGGGCCGGGAGAACGTCCACATCCGAGCTATCGGCTCTGAGAACGACGATATCACGAAGATCGCCCAGACGCTGGACAATCTCGGCTATTCGGTGACCGACGAGATACTGCTCCGCGAGGAGTACAACCAGCCCGCCGCTCGCTTCGATGCGGACCCCTGACGACGAGCACCCGAGCAGCATCAGCCAGGAGGAGTGTTCTTTTGTCACCTCCGGGGGGGAATGCCAGAACCAATCGCAATGGCCCATTTTTCCGAGTGATACTGAAGGAGACCTTCCAGAGCACTTATTCTGAAACCCGGCAGTGTATTTGTGTAGATCTCAATGAGCGTACCAGCACTTCGGCCGAGCCAATCTCCCAGTCAGGCTGTCATCGAAGCAGTCGCCGATCGAGAAGGCGTTGATCCGGTGAACCTCTCGATACCGTTGTACGATACGATCGACCCCGACGCCCTGGATACGATCGTCCAAGGGAGGGAGGACGGTACCGAATCGTCGATCCGTGTCGAGTTCACGTACTACGGGTACAGTATTGCAGTCTCAGCGGGTGATTCGGTACAGGTTCTAGACGCTCCGTAAGCGCGCCGGAGCAGGTCAGGACTCCGAACTGTCGTCAGCGGACGCGCCATCCGTTTCTGACTCTTTGCGCAGTTGGCGAACCAGATTCATGTGCATGAGGTGGAGATGCATGCCGATGCCGAACAGCAACAGCCCCATTCCCACGAAGATGAGCGGCGTGAGCAGTACGTCGACGACGCTCGCGAGCGAGTCGGTGTTTCCGGGCAAGAGAGCCACGGCCGAGAGGACGAACGCGGCGAGGATGACGCCGAGGCCCGCCCTAACGAACCGGGAGTAGCGTCCGAGTTGCTGTAGCCGTTCTTCGATGCCTTCTGTCTCAGTTCCGTCGGTATCTGCGACCATCGTTGGGGTTCGCAGGTACGTCGCTCGCGGAGTTATCACCACTGACACAATCGATTTCCGGGTCACTGAGTGGGTAGCTGTTCGCCACAACCTGCCGTCGTCGCCGGCTGAAGAGGTCAACACCCACCAGCCCTGCTCGGCGTCGCCGCGGTCTCCGGCCACCGCCCCTGGTCGGTGTCGACGCCGGCTCCGGCAACGCTTTGGGGCGCCCGGGCGCACTCCCGGCCATGAGCGACTCCCTCCGTCTCACCGTCCGGGCCGCTGAGAAGCGCGACGCCGGGCGTGGCATCGCCCGCCTCCCCGAGGGCGCTCGTCAGCAGTTGGGGCTGCTCTCGGGCGATACGGTCCTGATCGAGGGCGAACGCGAGACGGTCGCGAAGCTATGGCCCGCCCGCGGCGACGTGCCCGACGGCGTGGTCCGCATCGACGCCGACAGCCGTGCCAACGCCGGGGTGAAAGTCGGTGACACCGTCCGCGTCGCCGCCGCGGACCTCCCGGAAGCCAACTCGATCACCCTCCGCGCGCCGGCGCGATTGGCCGACGTGGACGTCGACCGCGAGGCGATCGAGCGTCTCGTCGCCGAGGACGTACGAAATCGGCCAGTCGCGCCCGGCGACCAACTCCACCTCGAGCGGCTCTCCGGTATCGGGTTCACCGTCGACGCCGCCGACCCCGACGGCCGGGTCCGTGTCACCGACGATACCCACGTTCGCTTGCTGATCGAAAACGATTCGACCGATTCGGACCGCCTGGAAACGGTCGGATCCCCCGGCGAAGAGACCGATTCGGGCGGCGTGAGCGTCGATACCGGCGGATCGACCGACTCAGGGGAGAGCTCGACGCAGGGCGTTTCGGGCGGCGCGGTCGACATGGAAGGCGCCGGCAGAACCTCCACCGGGATCAGTTACGAGGACATCGGCGGCCTCGACGAGGAACTCGATCTCGTGCGTGAGACGGTCGAACTGCCGCTCTCGAACCCCGAACTGTTCGCACGACTGGGGATCGACCCCCCGAAGGGGGTGCTGCTCCACGGGCCACCCGGCACCGGGAAGACGCTGATCGCGAAAGCCGTCGCGAACGAGGTCGACGCGACGTTCATCAGTATCTCCGGCCCGGAGATCATGAGCAAGTACAAAGGCGAGAGCGAGGAGCGCGTTCGCGAGGTGTTCGAGGCCGCCCAAGAAGACTCCCCAGCGATCGTCTTCTTCGACGAGATCGACTCCGTCGCCCCGAAACGCGAGGAGGGCGGCGACGTGGAGAGCCGGGTCGTCGGCCAACTGCTCTCCCTCATGGACGGTCTCGCCGCCCGGGGTGAGGTGGTCGTCATCGGCGCCACCAACCGCGTCGACGAGATCGATCCCGCGCTCCGCCGCGGGGGGCGCTTCGACCGCGAAATCGAGATCGGGGTCCCCGGCGAAACAGGTCGTCGAGAGATCCTGCAGGTCCACACCCGGAACATGCCGCTGGCCGACGACGTGCGCGTCGACCGACTCGCGGAGCGAACCCACGGCTTCACCGGCGCGGACCTCGCATCCGTCGCGAAGGAGGCGGCGATGTCGGCGCTCCGGCGCGTGCGCCGGCAGGAGACCGAATCGACCGACACGGATCCGGCGACGGCCATCGCCGCCGCCGACATCGAGATCACTCGATCGGACTTCGAGTCGGCGCTTGCTGCTGTCGAACCCAGCGCGATGCGGGAGTACGTCGCCGAGTCGCCGGAGGTGGGGTTCGACGACGTGGGCGGCCTCGAGGACGCGAAGGAGACCCTCCACCGCGCGGTTGCGTGGCCGCTGACCTACGGCCCGCTGTTCGACGCTGTCGAGGCGTCGCCGCCCTCCGGGGTCCTGCTCCACGGCCCGCCCGGAACCGGGAAGACGCTGCTCGCGAGAGCGATCGCCGGTGAGAGCGGCGTGAACTTCCTCCAGGTCGCCGGCCCGGAACTGCTCGATCGCTACGTCGGCGAGAGCGAGAAGGCGGTCCGGGAACTGTTCGAGCGCGCCAGACAGGCCGCGCCGGCGGTGGTGTTCTTCGACGAAATCGACGCCGTCGCCGTCGCCAGAGGGTCGGGTAGCGACTCGGGCGTCGGCGAGCGCGTGGTCTCACAGCTACTCACCGAACTCGACCGCGCCGCCGACAACCCCAACCTCGTCGTGATCGCGGCGACGAACCGGAAGGACGCGCTCGACCCGGCCCTCCTCCGGCCCGGGCGCTTCGAATCCCACGTCCTCGTCCCCGCGCCGGACGAGACGGCGCGCCGAGCGATCCTCGACGTGCACGTCGTGCGGAAGCCGTTGGCAGACGACGTGGATCTGGACGCCATCGCCGCCGAGATGGCGGGCTACACGGGCGCCGACGTTGCCGCGGTCGTGCGTGAGGCGACGCTGCAGGCCGTCGAGGACGTGACTGACCGCTACGAGGGGGAAGAAGCGAACGACCACGCCGACGAGATCCTGATCGGCGCCGCGCAGTTCGAGCGGGCGCTCGAGAGCGTCGAACCCTCCATCTGATCGGCGTCGATACCGGTGTCGGGTCGTTTATCCCCATCCGGGCGTAGGATCGGATAATGGCGTACGGGCTCAGTCGACAGGCCACGATCGCGGCCGTCGCGGTGGCGCTGACCGTCCTCGGCATGACTGTGGGGACCGTCCTGCTGCTGGCGACCGGTCGGCAGAACATCGGCTGGTTCATGTTCCTGCTCTCCTTCGGCGCCTGGATGTTCGCAGCCGTCGGCGCCATGCTGTTGGTGTGGGATTCGGGCTATCTGGATCGCTAGCCAGCCACGGCATGAGTTCCTGCCGGCGACATACCGTGGCCGGCTGGTCGATTGCCGTGGTTGTGTGATAGCGGGCCACCGGGCCCGCGACTGCGCAGTTCCGATAGGCCAAAGTACGGTCCGACCACAGACGACAACATGGACGAACACGACCACGGCGACGACGACGGCCGTACCACCGCACCGATGCAGGAGTTCACCACCGGGCAGGTCGGTATCGGCTTCGGGGTGCTGCTCGTCGGCCTCGTACTGACGTTCGGGCTGGCGGTCGGCTTCGTCGGCTTCTAACCTCAGTCGAGTTCGCGGGCCAGTACGTCCCGCAGTTCCGCGATTTCGTCGGCCGCGTACGTTACTGACTCCGCACCAGCCGAGAGTGACAGCGACCCATCCTGCGTCGTCCTCCCGAGTGCCGTAACCGCGGCGTCGTCGCCGACTGCGGATCGGAGCGAGTCGGCGTCGCTCGTCTCCACAATCACGCGACCCGGCGCTTCGCTGAACGGTACTGCAGCGTCGTCGAGAGTCGCGTCGACGCCCGCCGCGTCGGTGATCATCTCGGCGAGCGTCACTGCGAGGCCGCCGTCGCTGACGTCGTGGGTCGCGAGTGTCGAGTCGAGGTCCGCGACGCGGACGAGTGCGTCCACGAGTGCGCCCGGGTCCGCAGGAAGCGCCGGGAACCGATCCGTGCCCCCGAACTGGGAGAGCAGGAGTGAGCCTCCCAGGGAGTCCGGATCGTCGCTGCCGATTCCGGAGCCAGCGACCCACGCAGCAGGTTCGACGAGCACCAGATCACCCTCGCCCGAAACTGTCGCCGGCGGCGCGTCGTAGCCGGATTTCGTTCCCAATACCGCCAGCGTGGGCGTCGGCGCGACCGGTCCAGATTCGGAGTCGTTGTACAGCGAGACGTTGCCGCCGACGACCGGGATCGAGAGGCCGGCGCAGGCGTCGGCGAGTCCATCGACGGCGGCCACGAACCCGTCGTACGTCTCGGGGTCCTCGGGGTTGCCACCGTTGAGGCAGTCGACCGCCGCGAGGGGGGTCGCTCCCTTTGCCGCGAGGTTCGTCGCGTTCTCGACCGCGACGGCGCGGGCGCCGGCTTCGGGGTCGCAGTCAGTCCAGTGGGGGTTCGCGCCCGAGGAGAGCGCGATAGCGTGTTCCTCCTCAGCCTCGCCGGTATCGTGGAGCGCGAGCACCGCGGCGTCGTCGCCCGGCGGCGTCGCCGTCCGCAGACCGACCTCGTGGTCGTACTGGCGGTAGACCCACTCCTTGCTCGCGGCGGTAGGGTCGGCGATGACGGCCTCGAAGGCGGTTTCGAGGTCGAACTCGGGGAGATCGGTCACGGGTGCTTCTGGGGGTTCACGAGCGAGGTCGTTCAGCGGCGCGCCGTCGGCCAGGTACTCGGCGGGCGCGTCGACGACTGTCTCGCCCTCGAACTCGCAGACGTAGTTCCCCTCGGTGATCTCGCCGATGTTCGAACAGCCCAGATCGAAGCGCTCGGCGATCGCTTTCACACGCTCGACGTTCTCCGGAGCCACCTCGTAGCACATGCGCTCCTGGGATTCGGCGAGCAGGATTTCGGTCGCGTTCATCCCCGGCTCCCGGGTGTGGACCGCTTCGAGGTCGATATCGGCGCCGAAGCCGCCCTTCGCGACCAACTCGGAGGAGGCCCCGCCCAGTCCGGCGGCGCCGAGATCCCGGGCGGACTCGATCAGGTTCTCGTCGACGAGCGCCTCGCTGCACTCTATCAGGAGCTTCTCCGAGTACGGGTCGCCGACCTGCACGGCCGGGCGGTCCTCCGTCTCGGCGTCCTCGTCGAGGTCCTCGCTGGCGAAGGAGGCGCCACCGAGACCGTCACGTCCAGTCGCGTTCCCGAGGAGGACGAGTCGGTTCCCGGCTTTCTGCGCCTCAGCTGTCAGGAGTCGCTCTGGCGTCGTCTTCCCGACACAGGCGACGTTCACAAGAGGATTGCCGACGTGGCCCCTCTCGAAGGCGACACTGCCGGCGACAGTCGGGACGCCGATGGCGTTGCCGTAGTCCGCGAT
>Ga0136556_1001369_pt1 | contig 12399 bp, 8 predicted proteins | sample AntRauTorckE6831_FD_104780 | JGI IMG/M metagenome (GOLD analysis project Ga0136556, IMG submission 104780) | Saline lake microbial communities from Rauer Islands, Antarctica - Metagenome Torckler E6 #831 | ecosystem: Environmental > Aquatic > Non-marine Saline and Alkaline > Saline | place... | reverse complement strand
GACCAAGCTGATGAAGCCAGCAAAATACAACTTCTTTCCTTCAACCAGCCCTTTAGTAATCACAACGGCGGTCAAATCCGATTCGGACCGGATGGATTCCTCTACATTTCTACAGGTGATGGCGGCGGGGCTGGCGACCCGCAAGAAAATGCCCAGGACCGTACAAACTTACTCGGCAACATTTTGCGCATTGATGTGGACGGCTCAGAAGTTGGAGGCAACTATGGCATCCCCGACGACAATCCCTTTGTTGGAAACGATGAGGGCTTCCGCGAAGAAATTTATGCTTACGGTTTGCGCAACCCTTTCCGCTTTAGTTTTGATGCGGCCAACGGCGATCTTTGGGCAGGTGATGTAGGACAAAATCGCTTTGAAGAAATAGACCTTGTGGAAAACGGCAACAACCTGGGCTGGGATATTACAGAGGGAAATGAATGTTTTGAACCAATGGAAGGCTGCGATATGACGGGCCTGACCGATCCGGTCTTTGTTTACAGCCAGAGCGGAAGCCAATCCGTAACCGGCGGATTTGTGTATAGAGGCCCAACCTTAGATCAATTAACCGGTAAATATATCTTTGCCGATTTTATTTCCGGCCGAATCTGGGCACTCGATATTTCCGACTTGGATAATCCCGAAAATACCGAACTTGTTGATACCGACTTGCCTATCGCAGGCTTCGGCGTTGATGCCGATAATGAATTATATATCACCTCCTTCGACGGCATTATTTATCGCATTGTAGAAGAAGAATCTTAAGTCAAAGCTGTCAGGCACTTGAAAGTGTCTATTACCTCAGCTCATTTAAAGCGGTACAGATCAATGCCAAAATTTAATTGCAGTGCCCGTGCATCGGCTTTAAATAACCTGGGGCTTTCCCAGTCCGGGCCGCCTTCCACAAAAAGACCAAAGCTGTTTGTGATGCGGTATGCTACCCCGGCGCGAAGCCCCAGCCGTACACGGAAGCCTCCCTGTAATTGTGAATCGGCTATTTTACCGACCCCCAGATTATTTCCAAATAGGGCATCAGCTTCTACGTAGGGTTGAAAGCGATCGGTTTTGAATGGATACGCACGCAGCACCGGGCCTAACCCCCAGCTTCCAATACCAAATTCAGGGTCATCGCCGGAATCGGCCCCGCCATCAAGTACAGTATCGTTGCCGGAAGAACCATTTACAAAAAAACTGGTAAGTACCTGAAATCCTACGCCCAGCCCGGGAGAAATCATTCGCACATTGCGCAATACAAATTCCAGCTCGTTGCTGCCGTCTTCTAAAAGTGGCGTTGTTGTGCTGTCCGTATCAAGGCGATCAAAGCTGTTTAAGCTCATAAAGTTGGCGCTTAGCCCAATAATTCCTACATCCGAACGGAGTGACTTTATGCCGCTATTATCTTCCGGTGATTGAGCCAATAGAGGCGCGGCTGAGAAGCAAATCATACCGGCCAGCAAGAATACCCCGGTAAGGGCTTTTGAAAAAAGAGGATAGAGCTTATTCATAATCATACAAGGGGAGATAAATATTTAAATTAAAAAAGGATACAAGGGTGAAGGTTCTAACGCACAGAACATACAAATCTTTCAAAAAATTTAAGCCTTAAAGTAAGGGTGTTAGGTGAGAAGCCCAATTCGTTATTGTTTATTCGTTAGTGGCTATTGGTTATTCATCTACTTGCCGCTTCCAGTTCTTCGGCACGGATGATATTTAATTCTCTGCCGGTTACCTCTTCAAATAGCTGACTTTTGCGCATGGCTCCCCATATTTCAAGCTCGGGGTCGGCCTCGGTGGTAATAGTTAAAGTGATTTGGTTTTTGCCGATATCAATATCCAGATTTTGCACATTTTGGTAGTGGCTGCGGTCAAAGCCGTCGGCCACACGCAAAATACCGGACAGTTTTATTACCTTTTTCTTAAGAAGCTTATCCAGCTTTCGGTATCGCTTGTGGCGTTTTTTGGGCGTAGAACGGCGGTGATAGCGGGCCACATTAGCCATCACCTCAATTTCATCTTCTTTAAAGCCGCGCAGATCGGCATAGCGGATAAGGTAAAGGGCGTGTTTGTGATGTTTACGGTGTGATATGTAATAGCCGATGTCGTGCATCAGGGAGGCATACTCCAACAGCTCGCGGTCGTTATCGGAAAGCTTCAGTTCATCCTGCAGCGCATCAAACAGTTGCAGCGCCATGCCGGTTACGTGCCGTGAGTGGTCTTTGTGCCAGGCACATTTTCGCAGCAGTTCAAAAACGCTGCGGCGGCGCGGGTCCGGAAAGTACGATTCCAGTTCAAGGTCTAAATGCTCTTTCTCCTTTTCGATATAATTTAAAATCATACCCTCACGCAGCGCATCTTCAGAAATACGCACCGTATTAATTTCAAATGTTTTCAGCAGGTATTTAACAAGCACCAAGCCCGGGGTGATAATATCTACACGCTTTTCCTCAAGTCCGTCTTTTTTTAAACGCTCATCATGGGATAAAGAGATGAAATCCTTATAAAATCTTTTGAAATACTTTGCGCTAAATTCAAGTTCATTCAACGAAAGCGAACTACTCAGCGATTTGCGATCGGCAATCATCGCGGCCATATTTTCCATGGTTCCCGATGAACCCACCAGCGTGTTTACTGAATGATTTTGCATGGCCTCGGCTAACGGCTGCAGCTCTATTTCAAATTTATTGCGCAACTTGTTAATCTCTTTTTTGGTGATGGGATCGTGTTCAACAAACTGTGCAGCCATACGCGCCGCCCCTATTTTTATGCTTGTTGAATAATGCAGCGTATTTTTGTTTCCGATAATAAATTCTACGCTGCCACCGCCGATATCCACCATCAGCACCGGCTGTTCATCCAGTGTTACGGCATGCTGTATGGCTTTGCCGATCAGCCTGGCTTCCATCGCCCCCGAAATAGCCAGCGCCTTAACACCTACCTCATCAATCATGCGTTGAATAAATTCGCCACCGTTTTTGGCCTCCCGAATGGCACTGGTGGCATAGGCGATAATTTCATCAACCCCCAGGTTATCACATAATATTTTAATCTTTTTTAAGGCTTCTAATCCTCTTTCCATTGCCTCTTCTGAAAGGCTGTGATCCATGCCGCGGTCGGCCAGTACCACCATTTCTTTAAGTTTGTCAATGCGCCTGAAACTGCCGTCGGGATAAATGTCCATGATGACGGCATGAAAGGAGTTGGTGCCTAAATCAATAGCCGAAATGCGGCGGGCGGGGCGATTATTTTTAAACTTCTCATTCATAGATCAGTTGACCTGTATCTTATAAAGAGTTACTGAGTTTGAGGTTTAACATAACATCTTTGCCGATTAAGATTACACAAAGAATGTGCAGTATATAAATAGTTTTGGCAGTTCCTCAAGCAGGGTCATCCCCTATTCGGGAAAAAGCACCCGGATTTTCCCCCCTTCAAAGGGAATGACCTTTCAGTAAATGTGGCCTTATTCGGTTTAAAAAGATATTTCAAATTTATTTTAATTAATAAATGCGTTTAACTTATTTTTTTTATCAATAATAATTAAACTTGACCCTAATATTAATTATTTCTTTACACATCCATTTGCATGAAATATTGCTGCACCTGCCTGTTTATATTCTTGTTGATCTCCGTATTGTTTCCGGACAAAGCCACAGCACAGGATCGAACCTATTTTGCTAACAAAATTATTATCAAATATAAGTCTGCCAATCAGCTTCGTTCCATTCGTAGTCAAACCAAGGCGGATCCCGAACAACCCGTTCGGCTGGCGTTACAGCAAGTGGGCGCTACCAGTGTGCGTCCGGTTTGGCCGCAGAATAAAAGCCTGACTTTCGGTACTCCGGCATCTTCCCGGCTGCAAAATGCCGGTCAACATCTCCAGCGAATTTATGAGGTCAGTTACACATCGGCGACGGACGCAGCCGTGCTGGCAGCAAAAATGGAAAAGCTGTCGGGCATTGAATATGCCGAGCCAAAATACATCCGGCAGATGAATTTTACCCCGAGTGATACCGTCATCAATGCCTATCAAGAAGTCCATCGCTTTGAGGAGGCCTGGGATATCACGCGGGGATCTTCGGATGTAATTGTAGCGGTGGTTGACGGCGGCGTAAACTATGTACACACCGAGCTGGATGATAAAATGTGGATCAACACCGACGAGGTTGCCCCGGCGGTTCGCCTGCAGGTTGATCAAAACAGTGACGGTGAAATCACCAGTAGCGAAGTGATAAAATATCTCTCCGATCAAAACCAGGATTATAACGGCGACGGCAGCATCACCCTCGAAGATGCCCTCGCTGAAGGTTCCCCCCTCATCACCCGCAGCGACACTGACGGCAACGGCTTGGCCGACGATATTTTCGGCTGGGATTTTTGGGCCGCCGGAGGGGTAAACGGGCAGCCCGTGACCGAAGATAATAACCCTATAGCCGACGGCACCGACCACGGCGCCCATGTTGCCGGAATTATTGCCGCAGAAACCGATAACGGGAATGGCATTGCCGCAACCGGTTTCAACGTGCGGTACATGGCCCTCAAAGCGGGGGGCATACCCGATGAGCCGTCCACCCAAATTAATGAGTCGCGGGCTATCGGTTTCGGCTATGAAAGTATTATTTATGCGGCTGTTGAGGGCGCTGATATTATTAACTGCAGCTGGGGCGGCGGCGGTTTTTCTGAATTTGAAGATGATGTTATTAATTTTGCCACCGATATGGGCGCGCTGGTCATTGCTGCTTCAGGTAATGCCGCGGCCAATGATGTTGATTTTCCATCTGCATACTTCAATGCGTTTTCTGTTGGTTCCATTGATGCATCCGAGCGGATTTCTTCCTTTTCAAATATCGGCTTTAATCTGGATGTATTTGCCATAGGTTCGAACGTACAAAGTACCGGCTTCAGAAACTCTATTGGCGCTAAATCGGGCACCTCCTTTTCTTCGCCTACTGTTGCCGGACTTGCCGGACTGCTAAAATCACTGCACCCTGAATGGACTCCGCAGCGAATTGGCGCTCAGATTCGCAGCTCTGCACGCTTTATCAATTCGGCTAATGACAGGCAGGGCCACGGCATTATTGATGCGTTCCGGGCCGTATCAACCAACCTGCCCGGCGTTCAAATACTATCATCCCGTTTTGAGGATACCGAAGGCAATAAACTGGGGACCGGTGAAGACGGAATCATCACTCTAAACATTATCAACCACGGCAATACGGCCGCCGATCTTAGTCTGCAGCTACAGCCGCTGGCGGGGCAGGGTTTCACACTCAATCAGCCTGAACAAAATATCGGAACACTGGGAACGGGTGAGAACGCCGAGCTTGAATTTTCTGTGAGCGTCAGTGAAAATTATGATCTCAATATTGTGCCGGCTTTTCGATTGAACATTGCGGCTAACAATCAAGAATACGAAGATTTTGATGTGTTCCAATATGACAACATCCTCTTTGATATTGTGGATGCCAATAATATCAGAACGTCTTTTGCCGGTGATGGCACCATCGGCTTTATTGATGCGTTTGCCGGGCGCGGCGGCGTGGGGTTCATTCCCCGAACAAACGAAGACGCCGACTTTTCTGAAGCCGAAAACGTCCTTTTTGAGGGCGGCCTGATACTGGATGCAAACGGTACTATTTTTGATGTAGTTCGCGGCACAGGCGGGCAGGTAGAGAAAGACTTTATGCCGGAGCAAACATTTGCTGTCACCAACAACGGGCTAACCTCGGCACAAGACGGCAACACGGCATTCACCTTTCAGGATGAAGCCGGAATAACTGCCGGGCGCGTTCAGTTGCAGACGTTTTCGTTTGATGAAGACGACCTCACCAATGTCGTTTATCTAAGATATTCCATCACCAATACCTCTACCACGCTGCCGCTTGAAGAGGTACATGTCGGGCTGTTTAACGACTGGGACATCGGCGAAACTATTTCTACTAATAATATCTCATACAGCGAACAGGACAGCATTTTATACGTTTCAGGCGGGAATGAGTCATCCGATGAACCCATTGTTGCTGTTGGGCATTTAGGAGAAATTTCCAGCGTATTGGCTTTGAACAATTTTCCGCAAACCGCCCCCGACAATCCGCCGGTTAATTTGGGTGATGGTTTTAGCGATACCGAGAAACGAGCATCACTGCGTGCCGGTTTTGCTCAAACATCCATTCCATCGGCCGACGTTTCGGCTATAACTGCTTCCGGTCCCTATACCATAAATCCGGAGGCAACGCTACGGGTTGGTTTTGTGTATGCGTTTGGCAATGATCTGGATGAACTGCGAAGTCAAATGCAATCAGCCCGCGAGCAGGCGCCCTTTAGCGTTTCATCAACGGGCATTGTATTATCCGATATCATTCCTGAAACCACCAACCTCTTTCAAAACTTCCCGAACCCCTTTTCTAACGAGACCACAATACAATTGGATTTAAGCGAAGACGCTGATGTAAAGCTGGCCGTTTATGATGTGCTGGGACGCGAAGTACGGGTATTGCGTAATGAACAAATGAAAGCCGGTGAATATCCCATCCCTTTTGAGCCCGGCAACCTGAGCAGCGGCATCTATTTTGTGCGGCTGCAAAGTGATGCAATAACCGAGACCATTTCAATTACATATATACGGTGATTAAAGACCCCTTGTCAAAGGTTAAGGATAAGGTTGAGGTTGAGGAATTGCTTGTCCTCAACCTCAACCTCAACATTTAGACTTCCTCCACCCGCTCGGCCAAAGCAAACCAGCGTTCAGTCTTGCTTTCCAATGTTTTGCTTAGCTCGCTGTAGGCCCGTGACTTCTCCTGCAATTCTTCGTGATCTAAGTTACCGCTGCTAATTTCAACTTCAATCGATTCTTTCTTTTCTTCAAGGTCCGCAATTTCTTTTTCCAGTTTTTTATACTCCCGCTTCTCGTTATAACTTAGCTTTTTATCATCTGTTGGGTTTGATTTATCCGGTACCTGCTTCTCCTTCCGGTCATCCTGCCTGCTGTCTCCGGCCTCCTTTTTTCGTTTTTCAGCTTCTTCTGCAGCCTTCAGCTCGCGGTACTCCTCGTAGGTGCCATGGTGGCTGCGAATCTCCCCATCGCCCTCAAATACAAAATAGTGTTCAACCAGCTTATCCATAAAAAAGCGGTCGTGCGAAACCAGGATCAAACATCCGCCGAAACCCATCAAAAAATCTTCCAGCTTGTTAAGGGTGAGCAAGTCCAAGTCATTGGTCGGCTCATCAAGTATAAGAAAGTTGGGATTTTTGAGCAGCACCAGCATCAACCCGAGCCGCCGTTTTTCGCCGCCGCTCAGGCTTGCTACCGGCGTATATTGCATTTCGGCAGTAAACATAAAATGTTCTAAAAATTGGGAGGCGGAAATCTTTTTACCGTTCGCCAGTTCCACCACCTTGGCTACTTCCTCAATAATGTCAATCACCCGCTGACCTTCATCAAAGTCAATGCCTCCTTGCTTGTAGTGGCCAAAAACCACCGTCTCACCCGGCCGGATTTTGCCACCATCCGCGGGCTCTTCGCCGGTAATGATATTCAAAAATGTACTCTTACCCGTCCCGTTTTTGCCGATGATGCCGATGCGTTCCCCCTTTTCAAAGGTGTAGTAGAAACTGTCGAGTATTACATTATCATCGTAGCTTTTAGACACATTTTTAAGCTCCAGAATCTTCCCGCCCAGCCGGTGCATATCCATCTGCAGCCGCAGCTCGGGATCATCGCGGCCGGTATCGGCCTTGTCTTTTATGTAGTAAAAATCGTCAACCCGTGACTTTGATTTGGTAGTACGTGCCTTGGGCGAACGCCGCATCCATTCCAGCTCATTTTTGTAAAGCTGCTTGGCTTTATGTGCCTCCTTTCGCTCAATTTCCTGTCGCTCGGCACGCTTGGTAAGAAAATATTGATAATTGCCTTTATGATGATAGAGATTGCCGCCGTCAAGTTCGAGAATATGATTGCAGACGCGATCAAGAAAATAACGGTCGTGGGTCACCATCAGCAGGGTGATATTCGTCTGTTGCAGGTACTCCTCCAGCCACTCAATCATATCTACGTCCAGGTGGTTGGTGGGCTCATCCAAAATCAGCAGATCAGGATTATCAAGCAGTACAAAAGCCAAGGCTACCCGCTTTCGCTCGCCGCCGGAAAGGGAAGCAATGGGCTGATCAAGATCATGAATATTGAGCTTGCCCAAGACCTGCTCCAGCCGCTGCTCATAATCCCAGGCGTCGGCGGCATCCATGGCAGCGGATGCTTTTTCAAATGCTTTTTGAGTATGGGCGTTAAAGTCTTCCGCCTGACGTTGGGTCGCCTCCTCATACCCACGCACCAGTCGAACCATATCCGATTCGCCCTGTGCAATAAATTCGCTGATGGTCATGCGATCATCCAGCTCCGGCTCCTGCTCTAAAAAATCGATAGATACGCCTTTGGCTTTCATCAACTTGCCCGCATCGGGTACTTCCATCCCCGATAGAATTCTTAGCAGCGTTGATTTCCCCGTCCCATTCTGTGCTATAAGGGCTGTTTTATCCCCTTTTGAAATGCCAAAGGTCAAACCTTCGAACAATACTTTATGGCCGTAATTTTTTGATAAATTTTCTACGGTAAGGTAGGTCATTCGGGAATTTTGAATGATGAATTATGAATTTTTAACCATCTCTAAGAAATTAGCATTCTTAACATAGGCATTTTCAATTCAGGATGTGAAATAGTATTCTTGGTCATGTTCAAAAAGAAGAGTCCAAAAACATCGAAAATTATTCTATCAGGTATTTCTATTGAAATCACCCGTAAGAACGTTAAGAATATCAACCTGCGGGTGTATCCGTCTGAAGGTAAGGTGCGTATATCTGCGCCCCGTCACCTGCGGCCAAATTCTATTCGCAAGTTTGCCGAATCTAAAATCGGCTGGATCCAAAAACACTTGACGAACTATCACGCACCTGCCCAACCGGTCGATCATGATTTTATGAGTGGCGAAACACATCTTTATAGAGGAGAAGAGTTGACCCTTCAAGTATCCACAAAAAATGCTCCTCCGAAAATTAGCGTCCACAAGGCTAATGGAATTTTGGGAATGAGTGTTCGCCCCGGCAGTGACAAAGCCAAGCGGGAAAAGGTGCTGAAAGAGTGGTACCGGGCACAGCTTAAAAAGGATATTCCCAAGCTGATTGAAAAATGGGAAACACCGATGGAGGTAAGCATTTGTGAATTCGGGGTGAAGCAGATGAGGACACGCTGGGGCAGCTGCAATACCCGTGCCAGGCGCATCTGGCTGAACCTGGAACTGGCAAAAAAATCACCCGCTTGTCTGGAATATGTGGTGGTGCACGAGATGGTGCACCTGCTGGAACGGCTCCACAGTGATCGCTTCTATGGCTTTATGGATAGATTTTTGCCGGGCTGGCAAGAAATTGAAAAAGAGCTGCACGGAAAGGTAGACTGACAAGTACGCCGCCTCGCGGCTTTACTAATGACCAATGGCTGTGTTAAGCGTCCACGCTTAACACCTTTCAAGCGTGGACGCTTGAAATAGCCAAAGAAATCCTTCTTTACTGCGACGCGTTAGAAGCGAGATGAATCTCGCTCTCTACATTTTCTACTTATTTTTGCGCTCAACTTCTTCATTTTGTTTTGAAATTTCCAGCCGCAGTTCCCTTCGTTTTTCGGCCTGATCGTACCGTTCTTTTTCAAAATCACTTTCCGGGATGATCCGGGGCACCGGTACGGGGCGTCCGTCGGCATCAACCGAAACAAAGGTATAAAATGAGGTGGTACATAAGCGGCGCTCACCGGTGCGCAAGTTCTCAGCCCACACGCGCATAGCCGACTCCATTGAGCTGTTAAAGGCGCGGGTTACTTCCGCTTCAATTACCACCACTTCGCCCAATGCAATAGCGCTTTTGAACTCAACATTATCCACCGAGACGGTAACAACGTTACGGTTGCAATGCCGCTGCGCTGATATGGCTGAGCAGACATCCATCCACTGCAGCAGGCGTCCGCCCATGAGATTACCCAGCGGATTGGTATCGTTGGGCATCACCAGTTCATTCATGCGCACCCGCGATGCTGCCACTGTTTTTTCGTTTGAATTGGTTGGTACCGGAGGGGTTTCCTCAAATCTATTGGTCATGATATGGTATTATTATTGGCTTCAGAAATTTCAGCTTAAATATAGAAATATAAACCCAACTGTAATGTTAAACTTACATCATCAAAAGAGCCGGACAGAATACAAAATATTAATGAAGGTTTGATGAAACGGAGCGGCTGCCCTATACTTCCGAAGTCTTAATATCACAACTCGCATGCAGACAAACTTAACTGAAATAGCCCCTGTAAATTCTCCGGCTTGGTGTTTCAATGGCCATATCCATACCATTGCACGGGCTGTATTTAATGATTCGCCAAAGCCACCGCATCAACAGGTAAAAATACCCACGCCTGATGACGATTTCCTGGAATTGGATGTGATTGATAATGAAAATGACAAGCCCGCTATTGCTCTGTTTCACGGACTGGAAGGCTCTACCGAAAGCTACTACATTACTGAATTTATGAATGCATTCAGCCAAATGGGTTATTCAGTAGTAGCCGTGAATTTTAGAAGTTGCGGATCGAGAATGAACCGGCAGAGGCGTTTTTATCACTCCGGCGAAACCGATGATTTAACAACTGTTTTTAACTGGATGAAGTACCAATTTCCACGTTCTCAACTGGGGGCCGTCGGTTTTTCGCTGGGCGGTAATGTGCTGTTAAAGTCTCTGGCCGAAGAAGGAGACGATCATCCTGCGAACGCTGCGGTGGCTGTTTCGGTGCCGTACGATCTGCGAGCGGGATCGCTGAATATTTCTAAAGGATTTAATAAAGCGTATGAATACTTCTTTTTGAAAAGCCTCTCCAAAAAAATTCAACAAAAAAAGAAAACATTTCCCGATCTGCCTGACTTTACCGGTTCAACACTCTACGATTTTGACAACCAGGTAACGGCTCCCCTTCACGGGTTTAAAAATGCTGATGATTATTATGCCCGCTGTTCTTCGGGTCAATTTGTACCGGATATTAAATCGCCGACACTGCTCATCCACAGCAAACAAGATCCCATTTGTCCGGTTGAAGGGATGTCGCTCACAGACGTCAATCAAAATAAAAAACTGGATTATATCATCACTGAAGACGGTGGACATGTGGGATTTCAGAGCCGGCCGAAGGAGTGGCTTAATAAGGTAATTATGAATTATTTTGAGCAAAATTTTGATTAGTATGCATCCAAATAAATTTTAAGTAATTATTCTTCCATGGTCATTATTATAGGCGCCGGCCCCATCGGGTTGGCGGTAGCGATTGAATTGAAACGGCAGAATATTCCTGTAAAAATTATTGAGCGCGGCTGTCTGGTGAACAGCATTTACAACTATCCGAAGGACATGACCTTCTTTTCCACCTCCGAGCGGCTTGAAATCGGGGACGTGCCCTTTATTTCGCACGGCCCCAAGCCCACGCGCCGTGAAGCCATGGAATACTACCGGCGTGCGGCCGAACATTATGATTTAGATATTCATCTCTATGAAGAGGTGCAAGATATTAACGGAGAGGATGGGAATTTTACTGTACAAACCGACCACGATACCTATGATGCCCAAAAAGTAGTCGTGGCTACCGGCTTTTATGATATCGCCAAAAAAATGAACATCCCCGGTGAGGAACTCGACAAAGTTACGCACTATTATGATGAGGCTCATGCCTATGCCTGGCAGGATATCGTGGTCATCGGCGGAGGAAATTCGGCGGTTGATGCCGCGTTGGAAACATATCGCGCGCATGCCAATGTAACGTTGGTTGTCAAATATCCAACCATTAAAGAATCAGTCAAATACTGGGTGAAGCCGGACATCGAAAACCGAATTAAAAATGAAGAGATTCAAGGGTTCTTTAACTCTGAAGTAACTGAAATCACCCCAACTGAAGTTATTATTGAGACACCCAACGGTACCAAAATAATCCCTAATGATTTTGTACTGGCTATGACCGGTTATAAGCCCAACTTTGAAATGATGAAACTGTTTGGAATCGAATTATCTGATGATGGAAAAAAGATGCCGGTTTTTGACGATGATACGCTGGAAACAAACAGAAAGGGAATGTATGTAGCCGGGGTGGTGTGCGGGGGAATGGATACCAGTACGCTCTTTATTGAAAATACACGCATCCACGCGGAACACATCGCGGAGGATATAAACGCTGATTAACCAGATTTTATTGATTTTATTTTACAACTGATGTTGCAAAATATATGCGTAATCATTAAATCAGCTTAATCTGCGCTAAAAAAAAGAGAGGGTAAGCAACCTGCATCACGCCGCTACAACCTCCTACCGCTGCTACCTTCCGGTCCTGACGGAGTT
>Ga0136556_1001364_pt1 | contig 12431 bp, 10 predicted proteins | sample AntRauTorckE6831_FD_104780 | JGI IMG/M metagenome (GOLD analysis project Ga0136556, IMG submission 104780) | Saline lake microbial communities from Rauer Islands, Antarctica - Metagenome Torckler E6 #831 | ecosystem: Environmental > Aquatic > Non-marine Saline and Alkaline > Saline | place... | reverse complement strand
CACCTGAGCCGGTAGTTGTTCGAGATGATTTCCCCACCGAGGGCCACCATGGATGGAAATTTATTGCCTTTGGTCCTGATGACAAGTTATACGTTCCGGTAGGAGCGCCCTGCAATATTTGCAAATCCGAAAAGGATATTTTTGCCTCCATCACCCGAATGAACCCAGACGGTTCTGATCGCGAAATTATCGCCCACGGCATTCGAAATTCAGTAGGATTTGACTGGCACCCTGAAACCGGCGACTTTTGGTTCACCGACAACGGCCGCGACATGCTGGGCGATAATCGGCCGCCCGACGAGCTGAATCATCTGACGCAAGCCGGGCAGCATTTTGGCTATCCCTATCTTCACGGCAATGATATTTGGGACCCGGAATTCGGCGATCGCGGCAAAACAATGGATATTAATTTTATAAAGCCCGCACAGGCGCTGGGCCAGCATGTGGCCGCTTTGGGCATGCATTTTTATACCGGTTCCATGTTCCCCGATCAATATAAAAATCAGATTTTTATTGCCGAGCACGGTAGCTGGAATCGCAGCAATAAAATAGGCTATCGCATATCAATGGTGGAATTAAAAGATGGAGAACCCATATCTTATAAACCATTTGTGGATGGATGGCTGCAAGACAATGAATCGGTTTGGGGGCGGCCGGTTGATCTTCTCCAGCTTCCCGACGGTTCGCTGCTCATCTCGGATGACTATGGAGGAATCATTTATCGCTTAACATTTACCGGGTAAAATTATGGCAAGAAGACGATCAGGCGAAAATCGAAATATTGGACTGCTGATTTTGCGGATCGGTCTTGGTATCATGTTTATTTTGCATGGATATCCAAAATTGTTTGGCGGGCCGGAAATGTGGACGGAAATTGGTTTGACCATGCAAGCTATAGGCATAACCTTTTTGCCCCAGGCCTTTGGCTTTTTAGCCGGGGTGATCGAATTTTTTGGCGGTATTTTTTTAATGTTTGGTCTTTTCTTTAGACCCACACTCAGTTTCCTTATTTCGGTGATGGTAATTGCGGCTTTAACAAGTATGGGTGCCGGGGAGCCCTTTTCGTCAGTTTCTCATCCCATTGAAATCGGAATCGTTTTCATCAGCTTACTCTTTATTGGTCCAGGCAAATACAGCCTTGCCAACAGGCTAAACAGACACAGAAGGCGGTGGTAATGCATATTGTATCAACTAATGCGGAGCAACCGGAAAATGGTAATGAAACGAATTATGTGTATATTCTACGCTTGCTAATTTTCATTTTTCTATTCATTAATTTTACTAATCAACATTCTTTATGCATGATATTGTACTAATCCCCGGGGACGGTATCGGTCCCGAAATAACGGAATCGGTGACAACTATCCTTGAAAAAGCAGGGGCCGACATAAACTGGATTCGCTGCACTGCCGGCCAAGAAGCCAATGAAAATGAAGGCCAACCGTTGCCGGAAGAAACGCTGGAAGCTCTCCATAAATATCCTGTTTCACTCAAAGGCCCGCTTACTACACCCGTTGGTGCAGGCTTTCGATCAATAAATGTGGCGCTGCGAAAAGAATTGGAGCTATATAGCAACATTCGTCCCGCCAAAACGCTGCCGCATATACAGAGCCGTTTTGATAATGTTGATCTGGTTATGTTTCGTGAAAATACCGAGGGGCTGTACATTGGAAAAGAACATTGGATTAAGGAAAACAGCCACGCCGAGAGCATTGCCGTGGTTACCCAAGAGGCCAGTCAAAAAATTATTCACGCTGCTTTTGAGTTTGCCAAAAATAGTAACCGCAATAAAGTTACCCTGGTTCACAAAGCCAATATTTTAAAATTCACGGGCGGGCTTTTTCTGGAAGTGGGTCAAAACATTGCCAAGGAGTATCCCTCTGTTACCTTTCAGGATTTAATTGTTGATAACATGGCCATGCAAATGGTATTACATCCCGAGCAGTTTGACGTGATTGTTACCACCAATCTTTTCGGTGATATCCTTTCCGATTTGGCAGCGGGGCTCATCGGCGGACTTGGACTTACCGGCGCTGCTAACATCGGCGATGATTCTGCGATGTTTGAAGCCGTTCATGGCTCCGCCCCCGACATAGCCGGACAGAATAAAGCCAATCCTATTGCCTTACTCCTCTCCTCTTTGATGATGCTGGAGCACATCGGCGAACCCGAACTTGCCAAAAAAATACGCCTGGCTATCCATCATACGCTGGCAGATAAAACCGTATGTACCGCCGATATTGGCGGCAGCGGAACCACGAAAAGCTTTACTGAGGCTGTTTGCGGAAATTTGTGATTATTGATTAATGGTTATTCGTTTAACTGTTATTAGTATCCCAATAACGCGTTGAGATATTAAAATTAATTTGTCATCCCGAGGAATATTAAAGGGTGATAAGATGAAAAAGCTACTTCATGACGAGGGATCTCAAGCAGTGGTACAAACGTTTTCGACACATAGGCATAGCCTTATTATACATTTGAGATCCCTCACCCGAAAACAGGGGTTCGGGATGACAGAAGTGTTTATAAGCGATGGATTTAACCCCTTAAAGCGTTCCCAATGACTAATTCCAAATAACCAATAATTTCTAATTATTATCAACCAATTTTAGAAGTGCATACAAGGTTTTATTATGCGGCACTTCCAGATCATGTTTTCCGGCCAGCCGTACAATGGCTCCCGTAAAGGCTTCATACTCCAGCTTTTTGCCCCTCTGTCGGTCTTGGTACGTAGAAGTGGTAAATCCTTTTAATAGCCGGGCCGGTTCTATTATATTTTGCTCATCTTTATCTGTTATCTGTACGCCTTCTGCTGCCGCAATTGCTCTTATCTCATTAAATACCCTATAGCATAACGCTTCGGTTTCTTTATGCTCAAAGAGTTTTTCTACCGTTACATTTGCTACGGCGGTAATCATATTAAACACACAATTCCAGGCAAATTTAAGCCATACCTTGCGCACAATTTCAGAAGTAATGTGAAGTGGAATTTCAGCTTCTTCAAAAAGCCCTTTAAGTGCATGCATACGGGGTGATTCCGTCCCGTCCATTTCTCCAACCGTTATTTCACCAAATGCTTTATGCTCAATTACGCCGGGTTGCAGAATGCCCGCGCCAATTTTACAAAAGCCCTGAATAACCCGTTCCTGTCCAAAAGCATCGGCCAATTGTGCATAGTTTTTGATACCGTTTTGAATGGTTAGAACTTGCGTTTCTTCACCAACAACCGGGGTGATTTTCTTAATTGCCTGAGGCGTATCAAAACTTTTTACCGTGAAGAGAATTAAATCGGGGTTCACGGCTTCTGCAGGATTTTTAAATGCATCAAGCTGAATTTCAGAATCACCATCTACACTTTTTATTTGAAGTCCCTGCTCTTGCATTACTTGTAAATGCGCGCCACGTACTATCATCGTCACATTTGAGGACGTTCGCTCAGCAATACGTCCGCCGAAATAACCGCCTACCGCGCCGGCTCCCATCACCATCAGGTTTCTGTATTTATTCATATTATTTTTACCTTTAGCATTAAGATGAATTCTGTTCATAATTCTGCATATTAAAATCCTAATATCAACAAAACGGACAAGTCATGAAATCTTATAAATCAATTTTGACAGCAGTTTTTGCATTTTATATCGTTTTATCATTCAACCCAAATGCACAGGCACAGGATTTTGAAGGAATAATTTATTTTGAAACTCCGTCGGAAGGCAGCCAAATGGGAGAACTGGCCTATAAGATTAAAGGTTCTAAAGTTCGGATGGAAATGGGCGAGGGACAGCAATCCGCAGCTATCATTTACCAGCCTGAAAAATCGGAATCCATTGTTCTCATCAACCAAATGAAGGCCTACATGAAAATGGATATGAATGATGAAGAAAAGGCCGGTCAAAATTTGGAAGAATGGGAAAACTCCACATTGGATAAATCCGGCAAACGAAAAACAATTGCGGGGCACTCCTGCGAAATTTGGGAGGTAGAAAATGAAAATGGTGAAAAGTATACGCTGTGCATGGCTCAGGGGTTGGGTACTTTTATGACACCCGGTAATCCCATGAATCAAAAAAACGCACCGGCGTGGGCAAAGATGATTGCACGGGAAGGATACATGCCGCTTGAAGTGATTAAGACGGATTCAGGTACACAAAAAGTGCAGATGCGAGCCACAAAAATTGAGCGGAAATCACTTGATGATGCGCTCTTCAAAATTCCGGAAGGCTACCGTGATATGTCGGGCATGATGAATAAGATGCAGAAAAATGATTAGATCAACCTATAAATAATCCTTCGGATTAAAAGGCTCGTAACCAATTTGAGTCTGCTTTTATTGTTGTTCAGCCCTGATATTCTGTAATTTTCGGCGGGCCATTTTTTTATAACCATCGCCTGTTTTGGCATCCAGCACTATCTTAAAATACCGGGCGGCTTCATCTTCATCACCATTACTCTGCAATACAGAGCCTGAATAATAGGCAGAAGCCGCGTAGAAATCGCGGTAACGGGTGCGCGGCAGTTTTTTACTTAACTGCAGTGATTGCTCAAAAAAAGACGCCGCCTCATCGTACTCGTTATTTCGGTATAAAATGCGGCCTTTCCAGAACAACAACTCTTCGCGCAGCACATTTTCAAAAGCCAGATCCTTTTCACTCCATCGGGCCAACGATTCGTTGATGACCCGTAGTGCTTCATCATAGCGCCCCATTTTGTAATAGTTTTTTACCAGCAACCGCGCATAGTAATTATTATTGGGATAGTTATCGTATAAAGTCTGAAAATTCTGCAGCGCCTTATCATACTTTTTTTCGTAGTTATAATTGATGTTTCCCAAAAAGTAGATAGCTTCCCCGCGGGCAAAAATAGCGGTTTTGGCGGCTTCTCTTAGATATTTAAGCCCTTGCTGTTTATCGCCGTCCGGCAAAAACCACGATACCGTTTTCACCGCCGGATAGGCCTCGGGCAGATAGGCCGAGTAGTATAATTTTAGTCCTTCACCCATCTTTAAATCAGCCAGATCGACATCGGCATCCTGCAGGTAACCGTACGAACTATAGGCTTTGCGTGCAGCACTCAGGCTGGTTACCCATTCATCCCGATTCGAATACTGACGCGCAATGTAACCATTGGCAACAGCCCGGATTATCAGTGCGTCGATATGGCCCGATTGTTCGTAAAGCAATTTTGAGGCGGCATAGTCGGCCTCCCTCATCATTTTTAAAAACTTTTTGTCATGCGAGGTATCATTCAAATCAGAAAGGATATTCCACCAGAACTCCATCCCGTCCATCAATTTCCATAAGGGGTGAGAGGGATAGGCCTGTTTCCAGGGGGCCAGTTTTTGATCGGCCCCTTTGGGGTTGAAATTATAGAGTGAATCGACCGCGGCCCGGGCGTCTTTCCTGAATTGATTGTTCCTAATGAGTTCCGGAACCTGGGCAAAGGAAACACTCGCCATCAAGAGAATAAATAAAGAGAGAAAAACTGTTTGTATAGTTTTCATTTCACTTTTTATGGATATAACTCTTGAGGGTAAAATTTATTTTAAAACAAAGCCTTGAAAAAAGGACAGATTAAAATCCCCTCTTGAGAGGGGTGGGCTTTGTCCCGATGGTTTTCGGGACAAAGGTCGGGGTGTGTTATTTGTAAAGTCCAACCTTATTTATAGCGAGTTGCGGCCTTATTAACCCACCCCGCCTCTTTACGTTCGGCATCCCTCCCGCGGAGGGGATTCCTGGTGGCAAAACCCTAAAAAGTCGGGGCGTGTTACTACTGCCGCGGCTTCAAATCGTGATACGATCACTTCTAATTACCGCAAATGCTGCACAAACCAATCTTTGCTTTTCAAGAAAGCCTTCTGCAACGGACTGGGAAATTCATCGTCCTCAAAAGGGTGCTTTCCCCCAAAAGTATGGCCGGTTTCTTCCAGAAGCACCAACTCCTTATCAGCCGATGGACAGGCTTGGTATAACTGTTCGGCATCTTCATACGGCACTGCCTCATCCCCTTTGGAATGAATAAATAAAGCCGGCAATTCTAACTCTCTAACCCGGTTGAGTGCAATAACCCGCTGCGCATTTTCGTGGGCATCATCATAGACCAGTTTCTTTACCGGCATGATTTGACCCGTGCGCCCGTTGTTTATTTCTGTAACGCCCTTCGCTTCCCAATCCTGTTTCATGGCATCACTCCAGCGGGCGTTGTAATCGGCCACGGCCGACCAGCTAACCAGGCACTTGATTTCGGAATATTCTGCCGCAGAAGCTATCGCAGTTTGGCCGCCGCGAGAATGTCCTAAAATACCCACCGCGTCATGGTTTAGCGGTTTACCTTCTGCCGTAATCATTTCCTTGTGAATACCCTGCAGCACTGATCCCACATCATCTAAATCCTGGCTGAGTGTTGCACGGGCAAACAGGTCCAGCCGGTCAAATTCGAGCGGGTTTTCCCCGATGCCATTCAATGAAAAATTCATTGCAACTACGGCAAATCCTTCTTCACTTAAACGCCTGCAAATTGCTGGGAATGTCCCCCAGTCTTTAAATCCCTTGAAGCCATGTAGAAATAAGACGGTCGGCAGGTCGGCGGGGGTTGAACCTGCGGGATGATACACATCGTATTGAATAGGTAAGCCTTCGGTGGATTTGATGGCGCCCGTTGTTTTGGAAATATTCTTTGAGTCGATCATATATTGAAATATAAATCGTTAAATAGTTGAGATTATAAGAATTTGTCATCCCGAGAAACTTGGTGTTTTTTTTCAAGTGACGGGGGATCTCAAGCGTTGATACAATCTTTCCTGGATTATTAAGAATGGCCTCTGTTACGGTTGAGATCCCTCACCCCAATAAACCAGGGATTCGGGATGACATAAATAATAAAAGTTAGCTTTCTCTAAGAGATTCCTTAGGACAATCACTCAAAGCGACCAGTAAAATATTGAATTTTAAAATTACTGTTTGTTAAAATCCAGCGAATCTAACTTCACCAATTTACGCAGGCCGTTAATTTCATTGGGACGAAGATAGCGCCAGCGTCCCATACTCACATCTTTAAGCGTCAGCCCGGCATATTCAACTCTTTTCAGTTTGGTAACCTCTGTCCCAAAATACTCTACCATGCGGCGCACCATACGGTTGCGTCCTTCGAATATTATAAGTAAGAATCCTGTGGGTGTTCGTGCAATCCTGTGCGCGCTGGCCAAGCCGTCTTCAAGCTCAATTCCCTTTTGCATTTTTTGCAGCTGGTCATCCCGCAAATCACGTTTTGTTTCTACTTCGTATGTTTTACGCACTTCGTAGCTGGGATGCATCAGACGGTGCGCTAAATCACCGTCGTTGGTTAATAAAAGCAGCCCCATCGTGTGCCGGTCCAACCGTCCTACCGGGTAGACGCGCTTTCCGGTGGCATCCTCAATTTTGTCCATAACGGTATCACGGCCGCGTGGATCGTCGGTAGTGGTGATAGTATCTTTGGGTTTGTTGAGCAAAAGGTATTCAAATTTTTCCAGGCTCAGCGTCTGCCCCTCCACTTCAACATGATCGGTAGGCTGTACTTTTACGCCCATTTGGGTAGTTAACTCGCCATTTACTTTTACCTTGCCTTCCTCAATATAGGTATCGGCATCGCGACGGGAGCAAAAGCCGCAGTGGGCAATGTATTTGTTGAGCCGAATCTCTTCTTCCTTATCATAATTTTGAGCCGCCTGTTTGGGGCGATTCTTTTTTGGGCGGTTACTATTTGGGCGATTTCTTTTTCGGGAATTGCTCATTGATGATTTTAACTTTTGACGTTACTACAATTTCTTAAAATGCTCTGAGGTAGTTGTACTCCCGAAGTTAGCCGTTCAGGAGTACAACTCCTTCACAACCAAGCTCGTGCCTAACATAAGAAAAATACGCATTACGCAATACAAAACACTTACTCATTTTCCTCTGCCTCATCGGATGAATCGTCTGCCTTCTCAGTTAATTCGTTATCATATAGTTTTTCGACGGCATCCAGCAGCGAAACATCTTCTTCTCCGGATTCTTCAGCAGCTTCCATATCTTCCAATTCAAGCTGACGATCAAACAAAAACTGACGATGGTCGGCCATATCATCATCTTTCAGTATTTCCTCAATTTCGCGCGGCTTGGGCAATTCATCAATCGAATTAATCCCAAAATGTTTTAAAAAGTGGCTGGTCGTTTTATATAGCAGTGGTCTTCCGGGTGCATCCAATCGGCCGGAAACTTCAGCCAATGCTTTTTCTAAGAGTTGCCGCAGCATATAGCCTGAATCCACTCCGCGAATATCATCTACTTCCGGTTTTGTGATGGGCTGCTTGTAGGCTACTATGGCCAACGTTTCAATGGCCGATTGCGAGAGCTTGCGGTACGCATCTTGATGTTGAAAAATACTGAGCCACGGCTCAAACTGCTTACGCGTTGCAAAGGTATAGCCACCGGCTACTTTGGTGATGGTAAAGGCAAGGCCGTTTTCTTCATATCGTTGATTTAACTTTTCTACGAAAGGGGCAATGGCCTCTACTTCAAGCTGCAGGTTTTCTTCACCCTGGCTTAGAAGATCACATATTTTGGCGGCATCTATCGGTTCAGGGCTGGTAAAGATAAACGCTTCAATTATGGTTGAAAGCCGCGTGCCATCTATAAATTGATAATCATTCATATCTTAAAGAAAATATTTGAATATGCTACCTAAAGATACAAAAATTATCCGTCCTGATGATCCTGAACAATGAAAAATCCATCATTGCCCTGCTCTTGGTACAGCGGCATTAGCAAATAGCCTCCGCACTGCGCCTCAATTTTACCGTTTTGATCGGTTGCAAGCCACTCTCCCTTTTTGATGATTTGAAAATTTCTAAAACCCTGACGCATTTCAAAATCGTCTCCCGGTTCAATCATGTGCTGATAGGCCAGTTTAACCTGTTTGGGCAACTGCTTATTTTGTTGGGCCAGGTGTTGCTGGTGTTCATCAAATGCGGACATATCTGTGGTGTCAAGGCATCCAACTTCATCTAGCATGGCCAACATGGCGGCGGTATTATTTTTGACCGTAATCTTGTTTTGATGCTGTCCGCCTTCGAGTGCAAAAGTTACAAAACCGAGATCCTGGTAATAGCGAAGCGCCGTTCCCTGCAGCGTTTTTTCAATTCCAAAAATGAGCGGCACATGCAGCTTGGAAAATAGATTAATGTGTGCAGTTTTACGTGCAGTTATCGCAAACATGCCGCCTTCTGCCGAAAAGGAATGTAGGTCCGCAAAAATGGTAGGATGCTCCGATTCGTCAGTGAGAAACTTATCCAGCAGATGCAGTACCGATTTAATTTCGCGCCGTTCGCTGGATTCCAAATCTTCTTCCGAAGTCCGGCGTATTTTATCAATGATAGAAGGAAACCAGATGCGATTCATGTCTTCATCAACATAGCGTACGTTGCGTTGCAGGGCTTCTACATTACCGCGGAGGGCTAAAAATCGTCCTTTAAACCGTTTAATTTTGGTTTCGAGATTTTCTATTACGTTTTGTAAGGCGTTCACGCCCGCTGGTTCATTGCCGTGCATGCCGCCAAAGGCCACAACGGTGGGGCCCGGAAGCGGCCCCTCTATCAACCCGATTATGCGGGATATTTTTTCTGCAACTATATTGCTGCTTTGCTTCATAGAAAAGTAAAATTATAAAATGAGTATTAAATGACCGCAAATCTCTTTAAACAGACAGTTGACAACAGTTAAAAGATAAGGGGAAATTTAACTGCCATTGTCTCCTGCTTGCCTTTATAATAATTAATGTTACAAATTTGTGGTTTATGTACGCTTTACAAATACGTTAACTCGTAGTATCAAAGCCTACTGCTCTTCATCAGAAATAGGCTCATCATCATCTTTATTCAAGTGCAGCACCCGGATTAGGCGGCCTGCTATTTTCATATAATTTTGTTCCGTAATCACTCCAACAAGACGGTTATTTTTCACAACGGGCAGGCACCCTATTTTCTGGCTGTCCATAATGTCCATGGCTTCAATAATGGAAGCTTCGGGGTGAATGGTAATGGGATTTTCAATCATAACATCAGCCACGGTCTCTGCGGGTTCCTCGTCATGGTTGACGTTCTTGGCATACTCTCTTAACATCATGCGCATAGTTACCAATCCAACCAGTTGTTTTTTATCATCCTCAACCGGCACATAGCGGATTTTCCTCCATTCAATAAGGTTGGCAATAAACTCTAAAATGTCACTTTTTTGCACGGTAAACAGGTCGGTGGTCATAAACTCTTCAACCAGCAAGCTGGACGGCTGCCAATGCTTAAGATCTTCCATGCGGGCGCGGCCCCATTTGTGTACCGGCTCGCCTTTTTTTTGATTTTTTATCATCGCAGTGGTAATGGCCGCCAAGGACTGTTCTTTGGAATCATTCTCTTTCATCAAAGCCGCATAATTGTTGATCATCCAGGTAGAGGCCGTCTGCCCGGATTCTACCCGCTCTTTAATGATGCCCAGATAGTTATCGATATCTGCACCAAAGACCCTCGCCTTTTCAAGGCCTTCGCGGGCAATAGGCAGCAGTTCCTCACATATGAGATCGCTTGCGTTAATGCGTTTGTTATCAATCCAACGGAAGGTGGTATCCAGCCCAAGCTTGGAAGCCGTTACAAAGTTGAGGCGTGCATTATCGAAATCCATAATCTCACTTATTTCCGGGTAGTATTCATCCATTTTGTTTAACAGGCCGAGCCAGAAAGCGGTATTCGCTATTTCATCAGTTACCGTAGGGCCCGATGGGAATACCCGGTTTTCAATGCGTAAATGGGCCTTTCCGTTGGCCACACCATAGCACGGCCGGTTCCACCGGTAAATGGTTCCGTTATGCACCTGCAACGCTTTGAGCTGCGGCGGGATTCCGTCTTTTATAAGTTGCTCCACATCCTCGGTTACTTCCGAGCTTAGCATTACCCGGTAACGCGCCGTATCTTCCTGAAATATTTCCAAGATACTTTTATCCACCCATTCATTGCCAAATGTTACGCGCGGACTGCTTTCACGCAGATGGTCGCCGGCCGTTCGGGTATCCACCGATTGCTGAAAAAGGGCAATGCGTGTTTCACTCCACAACCGCTTGCCGAATAAAAAGGGTGAGCCTACGGCCCCGGCCAAAACAGGACCGGTAATGGCCTGCGCAATATTATATTTTTGCACAAACTCGTCGGGTTTTACCTGCAGGTGAACCTGGAAGCCGGTGTTGCAGGCTTCGATCAGGGGTGAGTCGAATTTCATTAACAGTTCATCCATGCCTTGTATGCGCAGGTCAAATTCTTCGCCGCGCATTTTATTGATGGCTTTGCACAACGCCCGATAACGTTGCATGGGCGTCAGATTTTTCATGTCCACATCCACCTTGCGTATAGTTGGAAGGATGCCCGTAAGCACTATTTCGCCGCCAATCGCCTCTGCTTCTTTGCGTACTTTATCTATATTTTTTTGGAGATCCTCTTCCATTTTTGAAAGACAATTCTCTTTAAACTCAAGAGGCTTCAGGTTGATCTCCAGGTTGAACTTGGCAAGCTCGGTAGTGAATCGTTCTTCATCATCCAGTTTAGCCAGTACTTCCATCGCACGGGGTGATGCTTTGGCGTGGCGGTCAACCAGGCAAAGCTCCTGTTCTGCCCCAATCCGTATAGGATCGGTTTCAAACCAATCGCCCTGCAGCATTTTATCCATCGCGCGGATATCTTTCAGCACGTATTTCATGAAGCGCTGTACTTCTTCTTCGCTGTCGGCAAGTTTTACGCGTTCTTCACCCATAATCGGCACCTTATGTTAGTGAGTATGAAAAAATGTACTATTAATAATCGAATTTCTGGCACGGAATGCAAGTGGGAATATAAAACCAAGCTGTGAAGGAGTTGTACTCCTGAACAGCAATCTTCGGGAGTATAACTCCCTCAGAACAAAGATTAAGATGAAAATATGCAATACTTACTTCAAACTGATTTCACTATTTCATAAAAAACAATGCGAGGCTAAATCATAATTCAGCACTCATAAATCAAAAATTGATGATCTATTCCAGCGCATCCACATTTACGTTAATGCGAACGGTGCTGGCGCCCTTTGGTTTTTTTGAGTCATAAAGTTCAAAGACCTGATCCAAAAAATGTTCTATGACTCCGGCCGGGGCCTCGGTCTCCATCTTAACCAGACACTCCCAGCGAATCCAGCCCTGCATTTTAACAATGGTTGAGGGGGAGGGCCCTAAAACAGGACGGGAATTCGCAATTTCTTGCAGGCAACGAGTGAAGATGTGCACTACTTTTGCCACCCGCTGTGAATCTTTGGCTTTAAATTGAAAGCTGATCAGGCGCGTATAGGGCGGGTAATCAAGCATCTTACGATGATTCATTTCATGCCGCGAAAAGGTTCGGTGAT
>Ga0136556_1001357_pt1 | contig 12450 bp, 8 predicted proteins | sample AntRauTorckE6831_FD_104780 | JGI IMG/M metagenome (GOLD analysis project Ga0136556, IMG submission 104780) | Saline lake microbial communities from Rauer Islands, Antarctica - Metagenome Torckler E6 #831 | ecosystem: Environmental > Aquatic > Non-marine Saline and Alkaline > Saline | place... | reverse complement strand
GGATGAGGAGCGATCAGCCCATGTGATCCAGGCCTTTGTCGATTTGTATCAAAAAGGAAAATTGTATCGCGACTATCGGATGGTCAATTGGGATCCTGAGGCACAAACGGTATTGTCGAATGAAGAAGTGATTTATAGTGAGGAGGCTTCTAAATTGTATCATATTCGATATCAAATTGCGGGGAGTTCTGAATACTTAACCATTGCTACCACGCGGCCGGAGACGATTCTGGCGGATACGGGGATAGCCGTGCATCCGGAGGATGAGCGATATGCGCATTTGAAAGGAAAGCGGGCGATTGTACCTCTGGTGAATCGCGAAGTGCCCATTATTTTTGATGATTACGTAGATCCTGAATTTGGAACCGGTGCCCTAAAGATAACGCCTGCACATGACAGCAATGATTATGCTTTGGGAAAGAAGTACGATCTGGAGGTTATTTCCATGTTGGACGAGCAAGCGAAAGTCACGGAGGAAGCCGGGTTATTGGTTGGACAGGATCGGTTTGAGGCGCGAAAGAATATAAAGCAATTGCTGGAAGATGCCGGGGCGCTAGAGAAAATTGAAGATTACGTCAATAAGGTAGGGCGTTCTGAACGCACGCAATCGGTCGTCGAGCCGAGACTATCCCTTCAGTGGTATGTCGATATGCAGCAATTGGCGTCCCCTGCATTGGAGGCTGTGCTTTCTGATGAAGTGGATTTTTATCCCAAGAGTCAAAAGAATCTGTATCGGCATTGGATGGAGAACATCAAGGATTGGTGTATTTCTCGTCAATTGTGGTGGGGGCATAGAATTCCGGCCTATTATTATAAGGATGAGACTTTTGTGGCAGCAAATGCCGAAGATGCGCTCGAAATGGCTCGCGCCCATTTTGGAGATGAGCAGATCGAGTTAGAGGACTTGAAGCAAGAAGAGGATGTGCTGGACACCTGGTTTAGTTCGTGGTTGTGGCCGATTTCAGTATTCAATGGTTTCGAGGATCAAAAGGAATTGGACTATTACTATCCGACGAGTGCCCTGGTGACGGGTTGGGACATTATTTTTCTGTGGGTTGCGCGCATGGTGATGGCTGGCTATGAGTGGCAGGGGGAACGCCCATTTGATAAAGTCTACTTTACTGGAATGGTACGCGACAAGCAAGGGCGAAAAATGAGTAAGTCTCTGGGCAATTCGCCGGACGCTTTACAGATGATTGATGAATATGGAGCCGATGCGGTCCGCTTCGGCATGTTGTCCTGCTCACCGGCCGGTGGGGATTTGCTTTTTGACATGAAATTAGTTGAACAGGGGCGAAATTTTTGTAATAAAATGTGGAATGCCTTGAAGCTTCTCCAGATGTGGGAGGTTGAAGACAAGGCGCCAAGCGAAACGCAGGCATTGGCCGAGGAGTGGATGCAGCATAGGTTGAGCGCTTTATCTGACCGTTTGCCCGGCATGATGGAGCAATTTCGGTTGTCAGAGGCGATTATGCAGCTGTATAATTTTATATGGAATGATTTCTGTTCCTGGTATTTAGAAATGATCAAGCCTGAGCATGGGCATCAAATAAGTGCTCAAACCTATGAAGCCACGCGTCGGATGTATGCGCAAATTATGGTTTTACTACATCCTTTTTTACCCTTTGTGACTGAGGAGATTTGGAACCACCTGACCGAAGGCAAGGGAGATTGTACTCAGCAAAGCTTACCTGAAGTGGGAGAGATGGACTCCAATTTGCTCGAAGATATGGAGTTAGCGCGGATGATGGTATCTAAAGTGCGTGAGATTCGCAACGATAAAGGGATTTCAGCGAAGGAGCCTTTAGAACTGCTATTGCATGGAGAGAGTCATCGCCTATGGGAAGGATCCTTTAAAGCACTGTTGATGAGAATGGGCGGTCTTGGGACATTAGGTTTCGCTGAGATGCGTCCGGATCAATCGGTTTCCTTTGTCAGTGGGACCGATACTTTTTACGTCCCGGTTGGAGAATTTTTGGACATTGAAGCGGAAGTAGAAAAAATTGAAAAAGATCTCGACTATGCAAAGGGGTTCTTGCGATCCGTAGAAAAGAAATTAAGTAACGAGCGCTTTGTAGCGAATGCACCGGATGATGTGGTAGAAAAAGAACGAGTAAAACAACGCGATGGGGCAGAGCGCGTGAAAAAAATACAGGCAGCATTAGATGCCTTGCGGGGTGGAGGTGATTAAAAATGTACAACTTTTGTCAAAAGCTCTCGTTTAATATCTGAATTCCTAATATTTGATTAAATTTGATAAGCCAAATTATCATTTCATCATGAGCCTTTACATCCTGACCTGGGAGGTGGCTCGATAAACTCTACTGAATGAATCGATCTTCCATTCATTTTGACCGTAAAAACGGCAAGCAATTCATGTCCGATTTAAGAAATCGCGTGAACTCATATTTCTCAGATAGAAATATCTCTACTTATGCCAATACAAGCATGGTTATTAAGACCTTTTACATGCTCGCACTATACTTTATTCCCTATGCCTTAATGGTTTCAGGCGTTGTCTCATCTTTTTGGGGCATTGCAGCGATGTGGGGTATCATGGGCTTTGGTATGGCTGGACTCGGATTAAGTGTGATGCACGATGCCAACCACAGCTCCTATTCCAAGCACAAATGGGTGAATTCTACTTTAGGGAGTATCATTAATTTTATTGGAGGGCATGCCCCAAATTGGCAGGTACAGCACAATTTTTTACATCACGGCTATACCAATATAGAAGGTATGGATGATGATATTAGCACCACCAGTATACTGAGATTCTCTCCCAATCAGGACTTGAAGCCCGTGCATAAGGCACAACATATTTATGCCTGGTTCTTCTATTCTATTATGACACTGTATTGGGCATTAGGGAAAGACTTTATCCAATTACATAGATATTATCACGAAGGTTTGCCGGTGCATCCCACGAAGTCTTATGGTCGGTTGTTCTTAGAGCTCGTCGGCGTCAAAATTCTGTACTTTTCTTTTGCATTGGTCATTCCGCTATTGGTTTTACCTATTGCATGGTACTGGGTTGTTACCTTTTTAGTGATTTCTCATTTTATCGCCGGATTATCACTTTCTTTAATTTTTCAGACCGCACACGTAATGCCAACATCGGAATTTCCAATGGCTGATGAAAAAGGAAAAATTGATACCCATTGGGCGATTCACCAAATGTTGACAACCGCCAATTTCTCTCCGAAGAGTAAATGGTTTTCCTGGTTGATCGGTGGGTTGAATTATCAGATTGAACACCATTTATTTCCCAATATCTGTCATGTGCACTATCCGAAATTGTCTAAAATTGTACAGCAGACAGCAGAAGAGTATAACATTCCCTATCACATTCAACCTTCTTTTGCAAAGGCAGTAGCTGTGCATTGGAAGATGTTATATCAGTTGGGACGGAATTAGGTCCCGTTGTTTTTGATCTTTTGCCCCACGCCACCTGTCCTTAAAGAGCCCACCCGTAGAGACGTTGCATGCAACGTCTCTGCTAAAATATGAGATGAGGTTCCTATTTATCCGTCACACTGCGATATTCCCGTTCCAGTTCCTGAATTCTTACCGGACTCACACCCACTCGCTCGCAGACCTGTCCGCCGGCGATATTGCACAATAGGGCTGTCTCCAGGGGACTAAAACCGGAATATAAGGCAGCAGCTGCTACGGTGATGACAGCATCGCCCGCACCGCAAACATCCACTATGGATCGGGCAGCGGTGGGTACTCTGCCGCCTTCCCCTTTATCATTTCTATGGTAGATTCCCTGTTCAGATAGCGTTATGAATAGGTTTTTTGCACCGACCTCGGTGATAAAGGCATCAGCAATGGCACTGATTTCATTTTCATCGAAGTTCCGCTCCCAGTGGGTAGCTTGACGAAACTCCTTGAGGTTGGGTTTGAATAAGTCCACATCGCGAAAAGCAGAGAAGTTGTCCTTTTTAGGATCTACTGCGATAAAACATCCCGCTGTTTTGGATAATTGCAGCGCTCGTTCAATACTGGCCGGAGTAAATAGTCCTTTGTTATAGTCCTGAAGAATGACAATCTGTGGTTGAAAACGCTCGAAGGCATCTTCCATCCGCTGACTGAAAGCATCGAACTCAGCTGTTCGCAAGTTTTCCGTAGATTCAAAATCTACGCGCAATAAATGTTGTTGCCTCGCAATCACTCGTGTTTTTATCGTTGTCGGCCGATGCTCGGAGGAAGTCCAGAATTGATGCCGAATGCCCGCAGCATAACAAATTTCTTTGAGGGACTCACCATCCTTATCGTTACCATGTATGGAGCAAACGGCCACTTCCATCCCTAATTCAGCGGCATTAAGAGCAACATTCGCAGCTCCTCCGGGGCGGTCTTCCTTTTCAGTTCTTCGAAGTACCGGTACCGGAGCTTCCGGAGAAATGCGGTCCACGGTACCATATAAATATCGGTCGATCATCGTATCGCCGATAACTAATACTCTGCGGTTTTGAAATAGTGCCATCAAGTTACTCATGTCCTTGTATTTAATTTTGACAATATATAGTTTGCAATGCGCGCACTGGCTCCTCGTTGAGTTTCAAAGTACTCCTTATTAGAAGTCTCGACCTCTTTGCCCCTATTCTTATTCGCGAAGGTATTCAGCGCGACCACTAAATCCTCCACCCGATTCACTGAGCGGGCGGTTCCGCGTTCTATGAGATCTGTCGCTTCGATAAATTTATGGTGTTTGGGCCCAAAGAGCACGGGAATACCATACACAGCAGCTTCCAGCGTATTGTGAATCCCATCGCCGAAGCCACCACCAACGTAAGCCATGCTCGCATAGCGATACAGTTGCGCAAGGACTCCCATTTCGTTGACTAAGATCATGCGCGTATCCAGAGGGGACCCTTCTCCCTCGCTGCGAGCCATAGGGTAGGGGGCCGCTTGCTCTATTTCCGATAAGTGATCCTCGGAAAGCTCATGCGGAACGATGATAATGCGGTCTATGTGTGGACAGTCCGGATGTTGTAGCGCCTGAAAAATGATTTGTTCGTCAGCAGGCCAGCTGCTTCCCACTATGAGCACCTGCTCTCCATCCTTCGTCTGAGGCATCCCCGGATGGGAAAATGCACTCTCCCGAATAGCCAGGACGCGATCTACCCGCGTGTCTCCAGAATGGCTGATATGATTGATGTCGTGATCTCGAAGAATATCCAGAGACAATTGATCTTGAACGAAAATATGATCTAAATTTTGTAGCAAAGGCAGAAACAATGGGGCCAGCCAGGAGGAAAAGTAAATTTGCTCCGGTCGCCATCTCGACGAAACGATAAGCGTTGGAATATTTTCAAAGAGCAGTGTACGCAAATAGAACGGCCATATCTCATACTTTATAAAAATGGCCATGGCCGGCTTCCATCGCCGAATAAAATCGCGAGCATTACCAGCTCCGTCGAGGGGAAGGTATTCGATGTGGTACTGATCTGAAAATTTCTGAGCAGCTGCATAGCCGCTGGGCGAGAAAAATGTGACGAGAATGGGGCGGTTTGGAATCTCTTTTTTCAGTTGCTCAATGATGGGGCGACCTTGTTCAAACTCCCCTGAGGAAGCGGCGTGAAACCAGAGAGGTCGTCGGTCTAGTGTGGGTGGTTGCTTTTGCCTCCAGCCTTTCCTCCCCGAAATCCATTTTCTAGCCTTTTTCGACCGCAAGGCAGCCAAATAGATACCGAACAAATAGATTTTCATGCCCAGCCCGTAAATTCCAAAAAGAAATTGGCGACGCATCAATAATAGATGTTTGAGCTGTCGGTGGAACGATATATTGGAAGAATAAATGCCACATAAGCCGTGATCATACCATCGTATCGACGGTCAGTATCAGCACTGCGCGTGTCGTAATTATACCCTCTCCAGCTTTCCGTTGAGGCAAATAAATAATTCACTCCGATATTGAAATTCAGTCCCCGATCGGCTTCCATGAATTGAAAAGAAATATCGATGCTGCCCGCCATGCCGCCAGTTAATCGATCATATCCTTTGTGGTAAGGATCCAAAATTTGCGTAGCTGATCTCGTGTCATCCTGCAGCCGCACCCGATGCCACATCATCCCAACGCCCAATTCTGTGCGAATTCCGGTACGACCTACACCCGGGTCTAAATCAAATATTTTTCCCAGGGTAAAAAGTCCTGATCCTCCGCGTTCCCTCGTTTTGAATGTTACCGGTCCTTGATTATTGCCGATGATAAATCCTTCTGAAGTGAATAAATTCGACGCGATATTATCTTTGACTCTAGCTCCCCAAAAATAGCGAGCCGTTAGTCCATACACCCAGCCGGATGATGTCATATATCCCGGAGATAAACCGAGCGCATTGTGATCTCCAAATCGAGCGGCCATGTCTCCCAGCGGCGCCCCCCGGCCATAGTGAATCCCAATGATCGTCCCCGGTCGCTGGTCCGTTCGCTCATAAATTTGAGCTTCCACCGTGAAGCATAGCAGAATCAAAATTCCCGATAAATAATACTGTAGCATAAACCAAAGATAGTAAATTGTCCATAGTCTGATAGCACTTTAAAGGGAATATCAATTTGGGTGTGCCCCTCGCAGTCGCTACCAATGGTAACGCCTGCGAGGGTCGGGCTATGCAGGGGTTCCGTCCTCGAGATCGCCAAGCGATCCCCGGACCCCATCGCCCCAAAAACCTTTGGGGCTCGGGCCCTTACTATCCCTCACACAAAATGCATACAATGGACCTACTATTGAGCATTATGTGGAGCTGTTGTTTACCTGGATCCATATTTTTTGATCTCATTATTTTCTTGACTATTTTTTTTAATTTTTCATTCCGTCGCTTAGGGCCATTACCACAAAATGGTTTTTGAAAAATCACTAGTGTTAGCACTCCACCACAGATCCACATCCATACAGCCGACATCGAAAAGCGAAGGCATATTTACGGGCGGGCTTCCCTTTAGACCTTATGTTTAAAACGTAAAAAAGGATTCAGTTAAATTTAGAGTTAAGAGAAACTAAAAAAAACCGAATCCTATGAAAGTAGAAACAAGTTACGAAAATGTGCAGATATATACAGGTATAGATGTACACAAGAACAGTTGGGAATTAAAGTCCATGTCGGATCATGTATCTTTAAAGCAAGTACACATGAGAGAGCCAAGTGCTCAGAAGGTTGAACAGTATTTACGCAAGACATTTCCAGGTGCTCAACACGTTTGCGTATACGAAGCAGGTTTTAGTGGATACTGGTTAGCCGAGCAATTAAAGGACTTAGGAGTTAAGACCTTGATTGTTCATCCAGGCGATGTACCCACTACAGATAAAGAAAAACGAACGAAGACAGATAAAATTGATTGTAATAAATTAGCGATGAGTCTGCGCAGTGGCCAACTACGAGGTATTTTCCAACCTGACAAGAATCAGCAGCAGGCACGGAGCATTGTTCGGCTACGCTATAGCTTTGCTATAGATGAGCGTCGGATGAAGAATAGAATAAAATCCCATCTTGCTTTTTATGGTATAGAGTTGAGTGAAGTTGAAACGAATGCGTATTGGTCAAAGCGATATATAAACCAACTACTCATCAAGGCTAAAGAGCTCAATGACCAGACTTTGGAGCTGATGTTAGAGAAATTGGGGAGCGAGAGAAAATATGTCTTACAGAGCACCAAGCAGCTTCGAGAACTTAGCCGTAGTGCTAAGTATGCTGAAGCAATGGCTTTATTAAGAAGTATACCAGGAGTAGGGGTATTGACAGCAATGGTATTTCTAACGGAGTTAGGAACAGATTTAACGCGATTCAAAAATGACGATCACTATATCAGTTATATTGGATTAGTACCAAACATTAGTGCCAGTGGCGAAAAAGCGTACTATGGAAAATTATCTAGGAGAGGAAATAAAAGACTTAGAACAGCGCTGATCTTAAGCTCATGGATGGCTATACGCAGAAGTGGTATGCTGCTGTCAAAATATCAAGAGTACAGATCAGAAGGTAAGGCAGCAAATAAGGCGATTGTGAAAATAGCTCGGAAGTTAGCCTTGGTGATGAAGGCGATTCTAAGAGATAAAACGCCATACCTAGAAAGAAAATAAAAGACTACTGGAAAGGATTTTCTGGAAAATGACCGATACCCGACCCCTACATTTAAGTAATGGTACCTTTAGACTTCGGCTTTTCAAACAGTATGACCCAGGTCTTGCAGCGCTTCGATAAGAAGATGACTGCTAATAATAGAGTGGAACAGAAATTCCGGTAGCACAAAGGCGAATAAATATTTTCATTTTCAGCCCCTCGACAAAGGTTGATTACAGGGGCTGAAAGTAAAAATATTTGTCTTTACTGAAAAAAAAAGCTGAAATCCTTGTTTTTTAACATAATAGGGTTCTGGATTGTTGTGGATTGTCCACCCCGGGCTGTCGCCCGGGGCTATTGAAGTTGAACCCCAACCGGGGTTCATTGCAGCCATACACAACAATTGTTTTTATGAGTGCCTTGCTTACTCATAAGTTGACGCAGATCCCCTAAAGGGAAACCCACCCGCTGTGGTATCCGTGATTCGCCGCACTGGCGTCGGTGATTCAAAAACCGACAAAACCTATGAAAAACCGCCCACTCTCAACATCCCCGTCCCTAATCAAGGCGATCATTAAATCACATCAATCAGTGGTTCAGACAAAAGAAGATCAACAAATTCATTCACAAGTGACATTGCAAGCCCCTGCTTACTGAGCGCAGTCGAAGGAAGCAGGGGTAATCCGTGTAATCCGCAGTAATCCGTGGAATACCGCCGAGGCGGCACCAAGTTCTGTGATTTTGACACCCGAAAAAACCTATAAAAAATCGGTTCTCCTCAAAAATACCGTCTCTAATCCTATCCATCTTTTCATCCTATGCATCGGAATTAGTGTCATTGATCGGCAACCTTTGTCTTTACTGGACGACTACAGACGAACAGATTCCGCATCAAGTGCCCACTAATAAATTGGGGGCACGGCGGAATGAGGGTGCATGTGTTGGTAGGGTGTGCGCGCGGCAGGTCACGGAGAGCGGAGGCTCTGCCTACTCAATGGGGGAGGGGCAGGAACTACTCATCTTTTTCAACGGCTGTTTTCTTCCGCTTTTTCAGGGCAAAGAGTTCGTCTCGGAGCTGAGCCGCTTCGATAAAATCGAGGTCTTTGGCGGCTTTTTTCATTTTGCGCTCTGTTTCTTTGATCATTTTATCAATTTGCTTGGCGTCCATGTAATCGATGACTGGATCGGCTGCCAGATCTTGCCCTTGCGGCCCGGCATAGGCTTTGCTGTTTTTACCGCGAATATCGAGAATGGATTTCTGGCCGAGAATATCCTCTCTCGACTTGTAAATGGTGGTAGGGTCGATGCCGTGCTCCTCGTTGTAGGCAATTTGGATGCTTCGCCGCCGCTCCGTCTCGTCGATGGTGCGTTGCATGGATTGGGTGACCTTGTCAGCGTAAAAGATGACGAGGCCTTCTGAATTTCTGGCGGCGCGACCGGCTGTTTGGGTCAGGGAGCGCTCATTTCTCAGGAAGCCTTCTTTGTCTGCATCTATTATGGCCACGAGCGAAACCTCGGGCAAATCGAGTCCCTCTCGCAACAGATTGACGCCCACCAATACATCGTACTCTCCCAGCCGCAATCCGCGAATGATCTCCACGCGATCGAGGGTATCCACTTCGGAGTGAATATAGCGGGTTCGGATATTCAGGTCGAGTAAATACTTCGTGAGCTCTTCCGCCATCCGCTTTGTCAGGGTAGTGACCAGGGTGCGTTCATTTTTTTGCACGCGTTGGCTGATTTCATCGAGCAGATCGTCGATCTGATTGATACTCGGCCGCACTTCGATCGGTGGGTCTAAGAGTCCGGTCGGACGAATGAGCTGTTCGGTAATTACACCGCCGGTCTGCTCCATCTCGTAATCGGCTGGTGTAGCGGATACAAATACGACTTGATTGATCATGCCTTCAAACTCGTCAAAACTCAGTGGTCGGTTATCCATGGCGGAAGGTAAGCGAAAACCGTAGTTTACCAAATTCGTTTTTCTGGCGCGATCGCCGCCCCACATACCGCGCACCTGCGGAATGGTCACGTGACTTTCGTCAATCATCATGAGATAATCATCCGGAAAATAATCGAGCAAACAGAAGGGGCGCGTTCCGGGCTTACGGCCATCGAAATAGCGCGAGTAGTTTTCTACGCCATTGCAATATCCCAGCTCCCGCATCATTTCCAGATCGAAATTTACCCGCTCATGGACGCGCTTGGCTTCCAAATAGCGCCCCTCTTTTTCGAAGTATTTTTCTTGTTCGTACAGCTCATCTTCAATATCCCGCAATATGTGCTTCATCCGCTCTTTGGGAGCCACGTAAAGGTTTGCGGGGAAAATTGCCGCGTGCTCCAACTGCTCACTGGCGCGTCCGGTTTCCACATCAATCATCTCAATGCGCTCGATCTCATCTCCAAAAAAGGTGATGCGATAACCGTAATCGACGTAGGGTAAATTGATATCTACGGTATCGCCCTTGACTCGAAAAGTACTGCGATCAAACAGCATCTCCGTTCGGGAATACAATATCTCTACTAACTGATACAAAAAGCGATTGCGCGTGATGGCCAGGCCTTCTTTTAGCCGAATAATCCCGGATTTGTAGTCCTCGGGATTTCCCATACCATATATACAGGATACGGAGGCGACGATGATAATATCGCGCCGACCGGACAGTAGGTTTGAGGTCGCTCTCAGTCGCAGTTTGTCCACTTCTTCGTTGATAGACAAATCTTTCTCAATAAAAGTATCGCTGTAGGAAAGATAGGCTTCGGGTTGATAGTAGTCATAATAGGACACAAAATATTCGACGGCGTTATCGGGAAAAAACTCCTTAAACTCGCCGTATAGTTGTGCCGTCAGTGTCTTATTGTGTGTGAGAATGAGTGTGGGGCGATTCATCTCGGCGATCACATTAGCCATGGTAAAGGTCTTACCGGACCCGGTAACCCCCAAAAGGACCTGTGCCCGCTCGCCGGCATCGATGCCATCGAGTATTTCTTTTATTGCCCGCGGCTGATCACCGGTGGGTTCAAACTTTGATGTTAATTGAAATGCCATGACCTATTTATATTCTGTGGAATGTATGTAACAAAGTCTGGGAAGGGATAGTTTCCGAATGGGCAACCGTCCGAAACGCCCACGCTCTGATTAGAATTTCGTTTTCTGTATTTTTTCATGTGTATCCAGATAGCTGCGCAGGGCAGCCGATCCGTACCATTGATAGATTTCGTAGTCGAGCAGCCCGGCGGCTATGGCGGGATCGGTCTGCAGGAGCTCTTCGACTTCCTTTTTATCTGTCAGATCGAAAATGAAGAGGCCGCGATAGTTTTTGGGATTGGATTGCAGGGGGCCGGCGAGCACCAAATCTCCTTTTTCTGCTAAATGCGCAATATTTTTGAGGTGTCCCGAAAAGAGGGCCTGCCTTTGCTCGGGATCGGAGACGGTATCCGGACCTGTTTTTAGGATGATGAAAGTGTAGGATTTCATGCCATACTCGTCAGCGCCGAGCGATCGGGCCAGGGTGGAGTCGTAGGCTACTTCGTTTTGTGCTGCGCAAAAGGTCGTTACAAAGAACATCAAAAGTAGGAGAGAGCTTTGAGCGTTCATTTTGGAGGCTTTTGGTTTTTAAAATAAGTACAAAGTTACAAAGGTATTTACAGGAAAGTGAGAGGAACGCAACTGAGTTTTGCTGTGCGGGATGAGATGGCTTCGTTCCTTCCGGAAGGAAACGGAAAGAATCATAGCAAGTGGGATAGTGATGCGGAAGGCCCGCAGGGGTCACCCCTTGGGGGGACCGAGCGAACAGCGAGCCTGTAGCGTAACGCCCCGAAGGAAGCCGAAGGCGACCGAGGGGATCCCCCTAAAAAATAAAATTAGAAAATTATGGGGGCTGGTGTAACTTTATGGTCTGCGGCTGCGTAATACAACTGAAATGAATCACAGAGAATATAATCAAATTGTGGAGGACTATGCCGATAGGCTGTATCGCTACTTGTTGAAAAACATGCGGGAATCGGCCGATGCGAAGGATGCTTTGCAATTGACGTTTTGTCAGCTGTGGGAGCATCGTGCGGAGATCGACACGGAGCGGGTCAAGTCCTGGTTGTTTACCGTGGCACATCACAAGATGATCGATCATTTTCGGCGACGGAAGCATACGACGCCCATTTTGCCGCTGCATTTAAGTTCTCGGGCGGAAGAGGAACAATTGGAGTTGCAGGATTTGCTGGATCAGGCCCTGCAGTATTTGCCTGCACAACAACGCATGCTAATAACGCTGCGTGACTATGAAGGCTATAGCTACCGTGAAATTGCTGAGATAGCGGATCTGAAATTAGAACAAGTAAAGGTCTATTTATTTCGGGCGAGGAAAAAATTGCGAAAGGTCATTGAGC
>Ga0136556_1001355_pt1 | contig 12461 bp, 11 predicted proteins | sample AntRauTorckE6831_FD_104780 | JGI IMG/M metagenome (GOLD analysis project Ga0136556, IMG submission 104780) | Saline lake microbial communities from Rauer Islands, Antarctica - Metagenome Torckler E6 #831 | ecosystem: Environmental > Aquatic > Non-marine Saline and Alkaline > Saline | place... | reverse complement strand
CGTTGCGGTAGCTGATGGCGGTACTGGCAGCTCTACGACTTCAGGGGCTAGAACTAACCTCGGTGTAACTGACGCTAACTACAAGAACACCAACACCACGAAGAGCGATGTAGGACTAGGGAACGTAGACAATACCTCTGATGATACCAAGCAAACAGCGTTCTTACAGGCAGCCTATCCAGTCGGTGCAGTTTATATGTCAGGTGTATCAACCAATCCTGCTACACTATTTGGCTTTGGAACGTGGACACGCATAGAGGGCAAGTTTGTAGTTGGTGCATCAGATAGCGACACAGACTTTGACTTGAATGATACTGGTGGCGCTAAGACTGTGACCCTAGCCGACAGTGAAGTGCCAGCGACCTCCACCTCGAACAGCGGTAGAGAATGGCGAAGCACGGGCGGTAAATACGATGTTGGTAGCTTTGATGGTTCTCCAGCCAACTATCACTTGCTGATAAGTGGTGGAGGCTCAGAGTCAGGCGAACTATCAGTTGATGGTGGTGCAGGTGCTCACGAAAACTTGCCCCCATACATAGCGAAATACCTTTGGGAAAGAGTTAGTTGATACAGATAGTAATAGGCATACTAAATGGTTTAATAACTACAAAGATGCAGTCGCCCAAAGAGAACAATGGGAGAAGTTATTTTTGCAGACACGCACAGCTTAGTAGCACATAATAAGGAAATAACAAAGGTCAGCAATGTCATACTTTCTACAAGAAGACGGAACTAGCAAACTTCTCCTAGAAGATGGCTCTGGGTTTTTGATACTTGAGATAGATTACTCTCCAGTATCTGTTACACCAGGTGTTGCCACACTAGCCACAACTACTTATACCCCTACGGTTGCGGTTAGCGACAACATGGAAGTAATACCGTCTGTTGCAAGCCTTACTATATCTACATGGGCTATAGAAGTAACAACCACAGCTCACCAGACAGTGATACCGTCTACCGCCAGCCTAGCCACTACCCTCTTTGACGCAGTAGTAAGTCTCACAGCTAATCAAACAGTAACTCCTGGTGTAGCCTCTATTACCACTACACAGCTTGCACCTACCGTTAGTATTACCGAGAACAAGTTTGTAACACCAGACACCGCTTCGCTGGTTGTTAGCTTACAATCTCCTAATGTCACAACAGGGAACAATCGAGCTGTCACTCCTGGCACGGCAACTCTAAGCACTACGATATTCCCACCAACCGTTACTGCCACCCAAAACCAGTTCGTGACTCCAGCAACCGCAAGTCTAACCCTGACACCGTTTACACCAGTAACTTTACTAGCAACCACCGTCACGCCAAATACAGCCAGTCTATCGCTTACAGGCTTTGCTCCAAGCGTTGCCCTCAGTGATAACAAATCTGTCACACCAACTAACGCCAGCCTCACCACAACACTATTCGCATCCGTAGTTACCGCTAGTGACAATAAAACAGTAACCCCATCTACCACCACACTGACAACGACACTATTTGATCCTGTAGTTACCACTAGTGATAATAAATCTGTTACTCCAGTTAATGCCACACTGACAACGACACTATTTGCTCCTGTAGTTACCACTAGCGATAATCAATCGGTCACTCTTGGAACAGCCAGTCTGACCCTAAGCACGTTCACACCAGCCGTAGCACTAAGCGACAACTATCTAGTAACTCCCGACACAGCCAGCCTGACACTCAGTCCACAAACACCTAAAGTCACTGTTAATAATATCGTTACTCCGCCCGTAGTCGAGATAATAACGACGACGTTCGCGCCTACAATTGCAATTAAATTCCATCCTCCTATTGACCGCGAAGCTGGGTTAGCAGAACCTATGAGACTGTTTATCGCAATGGATAGGATTGAAGATACTCCTGGACTGGCTCACATCCCTGAAGGGGCAGGAACACCAGTCAGAGCACCGACCACTACAATAGCTGTGGAGCTTGATAAAATTAAGCCTAAGATGGATGTGGAGCTTGACGAAACTAAACCTAAAATGAATAATATGAGGTATAAATGAGCTTTCCTACATCACTACCAACCTACACTGAACCTAGTGCCAGTAAGACATTAGACAGGGTATCTTGACACTAGACTATAGAGTGATACTACTATTTAATTAACTTATATGATTCTTACCGCATTTAACCCCTCGACAAATAACCTAGAAAAAAGCTACTTAACCGCTGATTACTCATCTGGCGTTACCGCTCTAGTCCTGAGAAATAATGACCGATTTTCAGAGGATGATTTCATACTTGTTGGCGAAATGGGTTCAGAGAACGCTGAAATAGTCCAAATTACAGGTGCTGTATCTAGTGGTACAGATATTACTGTTGGAGCTACCACTTTCCCTCACTCTGCCAGCGACCCTGTATACGTTCTTGGATATAACCAAATAAAATTTCACCGTTCTACCTCCACTGTTGACGGCATTTACTCGTCTATAGCCACAGTTAATATTGACGTAGACAATACTAGTGGTAAAACTCTATATGATGACACTACTGGATTGACATCTTACTTCTATAAAATCTCTTTTTATAACAGTGGGACTACCGTTGAATCCTCGCTCTCAGACCCGATGGCTGGGTCAGGCTACACTCGCTCTCAAGTCGGCTCAATTGTCAATGACTTTCTAGTAGAGATAGGAGACCTTGAACAAGAATATATTACCGTACCTCAGATACTCTCCATGATGAATGAGGTCAATGACGATATCAAAGGGCAGTCTCGTAAGCCCTACAGATTCCTTAGCACCAAAAAACTTGCCACGATAACTTCAGGAAGCGACCGAGTGCCACTACCAACTGACATGCTTAGACTAGACAGAGTTAGGTACAACGAAGATAACGGTATCGTTGAGGTTGATAGAACTTTACCAATAATCTCTATAGAAGAGCTGGAGTATAAAAAGTTTCAAGTTGACCCGTTGCCAGCAGCCGGCGTGGCATCAATCAAATATCTGGCAATAGACTACACCACTGATGAATTGGTTATTTATCCTACCCCAAAAGATACCCAGACTGATAAGTTGACCTTTTACTATTGGTCTGAAATAAATACATTCGACAGTCTAGCCGATGAAGTTCAAACACCTAACCCTAGAATATACAAACTATTCTTGCTCGGAAGACACTACCGCATAAGAGCTAAGAAAGAGTCTTCATTCTTACAGTTATCTGACCGATACAATCAAGATTACAATACGGAGATAGTTAAACTACAAAGAGCGCAAAAGGTTGATGTTGGTACGCCGATGAGTATGTTGCCAGACACACGAACTAGCCATGGCTTAAGGAGATAAAGTGAAAACCCAGTACGACAGACGTTTTGACCACAGCGGAGGAGTTCAAGACGGAACTAACGGCTTTCTTAGGGCGCCTAACGAAGTTGAGGACATAATCAATGGACGCTTAGACTACACCATCGGCTCTATTGCCCGTAGGAATGGCTATGTACAATACGCAGACACACTAGAGGCGGGCAAAAATGGACTCGGGTTACACACCGCCAAGTTCTCCACTGGCGAAAAAATAATTGCTGCTATTAACGATTCTGGCGACACTAAAACCAATGTTAAGTCTCTCTCAGGTTCTACTTGGAGTAATTTGACGTTACCAAACGATATTGAACCTAGCACTGAAACCCAAATATACGGCAGCATAGATGAGCTATATATAGCTGGAGTAGATGATTCTGGTAACCGTATGGATATTGTCAACGTTAAAAACGACTTAACCGCATCCATTACCCGAAATCTTATAGGAGCGCCTAAAGGTAGATTTATCGCTGAGTTCGGTGGCTCTCTGTACATCATGAACGTAGAATTAGACGGTACAATACATGCTGATAGGGCTTATAAATCTTCTGCTGCCTTGAGCGCTATTACATTTACCAGAGGTAATCAAACCGCTGGTCCAGATAATGTCATGTCGGTAGACAGCGTCCGTTATCTAAAAGCTGGTATGGCAATAGACATTTATGACCATGTTGCTGGAACGGCTCGGTACAGCAATGTAACTATTAGCTCAGTAGACAAGGGTGAAGATACTCTTACCCTACCTGCACGTTCTGGGGCGTTAACCTTTGGAACTGGCGATGTCAATACCTCCACTGATGTCATTACTCTTTCCAGTACGGCTAATTTCACCACAGGAACGCCCGTTGCAATAACTTCAACAAATACCGTACCTGCACCCCTGACAGATGACACGGTTTACTACGTTATAAATGTTTCTGGGACAACAATTAAATTAGCCACTACCGCAGAGAACGCTACTGCTGGAACGGCTTTTGACCTGACTAGTTCAGGCTCTGGTACGCACACTATCCACCTACTCTATACGGTGGCTGATAACGATGAAATTTATCTAACGGGGCGCAAGGGAGAGCTTTGCTACCTTTGGAACACCGACTACCCTACCGCCGATAAGGCTGATTATCTAAAAATTCCTTCCAGTTTAAGCTCCGACAACTCGATAATCGGCTGGGCTAAGTCTAATGACCGACTATTTATGTACACTGAAACTAGCACCCATAGGTGGGATAGAGCTAGAATGATTACCCGTTATGAAGATATTGGTTGTGCTAGCCATAAGACTATTCGAAATATTGGTGACTGGGTAATCTGGTTAGATATTGACGGTAGAGTAAACGCCTATAATGACGCAACTGGGCAACATGAGTTTATATCCAAAGCCGTAGATAAAAGGTATTTTAATGATTTAACTGCGTCTAATATTAGTGGAGCAACTGCTAGTAAACTTAAGAATGTATACAAATTATGTTTAGGTACTGTTGATGGGGTTGTTCGTAGAGTTTGTTATGACTTTGACTCCAACAACTGGACTAGAGAAAACCACACTCGTCCGATGTTGCAGAATATCGGTAGTAATGTATCAGGAGTTCGTAAAAATTATTTCCTAGATGATACAGGAAAATTATTCAAAGATGATACTGGCAACCTAGATGATGATGCCACTATCCCACTTAGCGTAAAGTTTGGTAAAGACTATAATGGCACAGATAAGAAAAAGGATTATATCGGCTGGAAATTCTTTGGAGGAAATCTAGCTGGCGCTCAAGCCCGTTGCTATCTTGACGGCAAGCCTGACCCTATAGAAATAGGTAAACTAACAGGCAACATTTCTGAGCTTGCAGTAGGCAATAAGCCTATATCAGGAAATAATATTAACCTAGAAATTTCCATCAATTCAGAAGGGAAGCCACCGATTATAGACGGTTATGCGCCTTACTTTACTCTTGTGGAGGATAATTTTGGATAGAAGCCAATACTTTTATGGCGATGCTGGATTTAGCAAATTCTTGGTACGCTCTATAGGCAATCCTGGCCAACCGGCTAGAACCTTAACCGAGTATGCCAGAACCGCTACCCAACAAACCCGTAATGTTAATTTTGACCAACAACAGATAACAGGCAACATGAGTGGTGCTATTGATATAGGAGGGATTAGGATTGACGGTACAGCACCAAATATAACCATGTCTAAGGATGACGTAGTCAGAGCTATATTCGGAGCAGCACCAGATGGCTGATAAAGACATGATTGTGCGAGTTTCAAGACGTAAGGATGACGTTTTGCGAACTAGTGACTACCAAGCTTTATTTAGTTCTCAATGGCCTGCCCTGAAGCCGTTATATACAGGATTTGTAAGAAGAGGCAAGCCAGCGAAGTCTACCATAGTAGAACATAACCTTGGGTTCAGACCGTTCCATTTAGTGTGGGAGAAGCCTCTTTCCCCTCCAATGTTTGCACAAGGACCTTACTGGAGACAACAAAATAACGCTTTTGGGGCATTATTTGTTGACGATAGGCGTATGTTTGCCGGAGATACGACAGATTATGACAAATATTATGCCATTTTTGACCTAAATATTGACCAGCCATTTGTGTCAACTAAATCCGACCCAGGAAAATCGGCTGAATATACTGCTAAAGACCGAGATTTTACCTTCAAAGTATCTAAGGGCGCTCCTGCTGACCAGTCAAACGACCCAACGGAGTTTTCAGTTAACAGCGAGATGCAACCTATCTTGGTTGACCGAGTGGTTCAGAATAAAAGGGATGCAAATGTGTATAGACGCTTAGAGTTTGAACATAATCTTGGGTATCCACCAGCTTTCTATTTATTTGGGCCTGTTGCCGGGTCTGTTTCTGATAAAGACCCTTATTATATGTGGGAGATAGCCCCTGGAAGCTCGACTGGTGTACGAGCGTTTGCTACAAGCCAGAAAATAATTATAGGCATAACGATACCCGGGCCGTTCACATTAGTCGCATTGAAAGACCCAATATTATGATAGGCAAAGACTTTGTGGTAAAGATGTCAAAAAACGATAGAGACGCACGGTATGCAGACGTAGAGGATTGCACATTTCATTCTGACGTTGCTTCACTTAAAACAAATGTATCTTTAACCCCCAAACATAATGATGTCGTGCCTTACTTATTCACAACAGAACCAGGCGAAGGACCTAATGTTATGTTCAAAATTGAACATGGGTACGACCACACACCTGCGTTCATGGCGTTTATAGGTGACCCTTCAGCGGCCCCCCCTGACATAGAAGAAATACCGTACTTCAGGACTCCATTTGTAAGGAGTATAAGTTTAATGTATAGTAGTAACTCCAGTTATCTTGTGGACGTTGATAGACATTATCTGTACTTCATAGTGGTGCGAAATGGGACGGTGCATAATACGGTCAAGGGCACAACTATCTATATAAAATATAGTATATTAGACCTCAGAGGACTTGAATAGTCTGACACTTGCGAAATATAGCATTATTACAGATACTTTTTATACATGGGCTCAAATAATTCATCTCTAAGCGTAAAGCAATACCCACGACCAAGGCTTTCTCCTGTCTCTTCTTCAAACATGGGGCAATACCTACAACCAGCAAGGGCTTCTCTTGGCTCTTCTTCAAACATGACGCAATACTTACAACCTACTTTTTCTCCTGTCTCTTCTCCTGGCTTGTCTTTTAATAATTCTGATAATAGTCCTGACACAGATAGCTCTAGAGGAGAGAGCAAACTCAGTGCCCTTAACAGAAAACTAGCAGAATCTCGAGCGCGACTCGCTGCTCAACCTCGCTTACCTTCTTTTGACTATTCTGCCAATAGAGCTTTGGCGAGAAAAAGAGCAGCCAGTACGGTAAACCCAAAATATCAGGATAATCTTACTCGCTACCTCAAAAACAAAAAGATGAAAATTAGTCAGCGTGAAGAAGTGGCTGATTTTGAAAAGAAAAATATTCAGGACGAACTCCAACAAGTTCTTGAAGATTCTATGTTGGGTAGAGAGCGGACTACTGAAGATACTGAGAAACAACTTGGCGACATAAACGCCACAGAAAACTCATGGCAACAGCAAGAAGGTCGGCAATTCGACCAAGCTAGAATGGCATTGTTGGGGGATGTAGCTGACGCTGGATTATCTGAATCAGGGCTAGGTCGAGGCACGGTGCAAAATGCCATTACAGACCGCAATCTTGCTAGTGTTGACCAGGTTCGTGAATACGATACTAATCGTAGAGACGCTGAAATATTCAAGGCTCGCTCCCTAGCTGACCTTGATACTATAGATACGCGAGAAAAAGGTTCTGCTAAGTCAAGGACTAAACAACAAGATATATCACTCAGTCAATATATTGACCAAGCAGGGGCTGACGAAGATACATTTAGGTTTGCGAATGAAAGCGATAGATTAAGCGAGCTGTACAACAGAACAGACTCAGCCTATAGTAAAATTATAGCTGATAAAATAGAGGCTCTAACTGGTAGTGGGGCAAGAAACCAAGATGTCTCACTATTCAGGCAGGTATACGGATAAAATTATGGATATAAATAAACTAGCACAAGCACTATCAAGTTCGTATACTGACCCTGTAGACTTCGGGGCTAAAGTTAATGATACCCCTGAAAATGCCTCAGCAATGCAGAATGTTCGCGATTCTGCTGGATTGGCGGCTCAAGGCAATCTAGCTGATAGAGCTACCAGAAGTGTAGGAGTTGTTACTGACGAGAGAGTTCGGCAGGAAGAGACAGCCCGAAGAAGAGCACAAGCTCAAGAAGAGGCTGACCTCAAAAAGAAGATTCAAGAAGAAAAATATAAAACCAACCCTGATAACTACCAAGCTGTTATTAATAACGTTGGTGGGTATGCTTTCTTTGACCCAGAAGGCAGTCCAATAAGTGCTGTTGAATATGCCCGAAAAACCAATCAGCAAATAACTGATATTTATAAAAATTCTCAAGACCCTAATGACGAAGATTTCTTAAATGACTACAATCTCGTAACAGAACTGGGTAAAGCAGTGCAGTCTGGGGACGCTGACGCTAGAGACAAACTTTACGAGAAAAACCCTAATTTTGAAGAAGAGTATCACGATAAGACTTATGATTATATCGTTAAAGACCTACACGCGAACTATCCTGGATATTTCCGAAGTGGACAGCCAAGCCTCAACCAAGGTGCAGTAGGCCAGAAAGCTAGTCATATTGGCAGTATTGCCCCTAACTATGCTGAGCCTTTTGACAATCGTAGCAAGTTGGCCAAATATAAAGACCAGATAATACCTAGTTTCCTAGGGAATGAACAAACTAAAGACCAATGGTGGGAGTAAACCATGGGAATGGCGGCTAACCACAAAAGAAGGCGAGAAGAACAAGGCCTAGAGATAGAACAAAAAGACACTAGGAACGTCGCTAGCCGTGCATGGGATATGCTTAATGTTGCCGACAGCGGCAGGTCGTGGGGTCGGGCTAATCCTGACGAACGCGGCAAAGAACTGTCTAGTGGAGACCAATTCAAGAAATTTGGTGGACAAGTTATAGGTGGGGTTGAGAAAGTACAAGATTCTATAGACTCTCTTGCTGGTCATACTCAGCGTGAATTAAACGACCTTGCCGAACAATTCCGGAAGGGCGAGATTACCAATAAAGAGTATCAAAAACAGCTTACTGACATACAAGAAGATATTGCTTGGGCTGGTACTGAAGACAAGGGGTATGGAAATAGGCTCATAAAAAGTGCTGCAGTTGCTGCCGAAACAGCATCAGACCTTATGCCAGCTACTAAAGGTGTTACGACTAGTGCAAAAGCACTCAAGCAAATTGCTAAACAAGGTGGCTCTAAGATGGCTCGGAATGCCGCTGCTAAGAAAGCTGCTAAAGAGAGTGCTAAGTTTGGTGCTGCTACTGGTGGTGTTGGTAGCGGAGCTGCTACTTTGGCTGAAGACGGTGCGACTCTACAGGACGTTGCTCTTGGAACCCTTGCTGGTACAGCTTTGGGCGCTGGTATGGGTGCCGGTGGTGCTGCGTTAGGTGCTATACCTTCACGCATTAAGCCAGCTTCCGCCGATTATACTCCTAGTGTGCAGGCAGCTAAAGCTATGTCTGTTAAGGAATTATCAGAAGGAGTGGAAAGGTTACAAGCTGTTGTAGATAATGGTATAGCTGATGGGCTAGCTCCAAACCAGAAAACAGTCCAAGCGCTTGATTTTTATAAGCAAGAGTTATCCTCAAGAACCCCAGCCAAACCAGGTGCAGAAACACCAAACGGTGCAGTCCAAGCGAGAAACGCATTACTGCCAGAACAGGACGGTGCTGTCGATAGCCCCGTTGTCGATAGTCCTACTGCTGATAGCCCTACTGCTGATAGCCCTGTGGGGCTGAACGAGCTAACTACCGACACAGAACCAGTCTCAGTTGCTTCTGACATATCTAAAACTCCAAATAAAACAACGAACGCGATATTAAAGAAGTCTACTTATGGGGGTAAGGTCAGCGATAATATCAGCTCCTTTGTCAGGTCTATAGAGAACGCCTTTGAAAACTCTGGTGGTAAGCAACTAACTACCGAGCTTTACGACAAGGTTTATAGACGAATAACCCAGAGAAACACTCTTCAAAATATTTTGGCAGAAACTCTTAACAAAAAACTTGGATTGAATAACAAGCAAAAAATAAAAATCGGCGAAAGGGTTGGCGATTTACTACGTTCAGTTCCCGATGAAGACATGAATATGCTGAGTCCTGAAGATTTAGCCACCAAGTATGGCTCAGATGTTGAAGTGTCCAAGGCAGCAAAAACAGTTAAAACACACTTTAGGCAAGTATTGGATGAGGTTAACAAAGTTAGGGTTCAGCGAGGGCAAGATGAGATTCCGTTCGAACCTAGCTACATGCCTCAATGGGCAGAGCCGAGTGGCGGAAAGCCTGGAAAGAGGATAACCCCTGATGAGAAATTTAATCCGTTCGCTCAGAAACGTACTGGCAATAACCAAGATTTCGAAAAGAACGTTTTTAAGGTGCTCGACCAGTATAACCGTTATGCGGCTAACGAAGTACGCCTTACTCCAGCCGTTCAGCATGTTAAGGGTTGGATTAAGGTATTGGAAGAAAGTGGTAACACCAAGGGAGCGAAATGGCTGGACGACTTCATACAGACCGCTCTAGTCAAGAACCGACCAGGAACTTTAGACGAATGGGCTGGAGTAGTCCCTGGTACTAAACGAAGTGCTGTGTTGAATAAGATAAATATAGCTCGCTCTCTGTCTGGGCTTGTGGGTAATATTACATGGATGGTTAAGACTCAACCACAATCTTTGGCTACCACTGTAGGTAAGATGGGCTACAAAAATACACTGAAAGGGGCAATGGATTGGTTCACAGACCCTGCAATTAGGAAAATGGTAAAAAATACAGACACATACAAGCTTAAGCGCTCTCAATCTGTAGGCGCTACGGCAGGCGGTCAGCTAGACAGACTCTCTAGCAGTGTTCTCAAGACAAGAAGAGAATTTGCTAATGACTTCATGAATGTACCAGCTAATTACATTGAGCAAAGTCTTGATGGTATTGCTGCTGCTGCTGCTAGGCGTAGAGGATTGGGCCACGTAAAAAACGGCGTAATGAATGAAGCCGGTCTGAATAACATGATGAACTGGGGTATAGAAGCCACCCAGTCAGTCTATGTGGCAGAGGCCAGGCCTTTAATTATGCAGAATATTTCAGCTAGAGCTGGATTCCCCTTTCAGACTTATTCATTTGAAATGTGGAGACATCTTAATAACATAGCCAAAGGTCAAGGCTCTGGTTTTAGGTTAGAAAAAACCCAAAGAGTCGTTCAGGCAACTAAAATGATTACAGCCATAATGTTGGCTAATGCTGCCCAAAAAGCGTTTACGGATGATAATGTCGCCTCTCCAGGGTCGGTTATCCCTATAGCTGGTGGAGCAGTGAACAAAGCAATAGATAGTGTTGCTGGTACCGAATTTAGCTATTACGGAAACAGAACAATAGCGCTTGAGAATGATGCGACTAGGATAATTAGCTCAGTCAAGAGTTTTGCCGACGATGGCGACACAGAAGCCCTAACGAAAAGCCTGATTAGCTGGGGAATGGGTCTTAGTGGTATTGGCGGCGCATCAACTGTAAATAGAATAATAGATGGTGCCGTCGAGACGGACAAAGAGACTATCTCTAATTACAATGAGAAGAAGAGAAATAACTTGACTCCTGCGCAAGAACGGCAGGCTGAAAGAGAGAAGAGGGTTAAAGACAAAAGGGCTAGGGCCGCAAGGAGGGAAAGGGCTCAAAAGATTAGGCGCTCAAATAACTAATGTATACTACTAGTATAAGCTAAAGGAGATATGGAAGTGATTAAGTATAAAAAAGTAGTAACTAAAGACGGTAGAACAATGTTTTTTGAAAACGGCAAAATGGTTTCCGATAGTCGGATACCTCAGTCTATTCTCAAAAACCTAGAAGATGGAGTAGAAATATCCATCAATACACCAGATCCTGAGACCGTTGACGAAACACCCTCAACAGCCCCACAATTAGACAGTAACAAAAACGTGTGTATCTTCTGCGGTGACGAATCGAGTAAGACTAAATTCTTAAACTTACAAACTGTACACTTATGCGAAGAGGACTACCAGAATCATACTGTCGGAGAGATAGTATCCCGAGTTAAAACAACACCAATAGGAATTAAATGACAAACCTCCCCACAATAATATCAATAGGTATATGAACAATGGCACGCCAAACAAACGAGGAGAGACTAGTGGCACTTGAAGTAAAGCTGGATACCCTGTTGACTACTGTTGACCGTATCGACGCACGGCTTGGTGCGTCAGAGCAACGTTATATCACTAAGGAAAAGCACCAAGATGACTTAAGAGATATTCTCAGAGAGATTGATATAAATCGAAAGAAACTTGCAGGAGCATGGATACAAAACACCTTGTCGGCGTTACTTGGCTCGGTGATGACATTTCTGATTATTAACTATCTAAGTAGAGGGATTTAATGCGTAGTGCAGCAGGTCGGCTCAACAGAATTACCCAAACAGCCCATCTAAAAAGTAGGGCAGTGGACTACTCTGCTCGACCAGACCGTAGAATTTACGCACCAGAAGCTAT
>Ga0136556_1001351_pt1 | contig 12492 bp, 10 predicted proteins | sample AntRauTorckE6831_FD_104780 | JGI IMG/M metagenome (GOLD analysis project Ga0136556, IMG submission 104780) | Saline lake microbial communities from Rauer Islands, Antarctica - Metagenome Torckler E6 #831 | ecosystem: Environmental > Aquatic > Non-marine Saline and Alkaline > Saline | place... | reverse complement strand
GCAAGTATGAGGGCAGCATCGGCAAGGAAGAAACCGACGAGTATGCAGTGATGATCGATACCTTTAAGCCGCTGCACCTCACCACTGAAGCCAAGAAGATTGATGATGACAGCTACCCGTATTCGTGGATGGAGAAAGATGAGCGTGTAGAGGCAGAAGAATAAATACTCAAACGTTGATCTGCTGTCTGGCGCTTAATCTCTGTTTTAGTGTCCGATGCTTTTAACTTGTGCAATAATAGCAGGTTGAGATATGCCTATGTTAAACTTGCCCGAATTTATATCAAGTTATCCAGAAAGGTACAGGCAGTTCAAAATTAACGATCTGCTTTTTGTGGAGTACCATTGCCCTATCGAGGAAATGAAAGCAGGATTCTGGACACCCCACAATTACTTTATGTACGTTTTATCCGGCAAGAAAAAGTGGCAGAGCCAGAATCAGGAATTTACGGCCGAAGCCAACGATGCCGTATTTATCAGAAAAGGAGCCTACCTTGTGCATCAGTTTTTTGAAGAAGAATTTTGTACACTTTTGATATTTGTACCGGACGAATTCATCAAGCATGTTGTACAAAAGCACAAAATTGACTGCAAACATGAGTGGTCAACTAAATCTGTTGATCAGGTCATTCCGCTGCACGGTAATGATGTGCTGCTGGCTTATGTTCAATCGGTTCTGAGTTATTTTCCAAAGGCGGTGCCTCCGTCGCAACCGCTTCTCGAAGTTAAGTTTGAAGAACTGATTATCAATCTTTTGGCTGAACCGAAAAATCGGCAGTTGGCCTGCCATATTCAGAACCTTTGCGAGGAAAATAAACTGTCCATCCGTGATGTGATGGAAGCTAACTTCCCGTTCAACATGAATCTGAATGAATTTGCAAAACTATCGGGCCGAAGCTTGTCCACCTTCCATAGAGATTTTAAAGAGATCTACAATACTACGCCCGGCAAGTGGCTGACCAAACAACGGGCGGAATACAGTAAATACCTGCTCGAATTTGAAGGAAAAACCGTCAGCCAAGTAGCCTTTGATAGCGGGTTCAAAAGTTCTTCGCATTTTATCCGTGTGTTCAGGCAACGGTTTGGAATCACCCCTTTGCAATATAAAAAACTAAATCAGGTGTCTGCCTGAACTTTTTTTGACACGCTTAGTACATTTTTTAAAACGCAAAGTCAACTGCCGGAAACCGCTTTTCATTAAATTTAAGCACACGAATTTATTAAAATTTAATTAAAGAGGGAGCACATCTATGAAAAAACAATGGTGTATTCTTACCGGCATTTTACTCGTAATCTTTTTGGCTTGTTCGGAAGATAAGAAAAAGGATCACCCCGGAGCTGAAAAGGACGCGCAAGTGCAGGAATCAACATCATTCGGTGATAAACTGGGAACGGTTGTGTTTCCGGTTTCTTGCACCAAAGAAGTGATTCCACACATGGAGCGAGGATTGGCTTTGCTACATCATATGACGTACGAGGGCGCGGAAGCGGCGTTCAGGACGGCAAGCGAAGCGGATCCCGATTGCGCATTAAGCTATTGGGGGCAAGCCATGAGCTACATTCACCCGTTGTGGTCCGATCCGCCCACGGAAGCCGAATTTGACAGAGGCCTTGAGTTGGTAGCAATGGCTAAAACCAGAGGCGAAAAAACGGCTTGGGAGACGGCGTATATTTTGGCTTTGCAGGCCTATTTTGAGCCCGGCCGGAACCGCAATGAAAGTGAAAACCTGGCCGGTTTTGAAAAGGGATGGAAGCAGGCGCACGAAGCAACCCCAGGCGACATTGAAGCGGCTTCCTTTTATGCACTGGCTCACCTTGGAACGGCAGATCCGGCAGACAAGACGTATTCGAAACAGAAAAACGCCGGCGCCATGCTGGAGCGGGTGCTTGAAAAGGCAGCTGATCACCCCGGCGGGCATCACTACACCATCCACGCTTATGACTATCCGCCTTTAGCTGAAAAAGCGCTGAAAGTGGCTCGCAATTATGGCAATATAGCCCCCGATGTGCCCCATGCCTTGCACATGCCCACCCATATTTTTACACGGCTGGGGCTTTGGGATGAGTCCATTGCATGGAATAAACGATCGGCCAAGGCGGCATTAAATTACCCCGCCGGAGATGCGGTTTCATTGCACTACCTGCACGCGCTGGATTACCTGGCCTATGCCTATTTGCAAAAAAGGGAGGATGATAAGGCGCAAGCGGTGGCAGACAGCCTCCGATCGCTGGAAGGACCGTTCCAGGTAGAGGTTGCGACGCCCTATACTTTTGCCGCGCTTCCTGCGAGACTATATCTGGAACGTCAAAAATGGAAAGGGGCAGCTTTGCTTCGGCCGAGAATACCCGAAGTGTACCCGTGGGACAAATTTCCGGCGGTGGAGGCTATCACATGGTTTGCCAAAGCCATAGGGGCTGCCCGCAGCGGTGATATAAATACCGCATCAGCAGCCATTGACACACTGGATGTGCTGGAGGCCGAGGCACAAAAATCATCGGTTTATTGGGCGGAGCAGGTGACAATTCAGCAACTTTCGGCACGTGCGTGGCTGGCTTATGCCAAAGGGCAAAAACAGGATGCCCTTGATACGATGCAAAAGGCGGTGGCGATGGAGGCTTCCACCGAAAAACATCCGGTTACCCCGGGAGAGGTACTTCCGGCTTACGAACTGCTAGGCAACATGCTGCTTGAAATGCGCCGACCCGATGAGGCATTGCGGGCTTATGAAAGCTCGCTGCAGCGAAGTCCCAACAGGTTGAACAGCCTCTACGGCGCGGGCCGCTCAGCTGAACTGGCTGGAAATCTGGATAAAGCCGTCTTGCACTATAACCGGCTTGTGAAGCTGACCGATAATGCTAATGACAATATAGATAAACTCAAGCAGGCGCGGGCTTTTGTAAAGGCGCACCGGTGAAAAAGAAGAAGTGCCATCGCCCCTTTCGAGGTGATCTCCATTGAAATATAAAAGGTTTTGCAAAAGCCCTTATAAGCTAAAATGACAACCCAAACCCAGCCATCAAGCGCTTGTAGGTAATGTCGGTTTTGATAGTCTGTTCATTCACTTCTTGCACCTCAAATTGGGAGTTATCAAGATTGTAGCCAACGCTTAGATTCCATCCGATACCGCTGTTGCCGCCCAGTTTCAGGCCGATACCTGGATTCAACATCAGACCGCCGCGGTGGCTGTCAACCCGCGTGTCGGTTTCGGTGAGAATGCTGAAATTGTAGCCGGCGCGCAGTAATAGGTAAGGGGTAAGTTGGTTTTGCGTCAGTGAATAGTTCAATTCAGCAAAAACAGGGAGTAGGCTCAGCGGATCATTATAATAGGTGAAACCCGCGCCGACACCGGCAGAGAATTCGGGTGTAATTTGATATGCGTAGGCCACTCGAAATCGAAGCGAGGTATTTTTATCATTATGGAGCACATCGAGGCCGATTTGCTTTGAGTAACGGGACTGTGCTTGTGCGGAGGGATTGAAATTTAATGAGAACAGGCACAGAAGGATTAACTTTAGAATGTATTTATAAAGCATTGTAAGTAAGTTGTCAGGAGTCAGAATTCAGAAGCCGGAAGAGCAAAGTTATTCTGACTGCTGACTTCTGAATACAGTTAGTCTTCCTCAACTATCGGAATAGTGCTAAGTAGTTTCAGATCATTAATATCGCTGTAGTCATATTGTACGATCCCATCGCCGCCGGTTACCATCAGTACGTTATTGAACGGGATTACATCCCTGGCTTTGATATCGGAAATGTGGCGAAGCTGCTTGACGTTATTGGGGTCGCTGGCGTCCAGAATACGCAGGCCTTTATCGCCTTCACCCACAAAGAGGTTTCCGTTATCAATGCCCAGCCCGTGGGGGTTCAGCATCTGGTAGAAAGCCACTTTCTTTGGATTCATCAGGTTTTGCACATCAATCACTTCCAGCCGGTTCACCCCTTGCGGGCAGCGCTCAGAGTTGCGAAGGGTGACAAAAGCGAAATTACCCTCAACTACCACGGGATCGCAGGCGGTAAAGTGCGGGTAAACCGAAAGTTGCGTCGGGAATTCGGGCTGTGCAATACTGTAAATATACATAGCGCTCATTGAACCGATGAATAGATTGTCCTTGTGTGGGAAGATGGTTTCTATAGCCCAGCCCACCTCTTTGCGGCTCACATTGACGGGTTCCGGATCGGAAATATCGAAACCTAAAAGGCTGCGGTCATCCACGGCGTATAGGTAATCGCCGGAGATGGCAAAGCGGGCCGTAGAGCCGCCGATGCCGGCAGAGGATTCTGACCCAACGGAATTTAAACCACCGCCATCGGCTAACGCCCAGTCTACTCTGGAGCCATAACAATTGCCCTCACACACTTCTTCTACTTCAACTTTCTTCCAGTCAACAACGATTCCTTTTTCTGGATCGGCCGGCTGGTAGGGAAAGCTTGGGTGTTTGCTGGCCGAAAATTCAAATACGCCTTCTTTTCTACTTATCAGCTCTGCATTTTGCATATCCGAAATGTCAAACACCAACAGATCGCTGTGGGAATCAGCGTACAGCCGTTCGCCCTTTACTGCAATATCTTTATTGGCGGGGATAATAATGAACCCCACGTTGGAGGGCGCAGCGGGGTCGCGGTTGTCAATAATGTGTACGCCCTTGCTTATTTCATTGACAAACAGAAAGCCGTTGTGCAGGTAAATTTTGCCGGGATTATGCAAGGATTGCGGCTCATCCATCTGCACCGCGTTCATAAATTCCTGCTCGGTCATATATACCGGCTGAAATTCGATGCGGGTGATGGTTTGGATCCGCTGGTCTTCGCACGCTGAGAAAAGGAGCGTGCTAAATAGTATGAGACCAATAATCCAAGTGAAAGAGGAGAAATCATTCCGCTGTAAAATAGTTTTTGAAGCATGCATAATAGAAAAGTTTAGGTTGATGGGTAGCAGTAAAAAAATAAGTAATTGTTATCCTGAAAGTTAATATCAGGCTATACGAAAAACGTTCTGATGGTAATACACAAGAATGAGAGGCAGTGACTATTAGAAAGTAAAGAAATTTGATAGATAATCAACTACTGCTAATCTTTCAATTAGTAGTAGTTGATTCTGCAAGTGCTTAGGGAAAGTTTTCCTGAATGTTAAGGAGATCCAGCTATTTGTCCCCAAAATTGAATTCTTGCAAGGGCTGCCATTGCTTATCATCATGTTTAAGCAAAAAGAAGCTGTTTACTTTAAAAAAGTAATCAAACGAGCGGCTGCTGAATGCTGCCCACGCTTGATGAAATTGTTTGGTGCTTAGGTCGCGGTAAGCAACCGTCATGTGCGGCCTAAAGTTTTTATCTTTTATCATCCCATCCGTGAAGTCCAATTCATTTTGTAAAAAGGAGATAAGATTTTGGTGCAGTGATTTCATCTCCGAAGGATCTTCTACATCTATAAAAATTACGTCATCCCGAAAGTGATTAAAATCGGCCAGCCGAACGGTAAACGCTTGCTGATGTTTTGCAAAAGAAAGGAGGGGAGGGATGATTGCTTCTTCATCTGCCTCGGGCATCTCGAAGGGCGCTTGCAGTGTAAAATGAGCAGGACGCCGGTAGGCTTCTTTGCTGTCGTACTTTTCAACAAATTCCTTTTTGATTGCCTGAACTTTTTCGGCTAATTCAGGAGGGGGTAAAATCGCAATAAAATATAACCCTTCTTTCATGTGGAAAACGCGGTAAGTTATTCACTTTATACCACAAAAGTACAGTTAACGCGTGGAGTGGTTAAAAAATATAGATTTGTCATCCCGAGTGTTTGAAAGTAAAATTTAGTGAAGAAACCTCATGCGACGAGGGATCTCAAACGTTGATACAAACTTTAACCTCTCACAGGATTTGCTTTTTGTTGAATTTGAGATCCCTCACCTCCGACTGCTGTCGAAGATTCTCCCAAAGGGATTCCTTTGGAAGGGATGACACATTGGGTTTAGATCAAGAACCCTAACCGTTTAACGCCTTACAATTAGTTACTCATCTTTTCTGCCACCTGAAATGCCTTGTACACATTTACCACGCCATCCGAGACAGAAAGCACTTCAAATGAACCCTCGGTGGGTTCAGCATCGGCTTTATGTGGAATAATTATTTTGAGGTTCGGATACGTCTTCACGCTTTCCAAAATTATACTTCGTACCTGAGCAGCCGTTAAATCAGGATAATACGCCATTAGCAGTGCGGCCGTTCCGCTCACCACCGGCGCGGCCATGCTGGTTCCCTGGTTACGTTTATATTTGTTATCGGGAATGGTGGAATAGATATCAACGCCGGGTGCAAAAAGATCAACCCGCTGATCTCCGTAATTGCTGAATTCACCTACAAACTCATCACCCGGTTTCCACCCGCTGGCGCCCACCGAGAGCCAGAGGTTGGCGGTTGTGGTCCCCTCAAAATAGTCGCCGTAGGTATCGGTAGGATAGTTTTCGGTTTCGTCGGTATTTTCGGATGAATTACCGGCTGCGTGCACCATCAACACGCCGTTTTCGTCAGCATATTGGATGGCTTCATCAACTACATTTTTATAAGGCGAATACGATTTGCCAAAACTCATATTAATGACGTGTGCTCCATTATCTACCGCATAACGGATGGCGTTGGCTACATCTTTGTCGCGTTCATCCCCATCGGGTACGGCCCGAACCGGCATGATGAGCACATTGGCGGCTACTCCGTTCATTCCAAGACCGTTATCACGCACGGCGCCCGCAATACCCGCAACGTGAGTACCGTGACTGGCATCCGGGCCGGCTACATCGGGATTGCCATAATAGCGTTCGGATTTATCATCATAGTTATCACCCACAATATCGCGCGGCGAAAACTCCGGGTTGTAGCCGTATTTCATAAATTCGTAGAGCTGCTTTTTCTGCTCGGCGATAAGCGTAGAATCAATATCGTTTTCCTGCACGTACGTCATTACGTTTTTGGCAAAAGCGGTTTCCTGATCCTGTGCCTGTAATTCCTGGAGTTCCTCATAGCTGTAAGAACCTCCAAAATAATCAGTTAAAATTTCGTCACCCCGCTGCATGCTCTGTTCCAGCGACTGAATATTATTGTACTGCTGCAGTTTATTGTTGATTTGGTAGCGGTATTCATTCTCTACTTTTTTGTACCGTTCATATTTCGCCTGCTCTTCGGCGGTAAAATTAGTGGTATCGGCATTTTCGTATTTGGGGTGAAGCCGTGCATAAATGCGTGTCACCTCAAAGGTGTCATTATCCACATTTTTGCCATCGGCGCCCCCTATAAAATTCCAGCCGTTCACATCATCCGTGTACCCATTTTCATCGTCATCTTTACCGTTGTCGGCTACCTCATCCTCATTCACCCAAATATTCGCTTTCAAGTCTTCATGGTTGATGTCAACCCCGCCGTCAATAACAGCTACTATAACTTGTCGCTGCGGCGATCGTTTGCTCAATATATCCCGGTAGGCCAACTCACTGCTGATGCCCCGGAATTGGGTGAATTCTTCATCTAAAAGATGCCAGTCTTGCGGCGGTTCGAGGAGAGTGGAAAAATCAACGGTATCTGTGGGTTGAGCCGGCTTGGGCTTTATAATTTGTTGGGTTGATGAAAGCTGTTCCGTAGAAGAACAGCCATACATAAACAGAATAAATGTACTTAAAAGAAGTATGCGCATTTTCATAAGGTGAAATTTATCAACTAAAATTGAGGTGGGTACTAATTACTGATTTTATTTAACGGACTTTAAAAAACGCTCAGACGCCGCCTCGTACGTTGTTTGCATACTTTGGCTTATAGCTTTATCCAGCCATTTACCTGCATCGCTTTGCCAGAAGTTGGCATAGTCTTCAAGGGCAGGGGCCGGTACATTATGATACATCAAGAGCAATTGATCACTGGACTGCCGCCTGGCCTGCGCCTGTATTTGTGAGCGAAAATTATTGGCGATGCCGTTAATCTGAGCTTCTGAAAAATTTCGCTGCTCGCTGAGTTCACTCAATGTTCTTATAACGGAGCGTAAAATAATCACAGATGATTCTACAGACGATTCAGCAGCAGAGGAGGAATTGGCAAGGGTTGAAATCAGTTCTTTACGCTCATCGGAGGGTTGGTCCTGGTCCATCTCGTACATGGTAATCACACGCTTGCGTTTTCCTTGCAGGGTGTAAAATTCTTGCCGGGCTTCTGTAACCATTTGTGTAGGCTCACGGTTAAGCCACTGCGAGATTTCATTTTTATATTGACCCTCCATTTCTTGTTGAAGCGCCGCTTTAAAATCATCCAAGAGCTTTTCATTCTGATAGGCGTCTTTAAATAATTCCAGCATGCGTTCATTCTTATCGGCGGGCAGCTGCAGCGGATTTTGTACGAACTGCGACAGTATTTCGTCGGGTGCCTCGCTCAATTGATGCTTAAGCGCTATCTGTTGGGCAAGTTGTTCAACCAATGATGAATTGCGTTCGGTGGGTTGTGCAAAAACGGAGACCGGTAAAATTGCTGTGACAAGCAGAACAGTGAAGTAGAGGGATGCTCGGGTTGTAAGGCTCATTCAAAATTAAGTTAGATTCAAATTGTTGCGGTTAAGCTATGAATAATTTTTAAGCCCGGAAAGGACTAAGTTACCATCACTTGTTCTTGTTTAATTTCAATAAAAGGCCTTTGTCCAAAGGACTCCTTGGGACAAATACCACCCCGTCCGACCGCTGGGATTGTGCCGAGGGCATTCCTTTGGATCGGTCAGACGGGTTTAAAAAGTCTAAAAATAGCCGTCTGACGGGTTCTTCAAAGCTCTCAATAAAACAGTTGGGTTGCATTAAGTATTAATTCTGCGCATCGCCTGTCATAGGCACAAATCGTACGGGTAATTTCTTTTCTCTTTTTATATCACCGTTTTTCATTTTGGTGATTTTAGTGAGCACTTGCACCCCTCCGCTTGAACCGACCGGGGCAACCAGTACTCCGCCGGGTTTCAGCTGATTGATAAGCGGCTGCGGAATTTCCGGGGGTGCGGCGGTAAGGATAACGGCATCAAAGGGGGCATGTTTTTCCCATCCTTTATATCCGTCACCAATTTTTGTTTTGATGGTTGCATAGCCCAGCGAATCGAAACGCGTGCGGGCTTTTCTACCGAGTTCTTCCACAATCTCAATGGTATAAACATACGGGGTGAACTCTGAAAGCACGGCGGCCTGGTACCCGCTTCCGGTACCGATTTCCAATACTTTATCGCCGGCTTTTAAATCAAGCAGTTGCGTCATATACGCAACAATAAAAGGCTGCGAAATAGTCTGCTCATAGCCGATGGGCAGCGGCCGGTTTTGATAGGCAACCTTGCGATACTTAGCGGGAATAAATAAATGGCGCGGCACGCTACGCATAGCTTCCAGAACATTCTCATCGGTGATTCTCTTACCGAGCTTTTCTACAAGCCGGTCCCGTTCTTGTTGGCGTTCCGGGAATCTGGGTGCTGACCAATTAAGCGTATCAGTGGTATCAGGTAAAAGAACCGATGCAGAACGTTTTTGAGAATTATGAACAGCTTGGTTGTAGTCCAATAATTCTACTTGAAATATTATAGATGTTAACGCGTAAGCAATAGGCAAATAGAAAGATAGAGTTTTATATATAGAATTTTTCATGGCCTAAAATATTTAAGTGTCGCTATTCATAACTAACTTCAAAAATTACATAACCAATTGCGAATAATCTATCGAAAGAAGCCTTGTTAAATCCAGCCATTATGTCATTGTTACTTTATCTTAGTGCCTCTCTGTAAATATATATTCGCTTTATATGACTTTTTTAAAAGTTGGATTTGCCTTTTCATGCTTCATCAACTACAATGGTAAAAACGAAAATAGTTTATAAATAGATAACTATGGATTTTAAGAAATTGCAAGACAAGATTAATCACGCCCGGCAGCTTAGCCACTCACACCTTCCCGAAATGTCAGTGACCGATTTTCCAGAACTCATCAATGCGTATAGTGATAGCAAAGCCTCTTACCTGACGTACATTGACGAACAGGGAAACCGGATAGAATTTACCTACCAAGAGTTCTGTGACAAGGTGTATGGGGTAGCCCGTTTTTTACAAAAGCACGGGTTGCGTCACGGTGACCGCATTGCCACTATTTCACACAATCACTGGCAAACGGTGGTACAATATTTTGCGGCCTGGCTGTTGGGTTTAGTAGTAGTACCTGTCAATTTGGGAGAGGATGATGAACGCATCGCGTACATACTTGAAAACGGGAATGTAGAATTAGCATTTATAAGGATTGATTATCGGGAGCGTATCAAAACTATTCTTGAGAAAAATGATTCACTCAAAAATATTGAAACGGTACTTTGTGAGAATACTATTTATAACTACTGCCAAAAAGAAGGCGAATTAAAACTGGAAGAAGAATCACTTGCCGAATCGGAGGCGCTGGTCGTTTTTACCTCCGGCACCACGGGTGCGCCTAAAGGGGTGGTATTGAGCCAGCGTAATTTGCTGGAAGATGCCCGTTCCATCAAACAATGGCACAAGGTAGACAAGCAGACGCGGATGATGTGCGTATTGCCCATACATCATGTGAACGGAACCGTGGTGACATTAATCACCCCATTTTTTGCCGGTGCTTCAACAGTATTGAACCAAAAGTTTCGGGTAAGCCGCTATTTTCCCATTATCAAACAAGAAGAAGTTCACATTGTTAGTATGGTTCCTACTCTGTTAAAATATTTAAATAGTTATTATGAGGGCAGACAACGACCGGAAACACCCACGCTAAAGCATGTAATTTGCGGGGCAGGTCCGCTTACGGTTGAGGTTATGGAGACCTTTGAAGAGCAGTTAGGCATCCGTGTTATTCATGGCTATGGCCTTTCGGAAACCACCTGCTATTCTTGTTTTGTGCCGCTGGATGTGGATGAAGAAGATCATAAAAAATGGCGGAGTGAATACGGCTATCCCAGTATTGGCGTTGATATTCCGGCCAATGAAATGGAGATTCAGGATGAAAACGGAAATTCCCTGGGCGAAAATGAACGCGGGGAAATCGCCATCCGTGGGGTAAATGTGATGATGGGTTATTACAACAATAAAGAAGCCAACGAGAAAGCCTTTAAGTACGGCTGGTTCCGCAGCGGTGACGAGGGTTTTTTTATCAGGGATGATATCGATCGCAAATTCTTTTTCATCACCGGTCGGTTAAAGGAATTGATTATTCGGGGTGCGGTTAACTTAGCACCGCTGGAAATTGATGAAGTTATAAACAAGGCGCCGGGTGTAAAAGCCGGTATTGCCGTAGGTTTTGAAAATGACTGGTATGGCGAAGAGGTGGGGGCGTACGTGCAGCTTGAGGAAGGTAGGAAAGAAGACAAGCATGAAATTTTAGAATTTTGCCGCAAGCATCTGCCATTTCCCAAATCACCCAAAGTGGTTGTATTCGGCGATAAGATCCCGGTTACTTCCACAGGCAAATACCAGCGGCGAAAGGTAACGCATCATTTTGAGGAATGGAAAGATACGCAGTTTCGAGAGGGTGGTTGAAGGTCGCAGGCGTAAAGTCAAAAGTCGAAGGTCCGGATTTAGCAGATATTTTTACTTTAGACTTTTGAGATCTATTGACAATAAAGTTTGCACCATTCAGCGTTATTTAATAAAGTGTAGCACAGTAATTAGTTATCATCAGCAGAAAATCGGCGGTATAAACTATTTAGGAGGCTTATATGCATACTATTAAACTTAATATTGATCTATTTACCCAGGTTCAATCCGATGTAGAATCGCGGCAATACCGGGTGCTTGCCATTTTAAAGAACATTAGTGATGATTTTCAACGAAACCGAATTTATCCTCATCTTAGTCATTTGATAGATATTTATCGCACTTTGGGTGATATTAACACCAGGTTGAAAGATCTGCGCAGCAAATTTCCGAAGCGTATCAAAAAAATTGATTTCGTTAATCAGGAAATTGAGCATGAAGTGGTGTTTGTGGATGGATCAGATTTGCAACAGGTTGAGGAACTCATCGAATGGGCGCTGCCGTACATCAAAGCGAAGATAGAGGAGGGAAAGACGATTTTTGAATTTGTACATGATGAAATTGTGCTCGAAGAAGTAGGCATTATCCCCAACTATATTGATGAAGGCTACTTTTTTGTGCCGGATAATGAGGATTCCAAGCTGCTTCTTTTTCAGTATGAAATATCCATTTTTCAAAGCGCACAGGATAAATACCGATCACTCAAAACAGATTTTTTGAAAGCCCTGGAACAGGGGAGGGCGCTGATTTCGCCCAATTCCATTAAGCTGGATTTAATTGATGAGTACAAAAAACTGCCCAACCCGGCAACATACTCGTTTCAAACCAGACTCGATTTCCCATTCAACGAGACGATTTTTCCTATTGTAAAGCGTAAGCTTATGCAGCAATTAGTGAATTAGTTGTCAAATTATTGAGGTAGAGTTTTTGAAATTATTTCCAAGCTTTTAGGGGCAAATTTT
>Ga0136556_1001346_pt1 | contig 12510 bp, 11 predicted proteins | sample AntRauTorckE6831_FD_104780 | JGI IMG/M metagenome (GOLD analysis project Ga0136556, IMG submission 104780) | Saline lake microbial communities from Rauer Islands, Antarctica - Metagenome Torckler E6 #831 | ecosystem: Environmental > Aquatic > Non-marine Saline and Alkaline > Saline | place... | reverse complement strand
CGGACCTTCTCGGCGGCCGCGCTCTTGCGCTCGCGGGCGTCCGTGAGGTCGGCGTCGACGCTGTCGATGTCGTCCTGGATCGACTGACGCTCGTCCTCGAGATCGTGGATGTCCTCCGCCAGCCGTTCGAGTCGGCCGCCGCCGGATTTCGAGAACGAGTAGCGAGAGCCGCCGCCGGAGCCACCGGTCATGGCGCCGGACTTCTCCACGAGGTCGCCGTCGAGTGTCACCATCCGGTACTGGCCCATCAGGTGCTGGGCGGTGTCCATGTCCTCGACGACCAGCGTCGATCCGAGCACGTACGAGAAGATGCCCGAGTAGCGGTCGTCGTAGTCGACCAGTTCCCGGGCGAAGCCGACGACGCCGGGGTCGTTCGGCTGGCGGGGGAGGCTGCGGTCGTCCATCTCCGTCATCGGGAGGAACGTCGCCCGCCCCGCGTTCCGGGACTTCAGGTAGTCGATACACGCCGAACCGACGCTGTCGTCGTCGACGACGACGTTCGCGAGACGACCGCCCGCGGCGGTCTCACACGCCTCGGCGTACTCCCGCGGGACCGAGGCGAGTTCGCCGACGGGCCCGTGGACGCCGCGCTTGCTGGCGTTCTTGATCGACGTGACCGCGCGGGGCCACGAGGTGTCGCCGGTGTCGCTGGCCTTGGCTTCGAGTTCGGCGTACTCGTTGCGGCGTTCGCGGAGTTCCTCGTCGAGATCCGAGAGATCGCCTTTGAGCGCCTGTTTCCGGCTCTTGAGCTTTTCGACCATCTCCTCGGCCGTCGACTCGTTCTTCTCGGCTTTGTCCAACTCCGAGTGGAGGTTCGACACCTGGCCTTTGAGGTCCGGCAGGGAGTTTCGAACCTCCTGGAGTTCGTCCTCGCGGTCGCTGACGCGGTTGGATCGGCGACGCGCCTCGTCGAGCAGGCGGTCCTTCTCGCGCTGTTTCTCGTTTTTCGCCTCGCGAAGGGACTCCAACTCGTCTTTCTCGGCCTGGAGGTCGGCTTTGAGTTCGTCGAACGCGGTGTCGACGTTCTCGATCTCCGCTTCGACCTCGGCGAGTTCGTTCTCCTTCGAGACGATCTCGCTTTTGACGTTGGCTTTCTCGACTTTCAGGTCCCGGATCTCGTCGTCGAGATCCTCGATCTCCTCTTCCTTGCGGTCGATGTCGACGAACGCGCTCCGGCGCTCGGCCTCGGCCTCGTCGATACGCTCCTGGTTGGCCTCGATCCGGTCCTCGAACCGGGCGACCTCGCCTTTGACCGCCTCGATCTCGCTTTTGACCCGGAGCTGTTCGTCCTCGCCGGTGCGTTCGATCTCGGCGTCGAGTTCGTCGAGTTCGTCCTCGAGTCGGCCGAGTTTCCCCTCGGCCGCGTCCAGTTCGCCCCGCTTCCCCTCGAGGTCGGCCTCGGCGGACTCGATCTTGGTCTCGGTCCGCTCGAGGTCGGCGCGCTTGTCCTCCAGTTCGGCCGCGCGGAGGTAGCCCTCGTACTCCTCACGCTCGTCGCGCAGGTCCTGGTACTCCAGGGCAGTCTCACGTTCGTCGGCCAACTGCTCCAGGCGGTTCTCCTTCTCCTCGATCCGGAGTTCGGCCTCACCGATGCGCTCCTCGACGACCTCCAACTCCTCGCGGGCGGACTCCTTCTTGGCGTCGAACTCGGCGACGCCGGCGATCTCGTCGATGATCCCCCGCCGCTGGTAGGCGGTCATGTTGATGATCTCGGTTACGTCGCCCTGCATGACGACGTTGTACCCCTCCGGGGTGATGCCGGCCTGGGCCAGCAGATCCTGGATGTCCGAGAGGTTCGTGGATCGACCGTTGAGGTAGTAGTAGGAGTAGTAGTTGTCCTCGGTCTCTTTCACCCGGCGCTTGACGGTGATTTCCTCCACGTCGCCGACGTTCTCGCTGCCGGCAGCGGTGGTCACCTGTGAGCGCGTGAGCGTGCCGTCGGAGTTGTCCAGGACGACCGTCACCGACGCCTCGCGTGGCCCGCCGGTATCGCTGTCCTCGCCGCCGGGATTGTAGATGAGGTCGGTCAGCTTCTCGGCGCGGATGCCTCTCGTGCGGGCGAGTCCCAGCGCGAACAGGACACCGTCGATGATGTTCGACTTGCCGGACCCGTTGGGGCCGGTGATGACCGTGAAGTCCTCGTAGAACGGGATGTGGGTCTCGCGCCCGAAGCTCTTGAAGTCGTCCAGAACGAGTTCCTGAATGTGCATGCGGCCTCAGGCGACGATGATGTCGTCGCCGTCGTCGTCGGAGTCGTCCTCCTCTTCGGCGGCCGCTTCCGGTTCGGCGTCCGCCGCCCCCTCGGCGTCGTCGCGGTTGGCCACGAACTCGGCGTCGCGGCGCTCGTCGGTCCCGCGAGCGTCCGCCTGCTCCTCGGCGGTCGTGCGCTCGCCCCCCTGCTGACCGCGCTCGGTCGGGCCGTCGTCGGCAGCTTCGAGGGACTCGGTGGTCTCCTCGAGTTGCCGAACGCGCTCTTTGGTCTCCACGAGTTCCTCGGTCAGGCCGTCTACGGTTGCCTGGAGGTCTGCAACTTGCGACTCGAGATCCTCGCCTCGGTTAGACATAGGCGATTTACCGAGGGCCTTCGGTATAAACCCACGGGCGATATGACCGGATCGATAAACCGGATAGTGAGATAGCAAATGGTTCCGGGAACGCCTCGACGGAGATCGTCGTCTGAGGGAGGTCGGTGAGTACAGGGCCGCTACTGACTGCGAGCGAACGCAGTGAGCGAGCGGCCAAGGAGGCCCCGAAGGGGTCGACGCAGGCTTTTGGCCGAGCTTTTGCCAGCGAACGAGCGAAGCGAGTGAGCGCAGCAAAAGGTCGGTGTACACATCTATCGAGCGCCTGTTTCACACTGAATTTGCTGGTGAGAATCCGCCTCAGTGTGGTGCGCCACTTCGGTAAGTACGGGGAACGAAGTCAGCACACGAGAGTGCTACTTCGTCCACCTGATCCCGTACGCGAGTTCGTACCGCTGGTCGCCGGTTTCCGGATCCGTGCATCGTTCGAGTTCGACCTCGAACCGTGGGCGCTCTGGAACAGTTACGGTCTGTTTGCCGTATTCCTCACGGGCCGACCGTCTCCGACCCGAGCTGATCTGGGCGTCGCACAGCGCACTTGCGAACCCCGTTCTCGTGACCCGTTGTTCTGTTTTGAACAGGACCCCTTCTGCATCAGTTATGCGTATTCGGGCCGTTGAGCGCGAATGAGGTCTCCGAACATCTGTTGCTCGTCGGCGAGCAGTTCACTGATGTCGTCTGCGGTGATGATCCCGACGAGAGTGTCCCCCTCACTGATGGGGAGCCGTCGTATACCGTGTTCCGCCATCAGGGAGGCCGCCTCGTGAAACCCGGCGTTTGGTTCGGCCGTACGGAGGTCCTCGGTCATCACGTCTTCGGCAGTCTGTTCGGTCGGGTCGAGTCCTTCTCCGAGAACGCGAACTGTCAAATCTCGGTCCGTGACGATGCCCACGGGGGTCTCGTCGATCGTGATCACGACGCTCCCGACGTTCTCCTCCTCCATGGCCGTCGCGAGGTCGACGACGGGGGTTTCGGGATCAGCTGTGACAGTATCGCTTCGAGCGAGGTCTACGATTGGCATATAGTATCACCCCACGTGGATATGGTACTGTAGTAACATAAGCTACCACTGTCACCGGGCGAATAACGCGAGCCGCGAGCAGAAATATCGCCGCCAGTCAGACTAGCAGCAGCGCCAGCGCCGCCACCAGCGTCGCCAGCACGAACAGGAGGCTCCGTTCGATGCCGGCCTTCGTGTCGATGGAGTCCCGCCCGGTCGCACGGGCGATCGCCGCATCCGGATCGTCCGCCGTCCGGACCGCGACCTTCGCTGTCGCCACCGCCGCGGCGTCGACGCGAGCGTACAGTTCCGTGACGCCGACGACCAGATACCGCGTGCCGTAGAACGCCGCCGGGTTGTAGAGCCGATCGACGTCGGGCACTTTGCCCAGCCCCGAGAGCGGCTTCTTCACCAGACGGAAGCCGATCAGACCCGCCACCGCGAGGGCGACGCCCTCGACGATGTGGCTCACCGTGTAGGTCGTGTAGACGTGCGAGACCACGTCGCCGTCGGTCACGTCGAACGGGAGGATGCTGAACAGCGCGCCGTCGGCGACGCCGAAGAACACACAGAGCGCCGCGACCGTGATCATCGCGACCGACTGGCCGCGGTTTGCGTCCTGCACCTCGCCGTCGTACTCGCCGTGGAAGAACGCGTAGTAGCCGAACTTGATGAACGACATGAACGTCCCGACGCCACCGATCAGCAGGAGCCACTCGAGGCCGGTTCGACCGGCGATCTCGACCAGACCGTTGAAGTCGTAGTGGCTCGCCGCGATCACGATCCCCTTGCTCACGAACCCGTTGAAGCCCGGGAAGCCGGCGATCGAGAGCGCCGCGACGGTGAACGCGCCGGCGGTGATCGGCATCTCACGAGCGAGGCCGCCCAACTTCTTCAGGCTCTCCTCGCCGGTTCGGTAGATCACCACGCCGGCCGTCATGAACAGCAGCCCCTTGTAGAGGATGTGGTTGAACACGTGGGCGAACGCGCCGGCCTGGGCCAGCGCGGAGCCGATACCGACGCCGGCGACCATGTACCCAACCTGTGACTGGATGTGGTAGGAGAGCAGGCGGCGCATGTCGTTCTGGAACAGCGCCATCGTCGCGCCGAAGACGGCCATGATCCCGCCCATGTAGGCGACGGCGATGTGGCCGTCCTCCGGGAACACGCGGTACATGCCGTAAACGCCCGTCTTGGTGGTGTATACACAGAGGAACACGCTGGCCGCGATGTGCGGGCGCGGGTACGTGTCCGGGAGCCACGCGTGCAGGCCCACGAAGCCGACGTTGACGCCGACGCCCAGCGCCGCCAGAACCGGCGCCACGGGGCCGGCGAGGCCGGCGGTTTCGGGACCGCCAGGCACGCTCGCGAACAGGAAGGTGCCGGTCTCGGCGAAGTGCCAGACGACGGCGCCCAGGAACAGCGTGCCGCCGACGCCGTGGAGCACGGCGTAGCGGAACCCCGCGCGGATGGCTTTCCCGCCGTAGTGCCAGACCAGCAGCGTGCTGGTGACGGCCATCAGCTCCCAGAAGAAGATCAGCGTGAGCCAGTCGCCGCCGAAGACGGCGCCGAGACTGGCGGCGACGTAGGTCAGCGCGAACGCGGTCTGGAGTGACTCGGCGTCGCTGTAGTAGGAGTAGAGCACCCCCGTCGCGCCGATGAACGCGAAGATCAGCCCCATCAGCGTCGAGAACGGGTCGACGTTGAAGACGACCGTCTCGAAGCCGAACAGGTCGACGTTCGCGAAGTGCGCACCCGAGTCGATCAGCCAGACGTACGGCACCACCGCGAACGTCGCGATACCGGCGACGGCGTGGCCGAGTCGACGACCGAGTAGCGGCAGCAGCAGCGCCGCGACGAGCACCGGGACGAACGGCGGAACGATCGGTTCCATCAGACACGCACCCCCGTGACCGCGAAGACGATCTCCCTGACTATCTCGAGGAACACCGCGGTGTCCGGGATCACGCCGAGGACGATCGAGCCACCCGCGGCGAACAGGATCGGCCCGAGCATGAACCACGTGGACTCCTGGCCGCCCCAGCCGCGGACGTCCCAGTCGCCGCCGTGCGGGTGGCCGTGGTCACCCTCGTGGTCGTCGGCGTAGCCGTGTTCGTCGTACTCGCCGTCGACGGCATCGTCGCCGTCGACGTGTTCGCCGTTAGCGGCATCGTCGCCGTCGACGTGGTCGCCGTTAGCGGCATCGTCGCCGTCGTCAGCGTGCCCGCCGTCGGTCGCCAGCGCGGCGTCGTGGCCGAACAGTCGCCCGCCCAGCACGCCTTCGATCAGGGGCTTCTCGTCGTTCTCGTCCTTCGACTCGAAGAAGGCAGTGTAGACCACCGGCCAGAAGTACGCGATGTTGAGTATCCCCGAGAGCAACAGCGCGCCGGTAAACACCAGATACCCCGCCGACACCGTGCCGATCAGCAGGAAGTACTTGCTAACGAAGCCGGCGATCACTGGGATACCCGCCATCCCGGCAGCAGCGATGCCGAAAGCGGTCATCGTCAGCGGCATCCGCTTGCCGATCCCGGCCATGTCGCTGATGTCGTCGGTGTGGGTCTCGACGTGGATCGCGCCCGCACAGAAGAACAGCGTGAGCTTCATGAACGCGTGGGCGGGGATGTGGAGCAGCCCACCCACCAGCGCGTACGCCGACGCCTGACTCGGCGCCGCGGCGGCGCCGACGGCCAGCCCCAGCACGATGTAGGAGAGTTGGCTCACCGTCGAGAACGCGAGTCGGCGTTTGAGGTTGTCCTGCCGGAGCGCGATCACGCTCGCGACCGTCAGCGTGAACGCCGCGAGCGCCGCCAGCGGGATCCCCATCCCGATCTCGGCGACGGTCTCGGGCCCGAACACGTCGAGGACGACGCGAGCGATCCCGAAGATCCCGGACTTCACGACCGCGACCGCGTGGAGCAGGCCCGAGACGGGCGTCGGCGCCACCATCGCGTCGGGGAGCCAGGAGTGCAGCGGCATCAGCGCCGCCTTGACGCCGAACCCGGTGATCAGCAGGCCGAACGCGACGCGGGCGAGCGTGAGGTCGACGCCCGAGAGGCCGGCGATGCCGCCGGGCGTGAACGCCGTCGTCCCGGTCAGCCAGTACACCATCACCGCACCCGCGAGGACGGCGACGCCGCCGCCGAACGTATAGGTGAGGTACTTCCGGCCGGCCGCGCGGGCCTCGTCGGTCTCGTCGTGGCTGACCAGCGGGTAGGTCGCCACGGTGAGCAGTTCGTAGAACACGAACAGGACGAGCAGGTTGCCGGCAAAGGCGATGCCGACCGCGGAGGCGACGCTGCCCGCGAACGCCGCGAAGTAGCGCGTCTGGTCGGTCTCGTCGAGGCCGCGCATGTAGCCGATACTGTAGAAGCTCGTAACCAGCCAGAGCAGGCTGGCGACCAGGCCGAACAGCACGCCGAGCAGGTCGGCCTGCAGCGTGAACTCGACGCCGGGCACGAGCGTGCCGACCGTGCTCTCGTACACCGTTCCGTCGAGCACGCCCGGTACCATGCTGCCGACGATAGCGAGGTTCGCTACTGCTGCGAGCAGCGTCCATCCCTCCCGGAGATCCGGCCGGCCGCGGGAGGCCAGGATCGGGACGGTGGCGGCTGCCGTGACGAGCACTGCCGCGAGGGGTCTGAGTGATTCCATTATGCGAGTAGTTCGGCGACGGTTGGTTGCAGCATCTGTCCGTACTCGAAGGCGAGCATCCCCAGCGCGACCGCCGCCAGCGCGGCGACGACGACGGTCACCTGCATCCCGATCGAGAGCCGACTCACGTCGACCCGGCCCCCGTCGGGATCACGGAAGAAGATCCGTTCGAGCACCCGCGCGAAGTACGCCAGCGTGAGCATCGTGCTCGCGAGGATCACGACCACGAGCGGCCACGCCTCGGCCTCGACGGCGCCCAGCACGACGTACCACTTGCCGACGAAGCCGACCGCCGGCGGGACGCCGACCATCGAGAGCGCGAGCACGCCGAACACGCCCGCGCCGAGGGGGAGCTGCTGGATCAGCCCCTCGTAGTCGTCGACGGCCCGGGCGCCCGAGGCGGTGGCGATCAGACCGACCGTGAGGAACAGGCCGCCCTTCATCACCGCGTGGCCGACGAGGTGGATCGTCGCGCCGATCATCGCCGTCTCGTTGGCGAGGGCGACGGCGCCGACGACGATGCCGAACTGCGACACCGAGGAGTACGCCAGCGTGCGCTTGATCTCGTTCTGGGAGACGGCGAGCACGCTCCCGAAGACGATGCTCACGACGGCGCCCGCCGCGAGCAGCGTCTGGGCCACCGGGTTCGCCTGCAGGAACTCGACGGTGAACACGGTGTAGACGATCCGGATCAGCGCGTAGGCCGCGACCGTCGACACCAGCGCCGAGATGAACGCGCTGACCGAGTCGGGCGCGCCGGCGTAGGCGTCCGGCTGCCAAGCGTGCAGCGGGAAGACGGCGACCTTGACGAACAGGCCGACCACCAGCAGCGCGAACGACGCTTGCACCAGCGGGTCGGTGTAGCCCACCTCGGCCAACTGCTGGGAGAGGTCGACCATGTTGAGCGTCCCCGTCGCGATGTAGGCGTAGCCGATCCCGAGCAGGAACAGGCTGGCACCGATGGTACCCACGATCAGGTACTTGAGCGCGGCCAGCGCCGAGCGCCCGCCGTCGCCGCTGGCAACCAGCGCGTAGGCCGCCAGCCCCGTGATCTCGAGGAACACGTACATGTTGAACACGTCGCCGGTGATACTCATCCCCGTCAGGCCGCCCACCAGCAGCAGGTAGACGGCGTAGAACGCGTTGGTCCGGGGGCCGGCGACCCGCGAGTACGCGAGCACCGCCAGCGAGATGACGGCGACGAGCAGCACCATCGTCGCCGAGAGACCGTCGACGACCAGTTCGATGCCGTACGGCGCCGAGAAGCCGCCGACGACGTAGCGGATCGTCTCCTCGAACGCGCGGTTCGCGAGGGCGGCGGCGACGAGGACTTGGACGGCCATCCCGACGACAGCCACCGGCCAGCCAGTTTCCTGCCGGACGAGACCCGCGAGCAGCGCGACCACCGAGAACAGCATCGGGAACGCCACGATCAGGGCGGCCAGGTCACTCATCGGGAATCACCTCCTGGATCTCGCCCTCGCGAAGCGTGCCGTACGCGTCGTTGATGCGGACGATCAGCCCCAGCGCCACCGCGGTGAGGCTGACCCCGACGACGATGGCCGTCAGGATCAGCACGTGCGGCAGCGGACTGACGTACGGTGCGGACGCGGTCAGCAGCGGGGGACTCGCGCCCTCGACGAACGCCGACGCGATGAAAAACAGGAAGATCCCCGTCTGGAACACGTTCATCCCGATGATCTTCTTGATCAGGTTCGCGTTGCCGATCAGCATGTACGTCCCGATCCCCGTCAGCAGGAAGGCGACGAGGAAGTAGCTTCGGGACGCCAGGAACTCGATCATTCGGAGTCACCCCCGACTCCCGCGGCGATGGTGAAAAACAGGCCGGTGACGATACCGGCCACGATGACACCGATGGCGAGTTCGATGATCTCGATCCCGTACTTTGTCGCGTGGGGGATCCCGAGTTCGTGGTACACCGAGTACTCGAGGAAGCCGGCACCGAGCAGCACGCTCCCGAACCCGGTGAACAGGAACGCGAGCACGCCGATTCCGACGACCGCGACCGGGATCCGAGACCCGATCCAGTCCCGGGTGGCGCCGATACCGAACGCGATGCCCAGCATCAACACGACGGTGCCGACGATGACGCCGCCCTGGAAGCCGCCGCCGGTGGAGTCGGCGCCGTGGAACATCACGAACAGGCCGAACGTGAACACGAACGGCATCACCACGCGCACCGTGGCCATGATGATCGGACTGCCGACGTACGTCGCGCCGGTGCCCGCCGCCTCGGGGGCGTCGCTCATCCGAACACCTCCCGGTTGAGCACGACAAGTAGTCCCACGCCCGCCGAGTAGACCACAACCGCCTCACCCATCGTGTCGAACCCACGGTACGCCGCGAGCACGGCGGTCACGGCGTTCTTGACCTCGGTCTCCTCGTAGGCGTTGTCGAGGTAGTAGTTCGTCACGTCGTCGCTCGCGACTGCCGACTCGGCGTTCCCCACCGCGGGGAGGGCGAACACCGTCGACGAGAGCGCGAGCACCAGCGCGATGGCGATAGCGGCCGCCCGATAGTCGATCCGTTCGAACGTCCGTTCGACGGTCGGTGAATCGGTTTTCACGATAGTGAGCAGGAAGAGGATGGTCATCACGCCGGCACCCACGGCGGCCTCCGTAAGCCCCACGTCGGGCGCCCGGAGGAACACCCAGATGATGGCGATACCGAGACTGTACGCCCCGAACGCGACCACCGAACTCAGGGCGCTCCGGAGGACCGCCGTCGCGACGGCGGCGGTGACGACGAACACCAACAGCGCGGCCTGTAGCGCGGCCGTCATGGCTCGTCCTCCGTCGTCCACGGTTCGATGCCCCGTTCGCGGGCCGCCCGCGCGATGGCGTGTGCGGCGGTGGGGTTGGTGAGGAACATGAACAGGAGCAGCAGCACGACTTTGAGCGCGTTGTAGTCGAACCCGTAGCTGGCGGCGACGGCCCCGAGTGCGAGTATCGCGCCCAACGTCTCGCTCTTCGAGGCGGCGTGGGTCCGGGAGTAGATGTCGGGCAGGCGGATCAGCCCGACGGCGGCGACGATGGCGAAGAACACCGCGCTCACCGAGAGCAGCAGTACCGCGATCTCGCGGGGCGTCATAGCGCACCCCCGCGTTCGACCTGGAACTTCGAGATCGAGATGCTGAGCAGGAAGTTCAGCAGGGCGTACACCAGCGCGATGTCGAGCGCGCCGGGTTCGCCGATGGCCGCGGCGATCAGCGCGATCACGATCACGACGTTGGAACCGATGAAGTTGATCGCGATCACGCGGTCGGGCATCGTCGGCCCGACGACGACGCGGTAGATCCCCACCAGCGAGGTGAGAACGAACGCTGTCGCGGCGCCCAGCAGGATCGCCTCGATCATTCTTCCTCCTCCTCGGCCTCGCGACGTTCGATCGGGCTCGGAATCCGGGCAGCGGCGCGGCCGTAAAACACGAACCGGACCGCGCGCTCGAGCGTTCCCTCGAACAGCTCATCGCGGGCAGCGCCCGTGAGGCTGTGGACCACGAGGTGGCTCCGCGCCACGTCGACGGTCAGGGTCCCGGGCGTGAGCGTGATGCTGTTTGCCAGCGTCGTGACCGGGAGCGCCGACCAAACCGCGGCGTCGAACTCCACCATCTCCGGGTCGATCGGGAGGTCGGGGTGGAGCACGATGTAGGCGATATCGACGTTGGCCTTGATCACTTCCCAGAGGAGGAACGGCACGTAGATCAGGAACCGCGCCAGCCGCTGAAGCGTCCGAAGCGGGGCGACCGACGAGGTCAGCGAGACGCGCCACAGCGAGACGGCGACGACGCTGGCACTGATCGCGCCCGTCGCGAGTTCGAAGGGCGCGAACGAGCCCGCGAGCAGGAGGTAGAAGCCGTAGGAGGCCACGAACAGCGCGAAGAACTGCGTGAGCGTCCCCCGTTGGACCAACTGGGAGTCCTGCTGCTCGGCCGACACCGGCGCCTCGTCGATGTCGAGGCCGGCACGGCGAACCTCCGCCTCCAGCGACGGGAGCAGCGGCGTCGACGGGACCGGATCGAAGCGCGGGTCGAACACCGCGTGAGTCAGCCCCTCCTGCTCGGCGTAGCGGACGAGTATGTCGGCGTAGTCGCCCGGCGTGGAGAGGTACTCGTGAGTGCCGATCAACGCCGTCTCGATGGCGAGGTCGGCGTCGCCGGCGTCCTCCTCGGCCCAGGAGGCGACGCGGTCGAGCAGCGACCGGGCCGCGTCCTCGCGCCCAGCCTGGCCGCCGTACGAGACTCGCTCGCGGAGGGGGTAGACGAAGTGGATCGACGCCGACGATCCGTCCTCGTCGGCACGGTCGAGCGCGCGCTCGACCGCGTACGTGACCGTGTTCCGGAGGCTGGCCGACTCGGCGACGGGTACCAGCAGCCCCGACTCGGTCACGGCGACCACCCCACCGACGGACGGTCCACCGAACGAATGGGATCGAGTGGCATCGGTAGTTCGCCTGAGCGTTCGTCTACGCACTTTAAAGGATTTCCCACTCGCCCCCGCCCGCGCACCCGAGATTCGCTCACGGATCGTGAATCAAACGGCGGCTTCGCACGGCAACCCGTCCCCGAACGCGCTCGTGAGTCCGGATCCGTCATCTCGACGGCGCCCGCGGGGACCGGAACGGGAACGCTTTTGCCCCGCGACCGTTATGCCGAGTACGATGCAACGACGGGAGCTCCTCCGGGGTGTCGGCCTCGCGGCCATCGCGAGCACCGCCGGCTGTACACAGGTAACCGGATCGGATTCGTCCGACCGCCCCGGGGTCAGCGGCGAGACGCTCACGCTGACGACGACGACGAGTACGTACGACACCGGCCTGCTCGACGAGATTCACCCGACGTTCGAGGAGATGTACGGCGTCACCGTCGACGCCGTCCCGCAGGGGACCGGTGCAGCCCTGGAGACGGCGCGCAACGGCGACTCGGACGTCGTAATGGTCCACGCACGCGGGCTCGAGAACGAGTTCCTGCGTAACGGCTACGGGATCAACCGGCGGAACCTGATGTTCAACGACTTCGTCATCGTCGGGCCGTCGAGCGATCCCGCGGGAATCGACGGAGTGACGTCGGCGACAGCGGCGCTCGACGCCATCGCCGAGTCCGAGTCGCCGTTCGTCTCCCGCGGGGACAACTCCGGCACCCACAGGAAGGAGTTGAACCTCTGGGCCGCCGCGGGCGTCGACCCCGGCGGGGACTGGTACCAGGAGACCGGGACCGGGATGGGGGAAGGACTCAACATCGCGACCCAGCAGGGTG
>Ga0136556_1001336_pt1 | contig 12592 bp, 9 predicted proteins | sample AntRauTorckE6831_FD_104780 | JGI IMG/M metagenome (GOLD analysis project Ga0136556, IMG submission 104780) | Saline lake microbial communities from Rauer Islands, Antarctica - Metagenome Torckler E6 #831 | ecosystem: Environmental > Aquatic > Non-marine Saline and Alkaline > Saline | place... | reverse complement strand
TGTATCAGGCCAAGAACAAAGGAAAGAGCGCCTACGCGGTTTTCGCACCGGAAATGACCGAGGTATCTCACGAGCGCCTGCAGATGGAAACGCTGATGCGTCGAGCGCTTGAGCAGCAGGAGTTTGAGCTCTACTTCCAGCCTATTGTCCGAACAGATACCGGCCAACTTGCGTTCGCCGAAGCCCTGTTGCGCTGGAACAATCCGAGCCTTGGCATGGTCATGCCCGACCGTTTTATTCCTCTGGCCGAGGAAACAGGCCTGATTACGCCCATCGGTGAATGGGTTCTGAGGGAAGGCTGCAAGGCCGCCATGCGCTGGCGAGCGCAAACGGGTATTCGCATCGGTATCTGCGTCAACGTATCGCCACGCCAGTTCCGTGATCCTTTCTTTGTACAAACGGTTATGCAGGCCCTGGATGAAAGCGGGCTGGAGCCGGATCAGCTGGAACTTGAAATAACCGAGCGACTGATTCTCGATAACACGATTGAGACCGCAGACATTCTCCGAGAACTCGATCAGTCCGGAATCCGGCTATCCGTTGACGATTTTGGCACCGGGTACTCCGCATTGAGCTATCTGAAGACCTATCCGTTCGATACCCTCAAGATCGACAAATCCTTTATTCAGGACGTAATGAAAGAGCAGGACGATGCGTCACTGGTCAAAGCCATTATCAATATGGCCCATAGCCTCGGTTTGCGAGTGATTGCAGAGGGAGTGGAAGAGGAAGCCCAGACCCACTTCCTTAAAGTCGAGAATTGCGACTTTTCCCAGGGCTACTTCTATAGTCAGCCCCTACCAGCCGAGGATTTTGAAGCCTGGCTGGCCACCAATCACCGCGTGTAAATCCAAAATATTCAAAAGAGCGACTCCATGGACGATAAGGTACTTGTCGTTAACTGCGGCAGCTCATCGCTGAAACTGGCACTGTTTGACGGCCAACAACGAAAGCTTGCTTCAGCGCTTGCCGAACGTCTTAATCAACCCGACGCTTTCGCCCGTATCAGCGGCGATCAGAGTTCGATCTCCCTGACTGCGCAGGCATCCCATGACCAGGCGCTGGCCACACTGGTCAACGAATTCAGACACCGTGGGCTGATAACATCATCCCCATCAGCGATCGGCCACCGCGTGGTTCACGGTGGTGAAGCCTTTCGCGAAGCCGCGCTGATCAACGACGACGTGATCAGTGCCATTGAAGACTGCGCTGAGCTGGCCCCCCTCCACAACCCGGTTAATCTGTCTGGTATTCGGGCCACACTGTCGTTGTTCCCTGGTGTTCCTCAGGCGGCGGTCTTCGATACCGCATTTCACCAGTCTTTACCAGAGCGGGCGTTTCTGTACGCTGTTCCAAAGGCCTGGTATCAGGATTGGGGTGTTCGTCGGTACGGCTTTCACGGCACCAGCCATGCCTTTATGGCCGGAGAGGCTGCTCGCCTGCTGGACAGACCTTTGGCCGCGACCTCGGTGATTTCCGCGCACCTTGGTAACGGTTGCAGCATTACCGCCATCCGTGACGGCATGAGCGTCGATACGAGCATGGGGCTCACGCCTTTAGAGGGGCTGGTCATGGGTACTCGCAGTGGCGATGTCGACCCCGGCCTGTTCGATTTTCTTCGTGGCAAAGGTATTGATCCCGAAGAACTTCACCGTACACTGAATCAGGAAAGCGGACTGCTGGGCCTGTCTGGTCGGACCAATGACATGCGTTCCTTGTGCGATCTGGCGAACGACGGCCATCAGCCATCGAGAACTGCAATCGATGTATTCTGCTTTCGTCTTGCTCGGTATGTCGGCGCCATGATGGCCTCGCTAGAGCGCTTGGATGCCCTGGTTTTTACCGGCGGTATTGGCGAAAACAGCGCCAGCGTGAGACAGAGTGTCGTGAGCCATCTTCAGCTTCTGGGTTTTACGCTCAGTCTGGAATCCAATGAAGATCATGGCAAATCCTCTGACGGCCGGATTGATTCAGAGAAATCCCGGTTCCCGATTCTGGTAATTCCTACCAATGAAGAACTTGTGATTGCACGGGAAGCTTCACGGCTTGCCAGTGCTGCCCGACTGACCTGACCCGACCACCTTTAGACTCAGGAAGTACCATCATGGCAAAGAGCCTCTTTTTTTCGCCAACGTCCCTCGATTCCGGCTTGACCTCGGTTTGTCTTGGTATGCTGCGAGCCCTTGAACGGGTAGGAGTCAGCGTCGGTTTTTACAAGCCATTTTCCCAATCCGTGCATCAGGCGGAAACCCGCCATAACAACGGCCAGGATTCATCGGTGGCTTTCGTTCGGGCCAGCAGTCATATGGATCCACCGGATCCCATTCCACTGAAAGAAGCCCAGCAACTGCTTAACCAGGGCAAATCCGATTACCTGTTGGAGCGGGTGGTTGGAGAGTATCGCAAGGTTGCCAATGAAGTAGACGTGGTCATCATCGAAGGCCTCGTGCCGGATCGAAGCGAAGCGTATATCGCGCGGTTAAACGTCGAGGTTGCCCGTAATCTGGGGTCGGAAGTGATTCTGGTCAGTACACCAAAAAACCTGAATACAGCACAGATTGACGACGAACTGGATTTTTCCTCACGCCTGTTTGCTGGCCCGAACGATCCTGACGTTATCGGGGTAATTCTGAACAAGGTCGGTGAACCGACGCATTCCGGACTGGAACCCCGCAGTCACGTTAGAGTACCCGAGGTCGGGACAATCGATTACCGGACACAGTGCGAAGTGTTCAGCAACGGTCGGTTCCACCTACTTGCCGAGATTCCCTGGCAGGCGGCGCTGCTTGCACCGAGGGTTTCAGATATTGCCAGGGAGCTGCAACTAGAAGTGTTCAACGAAGGCCAGATGCAGTCTCGCCGGGTTCAAAGGGTGTCTGTCTGCGCGCGCAGTATCCGCAATATGACCGAAACACTCCGGCCCGGCACTCTTCTGGTCACACCGGGCGACCGGGACGATATTGTCGTCGCAGCTGCGGTGGCGGCCCTGAACGGCGTGCCAATAGCCGGCCTGATGCTGACTGGTGGCCTTATTCCTGATCAGCGCGTGATCGACCTGTGCCACAGGGCACTGGAAACGGGTTTGCCCGTACTGGGGTCCGAGACTAACACCTATGAAACAGCCCATATGCTGGCGAACCTGTCATCGGCCACACCCCTCCATGATCCGGATCGTATCGAAAAGGCGATGGAATCCATAGCCACCCGCATCGACACGGACTGGCTGCAGCAGCACCTTCGGGTTGAACGGCAGAGTCGTCTGTCTCCTCCGGCCTTTCGTTATCAGCTTTCCGAGCGTTCCCGGGCGGCCAACAAACGCATCGTCTTGCCGGAAGGCAGCGAGCCCAGAACCGTTCAGGCCGCTATCATCAGTCATGAACGGAAACTCGCCCGCTGCGCCCTTATCGGGAACGCCGATGAGATCCGTCGGATTGCCGATTCGCAGGATCTGGAATTACCAGACGATATCGAGATCATCGATCCGACCGACGTCCGTGAACGCTACATTGCGCCGATGGTAGAGCTCAGAAAAAACAAAGGGCTGGCGCCGGATATGGCCGAGGCCATGCTCGAAGATAATGTGGTGCTGGGCACCATGATGGTGGCTCTGGATGAGGCCGACGGACTGGTCTCTGGTGCGATTCACACCACCGCCAATACCGTGCGCCCTGCCCTTCAGCTAATCAAGACCCATGAACACGCAAAGGTGGTGTCTTCCGTCTTCTTTATGTTGCTGCCGCAACAGGTGGTAGTTTACGGCGATTGTGCCATCAACCCGGACCCGAACGCTGAGGAACTCGCGGACATTGCGATTCAGAGCGCCGAGTCAGCGGAAGCCTTTGGCATTGAGCCCCGGGTGGCGATGATCAGCTACAGTACCGGTGAATCCGGAAGCGGACAGGACGTGGATAAAGTCAGGGAAGCAACGCGCATTGCGCGGGAGCGGCGGCCGGACCTGCTGATTGACGGTCCGCTGCAGTACGACGCGGCTGCCATCGAAAGTGTGGGAAAGAGCAAAGCCCCAGACAGCAAAGTGGCCGGGAAAGCCACGGTTTTCGTCTTCCCTGACCTGAATACTGGCAACACCACGTACAAGGCAGTTCAGCGCAGCGCCAATGTGGTCAGCATCGGCCCCATGCTGCAGGGCCTCAGAAAGCCGGTGAACGATCTGTCCCGGGGCGCTCTGGTTGAAGACATTGTTTTCACCATCGCGCTGACCGCCGTTCAGGCAAAACAGGTTGAAAATGCGGGAATGGATCACAGCTGATACCCGGCCGGGTATCAGCGCTTGAGGCTCTTCTGCCGCTTTCTCTTGGGCGACGGACCCTGCTTCTTATCGTTATCTTTTTTCACTTTCTGGCGCGGCGTCAGGCGGTCGACCTTGTTGGCATACGGGTTCTCTCCGGATTTGAACTCGAAGCGAATTGGAGATCCCGTCACCTTCAGAATCTTTCGGAATGTGTTTTCCAGGTAACGCTTATAAGCACCCGGCAACGAATCCACCTGATTACCATGAACCACAATAACCGGAGGATTCGACCCGCCCTGATGCGCGTAACGCAATTTTATGCGTCGGCCCTTTACCAGCGGGGGCTGATGCTGTGCCGTTGCGTCCTGCAGTATCGCGGTTAGCCTGTTGGTAGGCCACTTGGCCATGGCCGATTCGTAACAGGCCTCCACAGACTCATACATTACCCCGACACCCGAGCCATGCAGCGCCGAAATATAATGCTTGTCGGCGTAATCCAGGAAATCCAGACGGCGCCCAACCTGCTCTTTGACCTTGGCCCGATCTTCCGGGTCCATTCCGTCCCACTTGTTGACGGCGATCACCAGTGACCGTCCGGCATCCAGCACAAAGCCGATCAGATGCAGGTCCTGGTCAACCAGCCCCGTCCTTGCATCGATGACCAGAATCACCACATGGGCATCTTCGATCGCCTTCAGCGTCTTGATGATCGAAAACTTTTCCACCGTCTCACTGACGTTTTTGCGCCGCCGTACCCCGGCGGTATCGATCAGGGTGTACTGCTTGTCATGCCGCTCGTAAGGCACATAGACACTGTCGCGAGTGGTGCCCGGCATATCGAAAACGATAACCCGCTCCTCGCCCAACATCCGGTTAACCAGCGTGGATTTACCCACGTTCGGCCGGCCAACGATACCAATCCGAATACCCGGATACTGATCGGCGCGGTCTTGTCCTTCAGCGTCTTCAACGGCAGGGAGCAGAATCTCCAGCATCGACCGGATACCGCGGTTGTGTGACGCCGCGATGAGAAAGACCGAATCAAATCCAAGCCCGTAAAAATCGGACGCGGCAATGTCCGGATCCTGGCCGTCGGTCTTATTGATTACCAGGTGCGCGGCTTTACCGGTTTTTCTCAGATGATGCGCAATGACTTCGTCACCGCCGTTGAGGCCGGACTTACCATCCACCAGAAAGAGGACAATGTCGGCTTCATCCACGGCCTGCATGGACTGTCGGGCCATTTCGGCATCGAGGCCCTGCTCATCACCGGTCAGACCACCGGTGTCAATGGCGATAAACCGCTGACCTTCGTAATTGCCTTCGCCATATTTACGATCACGGGTCAGGCCCGGGAAATCGGCAACCAGTGCGTCCCGTGTGCGGGTCATTTGGTTGAAGAGGGTCGACTTCCCAACGTTGGGACGGCCGACCAGTGCAATCACAGGAGTCATTTTTTATCGCCGCGCTTTTCAAGCGTGAAGACACTCATTTCGCCGCTGTTGCCATACACCAGTACCCGGCCGTCCGACATCGGCTTGAACGGGACGCGCAAACCATCACTGTCAAATTCAAGCTGCCCCTGAAAAGAGCCATCCTCAAGCGACAGGATATGAATATAGCCTTCAAAATCTCCAATCAGCAGGTAATCATCGATCACCGTTGGCTGGGTCGGCTGACGCCAGGCGAGTTGATCCTGCCGCCAGAGTTCCCTGCGGTCCTGTCCCCGAAACGCGATAATATCGCCGTTCGAGGCTGCCAGAAAAATATTGCCATTACCGATCATCGGCGACTGAAGACTGGACGCTGAACGGCTCCAGATCTCCCGGCCGGATTCGATCTCAACCAGCGCCAGCTTACCCTGGTAGCCGACAACCATGGCCGCACTCTCAAGAATCAGAGGTTCGCCTGCAACGTCAACCAGGCGCTCAAGCTCGGTACGTCCGGCCGGCTCTCCTACCTGATACTGCCAGACCGGCTGCCCGGTCTCATTGTTGAGCGCCATCAGCCGGCCATTGGGCAGCGACGCCAACACCAGATCGGCACCAACCAGCGGGGACGCCGCGGCTCTGAGTGACAGAGGGGGGACCGTACTGTCGTACTGCCAGAGCTTTTCGCCATCCCGGGTGTTGAAGGCGTGAACTTTGCCGTCGATGCTCTGGGCGACGACCATGGCATTATTGGAACGAGGCGCAGACAAAACCTCGTTAGGCAGAGTCGCAGTCCAGACCTCTTCCCCGTTGTCCCGGGACAACGCAAGCAATTGCGCATCCCGCGTCACCAGATAGATCAGCGCCTGATCGCCGCCAACACCGGCCATAATGTCCTGGTCGATCTCCTTTTCCCAGAGCACTTCTCCGCTCTCCGGCTCAATAGCGTAGATCTCGCCGTCAGCTGACGCGGCGAAAATACGGTCGCCGGTGTACAGAGGCTCCAGGTAAAGAAAGCTATCATCGTGGCCATCACCAACGTCCAGGTCCCAGATTTCCTCGAGATATACCGATGAAACCACCTCCGGCATGGGTGCGGGCTCCTCGAAGGTATCCGTTGAACTGCAGGCCGCAATCAGAACAACCGGCAGCAGCAGAATTGACCGTTTAAACATACGTGCTCCCGCGCGCTGAACCGGCATCAGGCTCCCCCCCCGACGCCGAGGTCTGCGAGTTTAAGCTCAAGCACACCCGTACGCTCTGGCCCACTTTGCTCTCTCGCCTGAAGATAGGCCTGTCGCGCCTCTTCCCTGTCGCCCCGGGCCAGTAGAATATCACCGCGCAGTTCCGAGAAGATCGCGTCAAAGCTGTCTGCGTTAGCCGCACCATCGATCGTGCTGAGTGCTGCATCGTACCGCTCGTTATCAAGTTGTGCGCGTGCCAGACGGCTGCGGATAATCAGCGACAGAGGTCCATTCTGATCCGACTGGCTGTTAGCCCACTCCAGGGTTGCAATGGCGGATTCCGCGTCTCCCTGCTCCATCAGCTGCTGTTTCGCAAGCACCAGGCTTCCGTATACCGCATAGGCACTGTCGGAATAGTCATCGCGCAACGTTTTCGAAACGAACTCTACAGTTTCAGCGCGATTTTCGACGGACTGATCCGAGTAGGCGTTAATCAGGTTGGCAAACTGTGAAGCTGCCTCGGTCCGGTGCTGCAGCTGCTGGTTCTGCCAGGCCTGCCAACCAAACACGATGGCCAGTGCAGCGCCAACGCCGAGCAACAACGACGTGCCGTTCTTTTTCCACCAATCCTTGATGGCTTCGACCGTCTCTTCGTCTGTGCGCATTTCTGCCATGATGACTCCCGTTTAATAACCTGATCGTTTGTAAGATGTTGTTTTATTCCATCGGCTGTTCGGGCCGTCAGCCCAGAAGCCCTTTTAAAACTGACGGTAGCTCAGCCGTATCAATATTCTGCTGATCGTCGCTCGATCGGAGCGGCTTAAGCCCCACCGTGCCGGATGCAAGTTCGTTTTCACCCAGGACAATCGCATACCGGGCACCACTTTTGTCGGCTTTTTTCATCTGACTTCTGAAACTGCCACCGCCACAATGGCTGACGACTCTGACGTCCGGAAGTTCACTTCTGAGCGACTCTGCAAGCTCAAGGGCCGGCGCCATAGCGCGATCGCCCATCGCAGTGACATAAACGTCCGCATCGCTATTGACCGACGGCGGAATCAGCTCGAGGGTTTCCAGAAGCAGAATCAGCCGTTCAAGCCCCATAGCAAAGCCAACAGCAACGGTCGGCTTCCCGCCCAGCTGTTCCACCAGGCCGTCATAACGACCTCCCGCACAGACAGTGCCCTGGGAACCAAGGCTGTCCGTAACCCACTCGAATACCGTCTTGCCGTAGTAATCCAGCCCCCGGACAAGGCGTGGGTTGACCTCGTATTTCACACCAGCAGCCTCAAGAAGGGCTTTCAGGCTTGAGAAATGCACCCTGGACTCATCATCAAGGTAATCGTCCAGATTCGGCGCATTTTCGAGAATTTCCCGGGTGCGTGCGTGTTTGCTATCCAGAATTCGAAGCGGGTTGGTCTCTAGCCGACGCTGACTGTCTTCATCAAGCTCATTCAGGTACCCGGACAGGTAGTCGACCAGTGCCGACCGGAAGTCACGTCGGGCTTCGGACGTGCCAATTGAGTTGATTTCGAGCCTAGTATGGTCGTCCAACCCCAATTCGCGCCAGAGCCTGGCCGTCAGAATCAGCAATTCAGCGTCAATGTCAGGGCCGGCCATGCCGAAACATTCCACGCCGATCTGGTGAAACTGACGATACCGGCCTTTCTGGGGCCGCTCGTGCCGGAACATCGGGCCTGTGTACCACAAACGGCGGGTCTGATTGAACAGTAACCCATGCTGTTCTGCCGCCCGAACGCAGCCTGCGGTGCCCTCTGGGCGGAGGGTCAAGCTATCGCCATTGCGATCTTCGAAGGTATACATTTCCTTTTCGACGATGTCAGTCACTTCGCCGATGGAACGTTTGAATAACTCGGTCTGTTCAACGACCGGCATGCGAATCTCATGATAGCCGTACTGCGCCAGTACCTTCCGCACCGTGCCTTCCACGTACTGCCAAACCGGTGAATGCTCTGGCAGGATGTCATTCATCCCACGAATTGCCTGGATCTTAGCCAATGTAAAACCTTTCCCTTGAATATTGTCCTGACGCGGTATCAGTCGGCTGACCGGGTAATAATAGAGTCTTCTTCTTCCTGCTTGCGGGCCACCCGCTCGCGGATCAGGCGCTCCAGATCATCCGTCAGATTGGCATTATCCAGTTTCTGATTGGGTTTACCGGACATATACAGAAGATTCTTCGGGCTGCCGCCGGTAAGCCCCATATCGGCCACCTTGGCCTCGCCCGGGCCGTTGACGATGCACCCGATAATAGCAACGTCCAATGATGTATTGACGTCTTCCAGTCTGGCTTCCAGATCATTCATCGTCTGGATGACATCAAAATTCTGGCGGGAACAGCTGGGACAGGCCACAAAATTTATCCCCCGGCTGCGCAAGCGAAGACTCTTCAGGATATCGAAGCCAACCTTTATTTCCTGAACCGGGTCCGCGGCCAGAGAGACCCGGATGGTGTCGCCTATACCGTCCATCAAAAGCATGCCAAGACCAACAGAGGACTTGACCGTTCCTGCACGCAAGCCGCCGGCTTCGGTAATGCCAAGATGAAGGGGTTGCTCGATCTGTGTTGCGATCTTGCGATACGCCTCGACCGTCATGAACACTTCCGAGGCCTTGAGGCTGACCTTGAAATCCGGGAAATTGTGACGATCCAGGATATCGATATGGCGCATCGCCGATTCAACCAGCGCATCGGCATTAGGCTCGCCGTATTTTCGCTGAAGGGATTTTTCCAGGGAACCGGCATTTACACCGATCCGGATCGGAATATTACCATCCTTTGCCGCGCTGATTACGGCGCTGACTTTATCATCCCGGCCGATATTTCCCGGATTAATGCGCAAGCAATCCACGCCCAGTTCAGCGACCCGCAGAGCTATTTTGTGATCAAAATGGATATCCGCCACCAGCGGAACGGACACTCGGGCGCGAATTTTTCCGAAAGCTTCGGCCGCGTCCATCGACGGCACGGAAACCCGAACGATATCGGCACCAGCTGCCTGGAGCGCTTCAATCTGCGCGACTGTTGCATCGACATCACAGGTTTCGGTGTTCGTCATGCTCTGGACCGCGATCGGTGCGTCGCCGCCCACGGGCACGTTACCCACCATAATCTGACGGGATTTGCGTCTAACGATCGGAGATTCCTGTTTCATAACTTTCTAACCAGCGATTAGGTTTAAAATGTCAAAGCGTCAGAGTGAAATCAGTACGGTTATTAACCACCCGGAAGTTTGAGAGGTCTACCGGCTCACCGTCAAAACTCACAGAACCGACAGCATCAACCGCTCCAATAACCACACTGAACGGCGCACGGCCCGACACGCTCACCTGGTCGCCATCGCGCTGCAGAGAGGCCACGAGCTTGACACCGGAGGCGTCCGTTATCTGGACCCAACAGTCAGACACGAATGACATCTCAAGTTCCGTCGATACCGCAACAGATTCGGGCTGAGCGCTTTCCTCAAACACAGGATCCGGCTCTATTACAGGCGCAACATTCACCGTTTCTACGGGCTCTGGATCTACGGGCTCTGGATTTGCGGGCTCTGGAACGGTCTCCGGAAGGGGCTGCTGCCCGGATTCGTTTCCGGCCAGAGCATCAACGGAAGTTTCGGTATCGGTATCGGGCAAAGATTCCGCAGATGGCTCAGGGGCGATCATCTGTTCCGGTTCCGGTTCCGGTTCCAGTTCCTCACCTGCACTCATGTCTGTGCTGTCAACGGGCGCCGGAGGCTCGTCGCTATCGAGTACTTCATCAACTGGAGAATTTGCACCCAATCGAGGCTCAATAACCAGTGTCCAGGCCGTCGCCGTAATGGCGCCTAGAACCAACAACCACAACAGAGCCTTTGCCAACTGGCGCTTCTTTCGACGGCGACGCTCGAGATCCGCCAAAGGATTCTCCTGCTCTTCTTTCGCCTGCTCCCTCCGCAAGGGTTCAAGCTCCAGATCAAGAGAAGCAATCAACGCGTCTGCGTCAGCGCCCACCTGCTTGGCATAGGCACGAACATAACCCTTCAGAAACAACTCACTGTCAATCTGGTCGTATTGCCCGCTCTCAATCGCCTGAATGATTTTAACCCTCAAATGCTGGGCATCTGCGACGTCTTTCAGGCTCAGGCCATGCTGTTCTCTGGCTCGCTTAAGCTGCTGACCGGCAGGTTCACCGACAGCTGGCTGTTGTGGATCATCACTGTCCATCAGCGTTTAGCACCCTATATTGTTGGTATTCTAACGAATTCGAGAAATCACTTTTCAAAAGCAGGCCAAGGCTTGCTTCGCGATCAGCATCACCGAAGTAGTTGGCAATTCTGATACCGGTAATCAGGCTCTCCGGCGAGTGGCGAAGATTTGTGTTTCTCTGCATCAGGCCCGTTAAACGGCTGTAATACCGATCCGCAGCCTGGTAGTCATCTGCCGCAACGAGCGTTCGGGAAAGTGCGAGAAGCGACTTGGCGTCACCACGTGATAACTCTACCGAACGGCGGTAAGCCTCGGTTGCGGCCTCAAGATTGTTCAGGCGTTCGTGAGAAAGGCCAAGATTAAAAAAGATCGACGCGCGGCTCGGATAACCAGTATCCCGAGAGGCCGCCGCAAACTGATCCCGCGCTTCTTCAAAGCGACCTTTGCCATAAAGAAAAGCTCCGTAATAGACTCGAGCGCGGGTGTAATCCTGATCGTTGGCAATCGCCCTTCGATAGGAACGCTCGGCCAGCTCGCTCTCTTTGTCAGCCTGGTAAAGCAAGCCCTTGGCCGAGAGGACAGAAGCGTCCTCCGGCGCGAGCTCAACAGCCCGGTCAAGGTGGTTACGGGCCCGGTCAGGATTGCCCTGGCCGATGTAAGCGGTCGCCAGGCGAACGTAGTTCTGGATGGCCTCTGATCTATCAGCCTCTCGTTGAAAACGACTGTCGGTAGAGGTAACGCAACCTGACATCACTAACAACGACAGAATAAAGGTAAGGCATAGCCAACATCTACCGGAGAAACGTTCTGTCACCGTTCAAAACCTCGCTAGGAATGAGGCGCCCACTGCTAGGGAGCAACCTGCTGAACCTGAATATAACGCTGGCTGCGTTTCGTACGATCCTCAACTTTACCCACCAACTGCCCGCAGGCGGCGTCTATATCGTCTCCGCGGGTTGTGCGGATGGTCGCAACGTATCCTGCTTCATTCAATATTTTCTGAAAGCGACGTGTCGCGTTCATGCTTGGCCGACGAAAATCACTTTCCGGGAACGGGTTAAAGGGAATCAAATTAATCTTGCAAGGCAAATCCTTCAAAAGTACTGCCAGTTCCCGGGCATGTTCTGGCTGGTCATTCATATCCTCGATAACCGTGTACTCGATAGTCGCCTTCCGCTTCTCCGGCAAGCGGTCAAAATAACGATGTGTCGCCGCCAGAAGCTCGGCTATCGGATATTTCTTGTTCAGCGGCACCAACTGGTTACGCAGCTCATCATTGGGTGCGTGCAAGGAAATTGCCAACGACACATCGGTCACTTCGGCCAGCTTGTCGATGGCAGGAACCACGCCAGAGGTACTGAGCGTTACCCGACGCTTGGAGATGCCGTAGGCAAGATCCTCCATCATCAGGTTCATGGCGTCTACAACGTTGTCAAAGTTCAGCAGCGGTTCGCCCATGCCCATCATCACCACGTTGGTAATGGGCCTGTCAGGGCCGGGCTCAAACGGCATGAACGCTTTGC
>Ga0136556_1001323_pt1 | contig 12657 bp, 6 predicted proteins | sample AntRauTorckE6831_FD_104780 | JGI IMG/M metagenome (GOLD analysis project Ga0136556, IMG submission 104780) | Saline lake microbial communities from Rauer Islands, Antarctica - Metagenome Torckler E6 #831 | ecosystem: Environmental > Aquatic > Non-marine Saline and Alkaline > Saline | place... | reverse complement strand
TCAGGATTAACTGGTGGAGGTGGAGGAGGTAGTGAAGGTACTCTGAATAACATATTAGATATTACAGGTGTTACTTCGGTAACGGCAAGTAATAATAGTCATGTTATACTAGTTCAAACATCTGGTTCTTCACAGACAATTACTCTACCTGCATCACCTGTAGATGGACAGTCTTACAAGATTAAAGATAAAGGTAATGCATTAGCTAATAACATTACTATTGATGGTAATGGTAATAATATTGATAGTGCAGCTAACGCTTCCATAAACACTGATTATGGTGCATTAGAAATTGTTTATGATGCAACAGATGAACAGTGGTATACATTAAGTTTTGTTAATTAAAATACTTATTTTATTAAATTATAAAAAGGAGAAGTAATAATATTTCTCCTTTTTTTTGTTATCTTTCCAAGATGAATAGTGATTTTAAGAAATATATTAATTCTGTCGATTTTCCATATGAGAAAAGCATAAAAAAAAGGTTTATTAATGTCTATAATGTAATTATTGAAGAATCGGATGTTAACTTAAGATGGTCAAACAAACTCTATAATTACATACATAATATAACTAAGCAACCAAAATGTATTCATTGTGAAAAAAAAGAAACCAAATATGTTAATTATACCGAAGGTTATAGAGAATATTGTAGTATTCAATGTTCCTCAAAATCAAATAAAACAATCTCTAAAAGAAAAGATACTTGTTTAGATAAGTATGGAGAAATAAGTTATTCTAATACAAGTGAATTTAAGAAAAAAGTAATAATAACAAATAGAGAAAAATATGGAGTTGATTATGTTTCTCAAAATACTATAATAAGAGAAAAACAATTAAAAACCAATTTAGAGAAATATCATAATAAATCTCCATTAGCCAATTCAGATATACGTGAAAAAATAAAACAAACATTTATTAATAAACATGGTGTTGAACATCCATCACAGGTTGAATACATTAAAAATAAAACTAAAGATAGTATTAAAAGTAAATATGATATACACCCAATACATGGTAAGGACTCTAATAAGAAACTTAAAATATATCATAGTAATAGAAATTTTAATACCATAATAAATAAGAGTGATATTAAATTAGAAAATTTAATATATGATAATGGAGAATATACTATTGTGAATTATTGTGATATACACGATAATTTCACAATAACTTATAATCAACTTTACAATAGAATAAAGTATGGTCTTAGAAAAAGACAAATTTGTACATCTTGTAATAAAATATCATATACCTCATCTATAACTGAAAATGAAATTAAAGAATTTTTACTAACAATAGATTCTAATATAGAAAAGAAAATATTTGATTTTGGTGAAATTGATTGTTACTCAAAAAAATATAATATCGGCATTGAATATAATGGATTGTATTGGCACTCAAGTGAAAGAAAACCCAATGATTATCATATTAATAAAACAAATAATGCTCAGAAAGCAGGTATTGAATTATTACATATAAATGAAGATGAATGGAAATTCAAAAAAAATATAGTTAAATCAATCATAAATAAAAAGTTTAATAACAGTAAACAACTTAATTATATTAATAGTAGTAATTGTATTATAAAAAATATCAATAGAATAACACATATTGATTTTGTTAATGAAAATAATATTGAATCATATGAAGGTATATGTGATATTGAATTAGGTATGTACCATAACGATAAATTAATAAGTATATTATCTTTTCAAAAAAAGAATAATAACTATGAAATTAGATATTTTTGTGATAAACTCAATGTGGTTGTTAATAATAGTTTAAAAAGTTTTTTGAATTATTTTAAATCAAAATACCAATATACTACCATAATATCACGTGTTAATAGAAGATACTATAATGGATTAAATTTTGAAAAATTAAATTTCTTTTTAGAAAAAAAAATAACACCTCAATATCAATACTATAATAAACACTCATTATATAAAGTAAACGAAGAATTGATAGATGTTAAAAATAAGAAATATATAAAAGTATATGATTGTGGTTACTATAAATATGTTTTAAAACTATAGTGTTTTTTTAGTATTTTAATGTATTTATAAGAAATTATAAAATTTAATAAATGTACACAATTGAAGATTATATTATTGACTATAAAAAAAATGGTAATAAATATAAGGGTTCATGGTTAATTAATAATCATCCATTGCTATATAAAAAACTATTGAATTATGTTAATAATGATAATTTATCAATTAATGAAATGATTTATTGTTATGTCAACGAATTAAATGATAGACCAATTTGTAAGAGAAAAAATTGTAACAATGAAGTAAATTATAGTGGCAGATTAAATAGGGGTTATAGTAAATACTGTTCAAAAAAATGTGGTGTTAATTCAGAAGAAGTAATAAAAAAAAGAAAAAAAACTAATTTAGAGAAATATGGACTTGAATATTCACAACAAAGTAAAGAAGTTAAAACAAAAATAGTTAAAACTAATTTAGAAAGATATGGAGTTGATAATGCATTCAAATCAATTGAAATAAGGAAAATTTATGAAAAAAACTTGATTGATAAATACGGAGTAAAAAATCCATTTCAAGATAAATATGTAAAAGAAAAGATAAAAAAAACTAATTTAGAAAAATATGGAGTTGAATATTCACAACAAAGTAAAGAAGTTAAAACAAAAATAGTTAAAACTAATTTAGAAAGATATGGCTTTTTTGTAGCAAGTAAAAATAGTGATGTTAAACAAAAATCAGTTAAAACTAATCAAGAAAAGTATGGAGTTGAATATCCTCAACAAAATAAAATTATAAGAGAAAAAACAGAAAAAACTAATCTAAAAAGATATGGTTTTAAAAGTTATTTAGAATCGAATGAAGCAAAATATAAAATAGAAAAAAATATTTTAAATATAAAAGATAATTATATTAATAAAATTATTAAGTTATTTAATTTAAATATTTATGATGTTGAATATTTTGATAGTGAAAATATTATAGTTAAAAACTATTGTAATAAACATAAGGAGGGTTTTTTAATAAAACCAAAACATCTATATTCTAGGAAAATAATGGGACATATAGTAAATTTATGTACTATTTGTAATCCTATATCTGAACTATCATCAGTCAAAGAAAAAGAATTATGTGTATTCATAACAGGTATTAGTAAAAATTATGATATTAATAATAGAAAAATATTAAATGGAAAGGAAATTGATATTTACTTACCTGAATATAAATTAGGTTTTGAATTTAATGGACTATATTATCATTCAAATGTTTTTAAAGATAATAATTATCATTATAATAAAACAAATAATGCCCTAAAAAAAAATATTGAATTGGTTCATATATTCGAAGATGAATGGATATATAAAAATGATATTGTTAAATCATTAATAAAGTCGAAATTAAATATAAATCAAAATAAATTACACAGTAAAAATACTATTGTTAAAGAAGTTTCATCAAAAGATTCATTTGATTTTTTAAATGAAAATCACATACAAGGTAATCTTAATTCATCTGTTAGATTGGGACTATATTATGAAAATGAATTAGTATCAGTAATGACTTTTAATAATAAAAGAAAAGGAATGAATGATAATAAATATGAGATATGTAGATTCACTAATAAAATTAACACATCAATTATTGGTGGTATTAATAAATTATTTAATTATTTTTTAAATAAAATTAATCCGTTAGAAATTATTGTTAATGTAGATAGAAGATATTTTAATGGTGTTATTTTTGAAAATTTAGGATTTAAGTTTATTAAAATTAGTGAACCTAATTATTTTTATGTAAAAGGACTTGAACGTATTGATAGAAATATATTACTTAAAGAGAGTTTAAATTTTAATAAAACCGAAAATAATATTATGTTAGAAAAAAATTATAATAAAATATATGATAGTGGAAATATAAAATATGAATGGACTAAATAAAAATCAAAAAGTATTATTTATGGGTGGTTTCCCTAGAGCAGGGAGTACATTATTAATGAATGTTTTAAATGAAAACCCTAAATTTTTTGGTACACCCACATCAGGATTAGTTTCATCTATTTTTGGTGTGAGAGATGGCTGGAAAGGAAATGATGTTTATAAATCAAATGGTGAGGAATATATCTATCCTAAAATTAAAACAATGCTTAAAAATATGATGATTGGTTTTTATCAAAAAGAAGTATTGGAAGGTAAGATACCTATTGATAAAAATAGAGCATGGAGTAATCAAATATTTTTTTTAGAAGAGATTTTTGGATGTAAAATTAAAATCCTATTTCCAATTAGACATATTGGAGACTGCGCCTTATCAATGGAAAGGGTTAATAGAAAGTCAACTCTAATAAATCATGGGGACAATGGCAATTTTTTAAATGAACAAACCACGGTGGGCAGAGCTGAAAATTTTATAAAAGACGATGGTGTTTTAGGACAACCTATGATGTTTTTAAGGGATGTTATTTATAATAACATGCAAGATAGATTAGTGTTCGTTCCTTATGATGATATGTTAACACATCCCAAGGAAACATTCAGTAGAGTTTATAGTGAGTTAGGTATGGAAGAATATAATCATGATTTTGAAAATATTAAACAAACTATATATGAGCAGGATATGCATCATGGCTTCAAAATGGGGTCATTACACTCAATAACTGAGGGTAAATTAGGGTCAATAAAACCAAGGGATTATTCAATATTAAAGAAAGAATATATTGATAATTTAGAAAATGAAAGATATGGTGATATTACAAATTATATCAATCAAATATCATTAGTAAAAAAAGGATAATATGGGAGAAGAAGAAAAATATATAGTCTTCATCGTAGCAGGTGGTCATGGTAAAGTAATCATGTCAACTGCTGTTGTTGAAGCAATGAAGAAAGCACATCCAGATAGAAAAATAGTAATTGTAGCAGCATGGGATGCTCCTTGGTATGGAAATCCACATATCTATAGGTTCTATACGTTTGATCAAATGAATAATTATTTTTATGATGATTTTATCAAAGATAAAGATACTTTGGTATTTCAACATGATCCGTATCATACTACGGAATACATCACTAAATCAGAAAATCTAATTGAAACATGGTGTAAGCTATTTGATATACCATATAATGGTGAGTTACCGAAGCTATATATTAATGATCGTGAACGTGAAATAGTAAAAGATAAAATAAAGCCAGATATGGGTAAGCCTATTATGTTATTACAAACACATGGTGGATTACCATCACATCAGTATAGTAAAAAGTCATGGGCTAGAGACATGCCAATACAGATCGCTCAGAATGCTGCTAACTTCTATTCTAAACAATATAGAGTCTTACATATAAGATTGGATGAACAACCAGCTTTGCATAACGTAGAGCCTGTTACATTGCCTCACAGAGAATTATATGCTTTATTTGAATTATCGAAGAAAAGATTATTTATTGATAGTTTTTCTCAACATGTGGCTGCTGCATTAGATTTACCTTCTACGGTATGTTGGATTGTGAATAAACCTAAAGTATTAGGGTATGAGATGCATGAAGATGTATTTCCAAATCAGGAGATGAAACATGAGATGAATAAATATAGTTTTCTTGAGCAATATGACATCACAGGACAAATACAACAGTTTCCGTATGACAATGTTAATCTATTCGATTTTGGTGATATTACTAAGGCATTGGCTAAACAGTAGTTACATGAACAACCCATCCAGAATTAGAGGTGAATGTCTTTATACATTTGCAATTTCACTTATCACAAAAGGATTTTAGGAGTAACCTTAACAGTCACTTAGTTATGAATAAATTGTTGAGAAATAATAATAAAGACCAACAGTAGATTATTGTTGGTCTTTATTAAAATCCAATACATATGTTTTAACACCTGCATTGGGTATTGCGAAACATTTACCTTCTTTCATTTGCTCCATTACCCATTTATGTCTCATAGGTTCTCTTTGTTTCACAACATCTTCTTCTATCCAATAATTAAGAAAACCACCTTTTGAATAATTAACAAATTCAAAACCTAATTCATCCATACTACCACCAATATTATGATCATAATCAGAGTAAAATTTTAGTTTTCCAACCTTAACATCATTCTTACCAATCTTAATTGTTTTATAATTTCTTATAAAATGTTTTAGTAGTTTAGATGAACCACCTACAACATGAGAATATTTCAATGTACCTACTCTTATAATTTCAATTAGATTTTCATCTTTACCAAAGAAATTTTTACCAAAAGTATATATCATTATTAATGAGCCTTTAGGAACACCGTTTTTCTCTTTTTTAGAATATAAACCTAAACTTAATGAAGCACCTCTTTTACCATAAAAACAATTATCTAGTTCAAATTGTCTACCTGTTTTAGGGTCTACTGTTTTAACCTCACAATCTCTGGCATACCATCTATTTGGTGTTTTATTGGCAGCATGTAATATATATGATTTTAAGACTTCTCTTTGTCTTGGATTTTTCCATTCAAAGTCTTTAATCCATAATTTAAATGAATTATCTTCATGTTCTGCTTTATAGCTTTTATCAAAGAAATAATTTTTATCCACACCTTCAATATTAAACTTAGGGTAGGCTATTGGATATTTCAATGATGGAACATATTCAATCTCATATGATCTTTTATCGTCATCACCATAATGAAGACAAAAATTATCATATTCAGTAGAATAATCAATTTCATTCTCATCTAAAAATGTTTTTATCTCGTCTAAATTCTGAATGTCTTTTTCGCTATACATATTAATTTCAATATCTTTTTCAGATATACGTAAAAATTAAGAGATAGTTACTTTTTTTCAGAATCATTTGCTCTTAAAAATAAAGGAAAGCTGTCCACGTTGGTGGGAGGCATCCGCAGATACCATTAAGTAATATTAGTGGTTAACATCCCATTTTATAAATAAGAATATAAATTATGTTTAACTGAATCCTGTCAATAATTTTAGTTGGATTTTTTTATTTATAAAGCTTTAATGAGTATTTATAAGAAATGTGAATTATAATGGCAATTGATACTAAATTAAATCTTAATAACAACAAGTTTACACAAGCAAGCGGTGATACATTAACGCTTAGTGGTAATACAATAATTAATGGTAATCTAGAATTTAGTAGTGGTTATACACCAACTGGTGATACTAGTGTAGCTACTAAATTATATATAGATAATAATGGAATAAACAATCTAACATTCAGAGAAGGTGTTACAAAGGATGTGGATAATAATATAAGTTTAGGTGGTACTATAAGAAATAATCCTAATTTAATCGGTAATCTAAGTGTTCGTGGTAATGGTTTCAATAGTACTGAAACATTCCCAACTAATTATCGTGGTATGAATAAACAACAACATCATACATCAACATCTAATTTTTTATATCATATCTCAACGATAAATGGTGACATAGATAATCCACCAAAACTGTTCGTTTTCGATTTAAGTGGTCAAACTCAAAGTGAAATAGTTACTGGCAATACACTACCACCACCATTATCTGGTGATAACATTAATGGACTACCAGTTGCATTATCGTCTATTGGTGAACATACAATAATATTTATTGAAGGTGGTGCATATCTTTATATTGATGATAATAATCAATCTACCCTGTATGGTAGTGGGTATACTCCTACTAGTGGTGTAACATTACCATCGGTAAATTCCATTACTGAACAACCTTTTTTTGGTGATCAAATAATGTATATAATGGACAATGTTTTCATTAATATGTACATTAATGATGTAGGTGATATTTTGGTTGAGAATACATATAAAAATATATCAGAAACTAATTACGCTACATTAAGATTTAACATAACTCAAGACATAATTACTGTAATTGATAGTGGTACAACTATTAATGGTAGTCCATATCCGAATACAGGTGTTGTTGGTTCACAGATAGTAGGGAAATTTGCTAGTGATTTTATTGATATTGCTAGTTTATATGATTCTAGTAAAGTAGCATTACTTTTAGATACGAATGAAATATACTTTTATGACTACATAAGTAATTCAGGATTCACAACACAGATTAACGTTGTCAATGGAGAAGAAATAACAATATCTTCTCCAATTTTAAGAGAATTATTTTATTCTAGTGGTCAATTTATTGACGAAGGATATGTTTTTACTTATACAAGTAATAATACTATTATACAAAATTTTTATAACATTGTTAATCAAACCATTGGTGAACCGTTTGATTTTGGTTCTAGTACTGATTATGTTAAAGTAAGCGATCTGTATTATGTTGATTTATTACCATATACTGAAAAAAACATGTATAGGGATGATATAACTAGAGGTGAATATTTATTAGGTGGATCGGGTGTAGATGTATATAGTATTGATGTTTTAAGCACTACACTGCGTACACAGCAAAATGGTGTAAGGAATACATTGTATGAATATAATGACGGCACAAAATTAGCCATATCTACGACTAATAGTGATATAACAATACTTGGTAGCTATGAAGCAACTATTTTAGAATTAAACAACAAAGGTTGGGTTTATCCTAGTAACTATACTGCAGATGACCCAAATGGTTTAATCACTAGAAACATAATTGATACTGAATTTGGTGAATTATCGGGTGGAGATGGTATAACTCTAACAGATAAGAATTTCGAATTAGGTGGTTTAGTAACATCACCAAAAAATATTGATGCAAGAAAAAAACTATCATTTACTGGAGATATGGAGTTTAGTGCTAGAACTACATCATATAGTGAACTAGATTTTCCAAAGGTTAAGTCATTGAGTAATTTACCGCTACAATCTGCAAAGAAAACCACATTAAGTGGTACTACATATTATATATTTGCAGCATCAAGTGGTGATACTGGATCATTTGTAGATAATAATGTGCAAATTGCAATAATAAAAGATGATGGTGTAAACATAACTGAAAGTGTTTTTGCTAATTTTACTACACCTTCTGGTTGGACTGCTAACGAATCTGGAATTATAGGAAATAGTTTGGTTGGTCAAATGTATATTAGTGAGAGATTTGTCTTTATCTTAACAGGTACATTAACACCTGAAAAATATTTAATTTTTAATTTAATCACTAATGAATATGAAGATACGACAAGTGATGGGAATTATAACTTAATTTTCCAACCTAGACCACAAAATTATGTTATAAATTCATATTACAATCATAATTTTTTCAGTAATCCCAATAGCTTGAATGAATTTATTATGTATTATATTGGAGATGTTAATACATTTACAATTATAAATACTGATACTGATGTAAATTATAGTAAACAAGCTGGATTTAATGTAATAAATTTGACTGGAGTTGGTAGTGTTGTATATCCAGATACACCCATAAATATTGCACCTATTTTAAATGGTGATTATGACACTAATTTAGCATTCGTTGAAAACGATGTTTTTCCATTAAATGTTGATGAACGATATGGTCTAATTAATATATCAGCAAATAGTTTAACATATATACCATTCAACCTAATTAACTCATTAGATTTCTTCAATTCATTGGATGGGGAAACTATTGAAGGATTTCATGTTTTTGAGGGTAATCAAAATAACTATATAATATATTATATTACTAATGAAAATGTATATCGATTAGCTACTAATGATAATGATTATACTGTAACACCATTAAATAATTTTTATGGTTTTCCACAATCAAATAATATAGACCAAGTTAGTAATGATGATTATACTATCACATTAAATGCCATTGATGTCAATCCTACTGAAATTTCATATGAATTATATAATAGAATCAATAATGAAATAGGTACATTAACATTAAGCAGTGGTAATACAATAGTAGATTTTGATAATTTAGTAATTAGTGGTGATCTACCAGAGGGGGTTACTGATGTAATCTATTTTGATGATGTTGCATTTACTACTGACAATGATGTTTTTCAAGCTTTTAGATTAACAAATAAAACAATAAATATTGGATTAAACGATAATGGTTTCCAGTATCCATCAGGTTATACACCGACATCAGGTGGTAGCTTAATCACACTTGACTATTTCAATAGTAATACGGAAGGTACTTCATCTTCAATAGTGACTAGTAACACTACATTAAGTAGTAGTAATGATATTGTATATGTTGATAATTCAGGTTCAACAGTAACAATTACATTACCAGTGTCGCCAATTGGAAATAAAGGTTATACGATTAAGGATATTGGTGGTAATGCGAATGTGAATGCTATTACAATTGATGGTAATGGTAAACTAATAGATGGTAATTCATCAATAATAATAGAATCAGATTATGCTGGTTTCAATTTAGATTACAATGCAACTAAGGATGCATGGTATGTAATAGGATTAATATAAGATAAAGACAATATAAAATGGCTGATAGCAGTAAATTTAAATTAACGAATGACAGATTTGAACAGCAATCTGGTGATACATTAACGCTTAGTGGTAATACAATAATTAATGGTAATCTAGAATTTAGTAGTGGTTATACACCAACTGGTAATACTAGTGTAGCTACTAAACTATATACTGATCAAAATGGAATAAACAATCTAACATTCAGAGAAGGTGTTACAAAGGATGTGGATAATAATATAAGTTTAGGTGGTGATATATTAACAAATGTAACTCTTAATGCAGTTGGTAATCTATCTCTTGAAGGTGATATTAATATAAATAATGTTGAAACAGTATATAGTGAAATTTTACCAGATAGTGGAACGACACCAACTGATGATTATGTTCAATTAGCTTTTAATCATAACACAATTGATAATATTAGATATAATATTAGTGTTGGGTATATATCTGATGGTGGTAGTTTCGCTCCATATATTAGAATATTAAAAGAAGACTTTAATACAGATAGTGTTACTGATTTTTATTTTACTAATGGTCAAAATCCTAGTGGTTGGACTGGTTCAACTCTAGAAGGTGGTGGTGCTGATGTGTTTGTATCTGATGTTGTAATTAGTAGTCGATATGCTACAGTAAGAGAAATAGATTTCATAAATGGTGGTCAATCTGATGTTTTAATAATCGATTTAGTAAATCAAACAGTCGATAGATTATCTAGTGTTATACCTCAAATTAGTAACTTTACTGATCCAGATAGTGATCGAGTATTATATCCATATTTACAGGTTGTTCCGTTGGATGGTGATAGTAATTTTTATAAAGTATTATTTAATGATACAAGCACAAATACTATATATGTTTATAGTTCATTTGATGATACAACAAAGAGTATCACTGGTGGTGATGCAATTACAGGTGATACCACAACATTGCCTAATGTTGTTAGAGCATCATTTAAATATGATAATGTTGGTGAATTGTCGAATTTTCTTGTTGTTGAAACGACTGGTAATACACTTAGTGATAGATTCTTAGAGTATAATTTAACAGGTGATAGTGTTACATTTATAACAATGTTAGATAGCGGTGGTACTGTAATTCCTGCTTTACAATCTTTAGGTGTTGATGATTTACTGGACTATAAAATACTTTTCAATATTGGTTATAATGTACAAGTACTTACTAAAAATAACCATATTACTATAGTAAGTGAAATAGGTGCTGCATCTGGTGTTGCTGAGTTACCTCTAGTTGGTTTCTCTGATAATTCTTCAAGAGATAATGTTTATAGAATAAATAATTTTGTTGCTGAAAGTACTAGTAACTATACATATACAGTAACTGATGGTCTTGAAATTTATACAGTAACTATTGATATTTTTCCATTTAATAATATAGTTTCAATTTCTAAAGACTTTTTGTATAATACTAGGGAGTCAACAAATGGAGGTGGTTCATCAAATACTTCGTATGTTGATGGTATAGTTTCACGTACTAACGGTACTAAAGTTGAAACATTTAGTTATACTAACCAAGCATTCGACATTTCAACTAGTCAAAATGGATTTATATATCCATCTACTTATACTAGTGCTCCGTTAGACGGTTTAATAACTAAAAGGGCTTTATCAGGTCAAACCATTAACGACTATACATCATATGTAAGTGGTGTGACTAATATAGCTGGAGCTGATGCATTTAATGATTTAAGATTAACAGTTACTGGATTAACAGCACAAACAAGTGTTGATAACTTAACATTTGAAAATGGTATTAGTAGAACAAGTGATACTGTAAGTTTAGGTGGTGTCTTAGATAAATTAACTAAAATTGATAGTACTAATAATAAATTAGAATTAAATAATAATATTGGTTTTAATTATAATAAATTGACATTATTAGATACTGGTGATGCATCATCAATAGGTTCGATAATAGATTCAGACGTTAAACAATCAAACGATATAATAATTGGAGGTTTTGATGGTGTCCGTGTTTTTACTACTGATAATATTAATGATTTTATTGAATTTACTAGTAGTGTAACACCATCTGGTTTTACTGGTGGCTTGACAGGAGGTAGCGGTAATTTCACAGGTATTGGCTCATCTAGTGTAGGTGGGAGTGATGATATTGCATTTGTAGGTAGATTTGATGGTAGTTTATATACAATTGACTTTACAAATAATGTGGTCACACAAGTATTGACAGGAGCAACGGATATTGGTGGTGAGACAACTCCAAGTCTTATTAGACATGTTGAGTTATATCTACCGAACTTTTTTTA
>Ga0136556_1001314_pt1 | contig 12702 bp, 15 predicted proteins | sample AntRauTorckE6831_FD_104780 | JGI IMG/M metagenome (GOLD analysis project Ga0136556, IMG submission 104780) | Saline lake microbial communities from Rauer Islands, Antarctica - Metagenome Torckler E6 #831 | ecosystem: Environmental > Aquatic > Non-marine Saline and Alkaline > Saline | place... | reverse complement strand
GTTGAGCGTGAACAACTGAGCGCGCTCGTTGCCCCCCTGGTCCTTCCCGAACGCGACCTCCTCGCGCTCGGGCGAGTAGTCGACGAACGTCACGCGGTCGTCGTAGAACGTGCGCTGGACGGGCCACTCGCCGGGGCCGTCGACGGTCCAGACCTGTGCGGTGCCGGTCGTGTTCATCAGGAACGCCAGTCCCTCGCCGTCAGGGCCGAACGAGCCCCCGTACGCGGCCCGGATGTTGAGGTACCGCTCGATGTCGTAAGTCGTCACGACCCGAGTTTGACAACGCATCACAAAGGACGTTCGGGTCTCGGCCAGGTAGGTGGGGACAGCGGGGCGTTGAAGGTGCTGCCGCCCCAAGACGCGCGCGTGCTCCCCGCCCTGCCGCAGTGGTTGCTCTCCGGCCTCCTCCTCGGCGTCGCTGCCTCCGTCGTCGTCGCCGCGGTCTTCGCGCTCGGCGAGCGCTACATCCCCAACCCCGAGCCCAGCGGTCGACACGTCGGCGGCGCCCGCCGGCAGCGCGCGGCGATCCGGGCGTTCTTCGAGGACATCGACGAGCCGTTCTACGAGGACTACGAGGTCGGCTCGACCCGGGTCGCGTTCTACCTCCCCCGGCGAGACGTCGCCCTCACGTTCGATCCCCGGGCGTTCCTCCGTCTCGACGGGACCGGCACGTTCGTCATCCTCTGTGAACACGAACTCCGGATCGCCGCGCTCGCCCGTCGCCTCCCGTTCGACGTCGGCCGACCGACTGGCGGGCGAACCAGCGGAAACCGGACAACTGGGCGCCGAAGTCGCGGCCGTCGCTGGTCATGGGAGCGCGGCGGAACCGAAGCACGCGCGCCGCGGGGGAAAGCCGTCGACGACGCGTTCGACACGCTCGGTCTCACCCGCGACGCCGACGAGGCTGCCGTCAAGTCGGCCTACCGCGAGCAGGTGAAGGAGGTCCACCCCGACCAGGGCGGGAGTCAGGAGGCGTTCCAACGGCTGCAGGACGCCTACGCCACGGCGAAAGAACACGCGAGCTAAGGTGAAAACGGACCGTCTCGGATCACGCCTTGGTTCATCCCCTCGTGACCCCTAGTCGGTATCATACCCGAAGAACTGCTGTTCACGTCCGAGAGCGTCCGGAGCCGAACCGAAATCGGCGACTACCTGCGCCGTGTCGCCGACTCGCTGGAAACGGGTGGCGAGATCACGTTCGAAGCCGGCGAGGAGTCCATCGGCATCGACCCCGCCGAGCGTTCCACCTTCGAGGTGAAAGTCGAGCGCGAGGGGGCGCCGGAGAACCCCCAACAGAGCATCGAGTTCGAGATAGAGTGGGCGGAAGGAGCGGAAAAAGAGAGCAGCGGCGACCTGCAGATCGAGTGAGTTAGCTCCCCTCGACGACGTACTCGGTGTCGCCGTCCCGGAGCGCGTCAGTGACGCGACCGACCTCGTCCCGAGTGACCGCGACGACGACGTCCTGCCCGCCGCGGGCGGCCTCGGCGGCGACCTCCCCCGCGCCGGCGGCGACAGCGGGCGGATGGCCGACGCCTTGCAGGGCGACGACGGCCTCGAGGCCGCTGGCGAGGGTGAGATCCGCCTCGGAACAGCGAGCGGCGAGCGCCGAATCGTCGACGCCGCGACTGCCGCCGGCCCGGACGGGCGGCACCTGGTACACCGTCACCTTCCCGGGCGCCATGTCGATGACCCCCTCGAACCCCGTGACGCCGACGTCGGTGCCCGCCTCGGCGTCGGTGGTCGCCACGCCGGTTGCGGGCCCCTGTTCCCCGGGCGTCGCGTGGAGCATCCCGTTCCGCAGCGAGAGCGAGACCGTCTGCCCGGCCTCGATCGCCTCGACCGCGATAGCGGCGTCCTCCTGCAGGCTCTCGAGCACGTCGTCGGTGACGTGGTCGACGTAGCGCCGCAGTGATTTGGACTCGCGGAACAGCCAGTCGACGCCCTCCTTGGTGACGCGGTAGCGCGACCGGCCCTCCTTCTCGACGAGACCGTCGTCGACCAACTCGCGGATGTACTCGCTGACCGCCTGGCTGGTGACGCCGACGGCGTCGGCGATCTCCCCCTGACTCACCGCCGGCTGGCGGTCCGCGATCTCCGCGAGGATGCGAAAGCGGCTCGCAGTGCGTTTGTCCGCCAGCGCGTCACTCATGGCCGGTCCCTGGGGTGGCTGGCACATAAACCGCCCGACCTGTCCGGGTCAGCCGCTTCGGTCCGCGGTCACCGCTTCCGCAGCGCGGCGCCCGCTCTCCAGTGCGCCCTGGATCGACGACCAGCGCGTGTAGTCGCCCGCGAGGAACACCGACCCCGCGGGTTCGTCGGCGTCCGGGAGCCCCGCGTGGCTGCCGGGTGGCTGCGCGAACTGCGCGAAGGGGATCCGATCGGTCGCCAGCAGATCGAGTCCGGACACGTCCCGCTCCGGGTACCACGACGCCAGCGCCTCGCGGGTCTGGTCCGCGAGCTCCGCCACGGGCCTGTCCTGCGCCCCGTCGTCGACGAACGACGCAGCCAGCAGCGCGTCGTCGCTCCCGTCGCCGTACTCCGGTGCGACCGCCGAGAGCTGTGCGACCGTGTTCGGCGCCTCGCCCCCGGCGTTGAGCATGATCCGCGTGCCGGCGTCGAGTTCCGGCCCCGACAATCGGTAGTGCTGGGTGACGACGCCGGCGCCCTCGGTCGGGATCGACTCGACAGCGGTGAGTTCGCGAGCAGTGCTCGGATCCGTCGCGACGACGACGGCATCGAACTCGTGGTCGCCGGCCTCCGTGCCCATTCGCACGCGACGCCCACCGGGGTCGAGGTCGTCGACGGCCACGCCGAGTCTGACGTCGACGCCCGCCGATCGCGCGCGCTCGGCCAACTGCTCCGGGATCGCCGCCATCCCCGCGGCCGGGACGACGATGTTCCCGAGCGACATCGCGCGGAACGTGTACTCGAACACGTTCGCGGCCGTCGAGAGCGACCGATCGAGCGTGATCCCGCCGTACAGCGGGGCGGCGAAGTTCTCGACGAACTGCTCGGAGAAGCCGGCGTCATGGAGGTACTCACGGATCGACTGGTCCGGCGTTTCGAAACTGGGCCAGTCGCCGCGAGTGAGTCGACGCCGTAGCTTGAGTGTCCGGAACTTGTCCGCGGTCGTTATCTCGCGGGAGAACGCCGAGGGGAGGAGCGCGCTCAGATCCCGGAGCGGATCAGAGAGCGTCGACCGTTTCCCGGGGCGGCAGATCACGCCACCCGGCGCAAATTCCCGCAGCGAGAGCGCGTCGAGATCGAGTTCCCGCCGGACCGCGGGGTAGGCGTCGAACAGCACCTGAAACCCGCGGTCGCAGGTGAAGCCGTCGACGCTCCGGCTCCGGACCCGACCGCCGAGTTCCTCGCGCGCCTCGAACAGCGTCACATCGTGGCCGGACTCGGCGAGTCGTCGGGCCGCGACCAGGCCCGCGAGTCCGCCGCCGACGACGCCAACGGTGTGCATACCCGGCGTTCGACCTGGGGGCCCAAAGCTCCGGTGCCGCCGGAGAAGCGGCGAACCCGGCCGGAGTCGACAGCGGATAACCCCTGCCACACGACCGGGCAGTATGGCAGACTGGATCGCGGAGACGTTCAGGAGCGACGCCGGCTGGGACCACCTCGAGACGCTCGTCGATATCGGGAATCGCATGGCGGGTCAGCCGGGCGAGATGGAGGGGCTCGAAGCCACCCGCGACGCACTCGGCGAGGTCGGTGCCCGGGACGCTCGCGTGGAGACGTTCGATCTCCGAGGATGGGTCCGGGGCGACAGCTACATATCGACGCCCGAGACCGTCGAGGAGTCCATCGCCCTCCCGCGGGGGCCCGCCGGCGAGGTGAACGCCGAACTGATCGACCTCGGCGCCGGCCTCCCGGAGGACTTCGAGAACGCCGACGTCGAGGGGAAGATCGTGCTCGCGACCTCGGACGTGCCGGACTACTTCGACCGCTACATCCACCGGACCGAGAAGTACCACTACGCGATCGAGGGCGGCGCCGTGGCGTTCGTCTACGCCAACCACGTCCCCGGCCAACTCCCGCCCACGGGCAGCGTCGGCGGCAGCGACGGCGGTCCCATCGGCGATATCCCCGCGGTCGGCGTCTCTTCGGAGACTGGCGCGCGACTCGCCCGGCGCTTCGACGGCGACGAGGTCACCCTCGCGGTAGAGTGTGAGGCGCCCGAAACCGAGTCGGGCAACGCCGTCGCCGAACTCGGGCCCGACACCGACGAGTACGTGATCCTCTCGAGCCACGTCGACGCCCACGACATCGCGGAGGGCGCCCTGGACAACGGCTCCGGGACGGCGACCATCGTCGAAATCGCGAAGGCGCTCGCAACCCGCGAGGACGAACTCGACACGCGCGTGAAGTGCATCGGCTACGGCGCCGAGGAGGTCGGCCTCGTGGGCTCCCAGCAGGTTGCCGAGAACGCGGATCTGGACGAGATCAAGGCGGTCGTCAACGTCGACTCCAACATGGGCGGGCGCACGCTGGAACTCACGACCCACCACTTCGACGAACTCGAAGCCGCCGCCGACCGAGTGAGCGAGCGCTTTGACCACCCCATCGCGACGGTCCCCCGGATGGTCCCCCACTCCGATCACTGGCCGTTCGTCCGCTGGGGCGTCCCGGGCTACACGGTCTCCAGCAAGTCCGACACCGCGGGCAGGGGCTGGGGCCACACCAGCGCCGACACCCTCGAAAAGCTCGAGGGCCGAACCCTGCGCGAGCAGGCAATCCTGCTGACCGAACTCGTCGTCGACGTCGCCGGCGCGGACGTGGAGATCCCCCACGAAGCGCCGGAGACGATGGCGGAGTACCTCAAGCAGGAGGACCAGGCGATCGGGATGAAGAAGACCGGCGGCTGGCCGTACGACTTCGAGTAGCGCCGGACCGCGGCTGTTTTCACCCGCGCCGTCGGACAGCCGAGCATGACGCAGCCGACGCCGATCGGTCGGGTCCGCGTTCGCGGCGCGGCCTCCGACCCGGATCTCGGACCGCTCGAGGCGGTCGAGGCGGACGCCGAAGCGCACGCCCAGGCGGTCGTCGCCGTCGGCGCCGAGGCCGTCGCCGAGCAGGCGCTTTCCGACGACTCGTCACCGATCCTCCCCGTTAGCGTCGACGACTGTGCCGGTACGGCCCAGGACACACTCGACGGGGCGGTCGATGCGCTCGCGGCCGGCGACTATCGAACCGTCGCTCACCCCGTACTCGGGGTGTCTGTCGACGGCGAGGAGGTCGCTCGTGGGGTGTTGGACGTGACGCTGATGACCACCGAGCCAGCGCGCATCTCCGAGTACGCGCTCGCGGCGGACGACGAGCGCCTGTTCGACGTGCGCGCCGACGGCGTCGTCGTCTCCACGCCGCTTGGCTCCGCGGGCTACGGTCGCGCGGCCGGCGGCCCGGTCGTCGCGCCGGGCGCCGGACTCTCCGTCGTCCCCGTCTCACCGTTCTCGACCCGCGCCAGCCCGTGGGTGGTTCCCGGCCCCCTTTCGCTCTCCGTCGAACGGGACGAGGGCGAGGTGTCGCTGTACGTCGACGGCGCCGAGGTCGGGCAAGTGAGCCCGGGGGAGTCGGTGGTGGTCGAACGGGTCGGGACGTTCACCTGTCTCCGACCGCTGGCCGAGTAGCCGCGGGGAATTGGAAAAGCACTAAACCGTCCTGTACCGATGTGGGAGTATATGACCCCACTGCAGTTCGCCGTCCCGGTCGGGGCGCTCGAATCGGTCGCTGGGGAGTTGCCGTACGTGATCCTGGCGCTCCTCCTGGTCAGTTTCGTGACCCGGCATCTCCGTCACAGTCGCCACGAGCGCGCGGCCGAGCAGGACGCCGACACGCTGAGCCGCTTCACGCCACACGTCGCCGTCTCGGCGCTGCTGGTGCTGGCCAGCTTCCTCTACATGGTCGTCGAACCCCACTCGGGGATGGTGATCTCCGTACTCGTCACCGGCACGCTGGTCACGGACTTCTTCGAGTTCGAGGCCCGATCGGTCGAACTCCGCAACAACCTCGGGATCGAACGCCCCAAGGCCGCCATCACCGCCTCGCTGCTGACGCTGCTGTACGCGCTCTACATCTCGCTGTTCTGGGTCATCCAGGACCAGTGGGACGCGATCATCTGAGGCCGCCCGCCCGACGTTTTCTCCCGACCGCTTCGATCACGTAGCCGCGGCGCTTCCGACATCGCTCCACCAGCACGCGATGGAACCGCGCGTCTCGCAGCGCTCACGGTATCCGTGGCCTCGGCAGTGAGCCTCGTCCGTCACTGAACGGCTGTGGGTGGCCGCCGCTGCACCGTACAGCAGTCTCGGCGCCGATGACGGCACACCGCGCCCTCTGGCAGTAATCGGCGTCAGCGAAGGGAGACAGCGTCAGCGAAGCGCGGTACTTCACGAGCACACCGACGATGCTCGCGGCGCCGCTAGGAGGTCGAGAGAACGGGTGGCGACGCTCGTCGCCGGGGACCTACTCGTCGACGACCAGCGCGCTCCGGGCCTGTCGCCCGGCCGGGATCACGACCCAGAACGTGAACGCGCCGACCAGCGCGGTCCAGAACATCAGGTCACCGAGGAAGATGCCCAGCGAGTCGAACACCGTGCCGGGGTCCTCGGGCGGCGCAGCGATCAGCTGTCGGGTGCTCTCGAAGCTGGGCGTCCGGTACCAGCTCGCGGACACCAGCCAGAGGAAGCTGGCGACGCTGAACAGTCCGAACCCCTTCATGAACTCGTCGGCCATTACGTCAGATTGGGCCGCGAACCCTCTTCAGCGTTTCCCATCCGGGCGGGGAACGAAGGGTTACGCTTCGTCGTCGTCGCCCATCTCCGCGGCCTGGAACCGGGTGCCGAGCACGTAGACGGCGGCGCCGACGGCGATGGAGAGCAGCCCCGCGACGGCGAACAGCGCGGACAGCAGCGAGTCCGACGGCGACAGGGAGAGCAGCGAGAGGATCGAACGAACGAGCCCGCGGATCAGCCCCGTTCCGAGCGCGGCGGCGTCGAGGAGGAGGAAACCGAACACGACCGCAAACACGGCGATCAGCGTCGAGAAGACGGTGACGGTCTTGTACAGCCGCATGGGCACCGCCACTTCGCGCCCGTCGCGGCCGTCGGTGCGGCGGTCGTCGTCGACCACGGCCTACTTCGGCGGCCGCAGCCGGTAGTAGCGTCGGTTGAGGTCGTACATGTACCCCTCGCGCATCGTCTTCAGCACCGCGTAGGTCAGACAGCCGATCACGATGGGGGCGAGGAACGTCAGGTCGAACAGCAGGCTGACGTTCATCGGCATCAGGTTCTGGATCGACAGCAGCGAGAGCGTCAGCGCGAGCGTGACCCCGCCCATGCCGATCGCCGCCCAGAACGGCTGCTCGACTGGGCGCCGGGCGCTCCCCTTGTTGAGGAACGGCACGATGGCGATGGCGCCGACGACGACGACGTTCGCGAGCACGCCGTACGTCCGGTCGGCCATCAGCTTCTGGCCGCCCAGTAGCGAGATAGCGGGGTTGAGGTCACCCAGCTTCAGCAGACCGAACGACCAGTAGAGGTACCAGTCGGGCAGGATGATCGCCGGCGTCGAACTCGGGTTCGCCGGGTTGCCGATGTGCGGCGGGAGCGTCGCCGACAGCAGTAGCAGCATACCGACGAAGAAGCTGGTCAGCGCGAGGTTGCGGATCAGTTCGTGGGGCCACGTCGGGAAGCCGAGCACGTCGCGCTCGACGTAGGTGGACTCCTCGCGGAGATCCTGGTCCTCGCGGCGTGCGCGCTCGAAGTACTCGTAGGTGAGACGGGGGAGCCCCGAGCGCCGGCTCTTTCGCTCACTCCACGTGGGCGTGTCGTCGTCGGGCGGAACGATTCCCGTCCCGCCGTCGGTTCGTGCGTCGTGTTGAGTGTCGTCGCTCATTGTGTTAGTGTGGTTCCGCGATGCCCTGGATCCAGACGATAGCGATGTGGATCGCGATCAGCGTCGTGACCACGAACGGGAGCAGGAACACGTGCAGGATGTACATCCGCTGGAGCGTCGGTGCGCCCAGCGAGAAGCCGCCGAACACCAGCTGGGCGACCCACTCGCCGATCAGCGGGATCGATAGCGCCATCTCGACGCCGATCTGGCCCGCCCAGTAGGCGAGCTGGTCCCACGGCAGCAAGTAGCCCGTGTACCCGAACCCCATCGTGAGGCTGATCAGGACGATTCCGAGCAGCCAGTTCAGTTCGCGGGGTTCCTTGTACGCGCCGGTGAAGTAGACCCGGAGCATGTGGAGGAACACCGCGGCGGTCATCACCTGCGCCGACCAGCGGTGGATCGAGCGCAGCATGAAGCCGAACTGGAGGTCCTGCATGATGAACGCGATGTTGGAGTAGGCAACGGTCCCCACGTCCGCGGCGGCAGCTGCCGACGGGGTGTAGTAGAACCCCAGTAACGCGCCCGACAGCGCGGCGACGACGTACGCGAGCGTGGAGAACGACCCCAGCGCGTACAGCGGGTACCAGTACCAGAACTTGTTGTCGAGGTTGTACTGTTCGGTGTGGCTCTTCGGCATCTGGAGGTTCACTCGGTAGTAGAGCGTCTCCAGAAGCTCCAGGTAGTCGACGACCCGGAACCGCTTGTCGAGCCAGATGAGGGTGAACAGATACCCCTTCTCGATAGGGGAGAGCTGTTTCCCCTCCATCCAGCCGAGGTGGTCGTGTTCGTCTTTCTCTTTGAGGCTCATTGGTTATCGTTTGTAGTAGGGGTAGACCGCGCGCTTGACCTGGTCCCAGACGTCGGTGGAGTCGATCTGCTCGCCGTCGGCCTGGTCGCCGCGGACGTAGAGGTCCTCCCACTTCCGTCGGCGCTTCTTGACCACCATCACGTCCGGGAGGAACTCCTTCCGGTAGATGGCGAGGATGAACGCCAGGTCGATGAACACCACGGCCAGGAGGCCGCCGAGGAACATGTTCCCGTCGGCGGTCAGTGCCCACCCGGACACCAGTCCCCAGGTGAACATGAACACGAAGACGATCTCGAGCAGCGCCAGCAGCACGATGGCGATGGCCGCCGCCGTGCTCTCACGCGCCGGTTCGTAGCGGTGGATGTCGCCGTAGGTGGTTCCCGACGTCGACATCACTCACCACCCCCAGTGTTGCCGGTGTTGGGCGATTCGCCGTACTTGAGGACGTAGAACGTGAACACGAGGCTGACGAACATCATCAGGATCGTTCCGACCCCCACCCAGTGGGGGTGGATCGGCGCGCCGATGGAGTGGAGTTCCCGCTCGCCACCGCCGGCCGCGGCCTCGAGCTCCTCGACGACCTCGATCGTCCCGATCATCCCCGCCGACTCGTGGGGTGTACAGACGTACTCGTAGGTGCCGGTCGTCTCGAACGTGAAGGAGTACTCGTGACCCGCATCGAACGTCGTCCCTTGCTCACCTTCGCCGTCCCAGCTCGCCCCCTCGGGCTGGCTGGTGGGAACCACGTTGTGCATGTTGCTGTCCCAGACGAAGTTCACGGTCGTGCCGACCGCGATCGTGAGCTCCGCGGGCTCGAACACGAGGCTGCCGCCGGGGCCGACCGTCACCGTCTCGGTCGGGCCGCCACCGCCGCCGCCGGACTCGGTGGTCGTGCCGGTCTCTTCCTGGCCGGCCGCGACCCCCGAACCGATGGCAACGGCCCCGCCTGAGCCGCCGGTCGCTCGGAGAAAATCCCGCCTCTTCATACGGCCAAAAGCTGGGACGGCCGGCGCTTAAACCCACCGTTTCACCGCCTGCCGACGCCCCGTTTCGGCGGTCAACGGGCGTCGACTCGATCGGGTCCCAGCGCGGCTCACTCGCCGCGACGGTCGTCGCCGTCGTTGCTCAGCTGCGGGACGAACTCCGGGCGCTCGCCGGCCTCCTCGACGGCCCGGAGTCGATCCCGATACTCCTCGGCCCGGAAGCGGTCCGAGAGCCGCGCGTTGGCGACGACGACGAACAGGAAGATACCGATGAGCAAGAAACCGATACCGACTGCCGGCGCGATCACGTCGCCCTGGGCCACGCCCGGCTGGAGATCGACGAACACCCACGCCACCAGCAGTCCCAGTCCAGCGAGGATCTGGGCGCCCGCGATCAGTTGGAGCATCGTGTTGCCGAGTTCGCCCGACCCGGACTCCACGTCCTCGGGGTCCGGGAGCGTCGGGTTCTCCGGCGGGTCGGGAACCTCGTACTCCTCCATCGAGCAGAGCGCGACCGTGGGCTCCACGTCCCGGAGCACCGTCCCCTCGCCCTCGACGCTCCCGTCGGGGTTGACGATGGCGTACCCCTCGTCGGAGTAGGCGAGCAGGCGGTCCCCGTCGGGGCCGGGGTGGCGTTCGAGGCGCGCGAACACCTCGCGGGTCGCGATCCGGGTTTGGAGGTCGCGCTCGACCCGGTCGATCAGGGCCGAACCGGTGATCCACGTGTCTGGATCGAACACCGCCTCCCACTCCTCTCGCTCCATCTCCGCCATGTCGGCGGGGCCGAACTCGTCGAAGTCGTACCGCTGTTCGACCTGCTCGCGGAGTTCGTCGAGGTCGGTCGAATCGGCGTCGTCGCTCCCGTCGGCGCCCGCGTGCACCCCGGCAGCATCGTCGTCGACGGGGTCGGTCATAGTCGGCGTTGGCCCGGCGCGCCGTTAAGCGCTTCGCGAGCGGCGCGCCGGAGTCGCACCCTTTAGGCCGGTCAACCGCGAAGGTGGAAGAGATGGTCTCGGAGTCGACCGCCGCGAGCCTCGCGGCGCTCTCGGTCACGGTGAGTCTGCCCTTCTTCCTCTACGGCGCGTGGTACGCCATCGAGACGGAGGTGATGACGTGGGATCGGCTGATCCACCACCTGAAGTTCGTCGGGACGGGGCTGCTGCTCACGACGGCGCCGATGGTGCTGTGGATGATGCCGCGACTCGCCCAGCAGATGAGCGGGGTGTCGGCGCTCCACGCGTTCCTGGGCCTGCAGGCGTACGCGCTGCTGGTGCTCGCGCTCACGGGTATCGTCCGCATCTTCCAGGCCAAACGCCAGGCAGACCTCTACCGCAATCCGGACCCGGACGCCGACATCGACGCCCTCCACGAGAACATGGGCGCCTGGCGTCGACGCCTCCGCGTCGGCGTGTTCGGCTACACGTTCCTCTGGCTACTCGCGTACGTGCTGGGTATCTACCAGTACATCACGACGTACGTGCTCTGAGTCCCAGTTACCACGCGTCGCCGCTGGCCAGATCGACGTCGCTGTCGTCCTTCGCCGAGGGGCAGAGATCCGATAGCTCGCAGCCGCTGCAGTCCGGGTTTCGGGCCGTACAGACCGCGCGGCCGTGATCGATGAACAGGTGGGTGAACTGCTGCCAGTGTTCTTCCGGAATCACGTCGAGGAGGTCCTGTTCGATGGCTTCGGGACGCTCCTCCTCGGTTAACCCGAGTCGCCGGGTGATCCGCTGGACGTGCGTGTCGACGACGATACCCTCGACCACGTCGTGGGCGTGCTGGAGCACAACGTTGGCCGTCTTCCGGCCGACGCCCGAGAGTTCGGTGAGTTCGTCCATCGTGTCCGGCACCTCGCCGTCGTGTTTCTCGACGATGTCCTCGCCGATGCTCTTGAGGTAGCCGGCTTTGCTGTTGTGGAACGTGATGCCGTAGATGTCGTCGGCCAGTTCTGCCTCGTCGGCCGCCGCGAAGTCCTCGGCGGATTCGTACTTCTCGAACAGCTCCGCCGTCACCTCGTTGACGCGCTCGTCGGTACACTGAGCCGACAGCACGACCGCGATCAGGAGTTCGAGTTTGGTGTCGAAGTTCAGCGAGATAGTGGAGTCGGGGTACTCGGCTTCGAGACGGTCGATCACTTCGACCGCCTGTGCGCGGCGTGGTTCGAGTGGCTCGCCCATACCCCGCGTTCCGCTCGACCGGGGTTGAACGGTTCGGTCCCGGATGGCGTCGACGTGGGCGTCGATGGCGGATTGGCGTCGACGGCATCACCGAGGCATCGACGGCACCAGCGGAGCGCCGACGCCCTGCCGGCGCCTACATCCCGGTGCCGGCCGCGAACTCGTAGCTGTAGATCCAGTTGAGGATCACGTAGGTGAGAACGCCCATCGACAGCGAGAGGATCCACGACCCGGCGGCGATGCGACCCACCTTCTTGTGCGGCGTCTCGAGTCGGAGCTCCCTGGGCGAGTGGGTCAGCCCCAGCACCAGTGCGTGCAGGACGACCGGGACCGCGACCACCGAGAGGATGATGTGGATCGCCAGCATCAGCAGGTAGGCGTAGTAGATGGGGTCGGGCGCGCCGACGAGTTCCTTCGTCCCGCCGCCGCCGATCTTCCAGAGGTAGAGTACCAGGAACACTATGATCAGCGAGAACGCGCCAGTCATCGCCTTCCGGTGTTTCTCCACCTCGCCCGCGCGGATCCACTTCCAGCCGAGGGCGAGCAGCACGGTCGCCGTGGTGTTGATCGCCGCGATGGCGTGGGAGAAGAGGTTCACTTGCGCGTTCGTGAGATCCGGGAAGACACTCGCCGGAATCGCGCCGGCGAACGTCCCGATCACCAGCGCGTAGCCGACAACCGAGAGCACGGCCGTCGTCGCTCGCGGACGCTCGCGGGCCCGAGAGCGAAGGGGTTCGAACATGGCTCATCGCTGGGCGTGGAGCGACAAGGCGGTTCCGGGTTCGGCCGGAGTGATTTTGGAGGGACCCGTCCGGGAAATACCGACGGCGAGTTC
>Ga0136556_1001307_pt1 | contig 12737 bp, 15 predicted proteins | sample AntRauTorckE6831_FD_104780 | JGI IMG/M metagenome (GOLD analysis project Ga0136556, IMG submission 104780) | Saline lake microbial communities from Rauer Islands, Antarctica - Metagenome Torckler E6 #831 | ecosystem: Environmental > Aquatic > Non-marine Saline and Alkaline > Saline | place... | reverse complement strand
CTACTTCGCCGGCACCGACGAGGCGCCCGGCCGCGTCATCACGATGAACGGGAAGAAGTACAAGCAGTACCGCGGCATGGGTAGTGTCGGCGCGATGCAGTCCGGCGGCGGCGAGCGATACCTCAAGGAGGAGAACGACGAGGAGTTCGTCCCCGAGGGTGTCGAGGCCGCAACGCCTTACACGGGCACGCTGGCCTCCGAACTCCACCAGCTCGTCGGTGGGATGCAGTCCGGGATGGGCTACGTCGGCGCCGAAACCATCCCCGAGTTCAAGGAGCGCTCGGAGTTCGTCCGGGTCTCCTCGGCCGGGCAGACCGAGGGCCACCCCCACGACGTGGTGATCACGGACGAGGCGCCCAACTACAGCCCCAACGAGTAGGGGAGAAGTTCCCCGCGTGGGCCTCCGGAAGGGGTATTTTGATATAGCCGGGCGTTCCTCTTCCGACAGAGCCAACTGCTCTCTCTATCCGATGAGCGAAGACCTCCCCCTCGTCCTCGTCGTCGAAGACGAGTCCGATCTGGCTGATCTCTACGCGGCGTGGCTCGGCAACGGCTATCGCGTGCGCACGGCTTACGGCGGCCGTGAGGCGCTCGAGAAGCTCGATTCCGAAGTCGACGTCGTCCTCCTCGACCGGCGGATGCCGGGTCTCTCGGGCGACGAAGTGCTCGACGCCATCAAAGAGCGCGGTATCGACTGTCAGGTCGCGATGGTCACCGCCGTCGAACCCGACTTCGACGTATTGGAGATGGGGTTCGACGACTACCTCGTCAAACCCGTCGCGCGCGAGGAGCTTCTCGACACTGTCGGCAACCTGGAACGCCGCAGCAGCTACGGCGACGGGGTCCAGGAGCTGTTCTCGCTGGCCTCGAAGAAGGCACTGCTCGAAGCCGAGAAGACCGACGCCGAACTCGGCGAGAACGCCGAGTATCAGGAGTTAGCGGATCGGCTGACGACGCTCCGCGAGGAACTCGACACCACCATCGAGTCGATGGACTCGAGTGAGGAGTTCGACTCGCTGTTCCGCGAGTTCGACGACGCCGACGGCGCGAGCGACGCCGAGTCGTTCACGGGTAGCTCCGAGGAGGAGGACCCCTTCGGCGGCGTCCAGAAGTAGCTCAGAGGTCGACCCTGTCGCCGACGTTCTCCGCGACTGCCTGCTCGAACAGCGCCGTCGCCGCCGCGGCGTCGAGGACGGCCGACCCGACTGACCCGACGACCAGTATCTCGCCGTCCGAATCGCGCCCGGCGTTCCCCTCGAACACCGCCGAGAGCGGTGTGAACGACGACGCCTCCTGCTCCGGGAAGTCGCCGGTCTCGGCCACCTCCTCGGGCACGTCGGCAAAAAGCCGCGACGCTCGCGAGACTGTCTCGGCGTCCAGTTCCCGCATCCCTGCGGTGTACCCGCCGACAGCGACCACGAGCGTCCCCGGAGCCAACGCGTCGCCGGGGAACACCGGCGCCGTCGCCGTCGTCGCTGTCACGACCACGTCGACGTCCGAAACCGCCGTGCGCGCCGAGTCGACTGCCGAGGCGTCGATTCCCGTCCCCCTGAGGTCGGTCGCACACGTCTCCCGCGAGTCGCTGGGCGAGTAGATCCGCACCGATTCGACCCCTCGTGCGGCGTCGATGGCTCGGGTCTGCCAGCGTGCCTGTGTGCCTGCGCCGACGACGCCCAGTCGGACCGGCCCATCTCCCACTGCGAGATACTTCGCCGCCAGGCCACCGATACAGCCAGTCCTGGCGTTCGTGATACGGGTTCCGGCGAGCAGCGCTGCTGGCCCCCCGGTCCGCGCGTCGGTCAGCGCGATCTGTGCCTGCACGGTCGGGAGCCCCTGGTCGGCGTTCCCCTCGTGAACGCTGGCGAGTTTGGTCGCGTACTGGTCGTCGCCGTGGATGTACGCCGGCATCGTCAGCCCCGTCCCGAGCGAATCGTCGCCGTCGAGGCCCGCGCCGACCGGAAAGTGCGGTCGCTCGGGCCGTTCGACCTCGCCGCGCCCCTGCTTGCGGAACGCTCGCTCGATTTCGGGCAGCAACTCGGGGAGATCGAGCAGGCGCGCCACGTCGTCGTCGGAAAGTACACGCATACCCCCGAACTGCGCCCGACGGGAGAAAGCTCTTCCCCGAAGTTGAAACCGGATCGGGCGATCAGTGCCTCCAGTTGCCGCGAGGGAGTCGAGGCGGGAGCACGGTGCGCCCCTCGTGAGATGCCCATGCACCGCCTGTACGCCACCGTCGCCGTCGACAGCGACGCGCCAAGCCGGCGCAACGGTTTTGCTCGCCCCGCGCCCAGTCAGGGGCATGCGAATCGTTGTCGTGGGCGGCGGAATCGTCGGACTGTCGAGTGCCTACGCGCTTGCGACCCGCGGCGCCGACGTGACCGTCTGCGAGAAGGGTCGACTCGGGGACGGCAGCACCTCGCGCGCGCTCGGGGGGATCCGCGCGCAGTTCTCGACTGCGGTCAACGTCGAGCTTTCGCTGGCCAGCCTGCCGGTCTGGGAGTCCTTCGAGGAGCGCTTCGGTGTCGACTTCGACGCTCTCGGGAGCGACCGTTTCGAGGGGGAGAGTCCGCTCAAGGAGCGTAACGTGGCGTGATTGCCCGGGACGCCACACTGATCACCTCGCCCCGCCTCGTGACTGTCGATGACTGACACGGCGGCGCTCAAGCAGCGCGTCCGGGAGGCAATCGACGAGAACGAGGCGGCGATCCGTTCGCTCGCGGAATCGGTGTACGCGGAGCCGGAGTTGGGGTACAAGGAGACCGAGACGACGAGGAAAGTCGCCGACGAGTTCCGAGGGCTGGGGCTCGACGTGGAGACTGAACTGGCTGTCACGGGCGCGAGAGCGCGGGCCGGCGGGGACGATGACGCGGTTGCCGCCGACGCAAGTGACGAGTTCGTGTTCGCCCTCCTCGGGGAACTCGACGCGCTGGTCAACCCCGGTCACCCCGCAGCGGACCCGGAGACCGGCGCCTGCCACGCCTGCGGCCACGAGGCGCAGTTGGCCAACCTCGTCGGTGCGGCCTACGGCCTCGTCGCGTCGGGGGTCGTCGACGACCTGCCGGGCGCGGTGGAGTTCATCGCCGTCCCGGCCGAGGAGTACCTCGACCTCGAGTACCGCCGGGGCTTGCTCGACGATGGCGAGATCGAGTTCTTCGGCGGCAAGCAGGAACTCATCCGCCGGGGCTACTTCGACGACGTGGACTGTGCGGCGATGATCCACGCCGCCTCTGAAACGCCCGAGCGCGAGGTCAGCAGCAACTTCTCCTCGAACGGGTTCGTGGGCAAGACCGTCCAGTACGAAGGGCGGGAGTCTCACGCCGGCGGAGCGCCCGAGGAGGGAGTAAACGCGCTGAACGCGGCGATGACCGGGATGAACGCGGTCAACGCCAACCGGGAGACGTTCCCCGACGAGGAGCACGTCCGGGTCCACCCCATCGTGACGAAAGGCGGCGACGGCGTGAACGTCGTCCCCGCGGACGTGCGCATGGAGTCCTACGTCCGCGCGAAGAGCGTCGACGCCATCGAGGACGCTAACGCGACCACCAACCGCGCGCTGGAATCCGGCGCGATGGCCGTCGGCGCCAACGTCACCATCGAGGATTACCCGGGCTACCTCCCGCTCCGGACCGACGAGACACTCGTCGCGGCGTTCGACGACAACACCCGCGAAGTTATCGGCGAGGACGCTGTCCTCGGCGAGCACCAGCACGTCACGGGATCGACGGACATGGGCGACGTGAGTCAGATCGTCCCGTCGGTCCACCCCTGGACCGGCGGCTTCGAGGGGTCGGTCCACTCCACGGAGTTCGGCGTCGTCGACGAGGAGATGGCCTACCTGCTGCCCGCGAAGGTGACGGCGTCGATGGTCGTCGACGTGCTCGCCGATTCCGAGAAACGCGAAGCAGTTCGCGAGGCGAAAGCCGCCAAGCGTTCGACCGACGGGTATCTCGAAATCGTCCGCGGGATGCGCAACACGCGGCAGGGGTCGTACATGGGCGAGTAGCGACGCGAGAAAACGCGACCCGCGAGTAGCGCTGCCGGCGAAACGACCTTCCGGACACCGGTCCAATAGCCGAATATGGTCGCAGCAGAATCCGAGTCCGAACTGGATCGTGGCGACGAGGCACCCGAGTTCTCTCTGGAGGGCGTCGACGGCGAGACGTACACGCTCGACACGTTCAGCGACAGCGACGCGCTGTTGCTCGTCTTCACCTGCAACCACTGTCCCTACGCGCAGGCGAAGTTCGACCTGCTGAACGAACTCGCCGACGAGTACGACGACGCCGCTGTCGTCGGGATCAACCCCAACGACGCCGAGGAGTACCCGGAAGACAGTTTCGAGAAGATGCAGGAGTACGTCGAATCGGGCGAGATCGACTACGATGCCTACCTGCGCGACGAGAGCCAGGAGGTTTCGCGAGCGCACGGCGCCGTCTGCACGCCGGACCCGTTCCTGTTCCGGCGCACGGACGACTCGTGGACGCTCGCGTACCACGGCCGCCTCGACGACGCGCTCAACCCCGACGAGGAGCCCTCGGAGTTCTACATCCGCGACGCCATCGACGCCGTACTGGCAGGGGAGGAAGTCGATATCCCGGACCGGCCGTCGCGGGGTTGCAGCATCAAGTGGCGGGAGAACTGAGGATCGCCGACGTCGTGCCGCCGATCAGTTCCCGGTGTGCTCCCGGGCCTGTTCGAGTGCTTCGCGAGCGTTTTCGACGGCTGCGGGCTGTTTCGCGGGGTAGGCTTCCACCTTCGCCCGGAGCGTGATCCCCGGGCCGCGGTCGACTTTCCCTTTGAACGCGTCCTGTTTGTCGAGCCGGAGGAAGAAAGCGCAGTTCTGGTCGACGCGCTCGTCGAGTTCGGCGACTACCGTCTCGATATCGGAGAGTTCGCTCAGTTGCTGGAGCACGTGGCGCACGTCGTCGGCGTTGTCGACGCGCGCGGAGAACACGACGATGCGGTCGCCGTGGTGGCCGCTGTTGACCTGGCGTTGGATCTCGTACTCCTCGGGCAGGAACCGGCGGAGCGCCTGCTCGACGCGCTTCTCGTCCTCGGTCGCGTAGCAGAAGGTTCGCAGGTCGACGTAGTGAAACGGGACGCTCGGCATGGCAGTGGGTACGATGGTCGCGCGCAAAAGGCTTCCTCGACGGGAACCCGGCCGATCGGTCTACACGATCACGGTATTAGGTCAGAGCCGCGAACGGACGTTCGCGGCCCTCCTCACCGTCGCCGGACTACGCCCGGCTGGCAAACGGGAGCGACGCTCCCGTTAACGTGATCGGTTTACTCTTCGTCGTCTTCGTCGTCGCCCGCTTCCTCGACCAGTTCGAGCTGGTCCTCCGGGATGCCGGCCTCCTGGCCCTCCTCGAAGACGATAGTGTAGTTCGGGTCGCCGAACATGGTCTCCATGACCTGCGTGATCTCGCCTTCATCGCCGTCGAACTCGCTGTGCTCGTCGTTCAGAACGACCACATCGCCTTTCTCGAAGCTCATGGTCCTTTATACCGCCGGCGCCGGTTTAAGCGCCGTGATTCGGTCGAGACCTACGCGCGCACGTCGGCGTATATCTCCGCCAGCAGATCCACCGCGTGCTCGACGCTGATCGCCTCGCGGCGGTCCAGACAGTTCGCGCTGAGTCGCTCACGCTCGTCGAGCGTGCGCGCGATGGCGTCGGCGAACGCGTCGACGTCCCCCTCCGGGAAGTGGTAGCCCGTCTCGCCGTCGTCGACGGTGCCCGAGAGCGCCCCACTGTCGACGCCGACGACGGGGGTCCCGCAGGCGAACGACTCCAGCGCGACCAGTCCCTGCGTCTCGACCGGACTCGGGAACAGGAACGCGTCGAGGCTGGCGTAGAACGCCGGCAGTTCCTCCCGGTCGAGAAAGCCCAGGAACCGGGCGTCGACGTTCCGGGCGCGGGCGGTCGCCTCCACCTCCTCGCGTGCGGGGCCGTCGCCGCCGAACACGACCGTCACCTCCCGGTCGAGGCGGTCGCAGGCGACGATGATCTCCGGGAGCGACTTCTCGTGGCCGTGGCGCCCGGTGTAGCCCACGAGCGTCCGATCCTCTGGGAGACCGTGGCGCTCGCGGAACTCGGCCGGATCGACCGGCCGGAACCGTTCGGTGTCGACGCCGTTCGGAACCACCCGGGGGTCGTCGACGCCCAACTCTTCGGTCACGTACGCGCCGGTCGTCTCCGAGGGGACGATCACCGCGTCTGCCTGCCCGAGGAACCACGACTCGTAGCGACGACTGAGCGCCGCCGTCCGCTCCTGTATCGGCGCCCACGAGGAGAGGTAGGCGGCGTACTCCGAGGTGGGCGTGTGGTACGTCGCTACCAGCGGAAGGTCCTCGCTGCGGGCCAGTCTGAGGCCGGCCAGCCCCAGCGAGAACGGCGTGTGGGCGTGGACCACGTCGACGTCAGAAACAGCGTCGGGCACGCGGGGTAGTCCCAGACGGTAGCCCGCGTAGATCGGCAGCGGCAGCGATCGAACCGGGTGTTCGCCCGATTCGGGGTCGCGGTCGGGGGCGCCGGGGTAGACGACGTCCATCCGTCCGCCCCGCTGTTCCCAACAGTCGCGCCAGCCCTGGACGGTGTAGGTGACGCCGTTGACTGTGGGGAGGTAAGTGTCCGTGAACGCCGCGACCGACTCCATGCTCTGGGGGTCGGCCGACGGCCCTTAAGCGGTTCCGGATTGGCGCTCCAGCAGGCGCTCGTACTGCTCGACCAGTCGGTCGCCGACGCGTTCGAGCGAGTGCTCGGCGGCCGTCTCTTCGGCGTTCTCGCCCAGTCGCTCCCGGAGGTTCGGGTTCTCGGCGAGGCGGTTCAGCGCGTCGACGAACGCCGCCTCGGTTTCGCACTTCAGGCAGTCCTCGCCGTGTGTGAAGAACTCCTCGAACACCGGGATATCCCGGAGGACGACGGCTTTCCCGCAGGCCATCGCCTCCAGCGCCGCGATGCCCTGGTTCTCGTCTTTCGTCGGGAACAGGTACACGTCGCCGGCGCCGAACGCCGCGCGCTTGTCGTCCATCCAGCCGGTGAACGTGACGTTCTCTGGAGGCCTGTTCGTCCAGCGCCGAACTGTCTCGCTCGCGGCCGGGCCCTCCTCGTAGTGGCCGAACCACGCGAAGTCGTAGTCGGTCTGTTGGGCCACTCGGCAGAACGTCGTCAGGCCCTTGCGCTCGAACACTTCGCCGACACAGAACACCACCATATCTTCGAGGTCGAACCGGTCGCGGGTCTCCTCGCGGAACGACTCGAACCCGTCCAGTGAGTCGGTGTCGACGCCGTTGGTCACTGGTTCGATGGGATTCGTGACGGGGTACTCCCGGAGCACGCCCTTCGTGTACTCGCTGGGACAGAGCACCAGATCCGCCTGCGAGTAGAACCACCGCAGATAGGGGCGCAGCGCGGGTGCGACCTGACTCGTGAAGCGGAACGACTCGCCGAAGTCCTCTGCGGTCACGTGCGCGTGGAGCACGAGGGGGATGTCGTTGCGGTTTGCGTGTCGAGCGACGGCGACGCTCCCGGGGCCGACGAGGTTGCAGTGAGCTACGTCGTACTGCTTGAACGCCGAGCCACCAGTGAGTCGCGATTTCGCGGCGTCGACTGGGCCGTCGCCGACCCACGGCGACTCGACCACGTCGACGCCGGCGGCGTCGAGGGCTTTGCGTTGCTGGCGTGTCGCGGTGGCGATGCCGCCGCGGATCCGGTCTTCCAGTTCGAGGTAGTCGAGGACGCGCACGGGTTTCGTCGCTCTTCGGAGGTCGGATGAATCAACGTTCCGGCTGGCGGGTGCCGGACCACCTCTCGGACCGACCAACGCGCTTGACGCCGCCGCCCGAAAGCGATAACCCGGGCGCCCGGTTTCGTGTACCCGAGCAGATGAGCGCCGACATCGCCGCCGAGCGGATCGAACGCCTCGCGGCGCTTGCCGAGGCGGCCGTCGCCGAGGGCGAGTTCGACCGCTCTCGGGAGTACGTGCGGTTGGCCCGACGGCTGGCCGAGCGCCACCGGCTCTCACTCCCGCGGTCGTTCGACCGCGCGGCGTGCGACCGGTGTGACGTCTACCAGCGCCCAGGCGTGAACGTCCGTGTGCGGACCCAGCGCGGGCGCGTGATCCGCCGGTGTGACTGCGGCGCGACCGCTCGCTACCCGTACAGCGACTGAGCGGTCCCCAAGACCGAAGCTTCAAAGCTTCAGGGAGAAGAGGATCCGGTAAGAATGTCCGAGGAGTTCCGCAAGCAGGCACACGACCTCGACGTGACAGTGTGGGTGGGGAAGAAGGGTCTCGACGCCGTCGTCGACGAGCTATCCGACCAGCTCGACAGCGAGGAGCTGGTGAAGACCAAGTTCCTCCGCTCGGCGCGGGGGACCGACGATACCGAAGAACTGGCGGCTGATCTGGCCGAACGCGTCGACGCCGAGGTGATCGAGACCCGAGGGCATACTGCGGTGTTCCACTGATGGGACTGCTGCAGACGACGGCAACGCCAGATCCCACCACCGGCGTGGATTCGGCGGCTGGTGCGAACCGCGTCGTCGCGACGTTGCTCGAGGGAATCGGCGTCCCGGCCGTGCTGGCGAACGCCATCGGCGCCACTATCGTCTTCGTCGCCGTGTTCGCCGCGGTGTACCTCGTCGGGCAGACGATAGTCGTCCCGCTGGTCGACCGCGTGCTGGACTCCCGTGGGCTGGAGAAACACGCCCGGGTGCCGATCCAGAAGCTGACGACGGTCCTGATCGTGTTCGTCGCCATCGCCGTCGCCTTCGGCTTCGCCGGCTTCGGCGACTTCCTCCAATCGTTGGCGACTATCGCCGCCGCCGCGACGCTGGCTATCGGCTTCGCGATGCAAGACGTGATCAAAAACTTCGTCGCGGGGCTGTTCATCTTCACCGATCGTCCGTTCCGCATCGGCGACTGGATCGAGTGGGACGGCAACTCGGGCATCGTCGAGGACATCTCCTTTCGCGTCACCCGCGTGCGCACGTTCGACAACGAACTGCTCACGGTCCCGAACTCCCACCTGACCGACGGCGTCATCAAGAACCCGGTCGCGAAGGAGACGCTGCGACTCCAGTTCACGTTCGGCATCGGCTACAGCGACGACGTGGAGACGGCCACGGACATCATCGTCGACGAGGCAGAACGACACCCGGATATCCTCTCCGATCCGGCCCCGAGCGTCCGCCTGACGGAACTCGGTGACTCCTCCGTCGGCCTGCGCTCGCGCATCTGGATCGAGAACCCCTCCCGGGCCGACTTCGTGAAGATCCGCTCGGAGTACGTCAAGAACGTCAAAGCACGCTTCGGCGAGGCCGGCATCGAGATCCCGTTCCCGCAGCGCGACCTGTCGGGGCAGATCGAACTGCCCCCCGAACACGTTCAGCAGTAACAGCGGCGCTAGGCCCTTCTACAGCATCCGGTCGGCGATAGTGTTTCGCAGCACCTCGCTGGTGCCCTCGTAGATCTCGTTGAGTTTCGCGTCGCGGTAGTAGCGCTCGACCGGGAAGTCCTTCGTGTAACCGTAGCCGCCGTGGACCTGGATCGCCTCGTTGGCCACCTCGCGGCTCACTTCGCTGGCGTAGAGTTTCGCCTGGGCGGCCTCCTTGATGTACTCCTCGTCGCGCATTTTGCGGTCCGCCGCCTTGTGCATCAGCAGTTTCGCGGCCTGGACTTTCGTATCCATGTCCGCGAGTTTGTGCTGGATCGCCTGGAACTCCGAGATGGGCTGGTCGAACTGCTCGCGGTCGGTCGCGTACTCCGTCGCCGCTTCCTTCGCGGCGCGCGCGATGCCGACCCCGCGTGCGGCGATGGAGATGCGGCCGCCGTTGAGCGTCTTGAGCGCCTGCACGAACCCGTCGCCCTCGTCGCCGAGGACGCGGTCTTCCGAGAGGCGGAGGTCGTCGAACCGCAGTTCGGCAGTCTGACACCCCTTGTCGCCGAGTTTGTGCTCCGTGTTCTCGACGATGAAGCCGTCGTCTTCCTCGGGCCGGACGACGAAGGAGGAGATCCCCTTGTTGCCCGCATCGGGGTCGGTTTTGGCGAACACCGTCACTGTGTCGGCGACCGAGCCGTTGGAGGTCCAGAGTTTACCGCCGTTCAGGACGTACTCGTCGCCGTTTTTCTCCGCGCTCGTCGTCATCGCCGGCACGTCGCTGCCCGCGCCGGCCTCCGAGAGCGCTAACGCGCCCAGGTCGTCGCCGCGCGCGAGCGGTGTGAGATACGCCTCCTTCTGGTGCTCGTCGCCGAACTCGTAGAGCATGTTGCCCGCGAGCGAGGTGTGGGCGGCGACGATGGTGCCGAGACCGCCCGAGCCCCGGGATATCTCTTCGATCCCGATGGCGTAGGAGTGGTAGTCGAGGTCGGCGCCGCCGTACTCGGTCGGGAACGGCATCCCCATCAGCCCCAACTCGGCCATCTGGTCGACGAGGTCGTCCGGGTGCTCGTCGCTCTCGTCGAACTCCGAGGCGCGGGGGACCACCTCCTCGTCGACGAACTCGGCGACGGTGTCGCGGATCTGGCGCTGCTCGGCGTCGAGACTGAACTCCATACCCCAAACGATCCGCGGGCGGAGGCTTAGGGTTTTCTACCCCCCGGCAGGTTCGAGAGTTGTGACCCTTTAAACTGGTCGAAACTTGCGGGACGGGTCAGCCAACCGCCCGCTTGGGAGAGACTTTTAACGTCGCTGCACATAATGCCTACAAACCGAATGCCCGGACCCGACCCCCTCGCCGACGTTCCGACAGACGACCTCGCGTGGTGTCACGAGACTGTCCAGGACGTCTCCCGTACGTTCGCGCTGACCGTCGACGTTCTCGAGGCGCCGATGGACTCCCACATCTGTCTCGGCTACCTCCTCTGTCGGGTCGCGGACACCGTCGAGGACGCGTCCCACATCCCGCCGGCCGAGCAAGCCGAACTCCTGCGGACGTTCGACGCCGTGGTCGACCCCGAGGACGACACAGACGCCGAGGCGTTCGCCGACGACGTCCAGGAGTGGCTGCCCCCCGAGGACGAGCGGAACGCCGACTGGACGGTCGTCGCGTGCGCTCCCAGAATCGTGGGGACGTTCGAGGCGCTCCCCGCGGACGTGCGCGCGGCGATCATCCCGCCGGTTCGGGAGATGGTCGACGGGATGGCCGACTTCGTCGAGCGCTACGCCGACGAGGGCGGCCTCCGCATCGACGACCAGGGCGAACTCGAGGAGTACTGCTACTACGCCGCGGGCACGGTCGGGAACCTGATCACCAACCTCGTCACGCGCGGCGAGATCGACGCCGAACGCGAGGGCACGCTCTACGACACCGCCGAGGAGTTCGGCCTGCTGCTCCAGTTGGTCAACGTCTCGAAGGACGTCTACGACGACTACACCGAGGAGAACAACGTCTACCTCCCGGCCGAGTGGCTGGCCGAGGAGGGCGTCGACCAGGAGGAGGTGCTCGACCCCGCGAAACGCGAGGGCGCCACCTCGGTCGTCCGGCGCACCACCGACCTCGCGCGCTCGTACCTCGACGACGCCGGGACGTACCTCCAACACGTCCCCCTGCGGGACGGCAACACGCTCGAAGCATGGGCCGTCCCGTTCCTGCTCGCCGTCGGGACGCTCCGCGAGGTGTCCGACCACCCGGAGGACGTGCTGACCGAGCAGGGCGTGAAGGTGTCCCGGAAGGAGGTGTTCGCCGTCGTCAACGCGATGAGTTCGAAGGGCCGCGACGCGCTCCCCTCGTTCCGCGAGCGCATCGCCTCGGCGCCGTTCCACCAGACGCCGACCAGCGCGGACTGATTCGCGCGCAGGTTTCGCTTACCCGCTGCAGCCCCCGCGTCCCCACGAAGGTTCCGCCATAGTCGCGAGCAGCGCGGCTGTTTTGTCGTCGAAAAGACCGTAGAACCGCGATTGCCTCAGTCCTCGAGTGCGTCGGCGATCCGTCGAAGCTCCCGGGTCGCGTCGCGGACCTCGTCGCGAAGCTGTCGGACCTCACGCACCATGTCCTCGGTTGCCTGGGCCTGCCGGCCGCCGGCGTCGCCGCCCTCCTCCGCGGCGCCTTCGGCGCCCATTCCCGGTGGGCCGCCACCCATGCCGCCCGGACCGCCGCCCATGCCGCCGGGGCCGCCACCGCCGCCCATCATGCCGGACATCATCTGAGCGAAGGGGTTGCCGCCGCCGGGACCCTCGCCGCCGCCCATTCCCGGTGGGCTGCCGCCCATTCCCTCGGGTCCGGGTGCCTCGCCCTCCTCGCGTTCTTCCTCGCGGCGCTCACGGATCTCCTCGACGCGCTCGCGGAAGGACTTCTCCTCCTCGCCGTTCTCCTCGGCGGATTCCTCGGCCTCGTCGGGTTCGTCAACCATGGTTCACAGTTCCTGGGCCACGACGAAAAGGGTTGTTCCTCCGACCGCTGAGCGACCGGGACGGTTTTCAGCGGCGCCGCCGGACTGCCGCCCGATGGTTCCGCCGCTGGCGCTGGATATCGATGGGACGCTGACGACGGCCGAACACACCATCGCACCGCGAGCGTTCTCGCTGCTCGCCGACTGGCCGGCGCCGGTGGTGTTGGCGACCGGGAAGGCGTTCCCCTACCCGGTTGCCCTCTGTCAGTTCGTGGGAATCCCCGAACGCGTCGTCGCCGAGAACGGGGGCGTCGCCCTCGCCGACGGCGAACTCGCGTACGCGGGCGACCCCGAGCGCGTCGACGCCGCCGTCGAGGCGTTCGAGAACCGGGGCGGCGACCTCGGCTG
>Ga0136556_1001296_pt1 | contig 12802 bp, 10 predicted proteins | sample AntRauTorckE6831_FD_104780 | JGI IMG/M metagenome (GOLD analysis project Ga0136556, IMG submission 104780) | Saline lake microbial communities from Rauer Islands, Antarctica - Metagenome Torckler E6 #831 | ecosystem: Environmental > Aquatic > Non-marine Saline and Alkaline > Saline | place... | reverse complement strand
CCTAAACTTAAAGTCAGATCATTATGAAAAAGAAAATATCATTCAAACAAAAAGTTTTGATTTCGGGTTAGAAATTATTGCCTTGTATCGAAATCTTATTAAGGAAAAAGAATTTATAATTTCGAAACAGTTACTAAAAAGTGGAACCAGTATAGGAGCCAATGTAGAAGAAGCAACAGCGGCACAGTCTCGAAAAGATTTTATTTCGAAAATGTCTATTGCTTCTAAAGAAGCCAGAGAAACTAAATATTGGTTAAGACTACTTGATAAAAGTGATCTTACAGATATAGACGTTTCAGATTGGTTGGCTACATCAATTGAACTTGTCCGAATTTTAACTTCAATCGTTAAGACAACCCAGAATAATTCATAACTAAGAATTTAAATTTAAAATTTTAAATATTGAGTACTAATAACGCAGATGCACAAAAATATCTTGATATGGACCTGCTGCGGTTTACTACGGCCGGCAGTGTAGATGATGGCAAAAGTACATTGATTGGACGTCTTCTATATGATTCCAAGTCCATTTTTGATGATCAGATGGCAGCAATCGAAGAATCGAGCAAAAGGAAAGGGGATGAATATACCAACCTTGCCCTTCTTACCGACGGGCTATCGGCCGAACGGGAACAGGGCATTACCATAGATGTAGCCTACCGTTATTTTTCAACGCCTAAGCGAAAGTTCATTATCGCCGATACCCCCGGACACGTGCAGTATACGCGTAATATGGTTACCGGAGCATCTACGGCAAACCTCGCGGTAGTATTGGTTGATGCCCGCGAAGGCGTTATAGAACAAACCTGCCGGCATTCATTTATAGCTTCACTTTTGGGCATAAAGCACATTATTTTGTGCATCAATAAAATGGATTTGGTTGATTACAGCGAGAAGCAGTACGAAAAAATAAGAAAAGAATTTAAGGCGTTTGCATCTAAACTAAATATACCCGACATCCGCTACATTCCCATCAGCGCGCTTTACGGAGATAACGTCGTAAAAAAATCAGAAAAAACCTCTTGGTACGATGGTTCAACCTTACTGTACACACTCGAAAATGTGCAGGTTGACGGGGATTACAATCACATTGACTGCCGGTTCCCGGTGCAGTGGGTAGCGCGTCCGCAGTCAAAAGAATATCCCGATTACAGGGGATATGCCGGTCGTATTGCAGGCGGTATTTTTAAACCCGGCGATGAGGTGATGGCGCTGCCTTCAGGTTTTACATCTACTATCAAAGCGGTGGAAACCTTTGAAAAGGAAGAAGAAGAGGTGTTCCAGCCCATGTCCATTTCAATGACCTTGGAAGATGATTTGGATATCAGCCGCGGTGATATGATCATCAAACCCGATAATCAACCCACCATTGGCCAAGATATTGACCTGATGGTTTGCTGGTTGAACAAGGAACCGTTGAAGCCGGGTGGTAAATATGCTATCAAGCACACTTCCAAAGAGGCCCGGTGCATTATTAAAGAGGTAAAATACAAGGTTAACATTAATACACTGCACCGGGTTGAGGATGATAAAGAAATTGGGCTTAATGATATCGGCCGCATCCAAATTCGTACCACGCAGCCGCTCTTTTATGATTCCTACAAAAGAAACCGTGCTACCGGAAGCCTGATCATTATAGACGAGTTTACCAACGAGACGGTTGGTGCGGGGATGATCATTTAAAGCGGCGGTGTGATGGCATTTCTATAACAGATCTAAAGGGAAGCGTTTTAAAAAGGGTATAAAATCCGTATTATCTGATTGAAAAATAGCCCGTATTACAAATCAACGATTATTTTTGAGCGACAATAAATCACATAGCGAAGCCGGAAAAGCCGATCAATCGGGCGAAAATTTACCCCAGGAGTACCGTCTCGTGCCGGTTGATGACTGGAATGATATTGGCCAAAACAAGGGTGGGAACAACCGGCATATAGATGTGAGGGAATTGGCAAATACTGCCTGGGGGCATCGGCGATTTATAATTAAGGTAACGGCTGTTTTTGTAGTAATTGGGATAATCATTGCGCTTCTCAGTCCTGTTGAATACAAAACCGGCGCCACCCTTTTACCTGAAAGCAAAAAAAGCTCAAGTTCAGCCCAAGGACTTCTTGAAGAGTATGGACCTCTTTTGGGAATAGGCGGAGGGAATTTAAATCTTGACCAGCAGGAAAGTATATCTCCCAAGCTCTACTCCGAGATAGTGAACAGTTTGCCATTTCAATTAGAGCTGTTAAATAAGCCGGTCACCTTTTCTATTTATGATACAACCGTTACAAGCTATACGTTCTTTAAGGAGGTTCATACCCCTTCGGCTTTCAACACTATTAAAGGGTATACCTTGGGCTTACCGGCTAAAATTAAAAGTCTTTTTAGTGCCGAACCGCCGCCTGAGCCGCTTCCTCAGGGCTTCGCTGCCGATTCCATTATCACCCTAACGAAAGGGCAGACCGCCATTATAAATAAAATGCGCGACCGCATTTCGGTAGAGCTGGATGATGAGAACGGAACGGTGCTGCTTAACACAGAAATGCCCGACCCGAATGCAGCAGCTGAAATTGGTAAAATAGGCATTGCACTTCTCAAGGAGTATGTAACCAACTACCGTATTCAGAAAGCAAGTGAAGACTTGGAGTTTAGCCGGGAGCAGATGTTAAAAGCAAAGCAGGAATTTGAAAATGTGCAGGACAAAAAAGCGGAATTCGAAGACCAGAATTTTGGGCAGCTTACGGCAAAAGCAAGAACCCAAGAGCAACGCTTGCAGGCAGAATATGATCTGACCTTCAATAAATATAACAGCCTGGCACAACAGGTAGAGCAGGCCAAGCTGCGGGTACAGGAAAAAACGCCGGTGGTTACCGTTTTACAGCCCATCCAAATGCCGGTAGATAATTATAAGCCAAAGCGAAATTTAATTGTAATTATATCATTTGTAATCGGGCTTATGTTATCCATTGGGTATATCGTTGCAAAAGAGTTGCAGGCATCCCAAAACTCTGATCCTTCACATTTTTGATTTCTTGGGTTTTAAAAATCACGCTTCTATCACTGCATCAGAAAGCAATTCTTAATTATTTTTGAATAACCGCTCAGCATGCCTAACAGGGAATCGGTAACGGATAAAGTATCAAAAAGTGCCGTTGCATTAATTGTCAGGCAAATAGTTGTATTCGTAATTAGCGTTACAGGGGGCGTATTGTTAGCCCGTCTTTTAACCCCCGAGGAATTTGGCATTTATGCCATTGTGGTTTTTGCCATGAATTTCCTGAAAGTTTTTGGCGATGTGGGGCTGGCTGCGAGTCTTATCCGCAAAAAGGAGGACCCGAGCAAACAGGAGTATGCAGCTATATTCACCATTCAGCAACTGCTGGTGGCAAGTGCTGTTATTATTTTTTGGGTGATGGCGCCGTGGCTGGTACAGCAGTATGAACTTGCGGAAGCCTACACCTGGCTATTTCGGCTGGTAGCACTTTCGCTGGTTGCCACCTCGTTTATGGTGATACCACAGGTACAATTGGAGCGAGACCTCTCTTTTGATAAAATAGCAGTGATTGAAGTATCCCAAGCGCTGGCCTTTAATGTAGTTGCGGTTTTACTTGCCTGGTACGGATATGGCGCATTTGCTTTAGGTTGGGGATTGGTAGCCCGTTCAGCGGCCGGGGGCATTCTTGCAAATATTGTACAGCCCTGGGCTATATCAATTAAATGGGAGTGGGGCATTGTAAAAAAGCATCTGAAATTTGGCATTCCTTTTCAGGCTACCAGCTTGGTGAGTACAATCAACTCGGCCTTAAACCCGGTATTAATTGCCCTGGTCTTTGGCATGGCCAGCGCCGGCTATGTAGAATGGGCCATTATTTTGGTAGGCTACCTTCAGCGTCCGCTTTTATTGTTAAATCGCCTGTTGTTTCCCACCTATTCAAGGTTGCGTGAGAATAAAGAAAAACTGAGCGAGGCTGTCAATTATACCTACGTAGTGAGCAGCCTTATTTTCTTTGGGTTGGCCGGTATCCTATACGGCCTTGCTCCCGATATCGTGCGCATCATCTATACCGATAAATGGCTTCCAGCCTTGCCGGTACTATATTTATTGATTATTGCCAAAGCATTTATTCCAATGTCCATGCCCAATGGCGCACTGGCGTATGCGCTGGGATGGGCAAAAACCGTCTTTTACTTAAACATTGGCAAGGGATTATTTCTGTGGGCAGCGGTAGTAGCGCTTATCTATATTATGGATAGCTACATTGCGTATGGCTATGCGATGGTACTTACAGAAATTTTGCATTTGGTACTATATTTTATGTTAAAAAAAATACTTCCCGGCATCAGTATTATAAAAACGCAGGTTCTATTTGCCTTAGCCGCCCTTTTGACGGGGCTGACTATTGAAACACTTTCATCTTTTTACCATTTGGGGAATATCATTTACCTTATTGGCGCTTTAGGCGTAAGCGGTATTATATACATTGTATATTCGTATATACTTTATACGGTGTATAAAATATGGACCGATTCAAATATCGTATATTATGCATTGAGCTTTCTTTACAAAAATCTTAAACGAAATGTGTTGAAGGGTTAAAATTATACTTATAAAATGACAAAAGCCCGGTTTTATGCGATAATGTACCATATTGTCATGAGTGTCATCCCCCGATTCACAGAAAACCCGCTGTGAATTTCCCCCTTCGAAGGGGGACAGGGGGATGGCCCATTTATCAATACAGCCTCATGCTGTGGAATCAAGCATTCTACTAATTTTTCAACCCCTAAACGCGTTAAACGGAGAATTATAAATAGTTGATGATGGTATCAGCAGTAATTTTAAATTATAAAGATCCGGAACTCACCTGCAGATGTATTGATAAACTGCATGCGGCAGCCGATGAAAGCGGTGTTGAGACCGAAGTTATTGTTGTAGACAACAGCGCTCCCCAAACGGCTCAAAGCCTGCATGAAGGTTTATCTGAGGAAGTAATCATCATTGAAAATGAGAAAAATGAAGGCTTTTCCAAAGCTAATAACCAAGGCATTGAACGGGCTAAAGGGGATCTCATCCTCATCATGAATAATGATTTATTCATTAACGCTGATACTCTTGGAAAAGGAGTCCGTTATATTAAAAACCATCCTAATATTGGTGTGTGGGCGCCCAAATTAACCGACCAACAAGGCAATGCGCAGCGCTCCTGCTCGCAATTTCCTACCTTAACAGGGCTCATCAGCGAGTATTTATTGAAACTACAATACGATAACCGGATAGCTAAATATGCAATAAGCGCTGATAAACCCATAAAAGTGGATACAGTGATTGGTGCCTGTATGCTTATTCCCAAAACTGTTCTGGATGAGGTAGAGGGCTTCGATGAAGACTATTTTTTTAATGTAGAAGATGTGGATTTGTGTCTAAAAATAAAGAACTGCGGGTATGAAGTGATCTTTGATTCCCGCTGTTCGGCCGTTCATTTGGTCAGCGCCTCCCAAAACGGCCATTGGCATGATAACCGATATCTACACCAAGCACGTATTTTGTACTTCAGGAAAAATCACAATAGCCTAAAGTCGGGCATTGCAAAGGCGGTAATTAAGGCCGGTATTCATTTGCGGAAAATTAAACACCAACTATTGCCGGGATGAAGCATTTTGTCACCCTTTTCCCGGCGGCCGAGAATGTGCATCTTGTAAAAGATGTGGGACAAATACCCTATCAGATGCATAGGCATTACGGCTATAAATCAACCCTGGTTTGCTATAAAAATTCAAGCGCCTACCCTTACCAAAACAAAGAAGTAAAGGGACTAAATATTGAATTTATTGAAAATAAAGGCTCCACTTTTTTTGGGGAAAAGGGAGCCCTTCAATATTTGCGAAAGAATGCACGGTCTATTGATGTGTTAAACCTGTATCATTTAACACAGGCAAGCCTGCTGTACGGGATTATTTTTAAGCTGTTAAATCCGGGGGGTATTCTTTATTTAAAGCTTGATTTTAATATCAACCGCTATAAAAAGGAGGGGTTTCGGTTTTCTGAAACGCCCGTAAAAGAAAAAGTGCATCAGCTTTTATTTAAACTATTTATACGAAAAGCAGACATTTTAAGCGTGGAAACCCGGGAAGCCGAGCAACTGCTTAAGAAAACGAATGATCGATTTAGTGATTTGCTGTTATATGTACCAAATGGGGTGGATGAATCACAAATTAATAATTACCGGACAAATGAATCGGGTCCGCAACAAAAAGAGAACCTTATATTAACGGTGGGGCGTATTGGGCAGCCCGAAAAAAACCATAACGTTTTACTAAAAGCGCTGGCCGATGCAAACTTACAAGATTGGGAAGCAATTTTTGTGGGTCCTATACGGGAGTCGTTTCAACCCAACATAGACCAGTTTTATAAAAAAAATCCTGATTTAAAAAAGAAAATCCGGTTTACGGGTCTTGTTTCTGATCGGGAAAAACTGTTTGCATATTATCAGAGAGCGAAAGTATTCTGCCTGCCTTCCCAATCCGAAGGCTTTCCCCTGGCTTTAATAGAAGCGCTTAGTTTTGGTAATTATATTGTGGGCACGGATGCTATTACATCCATCAAAGAAGTTACCGACAACGGACAGTTCGGGCGCATTGTACCCGCGGGAAATGCTGAAGCATTAAGCGAAGCACTGGAAAAAGTAACGGCTGATAATTTTTACGATGACTCGATGAAGAACGATATCATTGAGCATTCAAAAAGATACCACTGGAAATCTATTCTAACGGAGTTGAATCAAAGAATTGATAAAATCCGGGAAAACCGATGAAAACAATGCCCTCGGTTGCCATTATAATTGTAAACTGGAATGGATTGGTATATACCGATGAATGCCTGGAATCGCTCCGTGAGCTAAGCTATCCCAATCACAAAATAATTTTGGTTGATAACGGCTCAGCAGACGGGTCGGTATCTTTTTTTCGCAGAAAATATCCGAAGGTTGGGATTATAGAACATACCGAAAACCTGGGCTTTACCGGCGGCTATAATGCAGGCATGGGCAAAGCGCTGGAACAAGAATTCGATTATGTTTTGCTGCTCAATAATGATACCATTGTGAAAGAAGCCGACTTCCTATCAAAAATGATAGAATGTTGTGAGGATGATGAAAAAATAGGAATGGCTTGCCCAACTATTTATTATGATAACCCCTCGGACAGGGCATGGTACGCCGGAGGCTGGGTAAGTTTGTGGAAGGGATGGGGGCATCATCATCAAGTACCGGAGGACAATGCCCCGCAAGCTACCGGCTATACAACGGGCTGCTGCCTGTTAGCTAAAGCGGAAACTATTGAGGATATCGGGCTTTTAAATGTGGCCTATTTTTTGTGTGTGGAAGATGTAGAATGGTCCGTACGCGCAAAGAAGAAGGGGTGGAAGACGGTTTATGTACCGGCACCTTCAATCATTCATAAAGACAGTCTAAGTTCCCGAAGCAATGGCAAGGGGATGTATTCGCCCACCCGGGTGTATCACGAATTTAGAAATGGTATATGGTTTATCAGGGAATATGCAAATACATTTCAAAAAGTAGTTGTATGGCCCGTTCGCTTTGGCTCTCGTTATTTGTACAAATCTGCCGCTTATATTTTATTGGGAAGGGGTAAAAAACTAAAGGCTTTATATAGAGGAATGATAGACGGCCTGTTTACGGCAAGCGAGAGATTCAAAAGAATGTAATAACAGCATGAGATTATTGATCCAAAAAAACAGGATGCAAGAGTACTTGACCATAGCCACATTCCTGGCTTTAATTTTTGTATGCGGCGTATTCTCTGTTTTTGCCGGTAATGATTTGATCATCTTTGCCGCAACGGCAGGCTTAATGCTTTTTGCGCTGCTATTTTTAGGAAAAATAGATCCTGTTCATCTGCTATACGCTCTTGGCCTGGGGGCTTCTTTTTTACCGTACATAAATCTGGAGATGTTTCCGCTCTCCGGAGTGTATGTTATGGCGTTTATTTTTGTATTAATAAGTTTGATACATCTGTTTAAACAGGGACGTAAAATTATCTTTTCGGCACAGGCCAAATGGTTGTTGCTGTTCCTGGCAATAGGCATTTTATATATAGCCATTGCGCAGGATAAACGATCATCTATTATATACTGTGGGCAGTTTTTTTTGTATATCTGTGTGTATATGGCAACGGTAAATGTATTAAATAAAAAGCCCAAAATTGTCAGGGCGCTCAGATATATTATTTATGGCAGTATAGTAACATTGCTGGTTTCGATGATGCAGCTTGTGGTAAGTTTAGACTCACTGCAACAGGTTGTGGATATATTTTATACCAGTATAATAGGCGAGCTTTTTATAGGAGCAAGGGGACTTGAGCGTTTAGGTGACAGCGCAGCAATTATTCTGAACAGGGGATCGAATATATCTGAGGCATCAGAACTGGTAATATTCAGGGTTTTCGGCACTTTTGAAGGACCCACTGTATTTGGTTCGTACTTGCTGCTTATTGGAGTGGTTATCACAGGGCTGTATTTTGTACAGATAAAAAAGAGGCGGGTAGGTTTTAGTAAATATTTTAGCGCCACTTTATTTGTATTGATTATGGGGTGCCTCGTCTTAACATGGACGCGCTCAGCTATTTTGGCATTTATAATGGCCTCCGGTTTTATATTCTTGTACAGGTACCAAAAATCAGTTCAACTATTTAGCGCAAAAAATATTAAGGTCATTTTTTTGGTGATTGTTATTCCCATTGGCGTGCTGTTTTTTGTAAGTGACATCTTTAGTCTGCGCACAATTGGCGGCTCTACTGCGGGGAGATTATTGACCATCATCTTTGCTCTAAGTTACATTTATCAAAATCCCATAATAGGGACCGGTTTGGGTAATTACCGATACGTGCAGCCCGGCGTAAGTGCGGATAGTTCTGAAGCCAGTTTTGCATCGGCCCATAATACCTATCTTGAGCTGGGGGTTGAGGTAGGCCTTCCCGGACTGTTAATTTTTTTACTTATACTCCGTTCTTTCATAAAACAGGCAGCCAAATTAATTAAAGCGCCGGTAAATACCTTTTATCACACACTGGGCATTATATTTGTAGCCATGTGGATCGGCTTTGTACTGGTTTCCATTTTTGGCGGAGGGCTAATTCATCCGCGTTATATGACCATTTTGTGGTTGCTTGCCGGTGTCCAAACTGCTTCATACCATCTGTATTTAAATGACAAAAGGAAAGAAAATACTGTTTATTGTATCCAGGTTGCCGATTAACACCGAAACGGGCGACCGGTTAAGAGTCTATCATTTTATTAAAAAACTACGCGAACGAGGTCATCAAATAGATGTGCTGGGTTTTGTGCCACCGGGTGATTATAAAATACGTACCGATATCGAAAGCCTTTGCAATAAATGTGTGGGGATAGAAAAGGAAAACTTGGAATTCAAAAATCCCAACAGAATCAAACAGCTAAAATTATTTTCCCAAAGTTTTTTTAAAGGCTATCCGTACCGTGTGTGGCAATGGTATGATGAAAAATTTATAAGGGCCGCCCGGCAGTTGGTAGAAAAGAACCCCTATGATGTGGTTCACTTTTCGGTGGTTGCATCAGCAATCGCATTTAAGGAACTTAACGAGCAGAAACAGATGTCCCGATTTGTTTTCGATTTGGTTGACTCTCTCGCACTTTCGTTGAAAAGTGCTATAAAACGGGACCATTCTTTTTTATGGCCCTTTCGCTACGTTGAATTTTTTCGGCTTAGAACTTTTGAACAGCAACTGGTGCAAGAAGCGGACAAAGCCATATTGATCTCAGAAAGGGATAAAAAATTTTTGGGCCAAAAAGAAATTAACATCATACCAAATGGCATTGAGGCAAACAATTTGGCCGAAGTGGAACGGGATATAGATTTACTATTTGTCGGTAATATGGCAGCAAAAACTAATATCGACGCCGCCCGCTGGTTTGCCAAAAGCATCATGCCAAAACTTGTTAAATATGAGCCCTCATTACAGTTCTTTATTGCAGGGGTAAATCCGTCTGAAGAAATAAAGAAGCTGCAAAACAGAAATATAACGGTATCCGGTTATGTGCAAGATATTAATGAATATTACCGGCGGGCCAGGCTTTTTGTATGCCCCATGCGAAGAGGGGCCGGGCAAAAAAATAAAATATTAGAAGCTATGATTAATAACACACCCGTGATAAGCACCACGGAGGGGAACATCGGAATAGATGCGCCTGAAAACGCAATTGCAATTGCAGATAATGCTAAAGAATTTGCAGAGAAAATTTTAATTTTGTTGGAGGATAGCAACCAAAGAAATCAATTGGCGGAAAAAGGCAGAGCGTATGCAAGGGAAAATTTTTCATGGGAAAAATCGGTAAGTCTCTTAGAGCAGTGCTATGAAGCATAGACCGCGGCAGATTCTTTTTCTATACAAATACCTTTCGGTGGGGGGAGTAGCAACGCATTTAAAAACACTAAGCCGTAAGTTACTCGAAAATAAATACCAGGTTTTTCTGGCCACTTGTGTTGATGATCAAAACAAAAAAATAATCAACTCATTAGAAGCCTTGGGGGTACAAATAATACCCATTCCCTCAACGGAAAGTACTATTAGACTGGCGTATTATTTTTTAAGAAAAATCATTCAATATCACAAAAGATTCAATTTTGATCTGATTCACAGCCATCACCGTCTTACGCATCTGTTGGGAAAAGTTTTATCAAAACTGCTAAAGATACCGTTGTTGCTTACCGTCCATGAATTTAAAAAAGATCACCGATTAATGACCCGAAGCTGGGGTAGCGAAAAAATAACGGTGCCGAGCCGGGCGCTTAAAAAGCATTTGATAAATCATTATGGTATTGATCAAACTTGTATTCGGGTTATACCTAACAGCCTTGGCCAAGAATTTAAGGTTGATCAACAAAAAGTTACGGAGCTGGAAAAAGCAATGTTCAGCGATGAAGGGGCGATGTATGTTGGATACATTGGACGCATTTCACTTGAGAAAGGAGTGGACCGTATTATTGAAAGCATTCCATTGGTTAAGGAAAAAATGCCGGACATCAGGTTTCGTATTTTTGGGGAAGGTTCGTTGCAACGGAAATTAGAAAGCAGGTGCAAAGAGCTTGGATTAGATCCTGCGGGAATTTTCATGGGAGTCTGTTATGATGTTAACGAGGTGCTTTATTTACTGGATGTTTGTGTATCGCCATCGAGGTCAGAAAGTTTTTCTATTTTTGCCTTAGAAGCGATGCGGGCAGGTAAACCGATGATTGCCGCCCGGGTCGGCGGCCTGCCCGAGGTAGTGATCCATGGCGAAACGGGACTGTTAATTGAAGCCGAAAACACACAGGCGCTGGCAGATCATATTGTATCGCTCTGCAGTGATGAAAAGAAGCGTACAGAATTTGGTAAAAAAGGGAGGCAACGTTTTGAAGATGCGTTTACCCTGGCATCATTCTATTTAAATTACCGGAAACAGTATACTAATCTATTAGAGAAAAATGCGTAAGGTTGATATTTTTCACATATCGGTTAACTTATTAACTGCTCATGAATTAACGGATGCTATAGTTGACAAATCTATTGGTAACCAAAAATCAATTATTGGCAATGTTAATATTAAGGCATTAAATCTTGCTTACGAAAACAAACAATTTGCTGATTTCTTTCAGAAGTGCGATTTAATATACATTGATGGATACGGTCCATTACTGGGTGCTAAAATATTGGGGTATAATGCCAACAATGAACATAGAAATTCGTGTCCTGATTTTCTTGATACATTACTTGACAAGCTTGAAAAGACACAGCAGAAAATTTTTTTTCTGGGAAATTCCAAAGAGGTTGTGGCCCGTTTACCACCCATCTTTTCAAAAAGGCACCCCGAGTTAAATTATAAAGCCCACCACGGCTATTTTAAAAAAAGCGGACAACCCAACCGGGATGTAATAAATAAAATTAACGCCTTTGGTCCCCATGTGCTTTTTATAGGTTTTGGGATGCCACTTCAGGAATATTGGATTCTTGAGAACTACGAAAAAATTGATGCCCGTGTTTTTCTGCCCGAAGGTGCTTGTCTGGATTTTTACACAGACTCCACATTCAGAGCTCCCAATTTTTTAACGGACAATGGTTTGGAATGGCTGGCTCGTTTGTTCACTGAACCTAAACGCCTGTGGAAAAGATATTTGCTCGGCAACCCTAAATTTATTTATCGAATTTACAGGCAAAAATTCGGATATCAAGAACCGCAATAAATTTACGCTTCATCAAGTACTGTTCTATCATCTGTATCATCCTGAACTTTTTCTGCAAGGGCCGTAGCATTCATCGATTGCAGTTCTTTGATTAAGTCACCTCTAAAATAGCGGTATTTTAACAACCGCCGGTAAATAGGTTCTGACTTGCTTGTCAATTTGAAATACATTCTCCAGATAGCTTTGGGGACGAAAGGGAACGCTTGCAAAAAAGTTAGCAATTTTGGAATAAGGCGCACAATAGTGTTTGGCAAAGGTTTCCGGTCTTTACTGTTGAAAGAAGTATTTACCTGAAAGCGATTCAGGGTCAGGGATTCTTTTTCATCAACCTGTGTCGACAAAAAATGTGCAATTTTCTGCATGGTTTCTTTCCTCTTGCTTATATACTCATCAAAAGACAGGTCTAAAATTAGTTGTTCTGTTTTAGCGTGCAGCTTTTTGTAAATGAGTACGTACCGGCACGCTTCATATAAAAGCGTGGGCAGAAGGGAACCAAATTTATTTCTCAACCGGTAATTTTCTCCCTCCATATTTCGATAACT
>Ga0136556_1001292_pt1 | contig 12812 bp, 16 predicted proteins | sample AntRauTorckE6831_FD_104780 | JGI IMG/M metagenome (GOLD analysis project Ga0136556, IMG submission 104780) | Saline lake microbial communities from Rauer Islands, Antarctica - Metagenome Torckler E6 #831 | ecosystem: Environmental > Aquatic > Non-marine Saline and Alkaline > Saline | place... | reverse complement strand
CTGATCGTGATCGAGGACAACGGGATGCAGTCCTACGTCGCCGAGGACGCGATCGAGTTCGACGCCCAGCTGGCGGCGAAGGTGACTGGGCTGACGACATCTGGACAGAAACACAGCTGGGAGAACGGCATCCCTCGCATCCGAACGCTCGTCGACAACGGCTACATCCTCTTCCACCGCGGTCACCGACCGACTGAGGACTTCATCACGGCGATGCAGAGCCTCGAGCGTCGGGATGGGAAGATGCACGGCCACACGCCGGACCTCATCGCCAGCTGGTACATGGCCGAGAAAGGGTTCCGCCGGCTCGAGTCGATGGGTGCGCTCGACGACGTCGACGATCGCGACGCCGGCGATGAAGATGATGACGAGCAGGACGACGGTGGCAGCGGTGTCAGTTACCTCTAATCTACCAGACAAATCATGAGTAGCGACGACATAACCGACGAGACGCAGGAGACCTCTGAAGTATCGCTCTCAGTCGACACACTCGGCAACGGGGAGACGATGGAGAAGGCCCGCGAGACGACGCAACTCGATGAGCGCCGGATCGCGATCGACGCCGGCCTCGGGATCCAGCCGCCGTACAACCCGGAGACGCTGGCTGCCTTCCAAGAGATCAACGAGACCCACCAGGCTTGCGTTCGGAAGAAGTCTCGGTACGAGGTCGGCTATGGCTTCGATATCGTGCCCCACCCGCAGGCAGATGACCCGGATCCAGATGGCGAGGATCACGATGCCGTCGAGACGCTCTGGTACGGAGCCACCTCGAGCTGGCAGATCGGGCCCCAGGGGACAGCCGCATCGACGCCGGAGGAAGTCCTCGAACTCGCTCGACAGGACTACCACGGGGTCGGCTGGGCTGCACTCGAGATCCTCGCCGAGGGCGACGGCACGCCGATCGGGTTGGCACACGTCCCGGCAACGACGGTCCGGGTGCGGAAGACGACGAAGAAGATCGAGACCGAGGACGGGGAAGAGAAGGAGGTCATCCAGAGCGGCCACGGCTACCTCCAAGTCCGCCAGGGCCGCCGACGCTACTTCGGTGAGGCTGGCGACCGCTACGGCGACGATCCGATCTTCGTCGACAGGGAGACCGGGAAGACTGCCTCGAGCGCAAAAGAACTCAAGAACCATCCCGCGAATGAACTCATCTTCATCCCGAACCCGTCGCCGCTGTCGCTGTACTACGGGATCCCCGACTGGGTCGCGGCCATGCAGACGATGGGGGCCGACCAGGCGGCGAAGGAGTGGAACCACGACCTCTTCGACCACCACGGCATCCCCTACTACGTCGTGAAGGTCACAGGTGGGACGCTCACGGAGGACTCGAAGGACGAACTCCGGGACCTGATGGACAACCTGAAGGGAACCCGCTACCGGACGGCGATCCTCGAGGTCGAGGAGTTCGAGCAGAAAACGGACCTGAACGACGAGGACGGCAACGACGTCGAGATCGAACTGGAGCCGGTCGGCTCTCGCGACGATCTCGACATGGAGTTCCAGAAGTTCCGTGAACGCAACGAACACGAGATCGCGAAGGTTCACGAGGTGCCGCCGATCCTGATCAACGTCACGGACACCTCGAACCGGTCGAACTCGAAAGAGCAGGTCCGCGAGTTCGCCGAGGACGTCATCGCACCCGAGCAGAAAAAGTTCGAGGCCCGTCTCTACAAGATCCTCCACCAGACCGCACTCGGCGTCGACGACTGGACGATCCAGTTCGAACTCCGTGGCGCTGACCGACCCGAGAAGAACGCTCGAGTGGCCCGGAACCGCGTCGACGCTGCGGGCCGGGCGGTCACGATCGACGAGGCTCGAGAGGCCGCTGGCTGGGATCCGCTGCCCGACGACCATCCCACTGACGGCAACACCCTGCTCGCGGAACCCGGCGGCCGTCAGGGGCCGCCTGGGGTAGACGAACCATCGCTCGAGGACCAACTCCCGCCAGAGGAGAACAAGATCGGCGAGCGCGACTGGACCGATGTCGAGGCTGACCTGGACGTCGTCGACGGCGTCGCGACAAAGGACCCGCTCGAACAAACGCAGTTCAGCAGCTCGAATCTGAATGAGGGGCTCTACGACTTTGGGGAGCGGGAACTCTATCTGTCGTTCAAGCGTGACGAGGGCCAGAACTCCCAGTACGTCTACGTTGATGTCCCGGCAGCCGTCTGGGAGGCGCTCACCAGCGCCTCGAGTCACGGCAGCTACCACTACGACAACATCCGCCTCGAGTACGGCTATCTCGAGATCACGAACAACCACGATCGTCTCCCGGAGGGGCCAAGTCCCGGATCGGGGGACATCCCCGACGACATCCCACTGTAGCAGCTGACGCGAACTGCTGATGCCGATGACCGTGAGCACGGGAGCTCCCCGACTCCCCGTGCGAGCGAGGCCCGACCGGGACATTCTCACGATGACCAACAGCGACAAACAGCGCGGCGAGAAGCGTGGCGTCCTCTCCACCGGTCGAGCCCGGAAACTCGAGGACGCCGACGCGGACGCCGACGACGATGACGAACAGGAGGACTGACACATGACGGACAAGAAGGACGAACAGCTCACCAAGCGCGTCGACTTCGTCGCGAAGGACGACGACGAGCAGATCGCCACCGGCATCGTGATGGTGCCGGACAAGGTCGACCTGCAGTTCGACTTCGCCCGCGAGGACACCATTCGCGGGTTCGCCGACCAGTTCGGCGACTTCATGGAGGTCGGGCAGGCCGACGGCGGCCTCATGCACGCCGTCTGGCCCTCCGACTGGATGGAACTCGAGCGGAACGAGGTCCTCGACGAAGCGACCGAGATCGGCGGCAAGGAGGCCCCGGCCGGCGCGTGGATCCAGTCGTGGAAGTTCAACGACGACGACCTCTGGCAACTCGTCAAGGACGACATCCTCGGGGCGTTCTCCATCGGCGCGATCGCGGTTCAGTGGGGCGGCCCGTACGAGCAAGAGGAGCTCGAGGACGTCGACGTCCCCGACGAGATCGATGAAGAGGAACTCGTCTGGGAATTGGCCGGCGGCACCATCCGCGAGGTCTCGAGCGTCGACATCCCTGCCGTCCCCGACGCGCAAGTCCTCGAGACGAAGGCTGAGGCCGAGAAGCGGCTAGCCGATCACCTCGGCAACCGCGATGGGTTCGTCGAGGAAGCCCTCGAACGCAATCCAGACTGGTCGGAAGACGACGCCGATCAGCTCTGGGAGACCCTCAACAGTGCGATCGACGTTGAGGGGTCGGGCGAGCCAGGGAAGCAGTCCTTTTTCGAGCGGATCGGGAAGGCTGCTTTCAACGCCTTCCCAGGCGCCGGGTCCGATGACGACACTCCGACGAAGACGTCCGAGGCCCCGGACCACGGTCGCGGCGCCGAGAAAGATGCAGACGACTTCGAGGCAGATGTCTTCCGCGTCACCGCTCCCGAGGACGAGGCCGAAAACTACGAGGACGAGGTCCTTGGGATCGGCGTCGACTTCCCAAAGAGCGACGTGTACGTCGACTGGCGGAACGAAGTCTTCCCAGATCAGTTGGACGAGCCACACGTCAGCATCTACGGAAGTGTTAGCGACCTCGAGCAAGCGACAGGGAACACCGTCGAGCAGATGGACACGCTGAACGCGAAGGCAGCGAAGACCATGTTTGGCGCGTCCGGTCTGCAGGTGAACCCGATCGCCAAAGAGGGCCGCACACTCTCGACCCGCAACCGCGATAACCTGTTCGCGGCGATCGACGCATCGGCGGACGTCCTCGAGGACGCCGGCGTCGATCACGGGATTACGCGCTTCACCGATCGCGAGGATACGTCCTTCGACCTCTCCGAGCACACCGCTCGAGACTGGCCGGATCCCGATGAGGACGAAGAGGAAGACAGCGCAGGGACGGACGGACCGCCTTTTGAATCCGCTGCCGGCGGCGAGACGCCGGACGACACAGACTCTACTGACATGACTAACGACGACAACCCGATGGCCGACGCTCCTGAATGGGCGAAGGCTCTCAACGACCGTATCGGCGACCTCGAGAGCGAGGAGAAAGACGCCGGCGCCGGCGACGCCCCGATGGCTGATGCCCCCGAGTGGGCGAAGAACCTCGACGAACGCATCAACGAGATCGAGGAGAAGGCGCTCGACGACGACGGCGAAGACAAGCCCGAGTGGGCGAAGAGCCTCGAGGCGCGCATCGACGCGATCTCGAGGCAGACCGGTATTGACTCGCAGCAGATCGGGAAGGTCGAGAGCGAAGAGAGCGAGAAGGGCGGCGGCTTCACGCTGGACCCGCGGAAGGCTCGAGGTAACTAACGATGACGATTCACGCTACCCGAACGCAGAACGAGAAGGCAGTCGAAAAGCTCGACACGACCGACATGGCCGGTGGCGTCCTGCCGCGGGATCTCTTCGAGGACTGGTACCAGAAGGTCGTCGACTCGGCGACCATGCTCGAGGGGGCCCGCACGGAGGACCTCCCGCGGCCGCAGATGGACCTGCCCCGCATCAGCGTCGGCGAGCGCATGCGACGCGGCGCCGACGAAAACGAGGGTGACAGCGGCTCGGGAGAAGTCAACACCGACGCCGTCAGCCTCGACGTCGAGAAGGGGACGCTCGCGTACGACCTCTCTCGAGAGTCCGTCGACGACACGCTCGACAACGTCGACGAGATCGTCCTGGACATGCTGGCCCGACAGTTCGCAGTCGACACGCAGGACCTCGGGATCAACGGTGACGAGTCCAGCGGGGACAACTTCCTCAACCAGAACGACGGCTGGCTGAAGATCCTCTCGAACTCCACCGACACCAGCACGTACGACCACACGGACGACAACGGCAACGCCCAGCCGGTCGACACGTCGCTGTTCGACCAGGCGATCCAGGCGATGCCGAACAAGTACCTGCGCTCGGATCGGTTCGAGCCCGTGGTCTACATGAACGAGAACAAGGTCCAGCAGTACCGGATGGCGCTGACCGAGCGTGAGGATCCGCTGGGCTCGGCCGTCATCTTCGGCGACGAGGACATTACGCCGTTCTCGTACGACGTCGTCGGCGTCGCTGCGTGGCCCGAGGACACGGCCGTCTTCACGCACCCGCAGAACTTCGTCTACGGCCTCTACGACGAGGTCGAGATTCGCGTCCTCACCGAGACGGACAAGGTCGCCGAGAACGACCTCTTCGCTCGCTACTTCATGCGGGTTCGCGACGACTTCGCGATCGAGGACGAAGAGGCAGCGGTCCTCACCACGGGCATCGAGGCCTAACGAGGTCGACGATGACTACTACTAACGAAGAAGTCCGAACCGCACTCGAGGAGAATCGAATTATTACCCGTCTCTCGTCCGATCCTGCCGTGGCGCTTCTCGAGGGCGGCGAGATGTGGTACAACACGACTGCGGACGAGTACCGGGGCTACGAGGCAGGCACCGGAATCGTCTCGCTCAGCACAACGGCCGTCTAAGGTGATCGTCCATGGAAACAGTACGCTACACTGACGAGGGCGGTCGCTATCGAACCGGCGGTGTGACCTTCGAGCCCGGTGACGTGGGCGAGGTCTCTGCAGGCTTGGCCGAGCACCTGGTCGTCGACGTCGGCAGTTTCGAGTACGCCGACGGCGCGGAGGATGCCGAAGAGCTTCCCACGCCAGATGATCTCACCGGCGACGAAGCAGAAGCCGAAGACGAGACCGAGGACGAAACGAAGAACTCGGTTGTCACCGCGCCCGGTGAGTTCACCATCGACGAGATCGAGGCCGAGCTCGAGACCGGCGAGTGGGACGACCACCTCGAGACGCTTCGTGAGAACGAAGAGGACGGCAAGGATCGCGCCGGCGTCTACGACGCGCTCGGCGTCCGCCGTGCCGAGATCGAGGGGTAACGCATGCCTGCTTGGTATGCAAGCGAAGTTCTCGCCGACTCCGAGAGCCTCACGGCCGGCGAGGCCGTCTCGTCGATCGTCTCGAAGTATCGATCGCCCGTGGTCTGTGTTGCCCTCGAGGATCTCGAAGGATCGGCCGATGACACGTTGACGATCAAATTCGAGGGCGCTGCTGGAACGTACGAGGCCGACCAGCGGACTCTCTCGGAGACCCAGTCCTACACCGTCGACGTCCTGCAGTGCGAGGCGGTCTCGATCACCTCGAGCAACGGCGTCACCTACTCGGCAGAAGTCCGGGCGAACCCGGAGTGATCTAAATGCCTACTGGCTACTGTACCGTCGACGACGTCCGTCGAGCGAAGCAGGAGGGCGAACTGACCGGCGAACTCGTGTCGAAGGACAACGAGATCGTCGTCGACGCGATCACGGCCCAGACCGAGTGGCTCGAGAAAAGCCTCTCGCGCCACTGGTACGTCTCAACGCGGCCTGACGAGGATACCCACGAACTACTCCCGACCGGGCCGAAGACTCGAGACGACGAGGAGGACATCCCGACCGGCGGGGCCCACCTCGTTGGTGAACCGACGACGCCGAAAACGTGGCAAGGTTCGTACACTCGGATCGAACTGGACCGTCGCGACGCCCAGGCGGTCTCGGAGTTACTCGTTCGAACACCGGACGGCTACGAGGACTGGGTCACAGAGTACGAGGGCGGCGAGTGGTCCGATGCACTCGGGGATGACTACTACCTCCGGATCAACAACGGGGGCGTCTCACAGCTATACCTCGACGTCGAGAACCTGCTCAACGAGGACGACGAGCCGCTGCTCGACTCGTACTCGAACGCCGTCTACGTCACCTTCGACTACGGTCACGAGGGGATCCCAGACACCGTCCGCAAGGCCGTCGCGATGCGAGCCTGTGCGAAGCTGTTGATCGACGACGAGGCCGCGCTGGGGATCCCTGACAACGGCCAGTTGGTCAACCCCGAGAGCAAGAAGCAGGCGATGGAATCGGCGGCCGAAGAACTCCTCGAGGTCTACCGCTGATGGAGCTCGCATCCGATTTCGAGGCCGACCTCCAGGAGGCGCTCCTGGATGACGTCGAGCAGCGAGCCCGCGACGTGATCGCGCCGGAGGTCCAGGCCCATGCCCACGATCTCCTCGAGGCGTACGGCCAGCGCCACGACTACGACGTCGGTACGATCATCGAGGCCGGCGAGACCCGAGTCGAGAGGCGTAAGGGTCGCGTGGTCGTCCGCTGGGGGTGGCCCGAGCCGGCGATCTTCTTCGAGCGAGGGACCGTCGACCACGTCGTCCAGGCGCGGAACGCAGACGTCCTCTCGTTCATCTGGGAGGACCCGCCGCAGTGGGTACGTGAGGAGTACGATCGCGAAGGCGAGGGGTGGCGCGTGTTCCTGCCCGAAACTGAACCGTCGGGGCTGCCCGAGTCCCGGTTCATCCGCGACTCGCTGAACTACGTCCGTCGGAGGTTCGAATCATGACAACGGAAGTCAACTGGGTCCTCGAGCAGCTGGGCAGCGTCGTCGACGACGTCGCGAATAGCTACACGAACCGTAACGACAACCCGGTCGCGCTCAAGCGGGTCAACCGCGACGACAGTAGCGTCTACGAGGGTGGTGGCTCGCTGGACTTCAACGAGCCGATGCACAAGCGCAAGGAGGACCTCAAGAGCGGCGTCTTCGTCGGTGCGACGCTAGCCGATCGGGCGGAGGATCCCGCCGGGACGGAGTACAACCTCAAAATCGAGACGGTTGTTGGCCTGACCGTCGAGGGGATGACGTCCCAGGGCGGGCTTCACGGCCATGTCGATCCGGACGGCGAGAACGGCATCCCGTTCACGGAGCTCGTCCGCAAGATCCGTCGCACGCTACTCGCCTCTGACACGCGGGCATACCCCGATCCCGGTGTTCCGAACACGTCGTATCACGACCTGATCCCGACGTCCAACGACCCACAGTCCGCAGAGTACCGCGACTTCTACAGGTGGCAGGGCGACTTCGCCTTCCGAGGCTACGAGAGTTTACCATGACAGATTTCACAGGCAACATCGAAACGACAGCGGAATCGCTCGAGGCTCTCCAAGGGGACCTCGAAACACACCTCGAGGGCATTTTCGGCGTCGACATCGACGTAGAGGCGCCGACGCTCGCAAGCGGTGGTGATGGCCTCCACCACATCCTCGATGTCTGGGTCGCGTTCCCAGGCGCCAAAGAGCAAATTGAGGATCGGCTCGGCGTCGACCGTGTCGAACGGTGCGAGATGAAAGTCAAGCTGCATGTCGGTGATGGCGAATGACGGGCGCGGGATCGGCAACGGTCGCGTACACCGTCGAGGATAGTTATGGTTCCGGACCGGTCGCTGAACCGACGTGGTATCAGCCCGGCATGAACGTCACCGTAGGAGATCTGAGCGTCGAGCAAGCACTCGAGCGCGTCCGCCACCCGAACGACCCGACGCCGGCAGGCTCTCGCGAAGGCAACTGGGAGGGTGCTCTCTCAGTGTCGTTCGAACTGACGGACGACAACTTCCATGATCTCGTCTTCGCCGACGGCGGGACCGCACTGCCGAACTCGCCGATGCGAGCGCCGTCGTCGACGTGGTACCTCGCCGTCGATATGCCCGACGGGACGACCGAGTCCCGCACACCGACGGGCGCGGTCGTCCAGGAGGCGACAGTCAACTACGAGCAGGGGAGCAACATCACGGTTGAACTGACGATCCTCTACGGGGACGAGCCGAACGACATCGCGGCACCCGGCACGATCCAGCAGCCGTCCGACGAGGACGTCTTCAGCTGGCACGGAGCGTCGTTCGAGGTCGACGGCCTCAACCAGCCCCTCATGCAGTCGGCGACGCTCTCGCTGTCGGGACTGGCGCGGTTCCGTCGTGGTCAGGATCGACACCCGTTCGACGCGGTCGTCGACGCAATCGAGCCGTCGTTCTCGACGGACTCGACGTTCACCGAGCGCGACCAACTCGCGCTGGCGGTCGACAACTCTCGAGAGGGGCCGGTCGGAAAGGTTCCGGCGACGTTCGCACTCGAGAACGGCCAGGGAACGACCATCGACTACTCCCTCACCGACTGTCAGCCCGGCGGATCGTACTCTTGGTCCGACCTCGTCGCACCGGACGCGGACCTCTCCGAACCGATCGACTACCACGTTACCGACGTGTCTGCAACGACGACCACTGCCTAACCCATGCTCACAACTGAAACCTACACACTGGACGGCGCGATCGCGGAACTGGACGACCGGATGGACACGCTCGGGGAGGACCTCGAGGGCCTGGAGCAGGGGACAGACGACTATTCAGCCATCAAGGCCCGACGTAATCGCGTCAGCTACCTTGAGAACGGGGTGCGCTGGCAGCGCGACGAGGAAGGCTGGGGAGGCGACACCGAGATCGAACTCGGTTCGATGACCGCCGGAGAAGAGGCCATGATGCACCGCGAGGCACCCGACGACGCCGGCCGCAAGGAGATGCGGTTGTGGTTCGTCGCCGCCAGCACGGTCAGCGCTCCGTACGCCGATCCCGACGATGGACTTTCGGAGACGTTCTCCGCACTCTCCAGCGCTCATCCGGCGTTCGTCGAGTGGCTCGAGGCAAAGGCCAACGGGCTCGGTGTATCGACCGAGTCGGGAAACGGATCCTCGACGTCCTCGACAGAGACCACGACCGGGGCGTCGGAGACCTCGACGGGCGACCCCGACTCGACTACTACATCGTCGTCGGACTCGCCCACGGAATGAGCTATACGGACGTCATGGAGGTGCCGCTCGAATACCTGAAACTGCTTGACGCCTACGCGGCCACACGACCCAGACTATGAGTTTCGATACTGAAGCACAACTCTCGATCGAGATTCCCTCGAGTGAGTTGCGAAACGCTCGCCAGCAGATCGAGTCCGAGATCGGCACGACCGAGGTCGGGGTTACAGACGGTGGGTCGGCGTCGGCCCAGGCTGCAGGCGGCGGCCGTGGTGGTGGGCGTCAACGTCGGCGTGCACGCCGCGAGTACCGCTGGGCCCGCGAGCGGACCGACTACCTCGAAGAGGCAGTGGTCTACCTCGAGGACATCGAGGACAAGGTCGGGGGCGACGGCGGTGGGATGCTCGGTGAACTGCTCGGCGGCGGCGCGATCGGTGGCCTCCTCGGCGGAGCCGGCGGCGCTGCTGGTGGTATCGGTAGCGGGGTTGCTACAGGTATCGGGGCTGCGGTCGGCTCCGCTGTTGGATCGGCGATCGGTGGCTCGAGCGTCGAGGTTGAGAAACCAGACTGGACGCCGCTCGAGGTCGACGGCCCCGAAGAGCCGTACGACGTCGACCATCCAGAGGAACCCTACGAGTTAGATCACCCGGAGGATCCGTACGACATCGACCACCCGGACGAGCCGTATGCGGTGGAGGACCCGTCGCCACTCGGTGTCGAAGATCCGTCGCCGCTGGGCGTCGAGAACCCCGACCCGTTCGAGGTTGACGATCCGTCGCCGCTCGAGGTCGAAGAGGTCGATCCGCTCGAGGTTGAGGACGTCGACCCGATCGAGATCTCGGTGGAAGTGACCACGGGAACTGAAGAAGTGAAGCAGCCGCAGGTCGGTGAGGAGCCATATATTAAACAGCCCGATGACGGTGGAGATGGAAACATCTGGTCCTGGGCGGGCAAGACCGCTGATGGCGCGAATGAGTGGGCTGGCGAGACAGCCGAGGGTGCGCAAAAGTTCGCGAATGATATCAACCCGTGGTCTTCGGATAGCTCTGGTGGCGGTGGTGATGGCGGGGGAGGGAGCAGTTCGGGGACCCAAACGTCCCCTCGCCCATCATCGAGAACCACCACAACGACAGTCGAGACGTCCGTCGACCCGCGCCCAGCGGACATCGACGCCAGTGTGGGGCCGGTCGAAGTCAACGTCCGCGACTTGGACAAGATGGAGGATGATGTCGTGGATGCGGTTGAGGAACGTATCGAGGAGGTCCGGGACGACATCGAGGCACAGATCGAAGATCTCAAACGGGACATCCGGCGTGGGTGAGTGGGCGAAATTATATGTCTTACAAACAAGAAAGTCAACATATGAGAACACCAGATCCAACCGATCCGCGAGAGTTGGTTTGGCTGGCTCTATTCGCGTTCGTTACCATCGGCGCTGGCGCGTTCCTTTACGAAGCCCCGGCCGACGCCCTCGTCTATTCCCTCGGGATCTGGGGCGTCGTCCTCTATCTCGTCGGCCCGGAAGAGGTCCTCGACCGACTGGGGCTGCGTTCGTCTGAGGATCACGATCCGGCAGTCCAGTAGAGCAGCAAACCACCGCCGCCGCACGGTCACCGCGGTACTTTTCGATAACAATGACACTGAGGAGCACAGCGTATCTCGAGATCGACATCAACGGTGGCGACACTACCGGCGTCTTCGAGCTCCGGGAGGACCTCTCTGATACTGGTGATGTGACCAAGAACTACCTTCTTAGCAATCGCGGCCAGCGATTTAGGGAAGCGTTCGACATCGGCACCGACCTCCTCCCGGATGACGTCGCCGACGCGGATCTCGAGAACCGCAAAGGATACCACGTCGACGGCGGCTCCGGGCACTACCAGGAGACCCTCTCGTTCGCCGCCAGTCCCGGCGACGAGTGGGGAGACGGGTCGACGGACGCCAACGATCCCGACGACGTCAACAAAACCGATGCGACCGGGTCGGAGCCGATCGCGATGAAACAGGTGTTCGAGTGGTTCGTCACCCAGAGCAAGAGCGACAGCTCCGGCGGCACCCGTCTCCACATCGGCGAGTGGAACGACGGCACGTATTCGGAGACTGGCGAGGCCGGCGCGTTCGGCCATCCGATGCCTATCGCGATCAACGAGAGCAGCATCACGTATGACCCAGACAAGCCGGCAGCGATCGAGGGCTCGATCACACTGACCTGGACGTCGATGTTCCCTAACGTCGACCTGGAGGGGTCGTTCGAGAACGGCCTCAACAGCATCGCCGACTTCGTACAGGACTACTGATGAAGTACATCTACAACAGCCCGATCCCGGAGGCTGCACAGACCAACGAGCGTGACCAGCTCGGTCAGCAACTCGCCGAGGCAGGGATCCTCGAGGAGGACGGCGCGATCGTCGAATCGCTCTCCTCGGAGGCGGCGGACCTCACGCTCTCGGGACAATACCGCTGGGGCAAGGAGATCTCGACGATGCTCGCCACCGAACTGGACGAGCTCGCCGACTCGAGTCTCCCGACGCTGCCGCTGTATCGTCGCGGCGGTGGGTATTCGAACGCTGGCTACTACGAGATCGCGAGCGCCGACGTCGAGCCGCTTCATGGAAACGACCGTAGCGTTTGGGCGTACACGCTTTCGCTGACGTCCGTCGGCAAGAAAGGGAGCTACTTCAGAGCCCTCGGGACGAACCCGCGGCAACTTGAACATGAGTTCGGCAACGGCCTCGAGGCGGTAGTCGGCGTCCCCGCAGCGGCCTCAAAAGTCCAGTGGTTCAACGCTGACGGAGACAGGGCCCGCATCCCGGCGTCGCCGATCGAGACACGGACGAGTGCGGCGGCTGACGTCGACATCTACGATCTCACTGATGCACCGTGGTACGATCCGCCGCCGTACGATGAGGATCCGCCGACGCTGATCTACACGGTCGACTACGCTGACGAGGTCTCCTGTGGCACCCGTGTCTACGACACACAGGGCCACGAATCAAAGTTCTCGGGCGGCGGTTCGGGCCCGCGTCAGTGGCAGACCGTTCACTCGACCGAGCATGACGTCGAGGACCCGGTCATCATGTCGAACGCCCTCCTCCGCCTGCGCCTCGAGGAGGCCGTCGGTACGATCACACCCCAGCGCTGGGATGCCAGTGCCGGCCGCTGGTCGACCGACGCCCTGGGCGACGCGGGCGGCTGGTCGCTGTTCGACATCGATCTCCT
>Ga0136556_1001275_pt1 | contig 12922 bp, 21 predicted proteins | sample AntRauTorckE6831_FD_104780 | JGI IMG/M metagenome (GOLD analysis project Ga0136556, IMG submission 104780) | Saline lake microbial communities from Rauer Islands, Antarctica - Metagenome Torckler E6 #831 | ecosystem: Environmental > Aquatic > Non-marine Saline and Alkaline > Saline | place... | reverse complement strand
CTTTCCTCATGTATAATTTTTAATTGTATATCATTTAAGATACGGAGTGTTTCATACTTTGCATTACCGTCGCAAAACACTATGTTATCACTTTTAAGTTCTATATTGAATTCAGCCATACTATTTACTCCTTTTAAATAGAGAGATAAATAACTCAATCTCTTCTTTATTGTCTTCATAGAAACTATGGTCATATTCTTTAAGCCATTCTAAATAAGCAACAGCATGATCATCGTATCCTTTATCAGGGTTACGTTCTAAATGTCTTGTCATATCATAACGTCCCTTATAATCGTGTTCTTTACCTTTGTCTTCGAACCTTACATAAAAGTATATTTTATCATAGCCTAATTCTTCTGGGGCACTGTATGACATAGATCTTAGATGTTTGTTAGCGTCTTTGAATGATGTAAATGTATGAGTCGTTTCACACTCATGAGTAGGTCCTTCGGCTCTATCTATAGTTATTTTAGTTATCATGTTATTCCTCCTTGAATAAAGTTTCCCAACAACCTGGGCATGTTCCGCTTATAATTAGTTCTCGTTCTTCTTCATTAAGATAAGGAAAAGCATGTTGGGCATGTTGTCCCGCTAAATAATTAGTATAATCATCACTATTAACAAATATTTCATTATGAGATCCACATAAATGACATGTTGTTAAAATTTTGTAATTACGATTCTTAAGCATCCTAATTCCTCCTATTTTTTATTTCTATCCAATGCCTCCACCGTCAGCAGGCATGAGCAACAAGTATATTATAACAGCAATTGTCAACGGTATGATTGTATTGTATAAACGTTTCTTGTACCAAGGTTTAAACATATCGCTAATCCTCCTTGTTTATTATTTTAATAGTATTGTTACAGTATGTTGAACAACACACTCACTTGAAATATATATATATTGAAGCTGGGGTGATGCTAATAACACTTCTATCAGAAACACATAAAAATTCATTTATTCTGTATTCTAGAGCTTTTGTGTTGTAGGCTTCAATAATAACTACTCTTTCTCTTGCCATATTATACCTCCGCTCCACTTTCGTCTACGATTTTAGTATAGAAATTTTCATGATTTAAATTAATGTTTGCTCCATTTTCTACACTTTCAGCTCTTCTTAAAGACTCTATGGGCATTTCTTTTAGCACTTCATCATCTTCTTCTTCTCTACAGATTAATACGTAAAACATTGTTAATCCTCCCTAGCTTTATTTTTTAAAAACTATAGTATCTTTCTCAAGTTTGAAAGGTTTTAATTTAATTATATTTTTTTCTGTTGCATAATCAATTAATCTACCATAATTTTCTGCTATTACTACAGTTTCTCCTGTTCCCATGTTTGTTAAAAAATAACGTTCTGTTATGAAATTTTTACCAAGGATGTATATGCGGCTATAATCATCTTCTTTAGTAATGATATCTCCTGGTATAAGTTCTAGTGGGTAAGATATATTAATTAGTTTCACATTCATTTTAATTCTCCTTTCTTATTTAATTAAGGTTATTATAGTTTACTTCACCTTTTACTTTACATAACAATTTGAGTTTTACAGTTTCATATGTCTCATAACACAAGCTCGTTTTTGTTTTACGGTTTCGTATGATTAATTCTCTACACTTAGGGCAAATATAAATATAAGTGTATTTCATACTATTCCTCCTTTCTTTTTAACAGGGCGGAAATAAAAAACTAGGGTTTCCCCTAGTCATTTAGATATGAAACATCTCGTCGTTTTGGGTGGTCTTGAAATTGTGTATAATAGTTTTCGATGTCTAAGAATAAATTGTCCATTGTTGTTTCTTCAACGTTTATCCATATTTTATCAAGAGATATGTCTAAATTCAACAGTGTTTTACAAGCTTTGATAAATGTCTCTGCTTGATACAGTTGATTATCTCCACGATACTCTCTCACCATGTCTAAAGCAGGATTTGTATTGAATGATAAGACATAGAGTACCTTTAGTTTAAATATATCTAGTTCGCTTGGTTTGTACATTATTTCTTTGATTAACCCAGCATCCCCTTCGATACCTTCAAATATAACTTCGACGTGGACTTTCATTGAATTCTCGAACATTGTTTCAATTTCTCTTAGTTTAAGCATGATTGCTCTATCATCCATTTGTTTCTCATCACGCATAAACTCATATAACATTCTATCTGACTCGCTCATTGGGTCATTCATATTACACATAATACGATGGATTGTTTTGCATATCCCTCTTGATTTAAAATGTTTAGCCTCTTTGTTTGAGATAGCAACGTAATCCCAATCATTTGCATAGACAATATAATCTCGGCCTTGATTAATAGCTAATGGGACTAGTTTCCAATCGCTTGGGTAGAATGATTGATTACGTTCTCCTGTGTAATCGTAACGTTCAGCAAAATGAATATAGGGTACATCAGTTAATGTCTTTAAAATTTCTCTTAATCGAATTTGGATAGGAACATCAGTACACATTGTTCTTGGTGTAATCCAGTGTTTTGGTTCAATTGGTAAATCTAATCCTAGATTCTTATTTAGTTCTTCGATTAATCTTGGGTCGTAGTGATTTGTAATAAAGTGCATAGTGTATCTCTCCTTAGATTTATATTCTTATAATGGGTTGATGCCCTCACCGTGGCAGGGGTATCATAAGCGTAAAAAAAAAATTTGAACAGTTTAATGTCTTGTTCAGGACATGTTGATTGTTAATTATATTTTACGTGTTTCGCTGTTGTTACTGAATACTGATTTTGATGATGTTGATGTTTGAGCATCTTCAGGTTTAGCAATGTTTCTTGGTTTCTCAATTGCCCAACCGAAATTCTCCATGTAAAAGCCTTGGTTGTTAATGTAGCTTAAGTCACCATAGTAGAATTCAAATGTTTTGTTAATGTGTGAATTAGTTGGTGCTGATTTGATATTGCGTTGCTTAGATAATTGTTTCTTAGCTGTGTTCCAGAAATTTGGGAAGATAACTAATTGATTATGTTCACCTGTTTCATTAACAGTGAAGTACATTTTATAGAATCCCCCATTGTTATTTTCAATTACAGTGAAATTGTTGATTGTAACTTGGTGAGTACCCTCAGGTAGAAACCCGTATGAGTAATCGTCTTTTGGAAGTGCAACCTCTTGATTTTGATTCGAACTTATTGTAGCCATGTTTAACATCTCCTTAGAATTTTAGTGTGTGGCCTCTCGATAATGGCGAGGCGGGAAGTTAGATTCTTGATTAATTATTTAATGACTTATTCAATTCACATTGTGGACTTAATTGCATTGCCGAATGTTGCGGTACAACACTCCATTTAAAGTTAACGGCTTAGTCTTACTGCCACGTGAAGAAAATATGTATTTGTCGAAGAACACACATTTGATACCACCCAATCAAAATTTTACAAGTTGCCCGCAAGGGTAGAGACCAAAGTTTTTCCGCTAGGACCTAAGGTAGGTGGATACTTGTGACTGCACTGTGCACATGGGGTAGTGATGAAAAAGTTTTGCGAATCTTGTAAAATTTTGAAGCTCCCCCTGCCTTAAGTCTTTTAAAGAAAGGGGGACGGTTGTGTGGTAGCAATAAGGTCGAAGGGGCATGTTCTGGTACAACTGCTGATAAAAACCAGTTGGTCGAGACAAATGCGTATTTTCAAGTGGTAGTATAGCGGATAAATTATGAAATGGAACCAGTGTTGTATCGTGTTATTCGGTTACACATTTGTTACTGTTATAGATTATTTTTAATTGTTTATTTTATATTGTTTTGTATTGTAGGACTTTTGCAAAACCAAAAAAGTCCAAAATAGAGACACATATGTTACCGTTATATTATATTATATTTATATTATAGTAGTAAGTAGTAGTATAGAATAGTATAGTAACAAGTATGTAACAGAAATGGAGTTTTTAGAAAATCCTATAAAGTGTTTTTGGGAAAGTGTCAGAAAGCAACCCCCTTTGTCTACTGATACACTGATGTTACAGCACCCCCATTGCCATGCAAACATTTGTTCATGTGACTTTTTATGTTTTTCCAGCGAGACGACTGCGAGTTGAGCCGCCCAACTGAAATAGCTTATTTTTCTAAGGATTCTTTTATTTCCATGTATTTATTAACTGCATTGATATATGTTTCACACATTGAGCAAGGGTAGTCTCCTGTATCAATAGGTGCTTCATGCATATTACTTAGATAAGCTCTTTCCCCACTGAATGACTTCTCTTTGATTGGTTGTGGTGCTGCTACTGTGTTTCTCATCTTATATCTCTCCTTGTAATTTTATTGTGTTTATTACTTCATGGTACACTTCTTCAGCTTTGTTAGCATGTATCATGGTGTTTGTTATCCTTTTCTCATTTAATATCGCATCTGCTAGGTTTGAGAACCCTAAACGTTTTGCTTCTTTCCCATAGTCCTCGATACGCTCTTTTAAGTCTATAAAAGCGAATATGGTGTTTACATTATCATTACCGAATAAGTTCTGGCAGACTTTGTACGCTACTAGCTGTGCTTCTACTTCAATACGTGGTCTGTACAAGTCATGACAAGCAAACTTAGGTGAGTGTATCTTTGCATGTGTATACTCATGTACTAATGTGTCAATATTCCAATCAGATCTCAATACAATACGGTCTATATCATGTGTGAATGCATCATACTGTGCTTGTCCATGTACGTAATAACCTCCTCCACTGTCTCTGTCAAGGCTATCATCGTCTATAACTACCTTGCAATAATCTGTTACCATGTTCATTAGTGCGTCTCTTACTGCCATGCTGGTTCATCCTTTCATTCTAATTTAGTAAGGCGTTAACAACGTGTATTAATTGATATACAACACACATAACACCTTCCACCTGACGAACAGTTGCGAGTTCATATATACATATATACATATGCCTATAAAACAAGGGGGTGGTTCTTAAAATGGGACTTACTATAAAGGGCCATCATATATTATATATATTAGTAACTTTGTATTCTCTTCATCCTTTATAAAAAATAACTTCCAAAATATGGACAACCCCCGTTATCCATGTTATAATTGGACAAAAGGCAAAGGAGGTTACCATGTGCATAGAAGAATGGGTACAAGTAGATGGAACTAAAGATGTTTATATCTCAACACTAGGACGAGTGAAACGCGTTCACTATTACAAACCTTATAAGCGAAGCCCCCATACGACAAATGGGGTTGAGTATGTTAAAATAAAAGGACAAGTTATATCAGTTCCTAAATTAATGCAGCTCACATTTAACCCGGATTATGATCCAGATATTCACCGAACACTCCCTAAAAACGGAATGCACAGAGACGCATCTTTAGATAATTTAAAGATGGTGACAGTGAAAGAGTACCACCAAAACCATGTTAAAACCCACAGAGCCAAAGGGGTCTTAAGAGTATCTCAAGATAACCAAGACATAGAATGTTATATTTCTCTTAGGGACGCAGAATCATTTAACCCCGGTTGGCCAAGAGAAACAATCCGAAGTAGATGCAATAGCAATGAAATTCCAAATGATGAACAGTACGAATGGTACTGGAAAGGAGATTATTAATGTTAGATCTAATTTTAGAAGAATGGTACTTAATGCTGTTTGCGATGTTTATCATGTGGATCCCATCAATAATCGTGTGGCTCATAACTAAAAACTACGTGTTAAAAACATTTCTAACTACATATATATATATATACTTATAAATATTGCATTTGATTTTAACGAAATATTTATGGACGGTAATAATAGCTGCACTAGTTCTATATTTACTTTGGACAGAGGGGAGGTCAAACAATGCCTAAATACAGAAAGAAACCAGTCGTAATCGAAGCAATTCAATGGGATGGCGAGAACTTAGGGGAAGTAACTAAATTCACGAGTGGTAAGTTACCCGAATTGACAAACCGTATTGACTTTGAAAAGTGGGACGACTACAAAAGAATTGTTGAAGAAGAAGGTTTAAAGATAAAAACATTAGAGGGCACTATGCGAGCTGACAAAGGGGACTATATCATTAGAGGAGTCCAAGGAGAGATTTATCCTTGTAAGCCCGATATATTCGATGCCACATATGAAGCGGTGATTTCTAATGAAAGATGAAACTAAACAATATTGGTTTAATGGAGCTTCAATCACACTCATACTTGTACTTGTATTTATTATATTAGTACTGTATGGTAATTACATAATTATGAAAGAAAAAGAATTAGTCATCGAACATTGCGAAATCAACAACGTGACTTACGAGGCACAATACGGTGATGACGTTTACGTTTACGAATCAATATTAACGTGCGATAGAGTAGTAGAGCTATTAACATAGAAAGGAGGTTTACTATGAATGAACTTTTTGACATCGTGAAAAAATCGCCTCATTTCTCATTGCCCCCACGAGATGTTTACTTAGTAGATCGTGGGGAGAAGACGGCACGGATCGTTGTATTCAAACCTGGTGAAGAGCCGATATTCATTGATAAGACAGTTTACATTTCAACAAAGGGACAATTTATTAGAATAAGAAATAAACTAGGACACAAAAGGGTGTACCTAAAGGAGTTTGATAATGATGAAGGGTAAGAATGCTGTTTATTTAAGATTAGGAGAAAAGACAATCAAGAAAGTAACAAATATAGACAATGGGTTTCTTGTCGGAAATATTGATAAAAAAGAATTGGTGCTATCATTAATTGGAGAGCCAAACTTTGATGAGACTATGGATGACATGATGTCAGCGATCTATCACATTATGAGTATGGCAGACGAGCAAACAAACGGTAAAGATAAAGAAGAAATCTACACTCGTACTGTTCAAGCTTTTTCATTAATTGTAGATAAATTTTCACCGGAGATGGCCAATAAAAAATTCGGAGATGGTGTAACAGACGAAGCAATACTAAAAGCCCAAGAGGATGTCGTCAATGTACGTTCTAAACAAAAAGAAAGTTAAATGCCCCGAATGTGAATCTCAGATGGCTCCCGCTATTGCAATAAATGGAGGGGAGTCTGATTTTTGGTTGAAGTGCACCAAGTGCGAAACCTACTTAGATACTTACCTACCCATGCAACACCAATCTATTATGCACAGTGACGCAGCTAAATACATGATGGCCGCAGGTGGGTTTGGATCAGGTAAAACTTTATTCGATAGTAAAGACGCTCAAAAGCATATGTTAATTACCCCTGGGGGCCGTACAATGTTTGGAGCCCCTATTATGCCGCAGTTACGGCCAACTCTTAAAAAAGATTTTGAAGATGATTTTCCAATTAACTTTGTAAGGCATGTTAGTAAAGCCGAAAACTCAATGACGTTTATTAATAACCACGAATTAATTTACCGCCCCTTTGATGATCCTCATAAACTACGGTCACTAAACGTATCCCGCTTCGTTATACTAGAGGGCTCGGGAACTAAGTTTGGAACGTTTGGTCAATTACAAACACGACTACGTAACACCGCTGCCTTAGTTTACGATCGAGATGAAGAAGGCAATGTTATTATGATTCAAAGCAAAGGTGGGAAATGGGTTCCTAAGATTTTGTATGACTGGCGTAAAGGAACAATTGAAACTAACCCCGATCCTGGGTGGGTACGTGATGAGTTCTTATTAAAATCAAATCGCATCTATTTGCATGATAAAGATACCCATTCACAGCACTATGTTCCCGAAGAACCGACAATGGATAAATCAACACATATTATCCCGACATCATCGAACTACTTATTACCCCCTAATTTTATTCAAGAGAATACGGACGGAAAACCAAAGTGGTATATTCATCGTTACTTTAGAGGATCATTCGAATATGCCGAGGGTCTCGTCTACCCTGAATTTATGGCAACCATTATTAAACCGTTTAAAATACCAAAGAATTGGAAACGAGTTATTGCTATGGACTATGGTATTAATGATAATACTCATTTTATTTTTGGGGCTATTGACCCTAGCGTTAATGTTTGCTACTTTTATGATGAGTTAGTTATATCTGATTCCAACGTAAAAACAATTTCAGCCGAGTATAAAAAGAAATTAAAAGAACACGTTCCACGAGGATCATTATTAACAACCCCTGTTATGGACCAACGCTCTCGATCTCAGCGACAGTCATTCGATGTTAAGAAAACACTAGGTGATTTATTTGAGGATGAAGGGTTAATATTTGACCCGGCACAAATGGATATTGATTCGAGAGTATTACATATGAATACTTTAATCGAGAACAGACAATTAAAAATATTTTCAACATTAAGAGGGTTAATAACAGAAGGTAAATCTTATCGTTTCCCTGAAAAAGATTTAGACAAACCTGGTAAGAACACAAACAAACCAGAGGATAAAAATAACCATGGTATGAATGCAGCTGAGTTTTTATGTATGGAGTTACCTTGGGATCTTAAAACAATGGACACTGAGGCGTACAATAGGTTAGGAAAAATAGTTGCTCAACGCTATGAGACTCCTCAAAGTAAAGACTTACGTTTTGATCCATTCAATAATGAGAGCCCTCAAGATGCTTATTCATTTACTGATGGATTATATGGAGGTGATTTAGATGGTTCCAATAATAATAACGGTGGCAATATGTTTGACAGTGGCTTATATGACTAGAGAAGTATCGACAAATGGTTTCCGGATTGTTCGTATTAATAAGAACTTTTATAAAGATGACACTCCCATTACCGGGAGTAATGAAATTGAAACAGAAGCTGACGAAGATACAAAAATTAAAAGTTTAGCCGATTCAGTAACGAGTAGTCTCAATGATTATCTCAACCCGAAGGAGGATAAATAATGGCAGAGAAATGGAAGCAACCTGAAATAAACGGCTATAACCTTGATGAAGTCGTAGAAACATTTCAGTATTTCCAATCCCACCGAAAACCAAACGAACGAATTTGGAAATTAATTCAAGATTATTATGACGGTGAGTTTTGGAAAAATATTAAAAAGAATTTACCGAAGCATCAAATACTACCGGATACAAACTACGTTAGATACACAGTAGACAATATTACGAACTCAGTGTATGCAGGGTCTTACCGAGCAGAGCTCATGCCCCGCCACTATAAAGACAACGATTTAGCAATGTCTATTAATAGTTACATCGAGCACCAATGGGATAAACTAGGAATGAAGAAGATTGGACTAAAAGTAGGAAGTCGAGCAACAATGTTTAATGTAGCAGGAGTTCAAGTCGGATGGGACTCAAATATAATTGGAGGATCAAGTCATTATCGTTACAATGGTGAGGTTGAACTAAAGTACATTGACGTGGAAAACCTCTACTTAGATCCCGGCGTTAAAGATTACTTAAAAGGACGTGCGCTATTCATTGCCTCAAAGGTGACAATATTCGATTTACTGTTTGATAAAGCAACCCGAAAAGGAGCAAAAGCTTACAAGGCTCAAATGAAAGATGCTGAAGGTAACTTTGAGAGTGACCCCGTAGGGTTAGACGATGGAAAAGTGTTTGGGGAAAATAAGGATATACCTAATTCAAAATCAGTCAATTTGATTGAGGCTTACTACAAAGTTGAGACAGAGGACGGTTATCGTATTGACCGCTTAATGATTGCAGACCAACGATTCTTACTAGCTTACACCGAAGGGATTGAACCAAATACATTCCCAATTCGATTAATGTATGCACAAGAACCTGTCGGGGATCCTTATGGTGTTTCCCCAATGAAGCCCGTTCTTGCAAATAACATTGCGATTAATATGATTGATTCAATTGAAGCAACACATGGGTATGCATCCCAAAATAGAACTAAGTTAATAAATGACAAATCGGGTATTAATTACCGTTCATTTGCAAAGCACGGGAATACACCTAATATGGCGTTCCCAGTTCATGGAAACCCAGATGATGTTATCCGTTATGTTGAGTTACAACCGTTACCTAACTTGCGGCCCCTGAGAGAGCATTTGGAGCAATCAATTATGCTGACAACTGGAGTTGACCTTAGATATACCGGTCGTGATACAGGGTCTATCCAAACGACAGGTGGTACAGATATATCCCAGCAACGAGTTATTGGCATGTCAGATAACACTCGTATTATTATGCTTGAAGAATTCACTCAAAAACTCACACAATTAGTTGTCGATTTTTACACAGTTTGGGGAGATAAACGCCCTAAAGTGAAGAGACGAGCAGCGTCAAATGAAGTAGACGCAATTGATATGGAAAACCCAAATGATTTCATTGATTTTGAATCTCTTGAAGCATCCTATTTTGATTACACAATGCAGGCAACACCACACTTACCAAAGAACCGTATTCGATTAGCGGAAGCTGCAACTAAGATGTTAGAGATGCAAGGACAATACCAATTCCAACCGGCCATCATTACTCATGAAGAGTGGTTAATGTGGCAAGACTTTCCTCAGCGAGATTTAATATTACAACGTATCCGTGGGGAGAAAATGGATCTTGATGTTGGAGATATGGAAGCAACATTACTTAGCTTTGCAGGTATGATTGATAAGGGGCATGATGCACAAGATGCCATCAATATCTTAGCTGAAGAAAAGCAATTGAAGCGGGACAACCCAAGTATGGGCGCACAAGGATCAAATATGCAACCCCCCCAACCACCAATGGGTGGAGGAGGAATGTTACCAGGTATGTAAGAGAGGGCCCATTGCGGCTCTCTTTTTTGTTTGGTATAATACTAATTAAGGGACCGTACCCCATAGTGCGAGCGAATACAAACGCCTAAAGAACGTCGCCGATTTTTTAGGAAAGGAGAATAGTAATGGCAGATGAATTAGATGAAATTTTAGACAGTCTTGATGATCCGAATGACACCACTGTTGTTGAAGATGACACAGGGGTAAAAGAAGACGATGTTGTTGAAGATGAGGAAGATCCCTCACTAGAAGATGATGTTGATACTGATAATGACGATGAATCGAATGACGATAATCAAGAAGAAAAAGATGTAGATACCCAGGAAAAAGATGAAGATAAAGACACAAACCCTATGCGTCAACTACGTAATAACTATAAACAAGTTAAAGCGGAGAAGAAAACTTATGAAGATGCAATTTCAAAACTTGCAAAACAACAGGGAGTATCACCCGATGATCTTATAAGTAAACTCCAAGAAGAGAGTGACGAAAAGGAAGCAAAATCAAAAGGGATTTCACCTGAAATTCAAAAACAGATGCGAGAAGACCAAGAGCGAATTAAAAACTTGGAAGAAGAGAATAACCGTGGGCAATTTGTAAGAAAATTGTCAGAACTTCAAGGAGACACTAAACTAGATCGAACAGGGTTAGAGCAATTTATAAAGGATGCTAGTGCCAGAGGGTTCGACCTTATGACCGATGCCAATGTAAATTTTTCGGATTTATATTTCGCTATGAATCGAGATCAGATTATTAACCAAAGAGTTGAGCAAGAGCGTCAAAAATGGTTAGCTAATCAAGAAAAGCGTAAAAAGAAAAATCCAGGAAACTCAGAAATTGGCGGAAGTGGAAACACAAATTCAGGTAAAAAAGGCGACCTTAATAGCGCACTAGATGAAGTGGCTAAGAATTTAGGAATTTAAAATTAATAGGAGGCGATTTGTATGGCAATGAACTTAGCATCGGTAGAAAACATCAACCGTATAGTTCACCAGCTCAACGATGGGGATTATGATATTTCACCCGATCAATTTTATGATAGAGTTGTTCAAGATGCATTAAAAGTTGGTAAAGAGAACTATGTTCACTTGAGAGAGACAGAAGAAAGAGATCTCCCACGTGGAACGAAGAAAATTCAATTACGCAGATGGGGAGGGTTAACCGCTCATACTACACCATTAAAAGAGGGTATCCCACCAAATCCAGACAAGACATCAATGGAGCATATTACGTTTACAGCCACTCAATTCGGACGTTTTATGGAATTCACTGACCGCGTTAACCTTGATCAAATTGATCCACAGTTGGCTCATTACACTAGAGAGCTTGGAGACGTAATGGTTCGTACTTTAGAACGTTATGCACGTGAAACCTTACTTTCAGCTTCTTCAAAACTATTCGCAAATGGACGCACATCAGTTGGGGAATTACGGGTTGGAGATAAAATACTATTAGATGACTTACGATTTGCAGCATTACGAATGAGACGTCTATTAGTTAAACCAATCAATGGATACTTTAAATATATTTGCTCACCAGAGTACTTATATGATATTGTTGATGATCCACTAGTAAGAGATTACATGGAGATTAATCAAACAACTAAGAATTTGTATAACGATGGAAAACCATTCCCAATGTTTACAATTCAATTTATCCCAACAATGTTGGATGAGTTCTACACACCTGATTTAGATCATCCAGGAGAGTTTTACCAAAACAGTGAGTACAAATGTCGTGCTTATGCAGTATCAGGCGATGTAGTTTACTACACTAATTTCAGTGCTTCAACTAATCGTGCGATTTCAGGAACAGTTCAATATTTACATGATGGAACTGCTATTGAAGACAAAGTGACCTGGGATTTAACCCCATTATTTTCAGTGGGCAACGTAATTTCAATTGACTCAACTGATTCAGGTGGTAACCGAGTAGCTAGTACTGTGACAGTTGTAGCAGATGGAGGAGTAACTGATGCTTCAGCCGAGATTGCATTAACTGATGTTAACGAATTATCATTTGCTCAGTTACCTGTTCATAAAGGTATTCTTTATGGTAAGGAAGGGCTCATTAAAGTAGGTATCTCAGGTGAGAAAAATGCTAAACACTTTAAACAAGGTTTAGGTTCATCAGGTACAAGTGACCCATTACACCAGCGCCAAACAATCGGTGTTAAAATCAATTCAATTGGATTTGGATTACTACGTGAGGAGTCGGTAACAGTGACTTATTCAGTTCCTACTCAAGCAATGTATGTTTCAGGATTAACTGCTGATATTGTTCAAGTATCT
>Ga0136556_1001274_pt1 | contig 12923 bp, 12 predicted proteins | sample AntRauTorckE6831_FD_104780 | JGI IMG/M metagenome (GOLD analysis project Ga0136556, IMG submission 104780) | Saline lake microbial communities from Rauer Islands, Antarctica - Metagenome Torckler E6 #831 | ecosystem: Environmental > Aquatic > Non-marine Saline and Alkaline > Saline | place... | reverse complement strand
TAGCGGCCGCAATAAGAAAAAACAATCCCGATCTAGTAACAGCGGTAACAAAAAAAGCCGCAGCCAACAAAAAAAGAACGAAGAAATGCAACTGCCCCAACCCAGCTACGATAAGCTAAGCGGCGGCCGCAGTGGTAACTATGATGAAAAAGAAACCGGCATTGTGAAGTTCTTTAAAAAGCTATTCTCTTGATCTTGTAGTGGTGCCTTCGTCAAAAAAATGGAATCCTTTCTTCATAAAAAAGCCCCGCCAAGCACGGCGGGGCTTTATCGATTTAACTTCACAATTTCTTTAGGCCGTCATTTCTTCCTGCTTCCGCGCCGCTTCAAAGACCACTTCTTTAATAGCATCAAAGCCTGCCAGCGTTTTTTCAATGTGTTCATCGGTATGTGCAGCTGTTGGTATTAAACGAATCAGCACCGTTCCTTTGGGCACTACCGGGTAGGTCACCCCGCTCACAAAAATGCCGTGTTCTTCACGCAGCTTGCGCATAATGAGCGCGCAAAGATCGGTGCTTCCCTGGGTCAACACCGGGGTAACCGGGCACTCGGCCGGGAGTACATTGTAGCCGATATCACGAAGGCCGTCGCGCAGCTTATTGGTATTTTTCCAAAGCTGCTCTCTCCATTCGGGATGATTGCGAATAAGCTCCAATCGTTTCCGCGCCGATTCCACGATAGGCAGGGGCACCGATTTGGCAAAAATCTGGCTACGGGCATTGGCCTTCAAAAATTCAACCACGCGCGGCTCGGTTGCCACAAAAGCACCAATCAGCGCAAAAGACTTGGCAAAAGTACCAAAATAAATGTCAATCCCATCCTGGCATCCAAGGTGTGTTCCGGTACCGGAGCCATCATTGCCCATGGTTCCAAGGCCGTGTGCATCATCAACCAGCAAGCGAAAAGGGTACTTTTCTTTGAGGGCAATCATTTCTCTAAGGATGCCTAAATCGCCGGTCATTCCAAAGGCGCCTTCGGTAACTACTAAAACGGAAGAATCTGGCTTAGCACGGCGATGCGCGCGTTTTAGCTGTTTCTCAAAACTGTGAATATCATTGTGCTTAAATACAAACTTATCGGCCATGGCCAGTTGTTTTCCATCAACAATACAGGCGTGGCTCAGCTCATCGTAAATTAAAAAGTCATTACGATCAACGAGGGCGTGGATAACGCTCATAATTCCTTGATAGCCGTAGTTTAGCAGCAAGGCATCGGGCTTGTGCACAAAATCGGCCAGTTCTTTTTCCAAGGCCTCGTGCTTGCGCGAATTACCGGTCATCAGACGGGCTCCCATCGGGGCGCTGAAACCGTACTTTGCCGCTACTTCGGCATCATATTCTTTAACTTCGGGCTTGCCGCCAATACCCAGGTAATCATTGATGCTCCAGACGATTACATTTTTGCCATTAAACTCCATTTCGGGACCGAGGGGACCTTCCAAGCGGGGAAAGGTATAGTACCCGTACCCATCTGATGTAAATTTGCCAAGTGGGCCCGGTCGACCCTGAAGTTTATCAAATAAATCCATAACCCGTTTCTGTAACTCTTATTTTTGTTAAAAATGAACAACTTTACAGACAAAACAAAAGCCTTTCTGCTTGTAAAAATATCTAAAAAAGGTAAGGAAGTTTAGGCTATTCTCAAAAATAAGGCTTTTGTATATATAGGCGATTTTAAAGCTCAAAAAAGGATTAAACAAAAAGAGGCCCTTGCAAAATCGATAAATATTTTTATCCAAAAGAAATTTCAAAAATAAATATGGCATAGTATTTCAAAGACATCTAAAATATATATTGATCCTTTTCACGAACGGCCATTTATTTGTGATTGTGATAATGAACTTTGGCCTTTGTCCGGGCGCAGAGTACCGGGTGCAAGGATTAGGTAGCCTTAAAATGGCTCGTAAAAAAAGTTGGCCAGCCCGATGCTAAAAACGATACAGCCATAGAGGGCGTGCTCTACGCTTACCCAGTATAGCGAGCGCGTTTCCTTAAAGGTTCGCGCAAACATAAAGCCGCCTGTAAGTGTCAAAATTATGGCCCATTCATTGTCATAAACAACATGAAGGAATGCAAATGAGCATGCACTTGCCGCTATCAATACCCATTCGGGGCGGATTAGCGTCTCATATCGGTGAAAGAAAAACTCTCTGTAAACAAGTTCTTGCGGCAACGCTGAAAGCACGGGATACAGTACTAATATAATTCCCCATAAGATGGGTTGTTCGCGGGGTAGCGCAAAAAGAGTATTGGGCTGAACGACAATGGTTAGCACTAAAACGCCGGCGGCTACCAATGCCGCTTTTTTCAGCAGCTTGCTCCACATTCCGGGGATATCAGGGCGATACGTTAACCGCTTAAAATCGTAGGAGTCATCAACCCAAAGAATTACAACACAGCCTATAGTTACTATCAGCAATGCAACTATTTTTTGGATCGGTAGCAGATCGAAATAAAATACAAGTGGGATACCTATAAAGATGATGAGAAATTCGATTGTTCTAAATATAGATCGTGCACTCATCAGCTAATACTATTTAGGATGCAAAGAGGCTGAACGCCGTTTGCCGGTGTGTTGTTTTAGTGGTTTAATGAAGAAGGAACATCATTTTTGATGTATTAAAACCATCAATTGGCTCATTAAATTCGTATATTTTCGCGTTTACTAAATTGTTACAAATTCAATTGCATGTCTGAAGTTAAAACCGCCGAGCAACAAACCAATTCAGCATTTAAAGCCGCCGACCGGCCCATAATTGTAAAGGGAGCGCGGGTTCACAACCTCAAAAATATTGATGTTGAAATTCCGCGCAATAAAATGACAGTCATTACCGGCGTATCGGGCTCGGGTAAATCGAGCTTGGCTTTCGATACCATTTACGCCGAAGGGCAGCGCCGCTATGTAGAGAGCCTTTCCAGTTATGCGCGGCAATTCCTGGAGCGCATGGACAAACCCGATGTGGATTTTATGCAGGGTATTTCGCCGGCCATGGCCATCCAGCAGAAGACGACTTCTACCAACCCGCGTTCGACCGTGGGCACCACCACCGAAATTTATGATTATATGCGGCTGCTGTATGCCCGCATTGGTCACACCATTTCACCGAAATCAGGCCAAGAAGTCGAAAAAGATAGCACCAAAATAGTTATTAAAACCCTTTTTAATGATTTCAAAGAAGGCACTAAATTTTATGTGCTGTTCCCCATTCCAGAGCATGAAGGCAACGACTTTGACGATGAACTGCAGGTGCTTAAAGAAAAAGGATTTACCCGCCTGCTGAAGGTTGATGATGAGCAAACGCTGGACATGACAACTGATGAAGTAGATGCTTCTTCTATCAACCGGCATGATTACCGGGTACTGGTTGATCGCTTGGTGGTTAAAAAAGATGATGATACCCGCCAGCGCATTGCCGGTTCGCTGGAAACGGCTTTCCATGAAGGCCGCGGCCGTTGCTCGCTTAAGATACGCAATAATGACTTGGACAAAGTATTTGCCTCCTCGGAAGGGGATAGGGGTGGGTCTGAACAGACCTCGAAGTTTTGGAAAGATCGTATCATTCCCTATAACTCAAATCTTAAGCAATTAGCACGCAACTTGCGAAACAACAGTACTAAAAGTGAAATTAAGCTTTGGGAGCAACTTAAAGGGAAAAAAATGCATGGCTATGACTTTGACCGCCAAAAGCCTGTTGATGAGTACATTTGTGATTTCTTTTGCCGCGAATTGATGCTGGCTATTGAACTCGACGGTATCACACACGATCATGAAGAAGTACAGGTTAATGATGAAAAGCGAGAAAAACGACTAAATGAGATTGGTATAAATGTACTGCGGTTTCTGGATGATGAGGGATTGAACGAAACCGAGCATGTATTAAATGCGATTGAAGCTTACGTGAAAGCTTGGCAAAGTGGTAATGTATCTGTGCTTGAAGCTGAAGATAACACACCCCTGAATCCCCTCTCAAGAGGGGACTTTATCTTCCCTGAAGATAAGAATATGTCCCCTCCCGGGAGGGGAGTAAGGGGTGGGTCCGACAGTAAGTCAGCCCGGGCCATTATCGATGAGCATGGAGAAATGAATTTCAGCGAGCGCTTTGAAATGGACGGCATAGAGTTTGAAGAACCATCACCCCAGATGTTTTCTTTTAACAATCCCTATGGGGCCTGTAATACGTGCGAAGGTTTCGGTCAGGTGGCAGGCATTGATGAAGACCTGGTTGTTCCCGATCCCGAAAAATCAATCCGGGCCGGCGCTATTGCAGCCTTTAGCGGACAAAAATACAGCCGCAATCTGCGGGATCTCATTAAGGTTGCTGCCCGTTACAGCCTTCCAATTGACACCCCCTACAGTGAGCTGTCAAAAGAATTCAAAAAAATATTGTGGCAGGGCAAGGATGAGTATATCGGTATCCGCCCGTTTTTTGAAGACATTAAAAGTGAATCATACAAAGTGCACAAGCGGGTGTTTTATTCACGATATCGGGGCTACAGCCGCTGCCCGGATTGTGAGGGCTACCGCGTTCGAAAAGATGCGCTATATGTAAAAGTGAATGGCAAGCATATTGGTGAGCTGGGCGAAATGACGATTGGCCACGGGCGTGATTTTTTTGAGAATCTTGAACTCACCGACTTTGAAAAAGAAGTGGCCGAGCAGATTCTCTATGAAATTCGCAAACGCCTGAAATACCTGGATGAAGTGGGACTTGAGTATCTCACCCTTAACCGGCTTGCTAAAACGCTGAGCGGCGGAGAATCGCAGCGCATCAGCCTGGCCAACTCACTGGGCAGCTCGCTCATCGGCAGCCTGTACGTGCTGGATGAACCCACCATCGGGCTGCACCCGCGCGACAACAACCGGCTCATCAACATTCTTAAATCACTGCGCGATATCGGCAACACCGTGCTGGTGGTGGAGCACGATCCCGAAATGATTAAAGCTGCAGATAATATTATTGATATTGGTCCTTTTGCAGGGGTACACGGCGGGGAGGTCAATTTTACCGGAAGCTACGGGGATCTGCTCGGTTCCAAAACGCTTACCGGCAAGTACCTGAGCGGGCGTAAAGAGATCCCCGTCCCCGAAAAACGGCGTAAAGGCGACGGCAATAGTATCACCCTTGAAGGGGCAACCGAGCATAATCTTAAAAGCCTGGAAGTTGATTTTCCGCTGGGTAAGTTTATATGCGTGACCGGCGTGAGCGGTTCGGGTAAATCAACGCTGGTACATGATACGTTATTCGGGAGCATTCAAAAACAACTGGGCACCTATAAGGACAAAGTAGGGCGTCATCGCAATATTTCGGGACTGCACCACATCGATTCAGTTGAGATGGTAGACCAATCCCCCATCGGCCGGTCCTCTCGTTCAAATCCCGCTACCTATACTAAAGCGTTTGACGGCATTCGTGATCTGTTTTCTGATACCCGCCAGTCGAAAATTATGGGCTATGAACCGGGTCACTTTTCGTTTAACGTGCCGGGTGGCCGCTGCGAGGCCTGTCAGGGCGAGGGTATCCAAACAATTGAGATGCAGTTTATGGCCGACATTGAGCTGGTCTGCGAGGAGTGCAACGGCAAGCGCTACCGCAAGGATGTGCTGCAGGTAAAGTATCGCGGCCAAAATATTCACGATGTGCTGGAGATGTCCGTTTCGGAAGCCCTCGAGTTTTTTGTGGATGAAGACCGTATCACCAATAAGCTGCAGACCATGGAAGATGTGGGCCTTGGCTACCTGAAGCTCGGCCAGAGCGCTACTACCCTTTCAGGCGGTGAAGCGCAGCGGGTAAAGCTGGCGAAATTTTTGAGTAAATCAGCGGGCGACCATACCCTCTACTTTTTTGATGAACCCACCACCGGCCTCCATTTTGAGGATATCGCAAAACTGCTGGATTCCTTTAACGAGCTGGTTGATAACGGCCACTCAGTCATCATCATTGAGCACAACCTGGACGTCATCAAGTGCGCCGATCACGTCATTGACATCGGTCCCGAAGGCGGCTTTGCCGGCGGGCAGATTGTAGGCGAAGGCACACCTGAAGAGATCACCCAAATTGAGGAGAGCTATACCGGCAAATACCTGAAAGACGTATTATAATTTGCCGCAGATCAACGCGGATTTTGACGGATTTATTTTTACCACTAAGACACTAAGATCACTAAAAAATTATCGTGCTATCTGCTTTAGTAAAGCCAATGGAAATTGGAGATAAATGTAGGTCGGGCAGCTTGCCCGATCTACAATCGTTTTGCCCATCTCTGCTTCAGATCTTAAATTAACCGCGAATGTCTGGAAATGCATGCCAAGATTTACAGAAACTTTTCATCATACTATCCGTTTCCATAAGTGTAATCTTTAATAAAATTCTATTTATCTATGAAAAAGTTACTGTTTATATTTGGTTTATTGTTAGCTATGGGCCCCATTGCCAATCATGCAAACGCGCAATCCTCGGTAGATTTTGGTATTCGCGGCGGCCTTAATATTTCTAACCTGAATGATATTGAAGGTGAAGCTGATTCCCGTACCGGATTTATGGCAGGTTTGTACTTTAATTTCCTTGTTCCAAACAGCCCGGTATCCATTCAACCCGAGGTGCTCTATACACAAAAAGGGTTCGAATCGGGAAATAATACATTCCAATTGGATTATATTGAAGTTCCCGTTCTGGTTAAATTTGATTTCATTACTGACGGCAGCGTTACCCCTAATGTATATTTTGGTCCTTATGTTGGCTTTAATGTTAGTGCCGAGATAGATGGTAACGAGGGCCTTTTGGGAGGTGACTCAGAAAGTGATATAGAAGATGGAGTTGAAAGTACTGACTTTGGCGTTGCGGTTGGCGGCGGGCTCGATTTTGGCCGCGTTGACCTGGGCATACGCTACGGAGCCGGATTAACGGAGGTTTTTGAAGACGGGCTTTTTGAAAATAACAATTCTGGTGCCAAAAACGGCGTGCTTTCCATTACAGCCGGCATCGATTTTTAAACCTGCCGGTAATAATTTTCATTCAGGAGCATCTTCTTGTTGAGGGTGCTCCTTTTTTATTTTGCCTATGAAATAGTTATTGGCGTGATGGAATGTGTATTAATACATCAAACGCATTATTATTTCAGATAAAGTTTTTGGATCTATGATAAAGATACTCCTTTTTACCGTGGGTACTCTTAAGCACAATCAACAATAAATTTTGGCGTCCCGGGGCGCGAAGAATATAACCAACTATAATGACACCGATTTTAATCCTCACGACCTTTCCTTTTTGTTTAGGGGGGAACCTTACTTTTTAAATACTCTTTTTATTCATTATTATAAATTTAGCAGCATTGCCAATTAAACCCGCATATTATGAAAAAAATGCTCTCATCACTCTTCGTAATGTTGATGTTTTTTTACTGTATTTAATCAGGCAAATGCGCAAAATAATAGCGGTTTTGGTATCATTGGCGGATTAAATATTGCCACTGTCTCTGAAAGTGATTTTGACTTTGATTCCCGAAAGGCTTTCGTGATTGGAGCTTACTACAATTATATGCTCCCCAACAGCAGCCTATCTATACAACCCGAAATGCTATATACCCAAAAAGGATATTATGATGGACTATCAACCATTATTGAATTAGACTATTTTGAAATTCCGGTATTGGCAAAACTGAACTTTGGCAGCGGTGGCCCTATCAACCCAAATATATATTTTGGACCTTACGTTGGATTTTTGGTGAATGCAGAAACAGATGAACCGCCCGGGGCCAATTTTAGTTACAACATCGAAGATAGCGTAGATGAAAGTCCACAACTTGGTATAATAGCAGGTGGCAGACTCAATTTTGGGCGTTACACTATTGGCGTTCGCTACAGTGCCGGTTTAACTAACCTTACCATAGAACCGGCAGTATTTTTAAACCACGATTCAAGGCTTACATCTTTTTCCATTATAGCCGGTATCGGCTTTTAGAATTTAACCAAAGAACCTGCAGAGTGATGGTTTAAAGGCGTACATTTTTCAAAAAATCGTATCAATAATAGCCCACCCGCCCGATACTGAAAAGAGCGCTGATAATAACATTCACCAGCAGAATCACAACTACCGCAGCTATGATATAAACGAGCCGTTTGTCTTCGGGCGTTTTCATCATCACCGGAAGGCCTACCCAAAGCAGGTATACCCCGTATAATCCTAATAGACCAAGAAAACTTAAGGTCCACGAAATGCTGGTAATTATACTTACCAAAAGAGCCGGAGTGTAGGCGTAGGCAACCAGCTTAAAGGCATTATTCAAATCCTTTTCAGAGTTGAACGTTTCGGCCAGTTCGTTGATCACCACCGCGGCAACAATAACTGCAATGATGGGTAGCACAAGCTGTAAAACAGCAAATCGCAAAACCAGACCAAAACCCAGATACGTATTTGACCACACCACAATCAAGCTAATCAATGCCGCCACCGCCGCAAAGGGAAGCACATAATAAAGTATAAGTTCTTTATTGGTGGTTTGTTCGGTTTTAATTTTTTCCCATTCCTGTTCAGGCTTTAATAATATGCCCTTTACACGCTCAAGCATTTTCTGAATGTCCATATTTACTTTATCCCTATGTTATGCATTTAAATCCCATCTATAAATAGGAATTCTTTTCAAGAGATGCTAAACAAAATTGGAGCAAAACCTTATGGTCACCCTATAGAACAAGAAGAATTTTTTATACATGCGACTTTCTTATTCTCAATTATTACATTGCAAGAAGTATTTACCAGAGGCCTCTGAAATACTACTGTTTTTACCTCCCCCAACCCCTCCTCTAATACAGGAGGGGATTATGTGGAAGGTATTTCAAAGGCCTCTACAAATTAACGCCGTGCCATTATGGCTTCCAAAACTCTTAGTCCGCCATCGCATCAACCAGGGTATTTTGAAAAACTGCCTACCCATGTACAAGATTTGCGTAATACGCCGCCTGATTTATTTGAAGATGTCAGTTTTACCGACTGGAATTCACTAAACTGGGAGAAGGTGAACCGCCCCTATAAAGTAGATAAATGGGCCGAAGGCAAAAAGCTGTGGGAACGGGAGCATAATCAGTCCATGCCGGTTAAAGAAGGCTGGAAACATTTTAACTTTCATTTCCATCAGCTTTTTTTGAAGGATGTACCCCAAGAGAAAAAGCAGGCGCGCCGTGATCTGCTCTCATCACTGGCATTGTTAAATATGCACGGAGCGGGCGAAGCGCTGCAGGAATTGGTGCAGTTGCTGGTTTGGAATAAAGTGCACCGGGTAGAAGATGCCATCTGGGATCCGCGCGGCAAGCGGGCGCTCTTCGAGGGGCTGGACATCGAAAAGCCGGAAATACTTTTTTTAGGTGCGGCCGATGGCTACGAGGCCATGCAGTTGCTGGCGCAGTATCCCGGCGGACATGCCGTACTGGTTGATTATGACGACTTCTGCAAAACCGACCGCTTTGGAAAATTTCCTGCTCAGTATCCTTTTCTGGGTAATAATCCCGCTACCGGCAACAATGCCGTCTATTACCGTGACGATTTCAACATTGATTTTGAAGTGAAAGACATCCGCGATCTTAATTATGGGAAAGAATTTGATGTGGTGGTAAGCATCGGCTTGATTGAGCATTTTCCGGACGCGTACAAACATGAGGCGTTTGACATGCACCGCCGGTTCCTTAAACCGGGCGGCTACGCTATTTTAACTACGCCGCGCAATCAACTAAAAAGCAAAGCCTTCTATACCGTTATGAGCGATTACATGAATTATGGCTATCGCGAACTTATGGACATCTATCAGATGGGGCTATATGCTTACGAAAATGGCTTTGACATTTTACGAGCTGGCTACATTAAAGCCCATAATGGGTTGATTTGCAAGGTGCGGTAACAATAAAATAAGTGCTGTGAAGAAGTTCTGCTCCTGAACTGGTATGTTTTTCAGGAGTACAATTCTGAAAACCAAGTTGACACACCCCGGCTTCACTCAATCTGATTCGAAAGCCACTGCTCGGGAACGAAAAGGAACAGTATTAAAACAAATTTACTCCTCTTCCCAGGCCTCAAGATCACCGACGCCAAACTCTCTTTTAATCCGGTCAATCTTTTCTTGCTGGCCTTCACTAATAGAACCATTACTTTCAGCAATGGCATAGAGCAGTGCTACGGTCTTTTCTTTTTCATGCTTTGAATAGTTTCTGCTTCCGTACCGGATGGAATCATCAACCAGCTCTTTTAAATTATCCGTGCTCAAACCACCAATGTGCATCAGGGTTTCTTCATAGTAGGTTGTCATGCTGTAATTCATGTCACTCAATACTTCCTCTACTTTTTCCTCTTCCCGGAAGTCAATACTACCGTCCGATCCTTCCACCCACCAAATCATTACATCCAGCGCCTTTTCGTTATTGAATTCAAATGCCATAATAATTGATTTAAAAAGTTAGTAACTAAAATAGATGTACCACAATATCACAAATTTCTTCGAGTATTTCTTGATGTTCTTCCGTAATTGCATTTTTGGTATGCGAGTCAATATCCAGCTCGGCCACCAAGATACCGTTTTTCATGATCGGAAGCACAATTTCAGCTTTTACGTGCATGCTGCAGGCGAGGTAATTATCAGCTTTAGAAACATCCTGCACTACAAACGTTTCAAGCGAATCAGCCGCTTGCCCGCAAATGCCGGTTCCGAACGGAATGCGCGTGTGCTCGGTTTCTTCTCCCACGTACGGCCCCAGTACCAGTTCGCGCTCGGCATCCGGGTCAACCAGATAAAATCCCACCCAGTCAAAAACTTCAACTTCACGGGCCAATAATTCAGAAATTTTCTGCAGTTTTTCATCTTGATTTAAAGTTTTTTGAGCAACTATGTTGCGCGTTTTATCAACGAAATAGTTTGCTTTTTTTACTGTTTTGTGAGAATTCATGATAGAATTTAATCTACTATTACAGCCAGAAAAGTACGGGAAATTTATTTTATTCCCAGCAAGTTTCCAATGCGGGTTATCAAAGTATCCGCAGGTTTAAGCAAGTCTAAAACATCTTCTTTGGTAAAGTCAACGTAGTCTTCATAATCAGCTGCTTGTCTAAGGTCAAAAATATCAGAATAGAACTTCCCCAAATCTTTTTCAATCGTTCCGGTTTTTACAAAATGAAGACCAAACATCTGCCGTACGCCTGCATGTGTGCTCGTTGTTATCTTTTTATCGATCAGCAATGCCCCCACCGCATAATAGCATGCATAGTAAAGTCGGTTCACTGCTGTGTTCCACAATTTATTCTCAATATGTGTAGATACTTCGTTATAAGTCTCTCTTGCTTTTGTAATTCTTTATTTTATTAAATCCTGACGGTCTTCATCGTTCATAAAACTTCTCCTTCTCTTCTAACATTCTCGTAAAAAGGGGTTTTCCGGTGCTTGGTTTCCCAATCCTTTTTCGAGAAAACCATAGGACTGATGATCGTACCCATTTCAAATTCAATTTCATAAAGGGGATATTTTACTCGTTTTTCGTCTTTTCTCGTTATTTTTTCCTTTTCGAGAATTACCAATAAATCGAGATCAGAATTTTCGGTATAATCATTCCTGGCATAGGACCCGTATAAAATCAGGGTTGCATCAGGTGCTGTGCGGTTTACCGCAGCTTTGATCTGTTTTATAATGTTTTCTTTATTATTCACAATAAATAAGTTCGTATCTTTACTTAAATTTAGGGTTTAAAATTGTGCATCCAAATAATAATCAGTAAAAAATCATTCACGGCTTTTTCAATCAATTTATGATCATCGACTTTTTCCAGGAAAGCGTTCCCTTTTCCAGTTATGTAATGGGTTCCATCACCTACCTGATTGCATCCTTCACCTCCATTATTTCCGTTGCCAACCCATTGACGGCCATGCCGGTTTTTATATCACTGACCGAACAGAATACCGATAAAGAACGTGCAACCATTGCCAAGAAGGCATCATTCTATATGTTTCTCATTCTGACTATATTTTTGCTGGCAGGCACCTATATCATGAGCTTTTACGGTATCAGCCTGCCCGGTGTTCGTATTGCCGGCGGATTGATTATCATGCGGGCGGCTTATGCCATGCTAACGCCCGGCCGGGATGAACGCAAACTTTCGGACAAGGATAAAGAAGCAGCCCAATCAAAAGAGGACGTTTCTTTTAGTCCCATGGCTATGCCCATGCTTTCAGGACCGGGCAGTATTGCCGTGGTGATTGGCCTGGCATCACAAGCTGAAGGTATAGCAGATCTTACCATAGTAACCATGGCCATTGTGCTTAGCGCTTTGATTGCCTACCTGATTTTACGATTGGCGCCTATTTCTGCAAAATATATTGGGCCTACCGGCATGGGTGCCGTAACCCGCATGATGGGCTTCATTGCCATGTGTATTGCCGTGCAGTTTATTTTGAATGGGATTGGAAGCTTTTTTGGAGTTTGATGAACAAAGGTGAAAGGAGAGACGTGAAACGACTTTGCCTTCTCACCTTTCACCTTTGCCGTTTGCCTTCCGCAGCCTGCATGCTGATTATTAAATAATTCTAACCTCCCTCTTTTTTCCCTCTGAAAGTCTTTTAGAACCAATTAAGCACCTAAGTTATTGAAGCTTTTACCAAAAAAAGGTATAAACGATAAGTTTAGTTTTGCACATTCCATCTATGTTTTTAACATTTGTACAACTTTTTTACAAAAGTTAGGCTAAACAGGAATGGGGTATTAATGATTAAGAAGTTACAGGGGTTAATTTTATTAACGCATTTCTTCTGGCATTCTTGATATCCTATCCTGCAACCGCACATAACTACCACTCAAAAATAAAATACAAAGCTTATGTCGTATAAAAACTCATCTCTTATAAGATTAATATCATTTATATTCGCAGGCTTTGTATTGAGCAGTTGTATCTCTCTG
>Ga0136556_1001270_pt1 | contig 12976 bp, 16 predicted proteins | sample AntRauTorckE6831_FD_104780 | JGI IMG/M metagenome (GOLD analysis project Ga0136556, IMG submission 104780) | Saline lake microbial communities from Rauer Islands, Antarctica - Metagenome Torckler E6 #831 | ecosystem: Environmental > Aquatic > Non-marine Saline and Alkaline > Saline | place... | reverse complement strand
TCGCCTACGCCGTCGCGTTCGCCCAGGTGTACGGGATCTCTGGCGCGGCGCTGGTGGTGTTCTCGGTGCTTTCGGGCGGCCTCCAGGGCGCCAGCGAGACGCGGATCCCGTTCATCGCGCGGACGACGGGCGTGTTCGGCCTCCAACTCGGCCTGACGTTCCTGCTGGGCGTCGTACTCGGCTGGGGGCCGCTGGGCGCGTACGTCGGCATCGGCGCCACCTACGTCTGGATGGCGCTGGTCGTCGCGGGCGGGTTCCACGTCACTGGTTGGGCCGACCGCGCCGCGGAGATGATGGAGGAGCGTGGCTCGGACGTGACGATCTGGGGGTGAAAAGCCGGTGATGAGACGGCGGGACCGTGAAGCGACGCTAGCGATGGCCCGACCGGGGCGCGGCGTCGACGCCGGTCAGTAGAGGAACTCGTCCTCGATGGTTCGATAGGCGACTTCGCTCTCGACTTCCTCGTCCTCCATGTCGAACCACGAGAGGACGCGCTCGAAGCCGGTTCGTCGCCGGATCTCCTCGCCACTAATCGCCATGACACTCGTGAGCACGCACCCCGGAGAGATAAGCCTTTCTCCGGAACCCAAACGTTGAAACGCTGGATCCTCAATCGGGGAGCCGACATCTCTTAACCCATGAAGCCAATACTACGTGTAAGATGGCCCAGACGGGGAACCAGGAACTCACCGATCGCTTCATCCAGTTCTACCGGAACTACTACCGGGACGAGGTCGGGCGCCTCGCACAGGAGTACCCCAACGAGCGCCGCTCGCTCTACGTCGACTACAACGACCTGTTCACGTTCGATCGGGATCTCGCGGAGGACTACCTCGCCAAGCCCGAGCAGATGCAGGAGTACGCCGAGGAGGCGCTCCGCCTCTACGACCTCCCGGCCGACGTGAGCCTCGGGCAGGCCCACGTCCGCCTACGAAACCTCCCCAGCGAGCAGACCGTCGACATCCGGAATCTCCGGGTGCAGGACGACCACATCGGCTCGCTCGTCGCCGTCCAGGGCATCATCCGGAAGGCGACAGACGTGCGCCCGAAGGTCACCGAGGCCGCCTTCGAGTGCCAGCGCTGCGGGACCATGAGCTACATTCCCCAGAGCGACGGCGGGTTCCAGGAACCCCACGAGTGTCAGGGCTGTGAGCGCCAGGGCCCGTTCTCGGTCAACCACGACCAGTCGGAGTTCGTCGACTCCCAGAAGCTCCGGGTCCAGGAGAGCCCCGAGGGCCTGCGCGGCGGCGAGACCCCCCAGAGCATCGACATCGACATCGAGGACGACGTTACCGGCAACGTGACCGCCGGCGACCACGTCACCGTCACCGGCGTCCTCCACATCGAGCAGGTGACCCAGGGACAGGAGAAAACCGCCCTGTTCGACCTCTACATGGACGGGGTCACTGTCGAGATGGAGGACGAGGAGTTCGAAGCGATGGACATCGACGACGAGGACATCGCCGAAATCGTCGAACTCTCGAACGACCCCGATATCTACGAACGGATGGTCGGCTCCATCGCGCCAGCGATCTACGGCTACGACCAGGAGAAACTCGCGATGGTGCTGCAGTTGTTCTCCGGCGTGACGAAACATCTCCCCGACGGGTCCCGGATCCGTGGGGACCTCCACCTGCTGCTGATAGGGGACCCTGGTACTGGGAAGAGCCAGATGATATCATATGTCGAACAAGTTGCGCCCCGGTCGGTGTACACGTCAGGGAAGGGATCATCGGCTGCAGGCCTTACTGCGGCAGCTGTGAGGGATGATTTCGGCGACGGCCAGCAGTGGACGCTCGAAGCCGGCGCGCTCGTGCTCGCGGACAAGGGCATCGCTGCTATCGACGAACTGGACAAGATGGATTCGGGGGACCGCTCCGCCATGCACGAAGGGCTCGAACAGCAGAAGATCTCCATCTCCAAGGCCGGCATCAACGCGACCCTCAAAAGCCGGTGTTCGCTGCTCGGCGCCGCGAACCCGAAGTACGGCCGGTTCGACCAGTACGAGCCCATCGGCGACCAGATCGATCTCGAACCCGCACTCGTCTCCCGGTTCGACCTGATCTTCACCGTCACCGACCAGCCGGATCCCGAGCACGACAGCCGGCTGGCCGAGCACATTCTGAAGACGAACTACGCCGGGGAGCTTCACACCCAGCGTGAGGAGAACCCCAACTCGGAGTTCACCGCCGAGGAGGTTGAGAACGTCACCGAGGACGTCGCGCCGGACATCGAGGCCGAACTCCTGCGGAAGTACATCGCCTACGCCAAGCGCAACGTCTACCCGACGATGACCGACGAGGCGAAGGACGCGATCGAGGAGTTCTACGTCGACCTGCGCGCGAAAGGCGCCGACGAGGACGCCCCCGTCCCCGTCACGGCCCGAAAGCTGGAGGCGCTGGTCCGACTCGCCGAGGCCTCGGCCCGCGTTCGGCTCTCGGACACCGTCGACGAGCAGGACGCCGACAAGGTGATCAAGATCGTCCGGGACAGCCTCGAGGACATCGGCGTCGACCCCGAAACCGGCGAGTTCGACGCCGACGTGGTTGAGACGGGGACAACCAAATCCCAGCGCGACCGTATCAAGAGCGTGAAGGCGCTCATCGGCGACATCGAAGAGGAGTACGACGAGGGCGCGCCGATCGAGGAGGTGCTCGACCGCGCCGGCGAGATCGGGATGGACGAGGAGAAAGCCGAGAAGGAGATCGAGAGCCTGCGCAAGAAGGGCGAACTGTACGAACCCGTCCAGGGTCACCTCCGGACGACGTAGCACCAGTCACGGCTTGTGACCGCGCCGATCGCCGGATCGGCGCTCGGAGCGTGTTGCCGTGACTGTGTCCCACCAGGCACGGCTCGTGACCAGCCGGCGACCTCGTGTCGCCGGCGCGGAACCAATGCCGTGACTGTGTAGAGCCGGCACCGCTCGCGAACCATTATGGTCCCGGGCGCGCCAGCACCGACAGACGTGGACCACATCTCCGCGCTGCGCAACGTCGAGGAGGCGTTGCGGGCGTTCGAGGACGGTAACGCCGATCTCGCGACCACCCAGCGGCGCGTCCAGTCCGTGCTGCAGAGCTACGCAACCGAGTTCGAGGCCGACGAGCGCCGGGCCTACCGGGCCGACGGCGAGGCGCCGGCCGACGGCGTCGTCGTCGTCGCCGCCGACGCCGAGAACGCCGCGGCACGAGTCAGGGATCTCGCCGGCGCCGAGGACGCCGATTTCGAGGTCGAACCGCTCTGATCGCCGGCGTTCGGCTAGCCGAAAAGGCTTTGACAGTTCCCGTAGAACAAATGGGAAAGAGGATCGCTTGTGACTGCATCGCAGAAACCCGGGACGCTCCCCGATCGACTCGCCGGCGCGAACAGCACGCTGCTTCTCTCCTCGTCGTTCAGTGACGGCGACGACTGTGCACAGCTCCTTCGCCCGGGCGCGGCCGACGATACTAACGTCCTCTGGGTCTCCTACACCAAATCTCCCGACCAACAGCTCCGTCGCTGGCGCGCACACACCGACGACCGGCCGGCGGAGATGGGGATGGTGAGCGTCGAGGACTCCACGCGATCCGTCGCCGCCGACACCGGTGGCGACGACGGCGGCCCGTCGCTTCCCGGCGCCAACGCCCCCATCGAGACGGTCAACAGCCCGAACGACCTCACGGGACTGGGGATCAGGATCACGGAGTTCCTGAGCGACTGGGAGGACAACGACAACCGAACGGTGGTCTGTTTCGACTCCCTGACCGCACTCCTGCAGTACGTCGAACTCGACACCGCCTACGAGTTCCTCCACATTATCACCGGCCGGATGGCGACCGCCGACGCGTTCGCGCACTTCCACATGGACCCCGACGCGCACGACGGGCAGACCGTCGAGATCGTCACCAGTCTGATGGACGCCGTCGTCGACGTCGACGAGGCGGACGGGCGGACGATCCGCTCCCGCAAGGCTTAATTTTCCCAGCAGAGACTCGCAGTCAAATGCTGTTGGTCGCGACGTACTCCCGCGAGGCACGGACGAGTCTGCGCAACGCGTGTCGCAGCCACGAGTCTGCCGTCCGCCGCCAGTTCGGGCGCGCGGCGCTGCTCGCCGAGACCGAGTTCGGCGCCTTTCTCGCGCTCCGCTTGCGGGAGAAGCACGGCGCCGACGTCCAGATCGAACACACCTCGCCGCTGAACGAGTACGCTGCCGTCCCCGAGGAGATACGCGAGGCCGCGACTGCCTACGCCGACCGCGACCAGCCGAGCACCCCCTACGCGAAGTTCGCGACGGGGACCGACCACCCCGACCCAACGACGATGCGGGACCGAGAGCTCTGATGCGGGTTAGCGGCGAGGAGGCGGCCGACGGGGACCGCGCCATCGACCTCCGAGGGGCGCCGATATCGCTGGACACTGTCCGGGCCGCGATTCAGCGGAACCATCCGACAGTCCGGACCGAGTACCCCGAACCGACCCGGTGGTGGCCGACGCTCGGGATACCCAGGGACGACGCCGCCCCACTGGACCGTCTCGTCGCCGCCGCGCGCTCCCGCGGCCAGTATCCGCCTGCAGAGCGTGCGCTCGCGGCCGCACAGCGCGAACTCCGTGAGATTACCGTCGAGCGCGTCGACACCGACGGAACCCGTCGACGCCTCGCCGACGCCGGGAGCGAGGTCGAACGCCTGCGGGAGGAGGTCGCAACCGCTCGGGGCCGCCTCCAGAGCCGCCAGGAGATGGGCGCCGACACCGCCGAAGCCGAGGCGGCACTCGACGACGCCGTCCGGCGACTCTCGGAGGCCGAGACCGAGCGCGTCGCGGCCGAACAGGCCCACGATGCCGCACAACGCCGCGCACGCGAAACCCGGGCGGCCCGCGAGCGCCGACTCCGGCTACAGGACCGCGTCGCGAACCGTCGGCGCGACACCCGGCACGCGCTGGCCGCCAGCGTCGAGGACGCGTTCGCGGCCGCCGTCGACGCCCTCCCCGGGGAAGCGACGTTCTCGATCGATCCACTGGGTGTCGAGGGCGACGAGGTGACCGCAGCGCTGGCGGCGGCCCGGATCGCCGACCTCCGGGCACCCGTAATCGACACGACCCGGCGCTTCGAGAGTGCGAGCGCGGGCGCCGAGGCCCTCGACGCCCCCGTCGTCCGACTCTGACGGCGATCTCTTTTGCGGGATCGGGAACCAGACCCGACGATGGATCTCGACTGGACACAGCAGTCCGCAGCGGGAGTGAGTCTCGTCACGGCCCGCCTGCGAAACGAGCGCGCGACCGACCGGCAGGTTCGCCTCGAGAACTGTCTCGACGGCCCGATTTTGCCACCACGTCGCAACGAGGTTCCAGAGGCTGGCTGGGATCGTGACGGCGTCACCACGGTCGTTCCGGCTGGCAATTCAGTCGCGCTCGGCTACGCCTGTCCCGCCCCAGAATCGACGCCGCCGGTTGCAATCGATTCCGTTGGGCCCGCGGGAGACGACGAGGAGACCGACGCCGTTGCCGCAGTCCGGGAACTCGGCGACCATCGACCGCCGCGGGAGGTGCTGGCGGCGAGTGACGAGTCGGGAGAACTGGACGGCCCAACGGGTACGGAGATGAAGACGACAGCCAGCGAGACGGACCACGCTCCCGACATCGACGACCCCCTCGCGGAGTTCCGAACCCGGGTCGAGACCGTCGAGGCGCTGAGGGCGGCAGGTGTCCAGGAGGCGACCGATCTACTCGCCGCGAACGGAGGGATCGCCGGTGTCGAGGCGCTCGCCAGTAGCCTCGATGCGGACGCCGCCCAGCTCCGAACGCTCGCCGCGGCCGCCGAGACGCTGGCCGACAGAGCCGAGGCCGCGACGCCGCCGACGGAGTCGCTCCGGAGGCTGTCGTGATCGTCGCCGTCGCGGGCGGGAAGGGCGGCGTCGGCAAGTCAACCGTCGCGTACAACCTCGCTGCCGCGCTGGACGCCGTCGTCGTCGACGGGGATCTCGGGATGGCGAATCTCCCGGCCGACCACGGACCGACGCTCCACGACGTGCTGGCCGGGCGCGCCGACGCGCGGGAGGCACTCCGCCCAGGTCCCGTAGTGGTGCTCCCCTGCGGGCGGTCGCTGGCGGGCGCCCGCGCGGCGGACGTATCCGCGCTCGGCGACGCACTCACAGCCGTCGAACGCGGGCACGGAACCGTCGTCGTCGACTGCCCCGCCGGCCTGCGCGCCGACGTCGGTGTCCCGCTGGCCGTCGCCGACGCCGCCGTCCTCGTCGCTGCGCCGGAGCCGTTCGCGCTGGCCGACACGCTCCGCACCCGAGAACTGGCCCGCGAACTCGACGCCCCACTAGCCGCAGTCGCGCTGAACAGGGTCGTCGAGGACCCACCGGTTCCGACCGTCCGAGACGTGCTGGGGGCGCCGGTGAAGTCCGTCCCGGCCGACCCGCGGGTGGGCCGATCGATCGAGCAGGAGGAACCCGTCGTCGACGCCGCCCCCGACAGCGATCCGGCAGCCGCGTTCGCGGCGCTCGCGAGGCGCGTCGAGCAGGCCGGGAAGTGAGGGTCGCGTCGGTCAGTCCTGCAGCGCCTGATACGTCGTCCGGACGGTGACAGCGGTCACGTCGGCGACGTCGGCGGCCGCCGCCTGCGTGATCCCCGCGTCTTGCTCTCTGGCAGCGAGGTAGACCGCGCCGGCAGCGACGCCACTGGGGTTACGGCCGTTGGCGTGGCCCGACTCGACGGCTTCCTCGGCGAGATATCGGGCCCGGCGGCGGACCGCCTGCCCGAGGTCGAGTTCGCTGGTGAACCGCGCGACGAACTCCGCGGGGGCGGCGGCCGCGACAGGGAGGCCGAGTTCGCGGTTCAGCGCGTCGTAGGCCGCGCGGTGTTCGTCGGCGGTCGCCTTCGCGGCGTCGACGACCTCAGAGATCGTACGCGAGACCCCCGCCACTCGGCAGGCCGCGTACACCGCCGCGCTGGCGAACCCCTCGATCGAGCGCCCGCGAAGTAGGTCGGCCTCCTGTGCCGACTCGAACAGCGAGCAGGCCTGATCGCGGATCCGGTCGGGCAGCGAGAGCGCGCCCATCAGCCGGCGGATCTCGGTGAAGCCGTACACCTGGTTGCGCTCGCGCTTCGAGCGGATCTGAGTCCGGCGATGTTGGCGCCGCAGTCGCGACCACTTGCGGCTCTTCCCACGCGCGCTACGGCCGATTTCGGTCGAGAGTCCACGGTCGTGCCGGGAGCGGGTGAGAGGAGCCCCACACCGCGCAGGGTTGCGGTCGTCGTCCTCGAAGCTCCGCCACTCGGGGCCGCGGTCCAGCCGATCGGTCGAAACGATCAGCCCACAGCTCTCACAGACGGTCTCGTCGCCGTCGGCGGTCAGTCGGCCTTCGCACTCGGGACAGCCAGTAGAGCTCGTCGTGCTCATACTCGAAGATCGCTCCCGATCGAATACATAAACCCGGGTGGTGATCGACGTCTCGGCCCCGATCGCGTCGGGCGAACCTACCGGTTATCGGTAGGTTATGGGACCGTATACGCTCCCGGATAGTTCAATAGAGAAAACTCTTAAACTATCCCGGAAAGAACGGTCTCGTATGACGCTCTCGGAGATCGCCGCCGGCATCGAGGTGACCGCCGAGCAGGAGGCCCGCGGCGTCGCCACCGTCGACGAGACGGGCGCCGATCTCGTCGAGCGCCTGCGGGAGCACGCCGAGGCGCTCCCCTGCACGCCCGAGGCGGCGGCGACGGTCGTCGAGACCCACGCTGCGGGCACCAGCGTGGGCGAGAGCGCACGCGAGGCGGGTATCGCCCCCGTCACGGCCGCGAAAGCGCTCCATCGCTGTGGCGTCTCGGGCGTGACGCCGCTGTCGCCGATGGCCCGCGAGGTGGTGCGAGACTGGCACTCGGGGGAGCTCTCGCGTGCGGACGCGCTGGAACTCACGGGCGCCAGCGAGGCGGAGTTCGCGCTGGGAAGCTACATCGAGAGCCACGACGCGGATCCGGGGCTGTCGGTCGCGGTGGCGGACGTCGGAACGCCCGAAACCGAGGATCCGCTCGCCGACGCCGTCGGGGACGCCGACGAGTTCTTCTAGCGGTCCCGGATCGCGGTGACGGTTTCGACGATACCGCCCTCGGCGAGCGGCAGGTCCAGCGAGCGATCGAAGACGGCTTCGGCGCTCTCCGCGAGTGCCTCGACGCCCGCCTCGGTTTCGAGTCCCGCGGGCCCGTCGGCGTCGAACTGCGGGATCACGGCGTCCGCGTCAGTCTCCGGGAAGTCGTTCTCGCCCGCTCGGTCGACGGCGACGACCGCGTCCGCGTTCGTCCCCACGTCCTGCAGTCGGCCGCGAGTCATCTGGACAGCGTCGACACCTCGCTCCGTTGCGGGGGCGACGACGGCGACGCGTTCGGTGGCCGTGACCGCCGCGACCGCCGGGTTCGATCCCAGCGGCGGCGTGTCGATCAGGACGCGGTCGAACGCCGCGGCGGCCTCGTCGATGCGGCGTTCGAGTTCCTGCGCGGCTTCCGGGGTTTTGGCCCGGGCGAGGCGCTCGAACGGTGCGCGGGCGGGCAGGCAGGCGATCCGGCCCCGTTCCGGCAGTTGCTCGGTGTCGAGCGCGCTCGCGCTCGGGTCTGGCTCGAAGTCGACCAAGCCGCCCGAGAGCGACTGGTCGCTGGCGTCGGTGACTACTGCGATCACGTCTGGATCGATTCGGCCAGACAGGTGGCGAGCGAGTCCCTGCGTGTCGTACGCGGCGTCGAGAACCGCCACGTCGTCCCCGGCGGCCGCGAGCGCCGTCGCGAGTTCGAGAGCGCTACGGGTCGTGCCCGCGCCGCCGGCCGCGCCGACGAACGCCGCAGTCGTGACTGGCATGCGGTTGATTTCTCCCGCTATCCCTGAAAAACTCTGCGTCGTCGCGTGAATCGAACCGGCTCAGGCGTCCTGGATCGCGTTCGCGATCTCGTCGAGCTCCGCGTCGCTCGGCTGCTCGCTGTTGGGGCTGATCGCGTGGAACGGGCCGCCGCCGTCGCCGTCGAACCGCGGGACGAGGTGGACGTGGGTGTGGGGAACTTCTTGGCCTGCCGCCTCGCCGTCGTTGATGCCGATAGAGACCGCATCGGCGTCGACGGCGGCCTCGATATCGGCGGCGAGGCCCTGAACCGCGCCGAAGAGGTTGGCCGCTTCGTCGCTCGGGACCTCGTTCAGGCGCGAGTAGTGCTCCCTGGGGACGACGAGCGTGTGCCCCGGGGAGAGGGGGTTCGCGTCGAGGAAGGCGACGGCGTGGTCGGTTTCGGCGACGATTCGGCCGGGGATGTCGCCGGCGACGATGCCACAGAATATGCAGTCTTCGGCCATGCAGGGGTGTTGGGTTCGTCGGGCTATGAAGGTGCGGGCCGTTAGACCAGATCAGCGAGTGCCGGCGCGACCGAGACGGCCGACACGTCGCGCTCGACGGTGTCGGTGCCCCAGATGCCGGCGAGGCCGGCGCGTTCGAGTTTCGTCCGGGCGTTCCCCACGAGGAGCGCGTGGACACAGACCACGAACACCCGACCCACGTCTCGCCCGTGGAGCGCGTCGATGGCCTCGCTCATCGTCGACCCGGTGGCGACGATGTCGTCGACGAGCACGGCGTCGCGACCGGCGACGTCGGTGGTTCCCGGCGAGATGTCGACCTCGCCCGTGTCGTAGTCACGGTCCTTCTCGAAGTAGTCGGCGGCCCCGCGGCCGTAGGCGTCGCGAGCGCGCTCCGCGATGGCGACGGCGCCCTCGTCCGGCGCGACGAACACGGGGTCCTCGAGGTCGTCGGGGAGCGGTTCGGCGAGTCGGCTGGCACCGCCGACCGTCTCGCAGGGGACGTCGAAGAACTCGGTGACGCTGGGTTCGTGCGGGGAGACGAGGATCACGCGGTCGGTGCCGGAGGAGACGGCGCGAGCGACCGCGCGGGCCGAGATCGGCTGGCCAGCCTGGAACGCCTCGTCCTGCCGGCCGTAGCCCATGTAGGGAACGACCGTCGTCACCTCGCTCGCGCCAGCCTCGCGGGCGGCGTCCTGCAGTTGGAGCAGTTCGAGGTGGGCGTCGCTGGTGAGCGTCGACGCGACGACGACCGCTGGCTCGTCGGTCAGCGCCGCGGCGTCGTCCGCCGAGAGCGCGGCACAGAGCTCACCGTCCGGGAACTGGTCGTAGCTCACCTTCGCGAGCGCGTGGTCGGTCGCCGCCGCCAGTCGCGCCGCGAGCGACTGGGAGTGCGAACCCGGGAGTATCATGCCAGAGGCTCGCGCCCGCGCCGGTAAACACGTTTCCGTTGGCCCCGGCGCCCTACTTCTCGAAGGGTGTCGGCGGCGCGGCAGCGATAGCCGCCACGCCTGTCACGCCGACCCTGCGAGAGCGCCAGCCGTCGCCGGCGTCCACGAGCAGCGAGCCGGGTTCGGTGGCGGCGACGACGGCGTCGTCGGTGTACGTGAAGTCCGCGATTGGCTCGTCCGTCGGGGGGTCCAGTTCGACCCACTCGCCGCCATCCTCCTCGCGGCCGAGGATCGACCCCTCGGCGTCCACCGCGTGAGCCTGCTCGCCGTCGGTCGCGACAGTCGAGTAGGGACCGTCGCGAGCGACCATCCAGCCGTTGCCGAGTTCGTACAGTCCCGCACCGGTCGCCGCCAGCGGCGCGCCGCGGGCCGCCACGTCCCGCGCGTCGTCGAGGCCGGCGTCGACGACGCTGTCAACGGCGACACGGTGGACGCCGTCCGCAGCGGCGACGAGGCGGCCGTCGATGGCGCGCACGTCGTCGACCGTGCCGAGAGTTTCCCAGTCGGCCTCGCCAGCACCGTCGTCAGCGATCGAAAGCCGCGAAATCTCGCCCGACTCGTCGGCGGCGACGACCGCGGTGTCCGAACCCTCGACGGTTCCGACAGCCGTCGCCGGGCCGAACCCCGTCTCGCGGAACTGCTCGGTGTTGGCCTCGGGTGCGACCAGCGTCGCCTCGTCGGTCGCGAGCGCGAGCGTTCCGTCGGCACCGACTGCGACGTCTCGGGCGGTACAGCGCCGTTCGAGTCCGAACTCGCCGACTTTGTCGGCCGAAATCCGGGCGAGCACCAACCCCTGCTCTGCCGCGACGAACACGGGCGTCGGCGTCGTCGCCTCGTCGTAGACGCGCTTCTCCCTGATGGTGGGCATAGCCGGGGGTGGGGGCCGGGCGCGCAAAAGCGGCCCCCTCTTTATCTGTTACTGGGAGCGAAGCCGTGCAACGAGTTCCGCGAGCGTCTCGAGATCGTACTGCCCGGGCGCGGTGGCGTCGGCGGCGTGGACCGGCGCGTAGCCGATTTTCGAGCCGTACGTCGGCGCGACGGCGCGGGTGTGTCGGCCGCCCTCGCCCATCGCCATCGTCGCCACACGCTCGCCCGCGGCGTCGGCGGCGTGGGTCGCCGACAGCAGCGCCAGCGCGTCCCCGCGGTCGTGAGCCGTGACCGCCAGTTTCCCCACGTCGCCGGCCGACGCGGCCGCAGAGAGGAGGGAGACCATCGCGCGCTCGGATGGCGTCTGCTCGAAGTCGTGGACCGAGACGACGACGTCGACGCCCCGCGATTCGGCCTGCTCGGCCACATCGACCGCGCGCCCGTCGCGCCGGAGCGCCGCGAGTTCGAGGTCGATGGCGGCGACTGAGTCGTTCCCGAGTGCGGCTTCGAGCGCGTCGAGGCGGGCGGTTTCGGCAGCCACAGTCTCGCTGGCAGCCTCGCCGCCCTCCCACGCCGGGCGGTTGGTCACGAGTAGCGGCAGGTCGCCGTCGTAGGCCGCGAGTTGCTCCAGGGGACCGGTCGCGAGATCCATCCGGAACTCCACGAGGTCGGCGACGCCGCGGGCCGCGCGCTCGTCGGCGAGGTCGGCGGTGGCGGCGACGAGGGTGAACGAGTCGAACACGACCGGACTCTGGGGGCGGGGAAACATACCGGTTCGGGCTCCCGCGGGGTATTTCCCGACCGGGGCCCGACCTTCGCCAATGCGACTCGTCTCGCTCGCACCGAGCGCCACGGCCACGCTGACGGCGATGGGCGCCGCCGACGAACTGGTGGGCGTCACGGTCCACTGCGACCCGGACACGGGGAGCGACCCCGGCCCCGCCGACCCGGAGCGCGTCGGCGGCTGGCTCAACACGGATTTCGACGCCGTCGAGGCGCTCGACCCGGATCTCGTCCTGACGAGCGACCCGCTCCAGCGCGACACCCGCGACGAACTCCGCGGTCGGGGGGTCGAAGTCCACCACACCGAACCCGAGACGCTCGACGACGCCGTCGACGGGTTCGCGTCGTTGGGCCGCGCGGTCGGGCACGCCGAGGCGGGCGAGCAGCTCGCGGCCCACGCACACGAGCGCCTCCAGCGCGTCCGCGAGGCCGTCGCCGACGAACCCCGGCCGACCGTCTACTGCGAGGAGTGGGCCGACCCGCCGATGGCCGCCGGGAACTGGGTACCCGAGGCCGTCGACGCCGCCGGCGGGCACTACCCGTTTGCGGAGGCGGGGGAGCGCTCCGGCGAAGTGAGCCGGGAGGAAGTCGCCGACGCCGCGCCCGAGTACGTGATTCTCCACCCCTGCGGGAAGGGCGAGCGGGCGGACCCCGAGGAGTTCCGGGAGCGGGGCTGGGCGCCCGACGCCGCGGTCCAGGTCGTCGACGACTCGCTGCTCAACCAGCCGAGTCCGTGGCTGATCGGCGGCGTCGAGCGGTTGGCGGCCATTCTGCACGGCGTCGGCGACGGGACCGGCTGAGCCGGAGCCGCAAAGGAAACGTCCCCCCGGGCCCCAGCGGCGATATGCGAATCGCCGTCGGCAGTGGGAACCCGGTGAAGCGACGCGCGGTCGAACAGGCCGTCGAGACGACGCTCGACGCCGAAATAGAGTCCGTTCCGGTCGACTCGGGCGTCTCCGAGCAGCCACGCGGCCGCGAAGAGACAGTTCAGGGCGCGAAGAACCGCGCCGCGAACGCGCTCGCGGCCGGCGAGTACGGCCTCGGCGTCGGCCTCGAGGGCGGCGTCGCC
>Ga0136556_1001267_pt1 | contig 12996 bp, 7 predicted proteins | sample AntRauTorckE6831_FD_104780 | JGI IMG/M metagenome (GOLD analysis project Ga0136556, IMG submission 104780) | Saline lake microbial communities from Rauer Islands, Antarctica - Metagenome Torckler E6 #831 | ecosystem: Environmental > Aquatic > Non-marine Saline and Alkaline > Saline | place... | reverse complement strand
TGTGCGGTAGAAGGGGACTGATTCGATTCGTCCGTAATTGTGCCTGGCGCAACTACTGATTCATATAAATCAAGAGCCCGTTGCTTTGTTTCTTCTGACGCAGCCGGATTCTGAGAAACATCGTAAAACACATTTGCACTTTCATTGCCGTTAGAAGAGTTTTCTTCAGCGTAATCAAGTACATCTGATAATTCAGCGTCCGTTGATTTCATATTGGCAATACCCTGGAGAATATCGTTTGACCTAAATGGGTCGTCAGTTTCTTCAACGGCATTCCGCCAGTTATTAGGCGGGCGGTCTGGGGTAGTTCCAGTTTCTACACTACCGTCAGTCCCTTCTTGCTCACTTTGGTTTCTACCTTGGCCGGTTGCAGGTCCTTCCGGGGCGCTGCCTTCGGTTCCTGTGGCCTCAGATTGTCCTGGTTGATTGATGTCAGCATCTTCATTCGTTGCTTCTCCGGTAGGCTCAGATACCGTAGCTTGGTCGCCGTCGGTAGATCCGTCTCCCATATCGGGTGTCGTCTGTTGGTTGCCATAATTAAGTACCTCTAATTCAAATTGTTCAATTGCTTCTACAAGTTGCTGGGCGTTGTCCGGATTGGTGTTTATCACCTGATTCATCTTTTCATTGGCCCATTGCAATGCATCGGTTTGTTCCTGCTCGGTTAACGGGCCAGGGGTATCAAACGCATTGAAAGCAGTCTCTAACCGGGAATCCCCGTCGTAAAGTGATACCCCTGGGTGTGGGATGGATGATACCGGCCCTTCACTACCTTCAGCGTCCCCATCCGATTGCTCAGTAGTTTGCTGTGTAGATCCAAATGCCCGGCGCATTTCACGGTCCAGGGCTTGCATATCGGTTCCATCGGAAAAGAATTGGGCCCATATAATATCTTCCACCGCTTCAGGCGCCCGAAAGGTCCGTTCCTGCCCCGCTTCATTGGTCATAGTCACACTGACCGGTACACCCGCATCATCGGTATTGGTACGTACATACTCAAAGGTTCCTGTCTCCGTCTCACCGGTCTGACGGTTCGGCTGTTCCATCACAAAGTTATCGGCGGCCGGGTCATACCGGAACTGTCGCATGGATGCAAAGTTACGCTCCATACCCACCTCTTCAAGTGACAAGTCCGGATTCTTTTGCGTATCGACCACTTCAACGGTCACTCCACGATCAGTCTGAACCACAAAGTTACCTTCGCTATCTACTTCCAACCGCCCGGTATAGCCATTGTAATCCACACGGTCGCCTACGGTTTGACCAATGGTGCCTTGCGTCGATACAATCTGCTTGGCTTGCTGAGTCTTTTGAAGCTCAGATTCTTGGGCCTCTGTCACCGTCCCTTCCGTCAAAAGTCCTGCAATAGACGGGGATGCTTCCGGGCGACGCTGAGATTGCGCCTGTTCGTATTCCAAACGGGAAAGTTCATTATACCCTGCCTTAATAATCTCATCAATCTCAGTGGTTTCCTCGCCCTGCTCAGCCATCATATCACGGACATCTTCCAAGGTCTCAACCTGGTCTTTTATCTCGGCGGACTGTTCAGCAATCGGTTTGGATATATCCCACTTCAATGTGAATCCACCCTCACCGCCGGCGCCAGGGGTGCTTCCATCGGGGTTGATCACACCACCCCCACCCGCACCGCCGGCGCCAGGGGGGCTTCCATCGGGGTTGATCACACCACCCCCACCCGCACCGCGACCGGCGGCGCTAAACAAAATACTTGCCAAAAAACCAGCCAATCCACCAGCACCGCCAGCTTCGCCAATTTTACCCATACTTTTAAGAAGCTCCGGCTCTTCACGATAAATCTGATCGGCAACGACTTCAAACCACGCTTGTCCCGATGCTTCTGCAAATGCTTCTTCAAGACCACCCTCTGCTCCTTCTTTAACGATCTGCATAAGGCCGCGTTTAAGTTTACCGCCGACAGCTCTGTCATATCGATCTAATACCCGAATCACAGGAAAGACCTGAAGGGCACCACCAATAAAAGACCATTCAGCCGCTATCTGAGCATCTTCTTCAGACGCACCGTACGCCTTGGCCATTTTATATCCTTGTCCCATTCCTGCTGACCCGGCAGCGGTTGTAGCAAAAGCGGCTGACGACATACCAATAGCACGTGCGGCTAAACCACCACTTGCATACGCTCCAAATGACGCTGCTATGTTAGGAACCATTGTGTATAAAAAACTATCTTGCATGGTTGGGTCGGTCGGGAATTGTTCTTGAGCTACCTTTCGAATAGATTGTGCTATCTGCCATGTGGCAAGCTCACTTACATCATCATAATAACCGGGCTTGCCTTCTAATAGTCGGCGCACAGTTTCAATACCACCGCCTACCGTGGGGTTTGTTTTCTCTCCAAGTACCCTCAGCATTTTATTCGTTGCGGTGGAGAGTATTGCAACTCCTTCAAAAAGTGACGCTGGTATTTCCGCCGCGTAATTCCCTAAAAATGTATTTATACTATGACGAACTAAATCAGTCCCGGACGGTTGTACGTCGTCAATCTTCTCGTCAATGGTTTCGATCTGACGCTGCAACTTGTTATATGCATCTTTGTTTTCTTCAGGCACGCGGGTTCGTGTAATATCATTGGTTAAACGACCAGACATTCCCGTTGATAGTGAGGTTGTATATTCTTCTTCCAGTTCTGACTTCTTCTGTTCCAGGCGGTCCCGCTCATTCTTTAGCGTGGAATAGGCTTGAAACAATTGCCCCTTCAGCGCATTACTGGTATCGGTTAACTCACTGACGTACTCGATTTCGGATTCACTGTTATCGGTAATACCGTAAAAGTTGGTTGCTACAAGTCCGCGTTTCTTCTGATCAACTTTCTTTAGATGCTGGCGGATATGCTTACTGGCATCCGCAATACTGTTCAACATAGAGTCGCCCATCTGCTCGTCGGACTGCATGGCCTGAATCATATCATTGGATAACCCGGGGGCATCTAGTAATGACATATCAATGGTAGATCTTCGTGCGGCGGAATTAATATCACCGGCCTGAAGGTCTGTCATTACTTCATCTGGCTCAGGCATGAATTCCGGTGCGAAACGCTGAGTAAAATCATCTACCTCACGGGGAATCCCTTGTATCTTACCGTCTAACTGTTCACTTAACAGATATAAATGAAACCGTTGCCTGTACTCTTCATTCTGAAAAGAGTATTCAAACGTTTTGTAGTCTTCAGGAACCCCATTTACAATACCACGCGATTGGTCTTCAATTAAATCGGAATGGAAACGTTGAAGGCCGGGAAGCTGAGCTTGCTCTTGACCCTGACCGGCTGGCTGTTCCGGGGATTGCTCAGTCGTTTCCTGTTCTACTTGCTGATCAGTAGTGGGTTCGTCCGGCGCTTCCTGATCTGTGGGCTGTTTTATTTCAGTCATAATTATTGTTGGTTTCTGCCATAGGATCCGGCCCGCCGTCCGTTAGGTGGTGTAATGGCTTTAGGCGCAGCGGACGGATCAATTTCATTATAGTGCAACCATGCTTTGACCGTCTCAGGGTGAATCATTTTACTATCTAACATCCCAAAATAAATTTGTTCTTCAAATTCAGACGGTGCACGCCAGTTTGGCGCCCTGTCGCCACGAAATGTTTTGTCCTGCCATACATCTGCCGCCTGATCAATCATTTCCATATAGCGCTTGGCTTGCTGAAGTTCACGGAACTGATCGGCAAGCCCGGGGTTGGCTGCAAGTGCTAGTGAAAATGGTGGTTTCTCACCGGTCATAATGTTCTCTTCCAAAGTAGCGGATAACTTATCCTTTAATTCACTAATGGTATTATCTACTTTACCGATCGAGTCATGCATGACCTGTTTGATAAACGCAGGTTGTAAAGATCCAGGAGTGAATTCAGTCGCTTCTATTTCTGAATCAGTTTTGGCCTTATTAAACTGCAACTTCTGGCCGTCAAGAATACGCTCTTGCTGAATCTTTGTACGCTCAGTAACCCCTGCCTGTCGTATCGACTCCCGTATCTGCATGGATTGTTGTTGACGACGATCACGTTCCATCTGAACGCCGGTCGAATAGATGTTACCACCTAACGCCGTTTCAAATTGATTCTTCGCCTGACGGTTCTGATCCACGCGCTCAGCGTTTTCCTCTGCTTCTTGCGTGCGGGAATAGACGCCCTCCGACTGGCGTAGCTTGTCTTCGTATAATGATATTTCATCTTCAAGTTCCTGAGCTTGCTGTTCAACGGATTGCGCCACATTCTCTTTATCAGCCATCGGGTCCAGGCGCATCAAGTTCTCCGCCGGTATTACTCCGTCACGAATCTTTTGTGCGTTCTCACGAATACTTTTTACTTCTTCTTTGCGCGTATCAATCTCACCTTTAAGCTTGGCCCGTCGCTCCGGGTCTCCAAACAAAGCATCACTGCGTCGCTTGGTTTCAATACCCTGCATCATTTGGTTCAATCCCTGAGAGAGTCCTGCCGTAGATACAGAGAATTCATTCCCTGCAATACGGGAACCAATAGGCCGGGTCTGCATCTGTGGAGCCGACAACTCCTGAAAGGCATCACGAAGCGTATTAAGCTCCTGTCGCTCTTCACTCGATAGCTCAGTGGGCCGATTAGAAAACAATTCATCGGCTACATTTCCGGCGCGGGAATACGACTGCTCGGCCACCGGTCCTAACATACCTAATAGCTCCAATGCGGATTGCATCTGAGGATCGTCGCGTTGTAAACCGTTTTCGGGATCTGCCATTACTCGTTGCTTTTAATTAGTCCATACGATTGCAAGCCCATACCCACGGCGTCCATAAGGAACTGCCGCCCGGCGGTAGATCGACGATCCACCCGTCCCTGTGCGTCTGTGGCAAGCCCGGATAACGCACTGAATAGATTACCCCTGTTCCCCATGGCGGTGCCGTACAAGTTATCTTTACGGCCAGACTGTTGGAGATTGCGCCGGTCCGTCAACTCTGTAAACTTACTTACAATATCACTGATTGAGCGGTTCTTTCCTTCGGTAAGTCCTGCAATAGCTGCCGCGCCGGACCCGGTGTTATCACCACCCCCGGCCATCATCGACCGCATAATGTTTCGAATACCGGTATCGGCTCCTGCCGTCGCCTGATCAGAGAATGATTGTATTACATCACCATACAACTCGTCCATACTTTGATCGTCGTCAATATCATCGGCACGTCCTTCAATTTGGCCAATGGCTTTTCGAAACGCATCAAGCGATTTATTTTGCTGGCCAACTCTCAAATCTCGTAGGCGATTGCCTTTCTTCGTCTCGCCACGCTGACCAAGGATGTTAAACAACGAGCTTCCCGCCGACGCTGCAAGTGGAATCAGCCACGCGGGAACCGCATAGCTTACGCCTTCCATGGCGGGAACGGTATAAAATAGTATATCAAGTATCCACTGCATCATTACCTCGCTTTTCCTTTATTTTCAGTCATAACATGGGTTACAGAAATATGTGAAATAAACCCGTCATTATCACCTGTTGTTTTAATTCTTACTCGTGGCATCACCCCACGCTTATGAAACGTGAATGGCACGCCATGGATATACAGGTCTTCGCCAAATATTTCCGCATCCGCACCAAACACTTTATCCCAATCCTCAGTCGTTCGTTCCAGCCGATCCAGGGACATATCGAGTCCCACGTCCACCGTCAAGTCCTGACCGCCTACCGTCACTTCAAGGATCTTTGTCTGGACTTGCTCATTACCAATGGGCGCTGAAATCATTTCAGCCACAATCGGATTGAAGTCGTCGCTGACTCCATCCACTTCTCCAAGGTATAGGCCGCCACCAATGGCCAGCAGAAACTGATCGGCCGAATAGGTAGCTGACCGGATAGGACCAAGTTCTGTACTGAAGTCAAAAATCTTTCGAACGGATCCATCTAAATTTGTAACCAAAATACGATTGCCCGCAAACAGTAGCCAATACTCGCCATGGCGCCGGTTATACACCACATGCTGTAAATCGGCGGCTAATAGATCGTACTGATACCGATCAATGATCTTACCCGCACTCTGTTGGTTATACACGTAAATACCATCGTCGGCCTGATAAAACACGTTGCCTTCCACACGCCATGCGCCATATCGGTTTGTTACCGCCACACCCGCACCCACCACTTCAAAATCAAAGGTCGCTGTGGTGCCATCCAATATCACATAGCCAATTTGCACGGACCGATCAGTAAACACGGTCATTCGAAAGCGTAACTGCGTTTTATCGGTGTCAAACTGCGTGGGAACAATACTGACAATACGCTCACTGTTCTCAATACTGAACTGCTCGGGGATCAATGGTTGGTTAAAGGGAATGGCCATTACAATACCGCCAGATACCTCAACGGTCGTTACGGGATCAGCACTCTGAACCGTGTAATCTTTGAGAGCCGCTACACCCACATCGGTATTTGGTAAGTAAATGGTTTTTCCGTGAAAATCTGCTCCGGCTGATTCTACTTCTCTGATCAGCTTATAGCTATTATCATCAAGAGATGCGATAATATACACCTTGCTTACCAGCGCATTAAGAGAATGAATCTGAAGTGTGTTGCCAGACTTTGATATAAGACGGACCGCATCTAGCCCCCCGTTAAAGAAGAACCGCGTTTGAAAGCCCTGGCCGTTAATCAAAATACCATTGGTATGCGTCACCGTAGCGGACTCAAAGTTACCTTCACTACCGCCGGTATCCCACGCCACCGTTACGTCGCCAGCTGAATGCGTGGCTGTTACATTGCTTATTCCGGCGCCGTAATCGGTTGGCCCAATAGTTCCGCCATTAATGTAGTTCGCAAGCTCTTCAGCAAGTTCTGAAGGCGTTACATCGGTGCCCGGATCAAAGGATACTGACTCGCCGGGTTGAGAATCTATTTTAAATGAAACAGTGGCACCGGGAGATTGCGCTTGTTGAGTAAACTCAAATGTAATGGTGGCGTTCTCTTCTCCAAGGCCAGCGTAAAATGATTTTGTCGCATTGGTTAATACTTCACCGGTGTCAATCAGGCTTGATCGCTTACCATCAGTATATTCGTATTCAACGAATACTGCCGGGTTGTTTGTCAGGTTCGTCCCTGATTCAAAATCGGCGTAGATGTTTTGATCATTGGGGTTTGTGGGGTCCGTATAAATCTGGGGGGTTGGCCGATTAATTCTATACCCACCTAAAAACAATGCGCCTTTATATGAGTCGCCGGATGTAGGCGTTAACTGCCCGGTTGAAAAAAGCTGAGGTATCCCGGCTGACATTTGAATAAAACCGCTCAGTGGCGATATTAACTTTTCATCCGGTGTTTGGTCAACAACTGTGGGCTGTGTTAAGTCCAGTTCTTTAGCCAGAAAAAAAGCATTGTTTGGATAGTCGGGCCGCGACGGGGTGAAGACATTATCCTCAGTCGTTTGCCAGCGTGTAGCAAACAGGTACCGTTTCTCTATGGACGGGGATGGAAGAGGAACCGTTAAATCAATGCTTGTCCGCCGCAATCGAAGAATATCAATGACTGTTGAAAAAACAGTGACCGGCCGACCGGCAATAGCATACGACCCATCTACTAACAGGTCCACAATAAGGTATCCACGGTAAATGATCGGCTCTACATAATCGTCATTGTCACGAGGAACCTGGTCTGGAATAGGATTGGTTGCACTTATCCCGAGCCCACTGTTATCACCGAAGTACGTTACATCAAAGTTTATTCCAAGACGCTGTTCTCCGGCGTCGGGGCGCTCTAAGAATACATACGATCCGCTAATGCTTATATCCCATAGCGCTCGAACAGCCTGAGCTTCATTGAGCGCATCATACATCTTTTCAGCTATTTCATCATTACTATCACTGTTTATAACATTAATCACACCGGATGCCGGGACCCTTATATTACCTACTGTTAAAACAATAGAGTCGTCTGACGATGGATTTTCAACTACCTGAAATGATCCTTTGACATTTGGCCCATTAGCAAGCAAAATACTTTCATAGTCGTCATAGGGTTCCGTGTCCGGCGTGGCCGGGATCATACCAATGTAATCACTGGCGTCAGAATTACGAACAATACCTACCTTATCTTCATAAACAATGTTTGTTACATTGGTAAAATCAATGGTTGCCCGGAACGACCTGTAAGATAAAAGTCCCGTATCTGCATCAATATGAGCGCCGGAGACAAAATTCTGCAATACAATAACCTCAGATCCCTGGCGAAATCCCCATATATTATCTTCTGTCCAGTCGCCAGACTCGTTCCATGACCACCCGCCTATCGATGTGGACTGACTGCCAAGCCAGTTGTAGGCTGTATCGGTTTCAATATCATAGATTTTATAGACCTTATCTATGAAGTCAAAAATAAATATTGTTGTGCCGGAGTTAAATATGCTGACCTGGCCGGTGGTGTTAAACGTACCGGTAGAAAAGATTGTGTCGGGCGTTTCGCTGCCGTCAATATGATCGGCTTTATTAATCAGATAGGCGTTACCAAGAGCGGTATGAATCACCACATAGTCTTTAGTGCCCGACCCTACATAGGCGCTGAAGCCTTTAATGGTACGGACCTGACCAAAAAATGTATCAATCAGCGTTAATCCGCCACGTGGACGAATGCGCCGGTAGTTCCCATCGAATTGCATCCTCATATTAATGAGCTCGTCCCATAGCTCATTCTGACCACCAGGGTATAGTTCTAATTCATCCCGTTTGCTTTGCGGGAGATCCGACAAAATAGAAGATCCCTGTATATTCTTGATACCCATTGGTCATTATATGTGAAAATGTGGAACAACAACGTTGCTATCAGATGGTTTCATTTTGAGGTAGTCGCGCTTTTCGCGGCCCATCGATTGCCCTGCAATGGTCCGGGCGTTCTGAGACGATATAGGTAGGGAATGGTACACGGCGGCGTTGACTAAGAACGCATGGGCGGTGTGTGGAGCGACAATTTTGTACGCGCCATAGTTCTCCTTATCCAAATCCTTTTCCGGGATCTTATGCGTATTGATAATACCTGGCCATATACGTCCCTGAAAGCGAAGGAATCCGCCATCCTTTAAGGCGCTGCCAAGGATCAGACGGTTTTCATCCGGTATAAAGGATGCTTTATTTGCGCTGGAATTGGAAGGATTCTTATAACTCACACGCTGACTCAGCGTATCGGGCTCTCCCCGTCCAGCCGATCGAAGTTCTGCAATACCCACCTTCCGTATATGGCCTTCTGCCTGTTCGCTACCTGTTGGATACTCAGAGAACGTCTCAATGTACCTGGACTGTATTTCCACCACATTGATATAGTCATACTTTGCTAAAAAATAGAGAAGGTTTGTGGGCTCTAAATCAGCGCCCTGCACGCCTTGAATAATGTCGGACAGATACCGACTGTTCTGATCAAACGGGATAGATGTTTGACCGGGGGGTGCGTAAACGACAACAAGCCGGGTGGTCTGTGAGTCCCGGCATACTTCACGATCTGCGTCGTTAATTGCCTTTAAAAGATTGGTGTAATTTGTTTTGGACCGAAGGGTTGGGCCTGTAATTAATCCATCGGCATGGAAGTCACTAAGCGCATCTATGACTCGCTGAGCTATATCATTGGTGTCTATGGTCTTTGCATTGTATGTACTCATAGTAGATCATAAAATAAAAATATAGGGAGGCTGGACGGAGCCCCCCTATTTTCACGATTACTTACCGTTGAAAACGGCGATCGTCATGCTACCTTGGTTATCATAACCGGAGTTATGAGCACGTGAGGTAGGAAAGTCGATGCGTCGTGAGGCGGCAAGTTTTTCCTGGCCAATACCAAGGATGTTCCCGTAGTCGTCTTCCTGTCGTCTTTCGAGAGGGAAGATAGGACCGGGTACACAACCTACTGCGGATGCTCCAAGGAGAACCACGCGGTCGATTTTATCACCACCGTTCGGGCCAATGGCCGTGTCTTCGGCTGCGGGTTGCGCGTTGTCCGCATCAATAGCGGCGTCTGCGGATGCCCTGAACTGTCGCTCACCAAGGCTCAGAGAGATACGCTTATCACGTCCTGCTCCTGTAATGGTATAGCTCATTCCGGTTGTATCCTGTCCGCCTGTGATTGTCGGACGTGCATCCAGTCCACCGTCTGCGGTCGCACCGTAGTCATACGCATCCGCGTAGTTATACTGATACGTGTAGAGCGGTTGCTCAAATTTCTCGATCTCCCGAATGACAAGCTTGCGATAAACCTTATCGCTCTCTTTAATCAGCAGGTGATCGTACATTGCCCCGTTAAATGCGGAATCAAACCGGGCCTGAAGTTCCGTGTCGTCAATCAGCATGTTCATCATGGCCGGGCTTACAAGCAGAAGGTACATGCCTTCACTCGCGCCGTTACCAGAGACATACCGGATAGGCACGATTCTGAGAAGCTTAGTTTGACGCATGATCTGATCCAGCATCTTACGGCCCGGAAGCGCGTCAGATGTAACCTTACCAACTGTTTCGTGAACCTTACCGGTCCAGGATGTAGCGGTATTGGTATCGGCGGCTGCGCCCACAACATCATTGGCGCTAACCAATGCGTATTCGGGATCGGCAATTGTACCGGGGTTAATCCATGCAAACGTGTTCGGGTGCTCAAACGGTGCCGGAACACCAAGCGAAGTCGATCCACCCACGGGGTCGCCGTTAGATATACCGTCGTCAGCTTGTGCAATCCGCGTATAAACGTGCGGACTGTAATTGAGGTGGTAGGCCATGATCTTATCCGCATCATAGTACCGACCGTGAAGGTCCGTCAAATGCTCCATAAGAAGAGGCATGAGCTCACCGCCCAATTCCTGCTCACTCATGTTGATATCTTCCTCAAACGCACTGAAGAAGTAGGTTTGCAGACAGAAATCAATATTCTTTCTGTTGCCCTGAATCTCATATCCAATCCTGTTCTGGCCTTTCACACGGACGTATCCGGCGTCAGATCCAGTACCAAACAACACTTCATCATCTCCGTCAAATGGTGGGATGTGAATCGTGTCGGTTAGTCTGTCCCCTTTCAAGCGCTTTAAGTCGTAATATTCGACAAATGGTGCGCCCATCATATCATTGCGGGGTTCAATAGATCTGCGAGACTTATTCGTTCCTGTATAGGAAGGGTCACTGAATGCAGATTTCCATAGAGACAGCCAGAAGCTATCCTGTGAAAGCGATCGCCATTGTTTATTAATTCCTTTGTCGTCGAGAGTTGCCGGAGCTATGGCCGCAAGAGCCAGTCCTTCAATCCCTGTAAACACTTGGAATCCTGTGAGGTAAACAATAGCTACAATAAGGGCTAAGGCCCATCGTAGGGTTTTGAAGTACATAGGTATCCTTTATTTGGGATGATTAATTTGAAGGTGAGCGCTTCAGGTGGGATCGCCACACGGCCCGTCCTTTGAGAATTTTTGTAGGTAGATGTGGTTCTCAGAGGGGATCGCCCAAATAGGATCGCTATCTTTCGAGAGGTGACACATGATCTACGCATGTATGTTACAGGCAAATTTGTCGATAATTTTAATTACATTCAAGTCAACCTTTAATTAAATAACCTATTATGAGTAAAAAAACATTAGCTAAGGTCGGATATGGGCTTGTGGCAAGTACGAGTGGGTATCAGAAACTCGCATTGCAGTTCCCGCGTCAGTTCAGTGTGGTAAAGAATACACATGGTAAACCAAAAGGCTTTGTTCCCGGCGCGTCTGAGTGTGAAGAAACTGGATACAATTATGGGTCAGAAATGACGACGATTGATGGTCAAGTCTTTAAGTGTGTGGATCCAACCAGCCGGAAAGCGGTATGGGTGAAGGTGCCATCCCAAGTGACCAAGCAATCGTATGTAGAACCAGATCCCGAGCCGGAAAAGGAGCCTAAAGAGGTACTTAAAAACCAACGTGGCGACGAGATTTCGGGAACTGACGAAGCACCTGTGACACAAAAAGAGGTCAAGGACCTGCCTGAAAAAGAAGACTTCTCTGACGACGTGATTGACGCTAACACCCCTTTGGAAGACTTGCCAGACATACCCTATGTAGGATTCCTGAAGAAGTCACAGGAGACACTTGGGGATGTGGTCAAAGCCGCTAATGAAAACCGCGTGGCGGAGCTTTCATTTATGAATGAGGACCGGGCCAAGAAAGTAGTTGCCTACCTCAGAGAAAACAAATACATTAAATAGAGCTAAACGCTCACTGCTTCTCTCTTAAAGCTCCGGGTGCCTCTCTCCCGGGGCTCTTTTTATGGCCAGGGAACTGCCCATCGGCTAAAGGCCAATGAGCGTCGGGATTCACAGCGGTTGCTCTTTCTATAATAGCAAAGAGTCTGACGAGTGTAAACGGTCGTTTTAATGCCGTTTTACACATTGTTAGGCACTTTTTAAAATACGGATTAAATGGAAGGAATAAGCTTAATACACGGAGATAGCTTACAAGCGTTAAAAGGCTATGCGGATAATCATTTTGACGTAGCTATTGTAGACCCACCGTATGGGATAGAGATGGCTAAGACAACAAATATACCCAACCCTAAAAAGGGTTTTAGGGGTAATAAAATACACGATAAAAAGGATTGGGATAATGAAATCCCTTCTAATGAATATTTTAATGAAGTTCAAAGGGTATCAAAAAATCAAATCATTTGGGGCGGTAATTACTTTACCGAACATTTGAAGCCGACTAAAGCGTGGATTTTTTGGAGTAAAAAGGAAACGAAAACACAAGGGAGTAATTTTAGTGATGGTGAAATGGCTTGGACTTCTTTTAAAAAAGTAACAAGGCTTTACGAATATGGATGGATAGGTATTGATTATTGCAATAAAAATGAGAATAAAATACACCCAACACAAAAGCCCGTTCAGCTTTACAAATGGCTTTTAGAAAACTACACAAATGAAAATGATTTGATTTTAGATACTCACTTAGGAAGCGGAAGCATAGCCATAGCCTGTCATTATATGAAACGAAACTTAATAGGATATGAAATTGATAAAGA
>Ga0136556_1001266_pt1 | contig 13001 bp, 9 predicted proteins | sample AntRauTorckE6831_FD_104780 | JGI IMG/M metagenome (GOLD analysis project Ga0136556, IMG submission 104780) | Saline lake microbial communities from Rauer Islands, Antarctica - Metagenome Torckler E6 #831 | ecosystem: Environmental > Aquatic > Non-marine Saline and Alkaline > Saline | place... | reverse complement strand
GCAGAAGCAATATCTGAAACTGTTGTTACCAATACACCAGGCGGGATGGTATACGTAACTAACCCAGAACCCCCTAAGGCCCAGTGGGTACTAGATACTACTTTGGAGTTTTTTGGAGTAAGAGATAAGTTTGAATTCGTAGACATAGATTTTGTGGACTATGAAAAATTAGATAGGTCTAAAGAAGAAGAAGTGCTTTATTTAGCCGGTAAACATTTTAGTCCTTATTGGTCACTGGCTTACAATTTTCCAAATTCAGCAATCAAGGAAAACTTGATAACAGAAGCATACCTCAAGAAAACCTTAGGTGCATTTAAGTATTCAAATAAGATTGGAGCTGTATGAGTAGTATTAATTACAGTCAGTGTTGGGAGGATGTAGATCTCCTAAAGAGTGCTCTCAAAGTTAATAGTAAAGATGTTGTGCTCTCCATCACGTCAGGTGGCGACAACTCCTTAGCCCTGTTGCTCCATGAGCCAAAGAAGCTCTTTCTTGTTGATAAGAATCCAGTTCAAAATTATCTTACTGAATTAAAACTCAAGGCACCTAAGGTTCTAGATCATAAGGAGTATTTAGAAATGATTGGTGTAGCTGAATCGAAATCTAGATTGAAGTACTTCAGTATGGTGTCTAACCAATTGTCACCTGAGGCAGCTTCTTGGTTTGCACAAAACGAAGATCTAATTGAGTGTGGATTGATTCATGGCGGAAAGTTTGAAAAATACTTAAACAAGTTTAGGAAATCCTTACTACCTCTTGTACATACTAAGAAAACTATTCTTGAATTTGTTAATCATAACAATTTACAAGATCAGACAAATTTCTACCAAAGTACCTGGAATACATGGCGTTGGAGATTGTTTTTCAGTATTGCGTCCAACGCGTCCATATTAAAGAGATTTGCTCGTCAAATAGGAACCATGAAAGATTCTGAAGGTAGGGACGCTAACTATCATAAACGGCTTGAAGATCTTATTTATCGTTCTTTACTGCGAAGTAATTACTACATGTGCTACTCTCTAGTTGGGGAATATGGTGGATCTTGCCCAGATTACCTTTTTAAGAGTAGTTATGAAGTGTTTAGGAATAGCGATCAGAGTTTATGCGTTTTTTCTTCTGAAGACTTGTTGGATTTTTTGAATAAAACTCCTGATAATACACTGACAAAATTTAACCTGTCTGATTTCTTTGAATTTCTGAAACCAGAGGAAGTATCAAAAGTCTGGAAAGAGATTGTTCGTACAGCAAAAACTGATGCAGTTGTAGCCTATTGGTGTAATCAGTTTGAGCAAGAACCACCGAAAGAGTTGGCGCAACATATCGTTAAGAATGAAAATCTTGAGGAAAAACTTAAGAAGCAGGACAGGCTCTACTTTTATCGAAGTTTCCATATTTATACAATTAAAAAATGACAGCATTTTTAACTACAATTAGTAATTTTTACTCATATCAGAAGAAGAGGTTTCCTGTCATTGTTTTAGGGTTTAGTTTTTTACCGGCAATTCTAAGTTCAGGAGCCGTGGTGATTGGGTCAGTTAACATAGAGTTTTTAACGTTGTCACTAATCATGTCCCTCGCATACTTACTCCATGTTCGAATCATTGATGAATTTCGGGATTATGAACACGACCTAGAACATCATAAGGACAGACCTCTCTCAGTAGGAGCTATTACTCTAAATGATTTGCGTATTGTCGACTGGATGGCAATCATGGCGCTTGTCCTATCTGCTCTATATTCGAGCTTACAGGCGCTACTGATTGTAGTAGTAATGCTAGGCTATTCATTTTTAGCCCGTAATGAATTCTTCCTAGGACTAAAATTTCGGAAACATTTTTATCTATACAACGCAGTCAATTTGGTTCAGATGCTTCTTTTGCAAGTGCTGGTTTATACACTTGCTAGCGAGACCTTCGTCTTTACGGCAGTAGTTCTAATTCACTTTCTGTTTACTGCCACTGGCACAATAATTTTTGAATTTCTAAGGAAGGTGAACAGTCCTGGTAATGATGGGACCGGACAAGATACATACACTTGGTTTCTTGGCCTTTCTAACGCATTAGTAGTCTATGCAGTTTTTGCTGTTGTAAATATTCTTTTTTTCGTAAAAATAATATTGTTGATCCCGAATGTTCCAGCTTACTTACTTCCAACGTCTATTGTGTTGGTATTTGCTACATTTGGTACTCTATTGCTAAATAAGTTACGAAAAGAAGAAAAGACTAATCAATTGATGCAATTATCATTTATGATTATGTATGGTGGTTTCAATATACTAATATTTTTAAGTGTATAAAGATTTTTATGAAAACAGGAGGTAAAGCGGAATCATTGAATAGATTGTTGGAAGCAGGATTTAACGTTCCTCATTTTTTTACTTGCGATCAATCTTGGGGAGAGGAAAAAATTCTGGAAGCAACTGATACAGAGCTCTCTGGATCAGATTATTTTGCAGTTAGGTCATCCGCGACTGGAGAAGACGGTGATAAAAAGTCGTACGCTGGGCATTTCTATTCGGCAATAGCTGTTAAGAGAAACGATTTGGTAAAGGAAGTTAAAAAAGTCGTTACTTCTTTTGGTGACCTATCTGGTTCAGTGATCATTCAAGAATTTATTCCTAGTGATGTTTCAGGCGTTTGTTTTTCAGATAATGGAGAGGGTTTAATTTTGGTAAATTCAAACTTCGGTCTGTGTAAAAATGTGGTTGAAGGTAAATCTTGTGACGAATATGTTTTAAATAAAGAGGGTGATCTAATCAGAGAATCTGTAAGCAAGAATAAACCCGTGCTGACCCTGCAAGATGGGAAGTTACAAGAGAGTGAACGGTCAGAGTCGTCAATCAGCCTTACTCAACTAAATCAGGTTGTTGATCTAGCAAAGAAAACTGAAAACTTTTTTAAAAAACCTCAAGATATCGAATGGTGCTACCTAGGCGAAAAGCTCTATCTTTTGCAATCACGACCAGTCACTGCGAATATTGCTGTACCCGAAGAGGAATATTATGATAGTGCAAACATTGCTGAAAGTTATTCAGGTATCGTACTCCCGTTAACTGCTTCTTTTGCAGAACTTGTATACAAGCAAGTTTATATAGATTTTCTACGCATGTCTGGTGTTCCTGTAGCAGCGCTAACAAAGCATTCATATGTATTTGAAAATTTACTAGGTTTCTTTCATGGTCGAATGTACTACAACATGAATAACTGGTATCGAATGGCTCAATTCGTTCCTGGTTACAAAAGAAACAAGGAAAATTTTGAAACTATGATTACTAGTAACCTTAGAAAGGAGATTGCAACAACGATACGACCAAATTTCTTCTTCCGCTTTTACTATCCAATCATAGTTTTGTTCAAGATACCTCTATTTAGTATCACTTCAAAAATATTTAAGAATCATACACAACGTCACATTAAACGTTTAAAGAAGACCAAATTTAGTGACCTTTCTCTGGAAGAATGTAAAAATCTTTTTAATTTTTTACAGAATAATCTATTACGAAAATGGTATATCACTCTTGAGAATGATTTTTTTGTTATGACGTATTTGGGAATTTTACAAAAGTTGTATCCAGAAGACAACTTACAAGAAATTTTTATTTTTAAAAGTAAAGCAACAGAACAGGTGGGTTACTTACAAGATTTGTCAGAAAAAATGCAGGGTGACGCTGAGTTGTGGGCAGCAGTGCTAGTCAATGACGGAAAATCGTTTTTTGCTAAATTAGCTAACAATCCTGTACTGCAAAGTGCATACGATAGGTATATAGCAATGTTTGGGGGGAGATTTGCTAATGAGCTTAAATTAGAAACGGTTGGTTTTGATGAAGACCCAAGAAAGTTCATGACAGTACTTCGTGCGTATTCAGGATATAAAACAAAAGTGATTACGCATAAGGATGAAGAGGTTTTAGATCTTCCATTTTTCAAAAAAATCTTATTTAAACACTCTCTGAAGAAGTTTAAAAAATATGCTTCGCAACGTGAAGAATTTCGACTACTTAGATCAAACATGTTCTCGATCACAAGAAGTGTGTTTAGACGTGTTGGTGTAATTCTTCATAAAAACAAGGTTTTGAAAAATGCAGATGACGTTTTTTACTTAACTATAGATGAGGTTCTTGCTATAGCAAACGAACAGATAACCGCTAACCTCGCTGCTGAAATTGTTAAAAGAAAACAAAAATTCGATGAGTACAAAAAAGAAAACCCGCCATCTCATTTTTTGGCTTTTGGTGATGAAATGATTGATAACACAACAGGAGCAGATTTAAATGCTAGTGATTCTCGTGGTGTCTCTCCCGGAGTTGTTTCTGGCAGAATTAAAGTGATGAAAGAGTTTGATATGCCAGATAAAGTAGATTTTGAAATATTAGTAACAAAAAACACAGATCCTGGTTGGACAGCATTGATAGCATTATCAAAAGGACTCATCATCGAACATGGTGGAGTCTTATCGCACGCTTCGATAGTAGCTAGAGAGCTTGGTATACCCGCCGTCATTGGTGTGCACAATGCTACCGAGTTGTACAAAGATGGACAGAGTGTAGAAATAAACGGTTCTACGGGCACAATTAAAATTATATGAAGACAGTAGCTTACAATCCTATAAACTTCCATTCAAATAGTGATCTCAATGTTTTTTTGAAGACGCTGTACGCTTCAAATGAGAACTTTGATTTTTTTCTTAAAGAATATGGAAAAGCGTATGATTTTTGCGTGACAAGTAATCATATTAAGTTTTACCCAGTAGCATTTTTAAATGATGAAAAGCTTATAGCCCATGTTGCTCTTATTGTTGATGACCGATTACCTAGAAATGAAGCATTCTTCGGTTTTTTTGAAATAGTCGATGACATAACTGTCTTTGAAGTCGTATGGAGAGAGCTTCTTGCTCTTGCAAGGAAGAACAACATCAAGACTCTAAAGGGACCTGTAAATGGCAGTATTTGGCATCAGTATCGTTGTATTAAAGAGGGTGCTCAAGTGCCAGCTTTCAAAACTGAACCAATGACACCTTTGTACTATTATGATTTTCTTTCACAAATTGGGCCTGAATCTGAAATAATGTATAGCTCTGGGATGAGAGAATCTTATAAAGATATCCTTGAGCTATTAAAGACACACAAAGATGATATTGAGCAGAATCTCAATACAGGGGGTTTCAAAATTACTGTAATGAAAGAAACTACTCCAAAAACATTACACGCCATAGCGGGACTTTCTGCTTCTGTTTTTGATGAGAAAAGTTGGGGTTATACAAAGCTGGAAGATGCTGAATTTTCTAAACTCTACGATGTAAGCAAAATTAATGATCATATATATAAATTATTTTTGCTATACCACAATGATGTCCTCGTTGGATATTGCAGCACAATGAGAGAAGGTGCGAGTCTAATATGTAAGACTATTTGCATTACTCCTCAATTTCAAGGTGTTGGACTCGGAAATGCTTTAGCACTCAAAATCCATCAGGAGGCAGAAAAGGACGGTATGGAGAAAATTATGTATGTGCTAGTGCGAGATGGAAACCAGGTGCACAATTATCCTACCGAAGGTATAGAAGTGTTTCGTAGATATGCAGTCTTTGATTATAAAATTACAACATGAATGTCACAATCTTTATTATAGCTTCGTTTGCTCTACTCTCTATAGTAGAAGTATTCAAACGTAAATTGAAAATCTCTAATGATCTTGCGAGACGATTAGCACATATTGGTGCGGGCTTAATAAACATAGCTGCTCCTTTTTTTGTGTCCCACCTCGCAATTATAGTTGTTAACGTTGCATTTGCTGGGTTACTTTTAGCTAGCAGAAACACTGATTATTTTTCATCCATTCAGACTACCAAAAGACGCACGTATGGTGATGTATATTTTCCACTCGGCATTATTGCCGCTGCAGTAATACTTTTGCCTGAAAATGTAGCAGCCTTTCAATATGGAGTCGCAATTATGGGGATCTCTGATGCACTAGCAGGTCTTGTGGGTGAAAGATGGGGTAAGAAAACAGTGTCTATTCTGGGTACCCCGAAGACGTTAGCTGGTGCGCTTGTGTTTTATGTTTCAAGTCTGGTAATCACGTTACTCTTTGCTCCTCAATTAGTTCTCGCTGTCTTGATATTACCTCTTATTCTGACAGCTGTTGAGTTTATGTTTGTATACGGTTTAGATAATTTAGTTCTTCCTGTTGTGTCAGGTTTGTTGTTTCTAACTTTTTTCTAGATTAACTTTCTTACTCTTCAATATAATCTTTGATTTAAAACAACTCATAATCTCGCGTTTTTCTTCCATAAAGCCCCCCTCAAGAGAAATTTTACGTAATCTTTACTGTCAATATCTTTAGATGATTACACCTGTTTCTTCCAGAAGTGACCGGGTGAATTTCTTGTATCGATTAACCTCAGCCGACACACGCTTTCACACGCTGCGTCGCTGTGCACTGGTAAACGGCGAATACGTCGATAAGCACCAAATGGCTCTTCTGTTGTAACTGGAACCCTGTTTACAAATGTATTTCAGGGTTTCTTTTTTTATAAGCTTCTATACAATAAACTTTACTATCATATGAATGAAAAACAAACTAAATGGGATGAAGGCTTTAAAGCTGGTCGGGACTACAATCCAATGAATGAAATCATACTGGATCTAATTTTAAATGAAGTCGAGAACGACAAAAAGAACGCTATTGATCTAGGGTGTGGAACTGGTGATGCTGTAATCAAGCTTGCTAAACGAGGAATGACAGTCAGAGGAACTGACTGGTCACCAGAAGCGCTACGTAAAGCGCAAGAGCGTGCCGAGACAGAGGGTGTGGCAGAAAAGATAAGTCTACAGGAAGTAGATCTTAATATGCTAGCTGAAGCTGATTTAGAGAAAGGACAAGCGGATGTAATTCTGTGTAAATTAGTAATTGCATTTGTGACTGATAAAAAAGCTTTTTGTGATGAAGTGAAAACGCTTCTCAATAAAGATGGAGTGTTTGTAATTCAAACGCCTGTGCTCCATGAGTCAGTCGAATATACTTCTGAAGATAAACCTGGGATTGCTGTAAATTATAATGAGTTCAAAAATATGCTTCAGGAGGTCTTTTCTGACGTGTCAGTGTTTAATCACTCTTACTATAGTGAACGAGGCGATTTGGTAACATTCTTGGTGAAATAGATCTTCATAGTGTCCCATATATCCCATTTACGTTTTCTGACCAGCGACCCATAGGCATCATTTGAAGTTCTACAATGTCCTGAACATACCCTTACGGTGTCTAACGCGTGGGGTACTTAACCCGAGTGGCCCGCATCCTCGAGCTAGCTCGAGACACTATGTTTCGTGCTAGTTTGTTATAATTAAAGAAATTATTTTTGACTTCTACGGTGTAATTTGTAGCGAGATTGGCTCGAATTGGTACAAAACTCGACCACCACAAAAATCAGTTGACTCAATCGTTCGCCTCTTAAAAACCAACACCACTCGAAACATCAAGCAGCAGTTTCCCGAGCTCAAACAATACTACTGGGGGACCGACAGTCTTTGGTCGGACGTCTATTTCGTGTCTACGGTCAGTGTCACCACAGCGACTATTCAACGTTATATTGCCAAACAAGGTGAAGATGATACTGGTCAAACAACTACGTTGTTTGACTGACGCCAGCAAAGCTGGCGGGAATACCCCGGGCGTGAGCCCGTGGGTTGTTCATTGTCTGACTAGATCCTTAACTTTATCACCTGATCTTTCATTACCACTTAAAATCCCCCCCCAAGTGCCTTATTAACGAGTAACACAGCGTATAATCACTGGTGCTAAAACTAGAAGAAGAGGGTCGTATAGAAAATCTGAAAAAGTTGTCGCTCACCATACCAAGTCAAAATTCGACACTTTGAATTCGCTGCAAAAAATGACTCTGCTGCAGAATTGTGCGAAACATAGTCCAGTACTATGTCATAATAGATGTGTAATTATGGCTTATTTACTTTCTTTTCGAACCATACTCATCGCCCTTGGTATCTTAGGTGGTTCATTAGCTGCTTCAGTTGTGCTCACTGATACTCCGCAAGCGTCTATTTACCTGGTGCCCGATACCTCATTTGTTGAGGTGGGTGACAAGGTTACCATAGCAGTAATGGTACAGAGTAATATGTCGGTGAATGCTTTCACAAGTGAACTTGTGTTTGACCCCGAATTTTTTCAAGTTACAAGTATTAGTTATAACACCTCTATTGCAAATCTGTGGGTGGAAGAGCCCTGGTATAACCGAGCAAATAATAGTGTGTACTTTGCCGGTGGTACGACCATCACTGACGGCTTTATAGGTACTGGTGAATTATTACGCACCACGTTGCATGCTAAAAAAGCTGGAAACACAGCCGTCATCCTGCGTAACACACGAGTACTCGCACATGATGGCTTAGGGAGGGATGTGTCTCTCAAAACACCTCTCGACACTCTCTTTTCCATCGATACTACACCGTTTGCAGCGCCACTCGAAGAGACCGGAGTCAGTACTATCGCGGTCATATCAGATGTGCCGCCACTGGACGCCAATGACGATGGTGTGGTTGATTTTAAAGACATAGGTACGCTCTTAACTGCTCTTGGCAGTAAAAAAGATAAATACGATTATAATCGGGACGGTACAGTGAATTGGTCCGATGTTCGGACTTGGCAACAACTACGAAAAACTAGTGAGTAACAAACGCGGAGAACAGACCTCCACGCTGGTGAGTGTGCTGTGATGAAAAGTTTGAAGATTGTTGCGCAAATCTGACTAATCTATGATGCTGCTAGCGCCAGCAAAAAATATTGATGATCTATAGTGATCCGGTAGCAATTGTATTTGTTTATGAATAACAAAAAATGCAACCAGTTTGGTACATTTTTTCTTCACTAAGACCAGCGTAGCGGCAAGGAGTCGGTCTGTATGGTTTGAACTAGCTACAAGATCTGCTGAATGTCATCACTGGTCACCTCTAAGTCATTTTCTTTTTCAAGATTTAGTAACTGAAGAGTGATCGTGTTTATCTTGAAAACAGCCATGGATTCATCAGCAAAGTCATCGAGCTTAAAAATTGGCCAGGTTTTGTTGCCGTGTTCCTGGAGTCGTTTTTTTAAGTGAGCAATGGCAACTTTTTCTTCCTCTGAATTTTTTTCTAGTAGTTCTACTGGTCCACCGCCTTGCATGGTTGTATACGACGGGCCAAATCCAATAGTGATAGCTGCTTGTGGGTTTGCTTGTAAATTTAAGTACTTTTGGGTACCAGTTGCGGTAAGGAAGTAAAAGTTAAACTCATCGTCAACCCAGTAATAGACAGTCGCTGTGTACGGTATATTATCTAGTGAGCAGGTTCCAACTACAGCTGTAATACGAGTTGGTTCTTTGAGAAAATCTAATGCTTCATGTTTTAGTTCTGTAAGTTCCATAGACATATTATTATACGGTTATGCTGTAATTATAACGTGAGAAGCGGCAATATGCTCGCTGGTGTTTGTTGCTGGTGACTCGTGCAGGTAATAGAGTCAATGCTTGAGACTGTTGGAGAGGTATTTACATATGCAGAAACTGGGCAAGATGATCAGACAGAAACCTCTGAAGTTCAAGCAACCAGCTTCAATTCGCCTCTGAAACGCAACACAAACTATTCCTCATTTGCTACCGCTGACCGCCAGGTCCAGATGTCAGACAGGCTATATTGTTTAAACCATCCAGTGAGTCTTGCAAAAAAAGAGCTACCGGTTTGTTCTTTGTTGCGTGCACTAGAGCTGACTGCTGTACCGTTGTTGTCTGCTAGTCGATTAGGTAGATTGTGTACATCAATGAAGGGTTTGTTTGTTTGGGGTTTTGGTAAAGCAGAGATTACATCTGAGTCTTCTTTTTTTGCAGGCATGACTGGGTTGTGTGTGGGTACGCTGATGCTGGGGACACTAGCAAATCGGAATTGATTCACTTCGGCTGTTTGTTCGGATGATAATGGGAAGGTGACTTTTTTGTCACAATATAGTTCGTTCACTTTTTTTTGGGTTGTGTAATAGACATAGCCACTCGGTCGAGTGAGTCCCCACGGATCAAGTATTTCGGATTTATGTTCTTGCTGGAACTGTCGAACAGCCCGTTCTGACGTGAGATCGAATACGCCACTGATCGGCACTGTACTGCTGGTGAATGTATTTAAGAATACTTGCAAGCGACGTACTTGGTCGGCGTCATTATTGGCACTTCGTTTGAGGTACGATGTGAGGTATGGTTCGCACGCAACACTTGTAGTGGCTGCACCAAGTACTTCAGCTGTTCTGTCGGTGAGTGTCATCGGTACCGTTGCTACCATCGAATTATATATTTTGGCGGATTCACGATTGCTGTTTGTATGATATCCCTGCACGTAGGCACGATTGAGGTGGGTGCCCAGTGTTGTGCTGGTAGCAAACTGCACATCATAGGTGACGGTAATGGACTCTTCTGACGCAATGGTGCTCAGTGGCCAACTTCGTTCGAGGGTGGTGCTACCGGTGTTGTCATAGAGGGTGTCATATAGGGTTGCGTCATAAATTGGTCCACCATAGTTGGTGATGGTAACGGTGTATCCAACCGTATCGCCAGGGGCAGCGTACGACTGGCTTGCGCTTTTTTCAATCACTACGGCTGCGTCAGCAGTGGTGGTATCCGACGAAGATCGATTACTACTACTGCCACGGGAGCGAATATTTTCGGTCAACACAGTCACCACCTCTGAATTATTTGCAAGTGACTTGTCTGGTACTCTGCTCGATAGGTCGACATGTAAATCAACGGGATGGGTTCCGTGAGGCAGCGTATTTGCAACAGAGCCGGTAAAGGTTTTTTCAATCGTGTCTCCTGGTTGTATAGTGCCCAGGTTTAGGTTTCTAATTGGGTTTTGCAGCGTGATGAGATCGTTGCTCAAAGATCCATCAAGCATAACGTCAGTAGCCGCAGAGTCACCCAGGTTGCTAATCGTCAGGGTGTACTCGATTTCAGCCCCGGCGCGAGTATTGCCGTTGACGGCGTTTGCAATACCACCGATCCACAAATCAGGTTGCCCAAACGAAATGTCTCCTTGCCAGTCTCCAAAGATGTCAAAAATAAGCAGCCCCCAGTTCCGTCCCAAGATATTGGTATTGGCAATGTTGGTGACGTTTGCCGCCGCATACGCGTCACCGGTTTCAATGTAGCCAAGCTCATCGCCGGCGACGGTGTTGTTGCCTGTACTAGCTTCGACAGTGATGTCGTTCGTAATTTCAGCGTGGTTGATTATATTTGCACTCAAGTTGTACGGGTTTCCGTTGGTTGTTTGATTATTGTTAGCACTAGTAATCAAAATGCCACCTGGTGTTTGTTGATAAGAAAGGCCTTCTGGCAGACCAAAAATTTCACCATCCCAATCACCTTGCACTCGAAACAGCAACGTAAAAGAGTCGTTATTGATGGCGGTGGTGTTTATTTGGTTATAGACGTTGCTGTAGCTGGTGGCATTGCCAGTGTGTATGGTTGCGTTGGTGCCTGACGCAGTATTGGATCCAGTGTTTGCACTGGTGTTTATAGTGTCAGTGATAATTGCCTGACTTTGAATTTCTGTATCAGTAATGACTGTGCTCCCTCCGCCACCAGAAAACAATTTTTCTAATAAACTTGATCCAGGTAAAATCACATCACCCATCAGGTCGCCAAAATTACTAAAGCTGAGCATGAGATAGTTGGCATCAATGATGTTGGTGTTGGCAATGTTAGTTACGTTGGCCGCTGCGTAGGCGTCACCAGTACTAATAATTGCGGACGAGCCAGTAGCATTGTTGTTCCCGGTATCCGCCCGCACAGTCACGCTATTTTCTATAGTGGTAGAATTATTAATAAAAGTTTCCATTTGCCCGCTTTCACAGCCGGCAAGGGCACAGGTTGTCATGGCTGTGTCTGACGAAAAGACATCAAATAAATCTCTAATATCGATAGTACTTTGTCCAAACAACTGGTTCAAAAAGGCAATAAACCCAGTGGAATTGATTATGTTGGTGTTGGTCAGGTTGACGATATTAGTGTACGCCAAGGCGTGGCCGCTCATAATAGCCGCTGTTCCGCTGGCACTGGTTGCAATATTGTCGCCGCTGGCTGCACTGGTAGTGGCTTGGTTTGTAGTTGTGGCTTGATTGGTGAGCGCAATCAAAGTCGTGCTGCTAGAGGAGCTAGCGGGTGGCGATAGTTGGCCATCAGCAACCAATGGGTCGCTCGTAGTAGCTGCTGGTGTGGAGGTGGTTGCAATACCTTCTGGCGCTGGACTGTCGGTAGCTGTACTACTTGCCGCTGTGCTGGTGCTGGTAACTGGCGTCGTTGTAATCTCATTAGTATTTTCAGTGTTGGACAGCTCATCCACCGCAACCGCAGTGCCAGTGTCAACGATGGTGATTGGTGCAGCTATGATTGTCGGTTCGGTGGGTGGCTGCTCTACTTGGGTTACGGTAGGCTCGGTGGTCGTAGCTTGTGCGTTGACTGTATCGATCGGGATGAGTGGAGTAACTAAACTGAATACAAGCAGCAAGCTCAGTAAGTACGACGAACTGTTGGTTGTTTTAAAGAAGTTGTTCCACATAAAAATGTAAATATTTAATAATGTTTTCAAGCCAGCGTATGTTGGCTGAAGTCTCACGGAAAGGTGGTGTGTAGGTACCGGTGTTTGTAGCAGCTGGTACTCGGCTGGTGACAACTGTTTCAGCAACCTCACTGCTGAAATCATTTTCGTTTGCTATCACCGAGGTTGATTCTTTGGTTACAATACCGTCTGTAATTTCTACCTGATGAGAGATGTTGCTGTCTGTCGTGGTGGCGAATGAATAGGTGGTACGCTCGCCATTAATAATAGTGGTGTTGGATATTTCAACCGTACTACCATTCCCGGTAGTAGTAATATTGCTAATGACACTTGAGCTACTTTGACTTGCTACAGTGATAGTTGGGAGCAGCAATAAAACTACGCCAAAGCTTATTAGTAGACTACTTTTTACTTG